>Ga0315293_10005119_pt1 | contig 12365 bp, 15 predicted proteins | sample YL17G13_20_MG_FD_203071 | JGI IMG/M metagenome (GOLD analysis project Ga0315293, IMG submission 203071) | Sediment microbial communities from Yellowstone Lake, YNP, Wyoming, USA - YL17G13_20 | ecosystem: Environmental > Aquatic > Freshwater > Lake > Sediment | place: USA: Wyoming | collected... | reverse complement strand
AATAAAGGAGTCCGGAACTAAGTTCCGGAAAAATACAACTATGAGAGAGACTTTTAACGTGAAGTACGTAAAAGCCGAGTGTAGGGCGACTCCGGGGAATCATCACAAAATGAAGCTCAAGGACGGGAAGAGCTGCTGGTGCCGGATAAAGTTGTGTAACGATTGTAGCTCGCTGAACTGTGCGTGCAAGTGTCACCCTTTTAACAGAAGGAAGTAGCATGCGATTCATGTGCGTGTGCGAAGCCGGGACCGTTCGAAGTGGCGCTGCCGCGCACGCCTTGAAGTACTACTTCGGGCAGGAAGCCATCGCGGCCAGTCACTCAAAGTTGAAGGACGACACGTTCGAGATGCTTTGCGGCTGGGCTGACCGAATTGTTTTGATGCAGCCGAAGTTTGGTGATAGAATACCGGATCAGCACAAGGGCAAGGTGAAGGTCTTCGATGTCGGGCAGGATGTCTGGGGGAATCCTCTGGACAAGAGGCTCCAAGATATTGTTTGTGACTTTCTGCAGGAGTGGCACTATAACGATTGGAAATAGGGCGTGTAGCTTAACTGGTCAAAGCCTGCGCTTTATAAGCGCAAGATTGGAGGTTCGAATCCTCCCGCGCCTACCAAAATTATGGCTCAAAAAGAATATCCAAAAGGGACCGTGTCGGGAAGTTGGGGAACCCACCTGATATCAGAGTACGACGAGGCGACCCGGTGGGGAGTCAGCCTCTGCGGGATGTGGTCCGGGAAGGTGAAGCTCTTCAATGAAATCCTGATGACGTGCGACCAGTGTAGAGCACTAGCTGAAAAGGAGTCACACTCTTAGGCTGGGGAAAAATGGATTTCATCTACGAGAAAATATGGAAGGATGAGCGTGGGGTCTGGATGGGGAAGCAGAAGAACGGAACGCTGGAGAAGCTCACGGAGTCGTGGCTGAACGCATATGTCTTGCAGTTGAAGGACGCATTGAGCGTAGCGTATTCAGCGGCAAGAGATTTAAAGAAACAATAGAGTCCCCGTTGGCTAATTGGATAAGCCGCCTCCGTCCTAAGGAGGAATTTAGAGGTTCAAATCCTCTCGGGGATACCAATTTTTTGGAAGTTCTGACTGGAAATATTTTCTGGACATTGTAAGATAAGCCCCTTGTCTTTTCGGGGCGGGACGGATGGGAAGCCATTACGATGACGCGGAGTCTTCCATCTGTGTAGCGCTTCTCTGTCTGGGAATCGCGACGACTTTTTTCCTTTTGGTTTATGTTGTTTATGAGTGGCTAACGAAAGCGTCTTGATCTATAATACGCTGTCACACTGAAAGCCCATCACATGCCAAAAGTAAACGCGGAATCCGGGATGGTCATCGGGATTAGTGGGATCGAAAATCTTGTATGTCCGAAATGCAGCGAACCACTTGAGTGGGTAGAGTACCGAGAAGACGGACTCGTGAAGATGAACGGAAATGGGAACTTAGTTCCGAACTACGAAGAGAAGATTGACATCGGAAGAGCCAGCGCCAAGGAAGCGTTTTGCTGTGACGTGGTTTATAGAGCAACTCCTTGGCCCGCATTCACTATATCTGCCCAAGAGGACCCCGTATGAAATTGTGGGTTGACGATATCCGGCCTAAGCCAGTTGCCTACGATGTCTGGGTGAAGACGTCCAGCGAGGCAATCGCCAAGCTGCAGACGGGGGAAGTGACGGCCATTTCGCTGGATCACGATCTGGGAGAGGTTCAGGCGGGAGACGGATACCAGATCGCCAAGTTTATTGAAGACGCAGCGCGGGAGAAGCGGATTCCACGATTGGAATGGGAACTTCACACGGCTAATCCGGTCGGGCATAAGAATATGGAAGCAGCGTTGAAGAACGCGGATCGTTATTGGGACGAGGCGGAACTGGAAGAGGGGTTTGAATTTTTTAAGCCCGCTTAGCCAACCGGTATGGCGCATCCTTTACACGGATGAAATAGCAGGTTCAATTCCTGCAGCGGGCTCTTAAAAGGCTAGGCCATTACCTAGCGCCTACATTTAGCATTGACAGCCACCTCCATTCCTATATAATAAGGATGGAGGTGAGAAATGATATACATCGAAATTAAATGCCTTGAGTGCGGGAAAACGGTTTTAAGATACGCAGGAGAGGTAAATAGGTCAATAAGCCTCGGTAGAAAGTTTTTTTGCAGTCAGTTTTGTGCGGCCACGTTCGGAAACAGGAGCCGAAAGGCAAAAGAAATAAAAATTTCTTGTCCGACGTGTAAAAAAGACTTTGTTACCTCAACAAAAAAGAAAGCTGCAAAATTCTGCTCAAGGTCTTGCGCCAGTAGCGGAAGCATGACAGAGTTTAGACGGGACGCGCAGCGTCGTGCCGGGTTCGCAAAGAAAAGTAATCTTATTTCTATTGCTGAGTCGCTAAAACTCCGAGAGGGGTGGAAATATTTAGCGTTACGTGATAAGCTACAAAAAAGCGGAAGACAGTTTGAGTTTGAATTCAATCTCCGTGGGTATGTTTTTGACCTCGCTCTCTTCGACGCTAAAATTCTTGTCGAGTTTGACGGGCCTAATCATTTGAATGAATTTCAAAAAGAAATAGATGAAAAGAAACGGAAGGCCGGAGAGTCCTCGGGATTCAGCGTTGTACATAGAACAGTACTTCCAGCAATTGTTATTTCTCCGGACTCAATAGACGGGCTGTAAGAATACTTTGTGGGCTCGATGGGTTTCGATATCGGAGGGAATCTGAAGCTCGCGCTCCGGGGACGCCCGTTGGCCCCGTTAAAAATCGGGCAAAAAAACAGGTGCTAAGCCTGTCAGAATGGCCGCGTAAAGCGACCCGTCCCGCCTAATGACGCCGCTAGTTGGTGCGTTGGGACGTTAATGCATGCGGCTGGTCTTTGGATTGGATCATCGTGCTCTGTCCAACCTGAGACGAGATCAACAGAGACGTAAGGCAAAAGGACTTCGTCATCTCGTCCCGAGCCGCCGATGGTCGTGAGGCCAGAGGACCGTCAAAGATGGCTATGAGCGTAGTGAGCCCGGACGAACTCGCGATACACGCGGAGTTCAACTCTCCGCCGAGTCCACTTTACATTCTCTTTCGCATGCCATACAATGGGGGACGCATGCGAATAGCAATAGTTGGTTCCCGTGGGTTTCATCATCTGCACAAAGTGCGGAATTACATTGCTACAATTCCAACGGGAGCCACGGTTGTTAGCGGAAGTAACGCGATTGGGGTAAACGAGTGCGCGTTGACGGAAGCGAGTCGAAAGGGACTTACGGCAAAAGCCATCACGCCAGACTTCAAGAAGCACGGGAAGCGGACGTCTGTCGAGCACATGAACGAGATCCTGAGGAACTCCGAGCACGTCGTTGTGTTCTGGGATGGAAAGAGCACGGGAAGCAAGTTGTTTATTGACATGGCGAGACGTGCCGGGAAGTCCATCCAAATCATCCGATAGATCGGGGGGCATATGAGCTTCAGGTGCGCACTTCTCGGGCACAAGTCAAAATCACTGAGTCAGAAGGGTGCACAAATGCAGTTGCTGGACATGAGGCAGAATCCGATGCTTGTGTTTGAGTTTTGTGAACGCTGTCACGCGGTATACTGGCGGAATCCAGAACTTCAAGACCACGTAGACGTGATCGGGGCCATGAAAAAGGCGCAGGTAGATAGCTGTGATCCAAGAGAAAATAGAGCCAGAAAATAATAGAGAGCCGGTTCGGGTTGTCCAGACGGATTTAATCCGTCGGAGTCTGAATGCGGTTTTTGAAGAGTATCAGGATATTCCTTATTCCGACGATCTAAAAGTTAAAGGCAGAGAGGCGGTTAGGAGAGCGGCACAACGCGATAAGTAGGTCCGCAAAACAAAGAACCCCGTCGTTGGTCCTTCAAGGGCTGACGGCGGGGTTTTTCTTTTTATACCCACTAGAAAAATTCAAGGAAAATGGTATGCTAACTTAATCTTACTCTGTAATAAGTTTGTTACTATAATTTTTTACAGAGTTACACGCCTGTCTTTTTGATCTGAGAAAACATGGGTCACTTTGACTTGGATTCTCCTTGTTTTCACCACCCCGGCGGTGGAGGGGCTGGTACTCAGGGTTACCAAGGACTCCAAGGATACCAAGGTAGAGCGCTACGTGGACCGCAGGGATTTCAAGGCGTTCAGGGCGGCGGGCCACAGGGACCTCAAGGAAACCAAGGTGCAGCCGGGGCGGATGGGCTTCAGGGCGCTCAGGGGTCTCAAGGCAATCAGGGAAACCAAGGGAGCCAAGGCGCACAGGGGAACCAAGGCGGTCAGGGGCGTCAAGGCCCGCAAGGAAACCAAGGAGCCCAAGGTCCACAAGGAAACCAAGGTGCGCAGGGAAGTCAGGGCAATCAAGGCAATCAGGGAAGTCAGGGAGCCGTAGGGTCTCAGGGAGCACAGGGCAATCAAGGCGTTCAAGGAAACCAAGGTAATCAAGGAGGACAGGGAGTCCAAGGGGCGCAAGGCTCTCAGGGGAATCAGGGAAGTCAGGGTAACCAAGGTAACCAAGGCAGTCAAGGCCGAATCGGCGTTCAAGGTGCCCAAGGTCTTCAAGGGAATCAGGGGAATCAGGGAAATCAAGGGCTTCAAGGTAGTCAGGGACTCGTAGGCTTTCAAGGAGCCCAAGGAAACCAAGGCAATCAAGGGAATCAAGGATTCCAAGGAACGGCGAATGGCGGCGCACAGGGGTATCAGGGATATCAGGGAATTCAAGGAGCCAACAAGCTTGTCGTTTCAATGGGGAATGACGCGATTCCTTACTTTGAAACTAAGTCAACCACGTATACTATTGCCAGAAGCTTTGTGTTCGAAGGAACGGCTAGCTGGGGAACTCCAGTTAGTGCTGTTTTTCTGACCGGAAGAAGTACCAGCGCTGTGACAATGGCGGCTAGGATTTACGACGTCACAAACGGAAATGTGATTTGTGAATCACTTGGAATTGCAGGCGATTATCCTACGATTACCGTTAATGCTGTATTGGCAAGTTTGCCTGCCGGACGGGCAACGTTTGAGATTCAGTTCAAGAAAACAGCGGGCGTGGGGTCAACGGCTGCGAGAGGCTATTCAATTACATTACTATTCTAAGATAGATTGCTTTATTCTGAAAAGTTTATTATGCTAAGCATGTTATCTTTTTAGAGTAATCCTTTATGCCTCAAAGTCGATACCGAATTTGGTGCGTGACAGAGAACGCCTATGTGTTTTCGTGGGCGAATACGGAGCCTGCGCTTTGCCCGAATAATCCGGGGCACGCGATAACAGCGGCTAAGACGGCTATTACCGAAAGCACGGGAGATCTTGAGCTTGAATTCAAACTGGCAACGGTTGCTTACTATACAGACTACACCTATACTGATGGAAGCCTGACGAAGGCTGAAATTTATACTGACTCTGGTAAATTGACAAAATTGTTCACGAAGGTTTTTTCTTATACAAATGGAAGTTTAACGCAGACGATTATTACACGAGAATCTGATTCTCTCACACTGACTTGCGATTATACTTATACAGACGGCTCTTTGACTGGCGTGGATAAGTACTAGCAGGGAGAATGTAGATGGCTCTTGCAATCTCAACTGACCTCGTCGTTGTTACCGCAGCCGACACCAACACCGGCTGGACGAAGTTTGGCACGACGACCCCTGCAACAGAGCCCGATTATTTCGCGCAGGGTACAGGCTGCGTCTCTCTTATTTTTGGAAACCCGAAGGGCGGGACATACGACATTGGAGCAAGTACGATTGACTTCAACTCCGGAACGCATCAAGACAAATTGGTTTATGTTTGGATGCGGATTGCTACGCCTAGCCTCATCGACGCAATCTCAGCCGGTGGTATGTACGTCATTTTAGGCTCAGGGACAACCGCCCCCGGCACTGCGGCTGGTGTATGGTCGGCTTGGACCGTTGATGGTTCCAACACTATCGTCGGCACGGATGGTTGGATCTGCTATGTGATCGATCCTCAATCAACCCCATCTACAACGTATGGCGGTGGTGTGGACTTAAACGCTGTCCGTCATTTTGGTGGTGCGCACGAGGGCTCTTCAGGATCTGCAAAGGGTCAGGTTTTTGGAATCGATGCGATCTACTATGGTCGTGGTGAACTCTACATCACGGGCGCGGTAGCAACGGCGGGCGAGGGATTCAAGGAGGCGGCGGCGTTGGACTTCGGCGTAATAGGAACACGCTACGGCATCATTACCGAGAAGCGCGGTATCTATTACGTTCGAGGAAAGCTCATACTAAGAACGAAGGTCAACACCAACGCGTCGGCAAATTGGACAGTGGCCGTCTCTGGAAATGTCGTGACGGTTACTGTCCCGGCTGGTCACGGGTTCGCCTCCAACCAGAAGATCAATACGAACGCTTCGTGGACGATCAATACGTTCATGAATAGTTTGACCGACAAGACGATTACTGTTACAGGGACGACTACGTTCACATTTGCGTTGACGCAGGGAAACCAAGGTGCGACGGGGGAGACAGGAACCTCGGCGAGCGTGGTTGGTAATGTGGGCTTCTCGTCCTATGGAGAGTCGGTCGTCTTTGAAACACCTCATTATTACAATGGAACGGCAGCAACGATAGTCAAATCTATCCCGGACGCGTCAGTCGGCTCGGTTGCCGGGGCAGATGGAAAGACCTCCTATAATGGTCTAGCAATTTTGGGTGACTCGGTAGGAAGGGTGACCGTAGACTTCGGTGTGCTAGTTGGTTCTGCCCAAGGTAGATCAGGGCCAATCTTCAGCTCTTACAAGAATCCTCTTTTATCAACTCCAGCGCGTACTCTCTGCACGGTGACGGTAGATGCTAACGTGAATAATTTGTCTATCTACGGAACCGTCTTTAACAATCTTGAGGGCGCAATTGACCTACAAGGGACGAATATAGATGATGATGATTGCTTTGGAAATACGTTCAATGGCTGCGGAAGAATTGACTCTAATATGGAGATTCGGAATTGTTCAATCGTTAATTCTGTGTCAGGAGCTACAGATGGTGCTTACTTGTGGAATAGCACAACTAATCTTCAGACGTGCAACTTCGTGAATTGCTCACGGGGTATCGTGTTCGAGTCTTCTACCGGGACGCCGTTTAGCTTCTCAAATATCAGTTTTAGCGGAAACACTTATGACGTCCGAAACGAGACGGGTGCTGCAATTGTTATTAACTACACAGGTGGAACGACGCCGACTTACGAAAACAGCGGGGGTGGATCTTCGACAACGGTTTCCGCCTCTGTGACTGTGACTGTTACTGTTGTCGATAAAAACGATAGCCCAATTGGGAGTGCTCAGGTTGGTGTCTACGTCGGAACGACAGAAGTCATTAATGCGGATACCACGGGAAGTGGAATAGCGACAGCCAATTACAGCGGAGCATTACCTGCAAATGCAATTTATAAAGTGCGGAAGACGAGTACGGGAGGAACAAGATATACCCCAGTTAGTGGACCCGCTGTAATAGATGCCACGAACGGTATGTCAGTAAAAGTAGTCTTGTATGTAGATCCCGCCGCCGCTTAATTGTTTTACACTCTTGCGTTATTTTATTTTTTTGGTATGATTGTGAAGTAAGTAAACATATCCATAAGGAGATCTGTAATGAGCGACACCATTCTAAGTGGTGATTTTACAATTTACTACATGGATGAGAATCGCCAGAAGAGGATTAAGTGGACTGGCTCTGCTAGCGGTACACGTACTGTGAACGCACTATATTCCGCGCTCCAAGATTGGTTCGATGAGCCCGGACAGATGGACGATGGCATTCCCATGAGCGCTCAGACGCCCGTGGAATATACTATTGGAAGCATCGACTCAGGGGACACGGAGCCGTGGTATATCAGCTACGAAACGATGCAACACCTGACCGGGGGTGCCGTTCGTACCAACGGATGGGCGCACGTAGATAGCGTGAGCGTTGGTATTATCGTTGTTCCAGTCACCTCCAACAATATCGTAGCAGCTGATTGTGGACTTGACATTTCCGGAGCGACAACAGGAGCGGGAACTCTTCTTGAAGTTATCGAGCAGGGGACTACAGATTATCTCGTTATTCGTCCTGACGACTCGACAGCAGCCAAACAGTTCACTACGAATTCCCAGACAATTACGTGCAACGCACACACCGCGTCTCAGTCGGGTACGGCTTCTAATACAGGGGAGCAGATCTGGGCGAACCTCTATTCAATCGGAACGATTGAAGCCGATACGCACGTCTATGTTTATCAAGGCCCCGTCGCGCTGGATGGCGACAGGAAGCGTCTCGTGTCGATTGCCGACGCCACGCAGGACTGGTGGGGAGACGGGCACGTCGATATGACTATCTTCATCAAGGACTACAAGACTGCAGCCCTAAGCACTATCGACGGAGGTTACGCTACAGTCTACGCTCGTAAGGGAAACACACTTTACGATTCGTTCGAAGTGTCGATGTCTCTGACGTCAGGAGGACGCAACCCGATCCCGCTTTCGACCGCGCCAGACCTCGACAACACGACTGGCTATAAATCGATCACGTTCACGGCGGCGAGTGGATCGTGGAATGTCGGCGACGAGATTAACGGCGGCACATCGCTTGCTCGCGGTGTCATTACTGCCGTCACTAGCCCCGGAGCCACACAAACGGTTCACTATTATCTGCTTGGCGATCCTCTGACCGATTTCCAGACGGCTGCTGAGACCATCACGGACGTTGAGACGAGCGCCACCGGAACGAAGAACGGGTCTGCCCCCGCAAATCAGGGTCCCGCCTTGAGTACGTGGTTTACCAGCACTGTTGTCCCGACCATATCTTATACGGCTGCGACCGCAGATATTGACGATGACGGTAACAACGAGAACTATGCTATTACAATTGACTGCAATGCAAATCCTTTGACGCAGGTTTACGAATGGCTTAAGTATATTACACGACAGGGAGCTGTCGGGACTTCTCTAACGGACGGGATCGCTGGAGAGAGCTATATCGGAGCGGAAGTTTACCTGAAGTATACCGGAGCTGTTACAGGTACTATCACGGAAGGCGACGACGTAACTCAGGAGACATCGGGAGCTACCGGAGTTATTATTTCTATCAATCTGACAACAAAGGTTATTCTGCTACGCAACACCCGAGGAACGTTCTTTACCAACGCGACGACTGCCACCTTGACCGACAATGACGCAAGCGGAACGGTGGAGATCGACAGCGCCGCCGTAACGTTCGGACCCAAGAAGGCAAGCCCCCTCGGAACCTTCGCAGGAGGCACGTTCTTCGGTGCGAGAGGCGTTCTTCTGTCCGACTGGGTCGTAGCGGACGACAACGCCTTCCAGCTTACGCCGGTCGAGGGAGGGACTAAGACACGCCCGGATTCGATCAAGATCGAAGTCACGAACCTCGTCGGAACCAGCGAGGCAACAACCACAGACGACCGCGTGGCTGTCTTCCGCCTGACGGGTGCTGGTGGCGTTGTTAACAAGACCGAATATAGCGCTGCTGGCGGCGAGGCCATCGGCGACGGGACGCTTGTTGTTGATACGGCAATCAACAAGGACGTTCCGGGCAAAACAACGGGAGGAATTCTGCGCGTTCGTGACGCCTCGGACGTCTACAAGGGCTATCGCATCAGGTTTGCTAGCTGGTCGGTCAGCACGTTTACACTCGTAAACTATAGTATTACGGCAACGGCGGGAACTAATACCACGACTATTGTCAAGTCGGGCGGCGGTTTTACCGCGAATGTCAAGAGGGGTGACATCGTCGTGAACAACGGAAATGGGCACGATGGCATCTCCTACGTTCAGACAGTTGATAGTGATACGTCGCTGACAATCTTTCCCGCAATTACAGGACAGGTATCTACAGACGTAATTAAGTTAAATGTTTGCCCGATTCCTATGAACACGGCTGACGACGTCTATATCCCTCTCATCGATACGATGGCAGACGCGGCAACGGAGGAAGTCAGCGTTGTTTACGATGCGCCGGTTTTCTTCCGGGTTGTTGTACGAAACTCGGCTGCCGCGACTAAGATTCTTCCGTTCTCTACGGACGACTCGTCTTCCGGAACGGATCGGAGCATCGCTACGATTCGGTCACAAGATACGATTATCACGTAAAGGAGAGACTCCATGGCCGGTTACGATCTTGCTGGGATGGAGCGAGCTGTACAGCAGTGTGACAAGAACATTCGTGTTTTTGAGGAGGCTATCGAGAAAGAAAAGAGAACAAAGGCGGAGTATCAAGAGATTGTAACTAAGATTAAAGAAAAGGCCGCTTCCGCCGCTTTGGCCATAGCGGTACCGAAGAGCCAATAAATACCCCGTTGCGTCGGGTTGGCCCCGGATGGCGTCTAGCACAGGCGTCATCCGGGGCGGAGGATGTGAATGTCCATTTCTGTCAATCCCCTCGTTAGTCCAAGAATCATCACTGTCCTAGCACCTGCCACAGACATTACGATGCAGGATCTCGTAAATCTGGTGAGGGACTGGGAAGACGAACAGGTCGATATGGAGTACGACCATCTTATAGACGCGTCAGGGAAGCAACCACTCGGAGGCGGCGTTCTGGTCGGTATTACGGTTACGTTACGAAATGCCCAGCTTGCTTTCGAGGCGCGTCCCGGTCCAACTTTCGTTCAGTGTAACGCGACCGGCGGAAACTTGGTTGCCTTTGATGACTTCGGCAATTTGATACCTGCAATTTATACAACAGCATTTACACAGGTCATCTTGACGTCATCGTCCAGCGCGACATTACAGGAAGTGAGCGCGATTCAGTTCGCATCGTTTGAAAACCGCGTCACCATAGATCCGGTAGGCGGATCGGCTGGGACTTCTTATCCAATTGGAACTCAGCAGAGTCCCGTTAATAACTTGGCCGATGCGGTGACAATTGCGGTTAGCCGTGGGTTTACCACGCTTTACTTTTTGACTGACTTCACATTTCCTGCCGGAACATACCTTGATGGGTATACGCTGCTTGGCCGTGGACTTACGGAGACCACGTTTACATTTGACGCGGGGGGCGTCTTCCTGAACTGTGGTGCAGAAGACGCCAAGCTGACCGGAGTTGTCATGGGTGTTGCTACGATGCAGAACGTGCATATTGTTGATTTGACAGGATATACTCCGATTCCGGCTTCTAATCCAGTGTTCATAAAAGACAGCCTACTTGGCGGAACATTTACGCTGCCTGCACTTTACAGCGGAACGGTACAGGTGATTAATTGCTGGAGTGATGAGAGTGGTAGTACTGTGGATTGCAACGGAAGTGACGCCATTCTTGTTGTGACCAGATTTGAAGGAGTGGTTACGTTTGAAAATAACACTAACAACGCAGTGCTTTCTGTTGACATGGATTCCGGAATGATCACCTTAGATTCGTCTTGTACGTCTGGGACATACAGAATAAGAGGAGTAGGCGAGCTTGATGACAACTCAACCGGTACGGCTGTGGTGGACGTTTCTGGACTCGTTACGCCACGAGAGACGCAGTATGCGTCATTTGAGGGAGCCGTACACATCGACGCGATTAATGGAAAGCCGGGAACATTGTTCCCATCCGGTAATGCTGCAAATCCAGTAGATACTTTGGCCGACGCCTTGACGATTGCCGGAAATTTGAATCTCCCAGTTTTAATGCTTCACTCTGACCTAACGATCACGACGGGGGCTGTGCTGAATAACTTTGAGGTTCGGGCAGAAAACTGGCCTTCTGTGACCGTTGAAGCGGGCGTGGAACAGGAAAATACTGTTTATCAGAAGGTTTCTCTCTACGGGGAGATGGGCGGATTTTGGAATACACTTATCGATTGTTGGGCTTATGACATCACCAACTTTTGTGGCTGGATGCGTGGCGGATCTATGGTCAGTGTTGCTTTAGCTCCCTATACAGTAGAGAGTTTGGGCCAATCATTCTTCGATGATCTGAAGCCAATGTATCCGGGTATTACGTCTACGCTTGTTATGAATACTGACACGTCCGTGTCTTTCACGAACTGCGCGGATATTGTTATCATAGACTCGCTGACTACAGGCTCCGCCGTTGATTGCATCCTATCGGGCGGAAAACTTATAGTCGATGCTTCCTGCACTGGAGGAACTGTAGTTGTGAGGGGTGTCGGACTTCTAGAGAACAATTCTACGTTGATTGTCGATTCTTCTGGCTTGGTTAGCGCGGAGCTTGTCCAGACTTCCTCTTTTGATGGTTGCGTTTCATTAGACGTTGCTACCGGAGGTTCTGGAACGGGATTTCCAAACGGAAACTCCGAACATCCCGTAAACAATCTTGCTGACGCTAAGGCTATCGCCTTGGTGAGAGGATTTAAAGCGATTAAAGTTCTTGGTGACCTGACTCTTGGGGCTAGC
>Ga0315293_10005118_pt1 | contig 12365 bp, 10 predicted proteins | sample YL17G13_20_MG_FD_203071 | JGI IMG/M metagenome (GOLD analysis project Ga0315293, IMG submission 203071) | Sediment microbial communities from Yellowstone Lake, YNP, Wyoming, USA - YL17G13_20 | ecosystem: Environmental > Aquatic > Freshwater > Lake > Sediment | place: USA: Wyoming | collected... | reverse complement strand
GGGGGAAAACAAGCAGACGCCCTTGAGGCAGGAGATGGGGCGGAGAGGAGAGAAGTCAGCTCTCAAGACGGTGCTGTAGCGATGGTGTCGCGGTGTTCCGCGAGCCAGGCTGAGGATCCTCCCAACGGCCTCTGCGGATGGCTTCACTGACACGTTGACACGGCGGCGACGCCGCCGACGGAGCACGGATTGGACCCGCGAGTGAGCTGCACAAACGACGATACCATTGCCGATCTTCTGGTGATCGGCTGCGGGGCGGCCGGCGCTTCCTGCGCGCTGAAGGCGGCGAAGGCCGGGCTGTCCGTGGTTATGATCACCGGCGCGGCGGAGCTGGCGGAGTCGAACAGCGACTACGCTCAGGGCGGGATCGTGGCCCGCGCGCCGGGCGACACGCCGGAGGCGCTGGCCGCCGATATCATAGCCGCCGGAGATGGGCTGTGTGATCCGGAGGCCGTCGGACTGCTGGCCGCGAGCGTTTCAGAGATAGTCGATGAGTTCCTGATCGGGGAGCTGGGAGTCGAGTTCACGCGCGATGAGTCGGGGGAGCTGGATTTTACGCAAGAGGCGGCGCACTCGCGGAGGCGTATCGTACACGCCGATGACGCGACGGGGCACGCGATCTCGGTGAAGCTGCTGGAGGCGGTGCGGGCCGAGGGCCGCATTAGCGTCATCCCCTCGCACAGCGCGGTGGACTTGATCACGATTCCACACCACTCGGTCGACCCGCTGAGGATATACGGGGGAGTTGAGTGTCTCGGCGCCTATGTGTTGAATAGAACGGCCGGGCAGGTGCGGCGTATCTTCGCCCCGCACACGGTGCTGGCTACGGGCGGGCTGGGGCAGCTCTATCTGCACACGACGAACTCGAGTGTGGTGCGCGGCGACGGGCTGGGGATGGCGCACCGCGCAGGGGTGGAGATCATCAATGCGGAGTATGTCCAGTTCCACCCCACGGCTTTCTACCATCGGGACGCGGATCGGTTCCTGATTTCCGAATCGGTGCGGGGCGAGGGGGCTATCCTGCGCAGTCGCAGTGGGCGGGAGTTCATGGCGGACTACCATCCCGAGGGATCGCTGGCGCCGCGCGATGTGGTGGCGAGGGCGATTCACGAGCAGATGTTGAAGCACGGCGAGGAGTACGTGCTGCTCGACCTGTCGGCCGTGAAGGTGGATGCGCGGGTGCGCTTCCCCACCATCTACGAGACCTGTCGCAACTACGGCGTAGACATCACGAAGCAGCCCATTCCGGTGGTGCCGGCGGCGCACTACTTCTGCGGCGGCGTGAAGGTCGATGAGTGGGGCCGGACCGGTATGAAGCGGCTATATGCAGTGGGTGAGGTGAGCTGCACGGGCGTGCACGGGGCGAATCGACTGGCCTCGACGTCACTGTTGGAAGCGATACTCTGGGGCCGCCGGGCGGCCGAGGACGCGGCGCGCAGGCACGAGCCGTTCGACCGGTCCAGCGTGGCCGGGATCGGCAAGTGGCACGACGAGGGGCTGACGGAGAAGATCGACCCGTTGCTGATCATCCAGGACTGGATGATGATAAAGAGCACGATGTGGAACTACGCGGGGATCGTGCGCACGGCGAAGCGGCTGGATCGGGCGGTGGCTGACTTGAGCTACTCGATGCACCGGATCGAGCAGTTCTATCGGGAGACGCGACTGGATGACGCCCTGATCGGGCTGCGCAATGGGATCACCGCCGCGATGATCGTCGCCAGCGCCGCCCGCCGGAACCCCACCAGCCGCGGGTGCCATTACCGCCAGGACTAGCGAGCCCCTCAGAACTCCTGGGGCACCTCTCCCAGCGTCACGTTGAACGCGCTCTCGTCTCCGCCGCGCCGAACCACGACCCTCACCCGCGTCCCCGCATCATAGGACCTGATGGCGGAACCGAGAGCGGCCGCGTCAGCGACTTCGTGATCTCCGACTTGAACTATGACATCGCCCGCGCGCAGGCCGGCCCGGTCGGCCGGGCCGCCGGGGGCGAGCGAGGCGACGAGGGAGCCGCGGCTGTCCGCGAGGTTGAGCTTCTCGGCCTCTTCGGGCAGCAGGCTGCGGTGTCCGACGCCCAGCCATGGCATGCGACCGCTTGCTATCAGCCGCTCCGCGACCTGCCTGGCGACGTCGATGGGCACGGCGAAGCCCATGCCCTGGGCGTAGGGGATGATGGCCGTGGGGATGCCGACGACGTTGCCCTGGAGGTCGATGAGCGCGCCGCCGCTGTTGCCGGGGTTGATGGAGGCGTCGGTCTGGAGGAGCTCCTGAAGCACGACGCCGTTGGGGCCGGTGATGTGGCGATCCTTGGCGCTGATGACTCCGACGGTGATGCTGTTCTCGAGGCCGAACGGGTTTCCGATGGCGATGACCCAGGAGCCTATCGGGAGATTTCTGGTGGTGCCCATCGGGGCGACGGGCAGGTTGTCGCCGGGGATCTGGACGACAGCGATTTCAGACAAGGGATCTGCGCCCACGACGCTCGCCTCGAAGGAGCGTCCATCCGCCAGCGCCACCTCCACGCGGGCGGCGCCCCGGACGACGTGGGCGTTGGTCAGGACGTAGCCCTGCTCGCCGTCGATGATGATTCCGCTTCCTTGGCCCTGGCGGGGGAATGGCTCTGTGGACAGCCCCATCAGCTCGCGCAGGACGTCAGTCGGCTGCTTCGGAGGCGGGCGGAGGGTGGTGTTGATATTCACCACCGCGGGTCCCACGCGCGCGACAATGGCAGTAATGGCGGTCTGCGATTCCTCTGGGGGCATGGGCGCATGCAGAGCCGGCAGGGAGCTTGCGCCTCCGGGGCGGGTGAGGGCGGCCTGCGGCATCAGGCCGCCGGTGTGCTGGATCCCGACCCAAACGACGGCGGCCCCGATGAGGACGCCGATTATCCCCATGACCAAGGCCAAGGCGATGGTGGCACTGCGGCTCATAGGCTACCTCCGGACAGGCGTTCGGCGAGGGCGATGAGGGTTCGGGTGGCGGCTCCGGTGGCGCCGGAAACCTGGTGGGGTTCGGCCTTCTCGGCCCAGGAGGTGCCGGCGATATCGAGGTGCACCCAGGAGGTATCTCCGACGAACTCGCGGAGGAACCAGCCGCCGGTGATAGTGCCGGCCGGCCGGCCCCCCACGTTCTTGACGTCGGCGATGTTGCTCTTGAGCTGCTTGCGGTATTCGGGGAAGAGCGGCAGTCGCCACATGCGCTCTCCCTCGCGCTCGCCGGCGTCCAGAACCGCCTCCACTAGCTCGTTGTCGTTGCCCATGACTCCGGTGGCGACGTGGCCGAGGGCAATGACGCAGGCGCCAGTTAGAGTGGCGACGTCGACGAGGTGGGTGGCGCCGAGCTGGAGCGCATAGGCGAGGGCATCGGCGAGCAGGAGGCGCCCCTCTGCGTCGGTGTTGATGATCTCTATGGTCTTGCCGTTCAAGGCCTTGACCACATCGCCGGGCTTGTAGGCCTTCCCGCTGGGGAGGTTCTCGGTGGCCGGGATGAGGGCCATGAGGTTGAGGTCGAGCTTGAGCTCGGCCACCGCGCTGAGCGCGGCGAGCACGGCCGCGGCGCCGGCCATGTCGCTCTTCATGACGTGCATGTCAGTTGGCGGCTTCAGGGAGATCCCGCCGCTGTCGAAGGTCAGTCCCTTGCCTATGAAGGCTGTGTTGGGTCCGCCCTCTTTGCCTCGGTGCCGGAGCAGGATCATCCGGGCTGGCTCTTCGCTTCCCTGGGCGACGGCGAGGAAGGCCCCCATGCCGAGCTGATGAAGCTGCGGCGGCTCGAGAATCTGGACCTCCAGACCGGTTCGAGTGCCGATGTCGACGGCTTCCTGGGCGAGTCGCGAGGGAGTGATCTGATTCGCCGGCAGGTTGACGAGGCGCCGCGCGTAGTTGGTGGCCTCGCCGGCAATTCTGGCAGAGCGTGCGACGCGCTGTGCGATCTCGGCGTCCTCCTCGGGAACGCCGAGGAGAGTGAGTTCCTCGAGGTCGTCGGGAAGTTCGGTTTCGGTCTTGCATTCGTCGCCGCGGTAGAGCCCTACGTGGGCGGCCTCGATCACGGCGCGCAGGCTGTGCTCCCATCGCGCGCCAACTCCAGCACTCTGATGAAGGGTGGTGGCGATGCGGCGACAGCCACGGTTGCGCAGCAGGCTAGCAGCCGCGCCCATGGCGCGTCGAGTGGAGAACAAGTCGGCCCCGGGAGCGTCGCCGAGGCCGACCACGGCGATGCGGGCGACGGGCATCTTTCCGTGGGTGTGAAGGATGGTTACCTCGGACTCTTTGGCGCGGATTTCGCCTGACTCTATGAGCTTGGATAGCAGTCCGTCGAGGCTGGCGTCCGCCTCCGCCGCGGCTCCCCAAAGGGGCGCTTTCTTGCATACGCCGACGACCGCCGCGTCGCCCTGGTACTGGCCCAGGGTGTCCTTGGTGATCTCGACTCTCACTCGACAGTCCTTTCTAGCGGCTTCCGACGCATTCTAGCCAGGAACCGTTGTTTTCGGTATAATGACAAGCTGCTAAGCTGTGCTCCGCTCCCAGGGGTGCCCCGGGCGAACTCGGGGGCTCACCACGTGTCTAATACGATGGTGGAGGGCACAACCCCTACACCGTTAGCACACGAAGGAGGGTTATCCACATGGCCCAGCCGTCTGGGGACCCGCTGGCCGAGGTGTTGGTGGCCGCCGGCGTCATCAGCCGCGAGGCGCTCGAGAGGGCCGTCGCCTCCCGCAGCAACGGGACCGAACGACTCGACGAGACGATCACCCGCTTGGGCCTCGCCAAGGAAGAGGATATCTACTCGGCCGTCGGGAGGCGGCTGGGGTTGGAGTACGTTCCTTCGATAGACCGCGACATTGACCCCTCGCTGCTGGCGCTGGTGCCCAGCGAGTTCGCCATGCGGCACCAGGTGCTTCCACTAAGACAGGAAGACCACACTCTGGTGGTGGCGGTGGCGAATCCGTTCGATGTGACGGTGCTGGACGATCTCCGCTTGCTGACCAGCCGCGATGTGCGCCCGGTGGTGGCGAACCGCCGCGCGATTTCGGAGACGATCGAGCAGTGCTACATGGAGAAGATGTTCCGCGATATCGACGACATGCAGACGGAGGAGATCGCGGAAGAGGATCTGGAGATCGCCGATCTCCAGAAGATGGCCCGGGAGGCGCTGGTAATCAAGCTGGTCAACTTGATTCTGCACCAGGCACTCCAAGAACGGGCCTCCGACATTCATATAGAACCTCACGAGAAAGAGCTGCGGGTTCGTTATCGCGTGGACGGCGTGCTGCACGACGCTTCTTCACCTCCGCGGCATTTGCACCCGGCGATTATCTCGCGCATCAAGATCCTGTCCGACATGGACATCGCGGAACGGCGACTTCCGCAGGACGGACGGGTACGGATCAAGCTGGGCACCCGCAATATCGACCTGAGAGTTTCGATCATCCCGACGCTCCAGGGAGAGAGCGCCGTGATACGACTGCTCGACCGAGCAGTCGGGCTGATGCCCCTCACTGAACTCGGGATGCGGCAAGATGCGTTCGTCCAGTTCCGGCGGTTGATCTCTCGCCCGCACGGGATCGTGCTGGTGACGGGTCCGACGGGATCGGGAAAGACGACGACGCTCTATGCGGGGCTGCACGAGGTGTACTCCCCGGAGAAGAAGGTCATCACCATCGAGGAGCCCGTGGAGTACGAGCTGCCGGGGGCCAACCAGATCAACGTGCGGCCGGATATAGGGCTTACGTTCGCTTCGGGGCTTCGCCACATCGTCCGCCAGGACCCGGACATCATCATGGTGGGTGAGATCCGAGACCGGGAGACGGCGGACATCGCAATTCACGCGGCACTGACGGGCCACCTGGTCTTCAGCACTGTCCATACGAATGATGCGGCGGGCGCGATTACGCGGCTGCTGGACATGGGCATCGAGCCGTACCTCGTGGCCTCTTCGCTGATAGGGGTGCTGGCGCAACGCCTCGTGCGGACGCTATGCCCCGCCTGCAAGGAGCAGTTCACGCCAACGGCCGAGGACCTGCGGGAGATCGATATCCCACCCGAGAAGGCCTCCACGGTGACGCTGAATCGGGCTGGTGAGTGCGATATCTGTCACCGGGGGTATCTGGGACGGACCGGCGTCTTCGAGCTACTGCCCGTGGACGATGAGGTGCGACGACAAGTGCTGGACAAGATCTCCTCCAGCGAGATCAGGCAACGGGCGGTGGCAAAGGGGATGGTGACGCTTCTGTCCAACGGCCGCCAGAGGGTACTGGAAGGGCTTACAACAATAGAGGAGCTGGTGCGAGTCTGCCAGCGAGACGAGATCTAGCATGCCGCGTTTCCGCTACACTGCGTTGGATCGGTCGGGCAAGACCGTTTCCGGGGAGATTGCCGCCGAAAACCCGGAGGAGGTCAAGCGCCGCATCCGCGACATGGGCTACTTCCCGGCAGAGATCGGGGAGACGACCCAGCTCACGCTCGGCCGGCCGGCGGGACGGAAGAGGGGGGGGCGCCTCTCGAACGCCGACATCGTGATTATGACGCGCCAGCTTGCGGACATGACGGCGGCGCGGCTACCAATGTTCCGCAGCCTCTCGGTGTTGGCTGAGCAGGCCGACCGGCAGGCGCTCCGAGAGCTGGTGGAGGGGATCAGGAACGATATCCAGGAGGGCCAGCCGCTGTCGGAGGCGCTGCGGCGACACCCGCGTCATTTCGCGGACCTGTACGTCAATATGGTGCACGCGGGAGAGACGAGCGGCCACCTCGATGCGGTGTTGCTGCGGCTGGCTGAGTTCCTGGGGAAGTCGCAGCAGAGACGCTCGCAAGTTGTCTCGGCGTTGCTCTACCCGGCCGTCTTGATCACGGTGGCAATAGGCGCCGTCGCCTTTGTCGTCGGCTTCCTCTTCCCGAAGCTGTCTTCGCTGTTCGCGGAGCTGGAGCAGACGCTGCCGTTGATTACCCAGCTCTTGCTCATGGTGGCCGGGGTGGTCGGCAAGATCTGGTGGATAGCAGCGCTCTTCGTGGTCGCGCTGGTGCTGGGGTTGCGTTGGTATGCCCGGACGGAGGCCGGCCGCGAGGCGCTGGACCTGTTCCTGCTGCGGGCGCCGCTGCTGGGCTCGGTGTGGCATAAGATGGCGGTGTCGAGGCTGGCGCGTACGTTCGGGACGATGCTGTCGGGCGGGGTGCCGATTCTGGCGGCGCTGGAGATCAGCGGAAATGCCATCGGCAATCGTCCGCTGACCCGCGCGGCCGAGGCCGTGCGGGAGGAGGTGCGCCAGGGCACGCGGGTGTCTGAGGCGCTGGGGCACGCCGGGGTCTTCCCGCCGATGCTGATCCACATGACGGCGGTGGGAGAGGAGACGGGGAAGCTTCCAGAGATGCTGACGCGGGTGGCCGACAGCCTCGATTTCGAGGTCGATAGCACTCTGGGGCGACTCACCACGTTGCTCGAGCCGATCGTGATTATCGTGATGGGTGTAATCGTGGGGTTCATAGTACTCGCTGTGTTGCTGCCCATCTTTCAGATCAACGCGACCATTGGTCGTTAGGCGAAGGGAGCGAGAGGGGAAATGAAACGCTGGCACAACCACAAGGCCCGGTGCAGGGGCTTCACGCTGGTGGAGCTGGTGGTAGTGATGATGATCATCACCGTCCTGGCGGGAGCGCTGACGGTGACGGTGACCAACCGTGTGAAGATGGCCCGCCGGACGCGCGCGCTGCAGGACATCACAGTGCTGAAGACGGCCTTGGATCTGTATGCGGCCGACAACAGCACCCCGCCGAGTACCCAGCAGGGCCTGGACGCGCTGCGCCACAAGCCGTCAAGCCCTCCGGTGCCGCAGAACTGGAACGGTCCGTATATCGACAAGCCCGTGTCGCTTGACTCGTGGGGGAATGAGTACGTCTATCACTACCCGGGGGAGATGAACCCGGACGGATACGACATCATCTCGTACGGCGCGGACGGCCGCCCGGGCGGCAGCGATTGGGATGAGGATATCACCAACTACGTCGAGGAGTAGGTGAGCAGTCTTGCTGTTGCGCACACGCAAATCGGCCGGCTTCGGATGCAGGGGCTTCACGCTGCTCGAGCTGATGGCCGTTATGATCATCATCACGATCAGCTTCGTTGCTGTGCGTCCGGTGTTTCTGGGCGCGATCCGGAACGCGCAGGAGCGGACGGCTCTTCGTGAGCTGGTGGGGCTTCTGAGCAGCGCGCGGACGCAGGCGGTGGCGCGTGGCAAGCTGGTGCGGGTGGTGTGCACGTCCGAGGAGGCGATGTTCTGGGCCGAGATCCAGGTCGATCCGATGAAGGATCGATCGGAGTTCGAAGCTCTGCCGCTGCTGGGAAGGGAGCGCGTGCGACTGCCGGACCACGTGGTGATCACCGGGATGGAGGTCGCCGGCCAGGAGACGAGTGCATCGGATCGCAATGAGATCTACTTCTTTCCGGACGGGCGCACCGACGGGGCTACGCTGGTGCTGATGGACGCGGCCGACCGAGAGGTGGTCATCGATTTGACGCCGGCCACCGGGAGGGTGAGGCTTCGTGCGTAAGGGGGCTCCAACCCGCGGCTTCACCTTGGTCGAGGTGATGGTGGCGATAGTCGTGGTGGCCCTGGGGCTGCTGGCAGCGCTGACCGCGTTCTCGATGGCGAGCCGGGTGACGAGCGCCTCCAGAAACGACACTTCGCTGTCACTGCTGGCGCAGGAGAAGCTGGCCGAGATCCGCCTGCTCGAACGCGAGGAACTCACGAAGGGGACGACGACGGGCGATTTCGGGCCCGACTACCGCGAGCATTACTGGCAGCTTACGATACACGAACCGGACGAGCTGAATGTGGTGTGGATCGATCTCGTGATATACGCACCGGAGGCAGGGAGGACCCGTGAGGTTCGGTTGTCCACGGCGATATTCTGAGAGGGAGCGCAACCGGCGGGGATTCACTCTGCTGGAGCTTACCATCGCGATGACCTTCGTGGCGCTGGTCGCCACCGGGATTGCGGTGAGCATCTCCACCTGCCTGAAGGTCTGGCAGCGTTCGTTGGCGGCCGCGGAGCTCAACCAAGAGGCGCGGGCCGTGATGCAGATGCTGTCTCGGGACATCCGTGGGGCGCATGTTGGGCTGAGGAGAGACGCCGGCTACTTCTGGGGAACGCCGGCGGGGAGTAGTGGGTCGTCGATCGACACGCTGGAGTTGTGCACGGAGAGCAGCGCTCCTTCGCGGGCGGCGCTGCTGCCAGATGAGGTGCGAGGCGAGTGGGATCAAGCGGCGCGTCCGCCGTTGTCCGATTATGTAGGCGTGCGGTATGAGGAGCGGGCGGCCGATGGCGATGAGCCGGCCGGGCTCTACCGCATGGCGTATGTTGTTCCAGGCGCCGATCCGGACCTGCCCGACGAGCTGGGTCTGGAGCCGACGAGCACGGAGCTGGTTTCGAGGAGCGTGGTTGGGCTGCGGTTCGAGTATCTGGACGGCGAGGAGTGGACCGGGAGTTGGGAAACGAATCCGGAGGATACGCGACTGCCGCGGGCGGTTGCGATTGAACTTACGCTGCGCGATGAACGTGAACGCGATCATGCCTATCAGACCATTGTCCCTATCGCGACACGCTAGGCCGGCATCGGGCGATCGTGGCGTCCTGCTGATTCTGGCGATATTCGCCACGGCACTGCTTACGGTGCTGGCGGTGGCGATTGCCGCGGCGGTGCGGGTGGAATTGCTGGCCTCTCGCTCCAGCCTCAATCGCATGCAGGCGCTGTTTCTGGCGCAGGCCGGCATCGATCAGGCGCGAGCGGTCCTGTTCTATGATGACCCCACGGTGGACACGCTGCTGGACTCGTGGTCGCCTGAGGGAGAGGAATCGCTCGACCTGCCTCACGAGGTGGGCGACGGGTACTACCGGGTGCGTGTCTACGACGCCTGCGGTCGCGTCGATATCAACACGGTGGAGTTCCCGACTCTGCTCCAGCTAACGGAAGATCCTGCGATTGCCTGGTCCATTATAGACTGGCGCGACGAGGAAGACAGCACCTCGCCGGAGGGGGCGGAGTGGGACTACTACGAGTCGCTCCCGCATCCATACTACCCGCGGAATGGGCCTTTCCAGACGGTTGGCGAGCTGCTGCTGGTCAGAGGTGTGACGCCGGAAGTCTTCTTCTCGGACCAAGATCGACGCGGGCTCTCCGATCTGGTGACGGTGCACGCAGTCTCGCCAAACACGGATGCCGACGGGAACGTGCGGGTCAATCTCAACGAATTCCGCAATTGGGGCGAGGAGGCATTTCGTGATGCGATGATGGCCCGGCTGGGAGGCGCGCTATCCGAGTACGATGCGAGTGAGATCTGGCGCGGTCTCAGCGACCTCTACAGCCTGGGTCAGGAGTACACTTCTCTCGGTCAGCTCAGCACCGTGGCCGGTCTGGACGCAGCTAAGATTGCCGCCGTCGTCGATTACGTGACGGTTGAGAGCGGAGCCCTCGGGCGGGGTAGGGTGAACGTCAACACCGCGCCGCCGGAGGTGTTGGCGGCGCTGCCCGGGAGTTCGTGGGACCTGGCGGAGGCAATAGTGGCGCAGCGCGAGGTGCAGCCCTTCCAGTCAGTTGGCGAGGTGGCTGCGATGATGTTCGATCAGCCGGGAGGAATGGAAGTCTTCGATCAGATGATCAACCACGTCACCACCAAGTCATCGACGTTCATAATCGAGTCGATGGGCGTGGCCGCGACGGGACGCGAGTTCCGGACGCTGCGCACGCTAGTGCTACGGGACAGCCACGGGGTGTTGGTTCTGCAGCAAAAGGAAGAGGACTGGCCGCTGCCGCCGGCGGATAGTGAAGAATCACTTGCGATCGCGAGGAGGTAGGTAATTGCTCCTGCGTGACACACCTGTAAGCATCGATATCGGCGCGCACTCAGTGAAGGTGGCTCAGCTCATCGGCGGGCGAGGCCGCGTGCGCGAGATCCGCTTTGCCGAGCAGCCGCTGCCGCCAGGCTTTCGATGGGAGCTTGGCGGCGATCCGACGCCTCTGGTGGCAGCCATCCGCGAGGCGATGGCGGAGGCCGGTATTCGAGCTCGCAGTGCGGTTATCGCTCTCCCGCGCCGGCACATCACGGCTCGCATCAGCGCCTTCCCGCCGGTAGATCGCTCGGAGCTGCGTCGTGTCATCAAATACGACCTGGCCGATCACATCCCGTTCAGCGTGGATCAGGTGGTGGTGGATTTCCAGCCCTTGGGACATTCCAAGGAGGATCCGGGACTGACCGACGTGCTTGTGGTGGCGGCCCAGAATGACCTGGTGCGACGCTACCTGGAGCTTGCGGAAGCTCTCCGGATGCGTCTGGCGGCGCTGACTATCGACGCGCTGGCGCTTCACGACGTGGTGGCGATGGTGGATGAGGGTCAGCCGGGCTTTGCGGTCGGGATCGAGATTGGGGGGCGAGCGGCGGCGATCAATGTGTCGGAGGGGAGACGCCTCCGCTTGACGCGGTCGGTGGCGCTTGGAGGGGATCAGCTTACGCTCGCCGTGAGGGACGACTTGGGCGTTGACGCGCAGGAGGCCGAGCGGCTGAAGCGGACCGAGGGCTTCCGCCTGCTGGGCCGGGAACCCCGCGCGGAACGCATGTCGGCCTGGCTGGAGAACCTGTTCGGTGAGATCAAGCGGTCGGCGCTCACGTTCGGGCCGGCAGCCGTATCCAGGATCCTCGTGGGCGGTGCGGGGGCGGCTGTACCCGGACTGCGCGAGGCCTTACGGTCGGAGTTCGGAGTTGAGCCTGTTCTGCTTTCCGCGGCAGACCTCTTCCCCGGCGCGCAGCTCCGGGGGGAAGACACGGGAGCGGCTGATCGCTGCCTCGTCGCCATCGCGCAGGGGCTGCGGGCAATTGGCAAGAGCAGATGGGATCTCTCCTTAATGCCGGCGGAGGTACTGCAGGCGCGACGCGCGCAGCGACTGCGTCGCCTCGGCTTCGCGGCGGCGGCTTTGGCCGCCATCGTCGTCATCGGTGGGTATCTTCTGGCCGCGGCGGGTCTGGCGCGTCGCGAGGCCGCGGTGGCGGGACTCGAAGAGCGACTGCAGATCGCGGAGCAACAGAAAGCGGAGGTGCGAGAGGTGGCCGATGAGCTGGGCCGGCTGCGCACTCAACTGCAGATGCTGGAGCCGCAGGAAGCCCGTCGATATGTGGCCTTGGAGCTGCTGCGAACGATGGCTCTCTACGCGCCCGATGAGGTGGTTCTGACGCACTTGACGCTGCGGAGCAACGAGCCGGTCGAGATTCGCGGAACGGCGCCAACAACGGTGGAGATATCGGAGCTGCAGGGAGCGCTGGCGCTTTCTCCCCTGGTGACGCGGGTGGGTCTGTCGCAGGCTGCGCGGCCGAGCGCGGCAAGTGC
>Ga0315293_10005117_pt1 | contig 12366 bp, 9 predicted proteins | sample YL17G13_20_MG_FD_203071 | JGI IMG/M metagenome (GOLD analysis project Ga0315293, IMG submission 203071) | Sediment microbial communities from Yellowstone Lake, YNP, Wyoming, USA - YL17G13_20 | ecosystem: Environmental > Aquatic > Freshwater > Lake > Sediment | place: USA: Wyoming | collected... | reverse complement strand
TGATCGAGGTACCGCCGCAACTGGTGATCACGAAAGATAACGTCAATGTCGAGGTGGATGCCATCATATACGCCCAAGTGACCGACCCGGCTCGCTCCCGCTATGAAATCTCCAACTACATCGTGGCTGCCACCAAACTGGCGCAGACCAATTTGCGTAACGTGATCGGCGAAATCGATCTCGATGCTTGCCTCTCCTCGCGCGACAAAATCAACGCTCAACTACGCGATGTTATGGACACCGCCACCGACAAGTGGGGCGTAAAAGTGAACCGGATCGAGCTTCAGCGCATCGATCCCCCCGCCGACATCACGCAGGCGATGAGCCGTCAGATGAAAGCCGAGCGGGACAAACGGGCGACCATTCTCGACGCCGAAGCTTCCCGGCAGTCCGATATAACCAGAGCCGAAGGGAAAAAGCTGTCGCTGATTCTGGAAGCCGAAGGATATTCGCAGTCGGTGAGACTGAGAGCGGATGCAGAGAAATACCGGCAAATTGCGGTCGCCGAAGGTGAAGGACAGGCGATTACGACCGTATTCAACTCGATTCACGAGGCGAAACCGGACGAGAAGCTGATTACGCTGAAATATCTGGATATGCTTCCGAAGTTAGCCGAAGGGAGCGCCAACAAGATTTTTCTGCCGTACGAGGCGAGCGGGATAATCTCGGCGCTTTCGGCCTTTGTCGAGGGAATCCGACCGAGCGTGACGCCGGAGGCCAAGGCCAAACCGCCCGCGCCGCACGCATAATTCATAAATAGAACACGTGCCATTACGAAAGGAGGTTCGGCATGAAATCAATGTGGTTGGTACCAATGCTGCTCGCACTTTTCGTTAACACCGGTACATCGCAACCATCGGTGAAAACCGGCGGTGTGCAAATGATCTCGATTGACGGCAAATATCAGGTCTGGACGAAAAAAGTGGGGGACAGTAAGATCAAGGTCTTACTCCTGCATGGAGGTCCCGGACTAAATCACGAGTACCTAGAGTGCTTTGAGAGTTTCTTGCCGGGAGCCGGGATAGAGTTTTACTATTACGATCAACTGGGTTCTTCCTACTCGGATCAGCCAACTGATACTACACTCTGGACCGTCGATCGATTTCGCGAGGAGGTCGAGCAGGTTCGTGTAGGATTGGGACTCGATAGTTTCTATCTCTATGGGCACTCCTGGGGCGGAATGCTGGCGATGGAATATGCGTTCAAGTACCAGCAACATTTGAAGGGTCTGATCATCTCGAATATGACGGCTGGTATTGCATCGTACTTAACCTACGTCAATAGACTCAAAGCCGAGCTTCCCCCCGCAACACTTGAGACTATGCAAAAGTACGAGCAGGCGAACGATTACGGAGCCGCCGAGTATGAGGAGATCTTGTTTTCGCAGGTCTACTCAAAGTACATCTGTCGCCTGGATCCCTGGCCTGAGCCGATTATGAGATCTCTGAAGCACAGCAATAATCAGATATACAATTTCATGCAGGGACCAAATGAGTTTGTCGTAACGGGAAACCTGCTCAATTGGGACGCGTGGGACCGCCTGAAGACCATCGCAGTTCCAACACTGGTGATAGGCGCTATTCATGACGAAATAAATCCCGATGATATCCGGAAGGAAGCAAGCCTAATCCCTCACGCCAGGCTTCTCATGTGCAATGGCAGCCATATGTCGTTCTACGACGACCAGAATACGTACTTCGATGGACTGATCAAATTCCTGAAGGATGTCGACGCAGGCTACTAAGGTACTTAACTAAGGGCAGGAGTTGTCCGCTCCTGCCTCTTCTATTTGGCGTCATTTTCCGCTAATTGAATTCGCTTTCTAATTACTTCCCACGACTTGGTAATCAGAAAACTCTCGTCCATGTCCGCCACCATGCGGCTGAACTTGGTCCAGGGAATTGCCATTGTCAGAACTCTCGCCGGTACATGCGGCCGGGCGGAGACATCAAACATCCCTAACACGGCGCGGGGGCGCGGCTGGGCGGCTTGCTTTAGGGGATGTTGCACGATTGACGCGCACCCGGCCCCCATTGGGGCAATAACCCCGTCCGGCTCAGTCTCCTCAAAGTTCACAAGGGTAAAGAGGCCGGAGAGAACATCGGGTGTGGCAAAGAACACGGCAACCAGTGGTTGATCCGATTCCTCCAATTTGTCGAACCGTTTGAAGACAATGTACCTGGCGGGCGCGGTGAACGGCGGCTGAAGCGCCATCATCTGTTCGACAATTTCAGGCGATTTCTTGTATCGTTCTCCTTCAAGCTCCCCCGGAATACCACAGGAGAGAAAATACGGGAAGTTACGACGAAGTGTTTGCGAGAATCCGAGATACCGCTTCCCGCCCATGCAGGCGATATCATCATTTGCCAAGCAGATTGATTTTCCTTTTCGTACCGCTCCGAGTTTGCCGATGAAGCAGTGTTGCTCATCCCGGATATCTTGCCCGCAGTTGGGGTCCGGTTCGTCGGTGTAGTAGAATGTGATTGGCAACTCGGCGCCGGGGAAGTACTTCTGCCAGCGATCCAGGAAGAACTCCTTGAATTTCACGTCCATCATTTGTCTCCCTGTTCAATAGTTTGCAGCCATTAGAGTCAATGTCGAAACCCGAAGGGGTTTGGACCTACAAATTCTCACTCTATCCAGAATTTCCAGCCACAGAAGAAATCACGGCCGGCATCGGGGTCCGGCGGACAGCAGATCACGCTGGTTCTGATCCTTGAGTCTATCGTCCGCGCAAACCCGGCGTATTCCTCTATACCAACCAATTTGCACGGAAACAGCGCCAATCCCTTACGTTTCCGCGCCGACTGGACGCGACAATCAACCATGTAGAATTCGAATGACGTGGGAGTTTCGTTACGGATCTCCTGCAAATTCAGAAAAGCATATAGACGATAGCCGAGCGCCTTCTTTAGCCCCTCCAGCCCGCTGTTTGCCTGGATATTGTGCAAGGCCATAATCCGCTTTGCCTCGATTACCGTGAACTGTGTCCAGGCCTCGGTGTCCAGTTCAATTGCCTTTTTTAGGCCGTATTGTTTCTCGGCCGCTTGAAACCAGAGGCCATCGTGGGCCAGCCAGTTCTTGGCGAAGTCGATCAGCATGGTTTCAAGGGTTTCGCGGCTTAGATGCTCAAGTTGCTTCATCGATCATCCTCATGGTTGACGCACTTTCTGCCTAAAGGGTATGGATTTCTGTCGCTCTTTACAAGGTCCCGGAAATCGACTATACTTGCCAAGTATATGAACACGTCTGCATTGACCGCCTCCGGATTGCGCGAACCATTCCTCACCGTTACGTGTTGTTAGGTATAATGCGTTGAATGACAACAGGAAATCACCGTACGGCGTTACAGTCTGCGGGCACGGTTTTCGCTCCAATAGTCTCACGATATGGCACGTCTTGTAAATAGGATGAGCATGATATTTCGATTCGTCGTTCCAGCATTGGTGGCGATCTTCTCGCTGCTATCCTCACCTGTCCTGGCGGGGGAATTGAGTCCCGACCTGACGGCACAGATCAACGCCATGAGCGATGATCAGTTGGTAAAAGTCTGGATCAAGCTGCCGCAATCGCCGCAGGACCGACAACTCAGATTGCGTGCCGCGCCGGCGGCGACCCTGGCGGAGCAGCATCGAGATGTCATTTCATCGCTGAAAGCCGGTCATTCCGCAAGTCAGACCGGCTTGAGATCGGCGCTGGATTCCCTTGTCGTTGTCGGCAAAGCTCGCGGTATCAAGCAGCATTGGATTACGAACATGGTGGAAGCGGAATTGTCTGCCCCTGAGTTGAACCGTCTCGCCGCTCGTTCTGATATCGAGACGATATTCCTCGCACCGGAGATCAAGCTGATTGCACCGGTTGATTCGGCGAGAACACCATCGGTAAATCCGGATGCCAATACATACACGGCGAATCTACGGCGAATCAGAGCCGATGTTGCGCACGCCGCCGGTTACACCGGCAAGGGGAGATTGATCTGCTCGTTCGATACCGGTGTCGATGGCGCCCATCCGGCGCTCCGCACCCGCTGGCGCGGATACAACGGCAGTTCCGCCGATTCAGCAGCATCCTGGTATGATCCGGTGACTCACAGCAATTACCCGAAAGTAATACCAGGGAGTTTATCGCCGTCTCACGGCACGCATGTTATGGGAATCATGGTCGGCTGGGACTCGGCCGGCTCCAAGATGTACGGCGTGGCTCCCGATGCCCAGTGGATTTCGGCAGCGGTGATCGACGCCACCGGGGCCTCGATTCTGGATGGATTTGAGTGGGTAGCGGACCCGGACGGCGATCCGAATACAATTGACGACATGCCGGATGTCATCAATCACAGCTGGGGATATCTAAAGAACTGGAACTACGATGTCGGCTGTATAAACTTGTTCTTCGATGCGATAGACAACACTGAGGCGCTTGGCATTGTCAATATCTTCGCTGCCGGTAATACCGGACAATACGGCGCGGGAACGATCTTCAACCCGGCCAACCGAGCCGATGACTCGCTGGACTGCTTTGCGGTTGGAAATACAGATACTCTTAACCCGCCGGGGTTGAACACCACGTCGTCAAAGGGACCATCGCAGTGCAACGGCGCAATAAAGCCAAACGTTGTGGCGCCCGGGACCTTCATTTACTCCACGCTGCCAAACAACACTATCGACCATATGAGCGGCACGTCGATGGCTGCCCCGCACGTTTCCGGCCTGGTGGCGCTGCTTCGGCAGAAGAATCCGAATGCAACGGTCATTCAGATCAAACAGGCGATTCTGACCTCTACCAACCGCTATTCATGGTCCATTCCGAGCAATAGTTACGGTTGGGGGCAGATCGACTGTATGGCGGCGCTCGATTCCTTATCGGCTATTCCGACGACAGTCAATTTGCGCTTGTATGATTTTGTTCACGCACCGATTGCCCCCGGCTCGACGGTGACAGGCACACTGCGGGTCCTCAACAGCGGAGCCCGCGATGCGCTCAATGTCACCGCCACCATCACCGGCTCACATCCATCGCTGACGATTTATGACGGAATTGCCATTATCGGTCCAATTGCGGCAGGTAGTATCGGGACATCAGACCAGATTCAGGTGCGGGTGTCCGACACGGTGACGGTTGGTTCGGTGATCTCAGTTCCCCTCACTGTAGTGGCAAACGGCTATTCAACCGGCGCGACGTTGCATTTTCTCGTCGAGCCGAAGAGTTATGAGTCAATGGCCACGCATACCACCGGGCGGATTCAGTTCACGTTATCCAATTTCGGGGTGATGGGGATGGCGGCCGGTTCGTTTATACCGCTCGGCGGCGCGGGATTTAGATTCGACGGCAGCGGCAACAACTTTTTTGAAGCGGGACTCATGGCGGCCACCGGCCCGACGGCCGTGGTCTCCGGCGTGCACGGATACATCTGGAGTCATGACAACGATTTCAAAGTCGCGCCCGGGGGAAACATGCAGTTTCTCTCACCGGGAGCAGTCACCGATCAGCAGACCTACTCGGTCTTCACCGATAGCTCGTCGTTCTCCCCAATCGGCCTCCGTTTTGTGCAGGAGTCATTCTCCGACACAGCGCCGAACAACGACTTCATCATCCTGAGGTACATCATCACAAATCTCTCCGGCGGTACGTTGTCGAATCTTCGGGTCGGGCTGTTTCTTGACTGGGATGTTGGGGGAGGTATGACAAACGCCGGCGGATTCAATCTGACCGACAGCATCCTCTGGATGGCCAACAACACCGGTACCGATATAGACCCGATTCTGTCGGATTATCGGGTGGCGCGGATTCTCGACGGTCCCTTGTCATCCGGCTACACACAACTCGGGGCGTACGTTTATCCGACCGGTGACGGCTTCCGACCGGCTGAGAAGTACTCGTTCATGACCGATGGTACGGCCTCGGCTGCAACCTGGGCGAGCTTCAAGCGGGAGTTGGTACAGACGCTCGCGGCCGGACCGATACCGATGGCGGCCGGACAGGTTGACACCGTCGCGTACGCACTCGCGGCCGGAGCAGATTACACTCTGGCGAGTTACGCTGCTTTTAGGGCGCAAACGCTGTACGATTCCGTCGTTCACGGCCCGCACAGTGATGTCCCGGAGGAACCATCCGGACTACCGCGCTCCTTTGTCTTGCACCAGAACTTTCCCAATCCGTTTAACCCCGGTACGGTGATCTCGTTTGACGTGCCTCGCGCCGCTGACTACCGACTGGAGATTTTTGATCTGCTGGGACGGCGTATTGATGAGATGACCGGGCATGCTGCGGCCGGACGTGTGAAACTGTATTGGAATGGCGCGAATGCTGCCACCGGCGTCTATCTCTACCGCGTCACCGCCGGTGTGTTCTCGGCCAGCCGTAAGATGATGCTGTTGAAGTAGCGACCGAATCCCGATCAAAGTCGGCAGTACGAAACTGCCTTGATTTGGAATCGCTTCTCTATCCCCCTCGCTTCTTCAGGCGTGCGGCTGACCACAACCAACTCATCGGTGGAAAGCTCCGCCAGCGATAAATCACCGCGATGACGATACTCCTTTTCCTGCCGCCAATCGGTAATCGATCCGATTGCTTGCTGCAACCATCGTTCTTCCCCGAATTCCGAGACAGATTCTGATCTGTTGCAGTACCGGACGGCTCGTATCCCCACTCGCTCGCAGGCTTGCTTGTCAATCCCAATGCCGTAAGGCTCGAATGACATCTCCGAGTATCTGGCGCGCCACCGCATTAGCGGGGCCGTTTCTGCCGGCGGGAGACCGGAGAAAGAAACAGTCGGAATCCGCTCCGGCATGTGGCGCGAGGAGGCAATCAGCAGGCGATCCCGTAGGATTCGGCACAAGGTATCGAACGCACTTCTTGGGTAGCTTTCCGATGCCATGATATCGTGATAGAAATCGATAAGCCGCTCCCCCGGCCAGGCAGTATTAGTCGCGCGGGTCCAGTGAAAGATATATCGGTCAGCCAGACCTGACAGCTCTGGGTTCAGGTCTTCATTGCCGATTACATAAGCCAGTGGCACGGCTCGGTCGACGTAGGGACATTCAAAATCTTCCACAATCCGTTTCCCCTCTGATCGTGCCGTCTCCAGTAGCCTTGCCATCGCTCCGCTGCGACGAATTGAGATCGGGATGACGATATCGGTGTCCCGCACGATTCTGGCGTCTCGCGCCAGGGGTAGGTTTCCGCCCGAGACGCTGTTGGAATCGGAAACAGTATATACAATCTCTGTCTGGGGCAATCCCAGGCCAAACTGTGTCCGCAGCCATGACTCGCGATCAGCCTGCGAGTTCTTATCCGGCAAGAGATAGACGCGCATCGGGACCTTTTCCATTGATCCAACCGCTGTGATCATCTCCCAAGTTTGCAGGCCGTGGGACGACAGAAGCCGGTGGCTATGGGATTGGCACCATCGAACTGCCCGCTGGACCTGCGCGACCCACTCGCTCCTCCCGGATGGTCGTAGCGATTGACGGGAAAGAAGAAGGGTAGCGGAGTTCAATATACTATTCTCCCCAAAATCGGCTGTACTTGCGGACTGCTACGCTCTCACCAGCAGCACCGGTATTTTCGATTTGTGGCGAACATCGGAGGCAACACTTCCCAAGAAGAGATCGCTCAGAAACCGATGGCCGTGAGTGGACATGGCAATCAAGTCGCACTGCCCCCGCTCAGCGGCAGCGAGAATCTGCTCCGCCGGATCCCCCCACGCGAGCACCGCCGCCGTGTCGAATCCTTCCGATTGAAGTTCCTTTTCGCGTTGCTCAAGATACTCCCGGTCCCGGCGCATCTCCTCGGATTCTCCCAATCGCTTCTGATGCCGCGCCTGGAAGCCGTCGGCGCAATGAATCAAAGTCAGCTTCGCCTGCAGATGTTTGGCCAGCAGCCGAACGTGGCGAAGAATGATCTCGTCGGTGGCTGAGTTTTCCAGCGGCACTAAGATGTGCTTGTACAAGGCACGCGCTCCTTCGCCTATTCTCCGCCCAGCCAGCCAGTAAATGTCTGGCCGAGCAAAAAGAGATTAAGACCAATTATCACTATTGTTACGACCCACGCCGCAATCACGGTCATGCGAGAATTTGCAAATTGCCCCATCTTCCTTTTGTCGCTGGTGAATTGCACGAGCGGCACGACGGCGAAACTCAGTTGCAGTGACAGAATCACCTGGCTGAGCACCAAGAGACTGCCCACCCCATGCTCACCAGAAACGGACGCGACAATCACAGCCGGTACGATCGCCACCAATCGGGTGGCGAGGCGCCGGACCCACGGGCGAACGCGGATATTGAGAAACCCCTCCATGACGATCTGCCCGGCCATAGTTCCGGTCAGGGTCGAGTTCTGCCCCGAAGCCAGCAAGGCTATGGCAAATAGCGTGCTCGCCAGAGTGACGCCAAGCGTAGGGGACAGCAGTTGGTAGGCGTCGCGAATATCGGCCACATCCTGATGCCCGGTTCCGTGAAACGCCGTGGCGCTGAGAATCAGAATGGCGGCGTTAATAAAAAGCGCAAAGAACAGCGCGACGGTCGAGTCGATGGTCGCAAATTTGATCGCCATCTTCCTGCCGCTGTCGTTTCGCTCGTAGGCACGGGTTTGGACTATACTGGAATGCAGGTAGAGATTGTGCGGCATGACCGTAGCGCCCAGGATGCCGATGGCGATATAGAGCATCTCCGGCCTGAACACCACTTGTGGGCTGGGAACCAGGCCGCCGAGAATAGCCCGTATGGAAGGCTCCGAAACAATGAGCTCGTACGCGAAGCACCCGGCAATCAGCACAATCAACCCAGCTACCAGACTCTCGATATGCCGAAACCCTTTGTTCTGCAGATAAAGGACCATCAGTACGTCGCCGGCGGTTATGATCACCCCATACACGAGTGGAATGCCGAACAGCAGATTGAGCGCCACCGCCGAGCCGATTACCTCGGCCAGATCACAGGCAGCAATGGCAATTTCACAGAGGACCCAAAGTGCAAAGGCCACCGGTCGACTGTAGTGGTCCCGACAGGCCTGCGCCAGATCGCGCCCCGATACGATGCCCAGCTTCAGCGCCAGATACTGGAGCAACATCGCCATCAGGTTGGAGATAAGAATCACCGACAGCAGCGTGTAACCAAACCGCGCTCCGCCCGCCAGATCGGTCGCCCAGTTGCCCGGATCCATATAGCCCACCGCTACCATCAGACCCGGCCCCATAAACGCAAACAGCTTTCGCCAGAATCCGGCTGAGGCTGAGACCGGCACCGAGGCATGAACCTCCGGCATCGTGGGGATTGTGATCGCGCGCCGCCAACCGTCCTCGGTTCGGTCGCTCGTTACCGCGTTGTCACGTGCTTGATCGTCCATCACTTGCCCAATTCAACCCTTCTCCCCGTCGCGCCCAAGTATGCATGCGCTCCAACCGGCAGCGCAAGTGAAATATGGAGTAGGCCGGGAGACGACGGTGTCGGAATCCTTCACAGCGCATTGACAAGCCTGCCGGAACTACTCTATGTTACGTCCAACTGTCCTCTCGGAAACAAGGGACAGGCCGAAAGAATCGGGCAAAGGGACTACGGCTATTACCTAATTGGTTAAGCAACAATGAAAACTAACCCTTCCATCCTTGACCGCGCGCGTCTGCTTCATAAGACACAGGTAGCCTGGCGCCGACATCTTCACAGGCACCCTGAACTGTCCAACCGGGAGTTTGGGACCACTAAGTTCATTAAAGAGGAACTGAAAAAGCTGAGTCTGAAGTTGTTGAAAGTAAGCTATCCGACTGGTGTGATTGCTGAACTGTCGGGCAGACACAGGGGGCCAACCGTGGCGATCCGGGCCGATATCGATGCTCTGCCGGTTACGGAAAAGACCAGTGTCCCGTTCAAATCAACGGTCCCCGGGGTCATGCACGCCTGCGGCCACGATGTACACACCAGTGTCGTGCTCGGCGTCGCCGCGCTACTGGCGGAAAGAAAACAGGAGCTGAAGGGTAAGGTCCGTTTCATTTTTCAGCCTTCGGAGGAAGTGCCGCCCGGCGGTGCGCGCCCCATGATAGCATCGGGAGCGCTGGACGGCGTTGACGTGGTTTTCGGCCTGCATGTGGACCCGCATCTACAAGTGGGGAAAATTGGGCTTCGCGATGGGGCCGTATTTGCCGCCAACTATGATTTCGATGTGATTATTCACGGAAAGGGTGGACACGGTGCCCGGCCGCACATGGGAATCGACGCTATTGTCGTCGCCGCACAGGTCATAAACCGAGTACAACATTTTGTGTCACGCGAGACTGACCCGATCGAGCCGCTGGTGGTCTCTTTCGGGGAGATACACGGTGGAACGGCGAGAAACGTGGTCGCCGAAACGGTCCGGTTGGTCGGTACGGCACGCTGGCTATCGGAAAGGCTGGACGGCAAGGTACCATCGGTGCTCAAGCGCGTGATCACGAGCATTTGCGCGTCATATAACGCGAAATGTGAAATCGTTGACATTGGCAGCTACCCATTGCTGAAAAATGAACCGTCGGTAAACCGCATCTACCGTCGCAATTGGGAGTCGCTGTTTGGAAAGGGAAAGATCGCCGTGACCGAGCCGGTGCTGGGAAGCGAGGATTTCGCCTGCTATGTTGCGAAAGTGCCCGGCGCCATGTTCCGACTTGGTGTCATGAACAGAAAGATCAAAGCCGACCAGCCCTGGCACTCCGCGCATTTCAAAGTGGACGAGGAAGCGATCTATTTCGGTACCGCTCTGCTGACCGCAGCCGCTCTTGACTTTTTGGAGAACGGAAACCAATGAAGCGGCTTCGAGTTCTATTCGTTTCCTGGGGGATACTCGTCACCTGCCTTATGTCGACGTCGCTGGCCTTCCGGGACTCCGGGCAAGTTGTTAATTACGCCGGTTTCAAGTATGTCACCTCGATTGCGACGTCCGTCCAGCGGACCTACGTTGCCACCACGCAGGGAATAATCATCTTCAACAAAACGGAGAATCGCTGGGAGACACCACTGACCGGAGTGGATGGCATTGATGCCGGTACAATCAGGAAAATATGGGTGGACCAATTTGACGAACGGCTGTTCGCGGAGACCGATGCCGGCAAGTACGAGTTTGACCTCACCTTTGGGCGCTGGATTTCGACACTCGAAATTCCAACGCTTCCTTCCGGCGACAAGCATATTCCGCCTCCGCCGGTGCTGTTTCCGCCGTTCGCGTTCGATTATGACGGCAACGGCGGGTTGGTCGATCCCCAGGCCCGAAAGTACAGCATTAGCGTGGTAGTTGATGACGGCGCCGGAACTCTCTGGATCGGCACCTGGGGACTCGGTCTGCTACGGGCCGGCAGCAGCTCCAAAGTTGTCCAATCGCTGCCGTTCGGGTTATTGCAGGACGCTGTGTATGCGCTGCACGAAGACGATTCTACGCTGTATATCGCCGGACCGGCGTACACAAATCGGCACACCGGTATCACGGCGCTTGATCTCAGGACCAATGGCTTCACCTACTTTGAGAGCGGTCCGGAATTCGACCTGCCTGCCGAAGATATCCGATGCATGGATATCGCCGGTGATCGGTTGGTTGTCGGAACGAGCCAGGGTCTCTTCGATTTGGACAAAAAGTCCGGCCGGGTGAATGGACGGATAGACCGCAATCTCAAAATCAAGACGGAGGATTTTACCGCGGTCAGGCTCGTGGGTGATTCCCTTTTCGCCGGGACAACCGACGGCTTGATGCTGCTGGTAGGTAAAGCCGAGGCCCTGACATCAGCGACCTCTGCTGCCCTGTCGGGACACACCATATATGATCTTGAAGTGGTAAGAGATCAATTCTGGATCGGCTCCGATGTTGGGGCATATCGGCTATCGCTGACCACCGGCAAACTGCAGAAATTCCAGGATCCGGACCGGCTGCTGTTCAACCGCGTTTTTGATATCACATCTACCGACCATTCCATTTGGCTGTCATCCGACGACGGAGCGGTAAGGGTCGATCTCGACTCCGGCACTACTACGCCGTATCGGCTTTCCTCGCACCGAATCGGCGCCCGGGCGATTGCGGCTAATGATCAGATGGCCGCGCTGGCCTCCGACCAAGGGTTGGCGATCATATTTCTTGATGGAGACCGTTGGAACACACGGGAGCTTTCCACATTCGACGGCCTGCTGTCAGCGTATGTATTCGCCCTGCTCCTTGATGGCGAATCGCTTTGGGTGGGGACCGACAAGGGTCTGACCCGGATGAAATGGTCAAGCCCGCGCCTGCGCAATTAGTAGCGTAACTTCTTGTGTGTAAATTCAGAGTTGAGCGATAAAAGGAGAGGGTGTATCCGTTTCTGAGCTTTTAAACAGGAGGATACACCCAATGCGTGAAGTAGACTTCACACCGGAGAACGTA
>Ga0315293_10005115_pt1 | contig 12367 bp, 8 predicted proteins | sample YL17G13_20_MG_FD_203071 | JGI IMG/M metagenome (GOLD analysis project Ga0315293, IMG submission 203071) | Sediment microbial communities from Yellowstone Lake, YNP, Wyoming, USA - YL17G13_20 | ecosystem: Environmental > Aquatic > Freshwater > Lake > Sediment | place: USA: Wyoming | collected... | reverse complement strand
GGATCTAAAATTGCTTCAGCATTGGTGCCACCAACATAACCATAGTCTAAAAGTTTAGAATAATATTCTACTACATTAAATTCTAATTTATGTCCTCTATAGTGTTCTAAAGATAAAATATTTCCTATATCAGTTTGAATTGTGAATACTCCCGCATCGATATCAACAGGATAACTCCGAGCCAAATCAATATTTTTCAGATCATTAAAACTTTCACTAAATTGATAATTTAAATATTCTGTACCAAATTTTCTCGAACTAATATCTTCATTTAAAGAATCTATTTTTTTAAGTTCTCTTTTAATTCCATTATATTCTTTAAGAGAATGTGTTAGTTGGTCTAAGATGTCTTCTGATTCATTTTCAATACTACTATAAATTATATCTAAGTCATCAATTATATTATCAAATGTTTTTGATATTTGAGTTAAACTAATATCATCCATTTTTTCATATTTTGTTATTGGAATATTTTCATCTGGAGTGATACTTGAAATCTTTGTGAGTACTTCATCTTTTGTTGGTATATGAGCAGCACCATATACACCTTTAATAAAGTTTTTATAAACTAATTCTATGAGTGCTTTATATTTATAAGTCATTATATTATACTCGTAAGTTGATTTCTATCAAAGATTTGACATTTATAATCACGTATAATAGGTGGAGTAAATTTTTGATCAGTTATTTTACTCATATCTATTACAATTTTTACTCTTAGAATATTTATAGAAATATCAGAATTCATAAACTTAATATTTTCATAACCTTGTTGTACAACATCAGGCGATTTATCAAAAATTATAAGTTTAGGTACTAAAACATTATTTTCTCTTTCATCAGTTCTATTTGTTGGAGATATTCTAATCCAATCTTGATTATTAAACTCAACGTAATATTTTACCATCTCATAAGAATCTAAATTTGGATACTTTGGAATATCTTCTATAGAACTAATAGAAAAAGTATAAATATTAAAATCTAAAGGATAATATTGTGATACATATTCTCCAGTTTTATAATAAGTGTTATCTATTAAAGAAATATCTTCTATTCCTATAACCAGTCTACGTCTTTCAATTTTATCAGCAGGAATTAAAATCTCATTAACTTTTTCTAATTGTGCTTCCGTAATATTGAGATTTTCTTTATCGAACTCTTTAAATCCATTATTAATAACATTATTATTAATTTCAATAGGATATTCAAACTTTGTAACATCGTAACCGCCAAAACCAACTTGATTTGGTATTGAATCACCAACCCAGTAATTAGAAAAATAAATTATATACTGTGCAGGTATTAATCTATCATATCTTTCATCAAAATACGGTAGAACTAAAGTAACACCTGTTTCTGATGTAGTACTTCCTGTAACATAATAAACTGGATTATCCCAACCCCTTGGGACAACATCATCTGATAATCTAACTTTAACTCTATAAGGTCCTTCAGAAGCAGCATAATCAGTTGAATCTTCATTTTTTAAAGCAACAGATTTAATAGTTAATGACATTGTTGGTTCTGATAATAGATTATTCACATCTATTCTCATAGAAACTTCAGATTGCTCTAATACATGAGGATATGTATATATACCACGGGTGAATTCATTATAATAAGTTGTTATGTCACCCCTTACAGTATCTACTCGTGCTTGAAGATAATATAAATCAAAGGCTGTATTTTCCCATGCATATTGGTCACCAATTAGTATTTCAGGATTAACTGTTTTTTCAACTGTATCAAGATTTGAGTATACACTGAAATATTTACCATCAGTATGAGATGGAGTTAATTCAGTGCCCAATAATATAGTTTGCCCATCATCTAAGTGAGTATCATGTGGTGAAACCATAAACCTTATTTGTTCATAAGGTTGAAGATTTATATTATTTGAACTTGATTCATCAACTATTTTAAAACCAAGAGTTCCTTTTGCAGAAATAAATGGTTGTAATTCAAAATGACTAGAAGCAATAGTTGACTCTAAAATTGATATATATTTTGACATATTATCCTACTGGAATATTATAATCTTCAATTGGATTAGTAACACAAAACACAGAATATTGTTCAAATTCATCAATCACACCAAAAAATATTAAGTAATCTCCACCTTCTGATATTAATAGTTCTACGTCACCAGTTGCTATAATATCGTTACTGATGTCATTTTCTTGTTTATAAGACATTCTATCATATAAAATAAATCCAGCTTCTGATATAATATTAGGATAAGTCTTATAAATAACTCCGGTTCTTTGCTTTCCTCCCAGAATACCATGATCTACGTGATAGAAACCTTTATCTCGTTCTCTATAGTTTAATTCAGTTGCTTTAATTTCAGATAAAAGAGTATTAAAATAATTATCTTTTTGAACTGCTCCTAAAAAGACTTTATTAATCAAAGGTAGTTCAGTTGATGAATTTGTTTTCCAATCATAACCATCAAAGTAATGACCAACAGAGTAAGTAAATTTTATATATCCACCTTCGCCCGCCGGAACAATAAAAATAGGTAAAACATTTGAATTAATTTCATTTGTTATTTCAGCATAACTACCACTTTGAGATTTAAAATAAGTTCGTGGATAAACAGAGTTATCTTTTTGTAGACTATATTTATGACCTAACGTTTGATAAATTATTGGTGTTGTAGTAATACCAGTACTTCTATAATTATCAAGTGTACCATATACGGATTCAAAAGTTAACTGATATTGTGAACCTGGCGGAGTCATTATTTTTGAACCATTAACTGAAATTAAATTTTCTACAGGAGTTGCATATGAATTAGGATGTTTTAGAACTATATTCTTAACAAAATTATATGAATCTACATTAATTAAAGTATAATTTAAAGACTTTGTTTTAGTTTTACCAGTCACATTTAAAGAAATACCAGCATTTGGAGTTGGTGGAGTAATACTAACTGTAAATGTTTTTTCAGAAATAGTTATATTATTGTCAAAAATTTGTACACTTAATTTAGCATCAGTAATACTAAAACCTGCACTATTCCAATTACCACCTAAAACAGTTTCATTTGAGTTTAAATATACATGTATATCAAGATTAAAATTACCATTACTTAGATAATTTGCCGCAAAGAATCTTGGTGGATATCCCGCAGCTAATAAAGAAACACCATTTTTAGTTAATCTTACATAACTTGTATTTTTAATAGGTACCCAATAACCATCATCAATATTTGTTGCTGATCCTGCATAATTTTCATCTAATTGTATTCTACTATCCATAATTTCATAATGGATCGGAACAAATTTACCATTTGGAGTATTTTTCGTAATTCCACTATCAAGAGGTACACCACTACTAGGAATACTAAATCCTATTTTTATTGCTTTATTTTCATTAATAGTTAAACTATCTGCACATAATACTACAGTTGCAGAAGCACCTATAGTAAAAGGAATTACTTCAACTTTTTTAATAACTTTAGTATCAAGAGTATTCACAGCTAAATTTGAATATGATGTACTGGTAATTTGATTAGTACTTAATTTTGTATAGTATATATAATCAGTTTTATTAGAAGCGTAAGACATTAAAAAATTTGGACCAAAAGTAACATTGACTCCATCTCTTAAAATTCTCATTTGAGAAAGTTGTCGTAAACATTCAATATATTGTTCTGCTTTAATTAATTTGACATCAGTAGCAATTATATTTTTAGAATTTTCTTCTAAGTCCCCAATTCCATTAGGAGAACTTAAAAGAGTAGTAAATTTATTCGGAGTAGTTGTATCTTTTGTAAAAATTGGAAATGAACAGTTAATTGTATTTCCAAGAGAAGTATAGTTAAAAGTTGAAACATATTCGGATAAATTACACACATATATATAATCAGTTATTGTTGTCTCACTAAATATTGTCTCAAAACTTTTTGTACTCTTATAACATAAATACCGTTTTGATGTTAAAATAGATAAATAATGAACATATCCACCACTTATCACATTATATTTATCTAAATTTAAACCAACATGTATTATACTTTCACCAACATCTATTCCTATTACTTTAGTTACTAAACTATCTGTATCTGTTATTATTAGATTAATATATCTATCTTTATTAACACAATTAACAACATAAGCACCATCTACATTTATTTGAACACTATTTGGATTACTGATTGGTAATCCTACTTGATAAACAATGGAACTTGGTTCAAGATAACCAGTAGAATTTTCTAAACTAAAAGTATAACTTTTTACATTATGTTTTATTGTGGGATAAGTTTCTATTTCCAGTATTGTGCTGGTAACAAAAATCTTATCTTCATTAGAATCATATTTCATATCTCCTACTATAGAAGAAGGATATGTTCTAAAATAAATATCAGAATTAGGTATACAATTTGTAAGTGCAAAGTTCCAATGATTATTTTCCTCTGTTATGATACTTGAATTAAATTTAACTACTGGTTTTGATACCAACTGTGAATTAAATTTATTGAAATCTATTCCTAAACCCCAAGCCGTTAAATTTAATGTTAAATCTATTTTATTATAAGTATAAATATAAACGAAAGGACAAGAATCAGACATATATGCTGTGCGATCAAATCGAGTAAGAATATAAACTGCAAATTTATCCTCAGACTCTGAAGAAGATATTAAATCTATTGTACCACAATAATCATAAGCTTTTCTTCCAGTAGTATTAGCATCAGGATAGATTAAAGATATTTTACTTCGTGGTATAGTTAATTCTACTAATTTTTGATTTTGATGTTTAGTAATATAATTATTACTTGCTGGATCAAGAATTCCATATCCACCGGCTGATTCAGGACGAAAATCAATTTTTAATGTTTTAGTTGGTGATGAATAAACGTTAATTAATGGGTCATTCTGAGCAGCAGTTAATCCTTGAACATTTTCTATTTGGGCACGCACAAAAGTATCAAGATTATATGTTATTGGATAGTAAAATTGTTCATTTACTCTATGATTTACTTCAATATATGCACCAACACCAGTATCTACAGGATGTGAATTTAAAGTATATATCCAATCACCAGCAGAATTAGTTGTACCAAGTACTCCCTGAGATCCAAACAAATGATTTTTTGTGTAATATTTATAATCTGACATTATTTAACTTTACCTTTTATTATATTTAATGCTCTTTGTCTTTCAGATGTTTCATTTGGTTCAGTATCTACAAAAACATTATGTTTTGTATTCAAAGCAATTTTAAAACTAAGATCTGAAGATTGAGGTAAAGAATAGTTTCGAGATAGATAATATACATAATGACTTATGTAAAATTTTATCTTTGGCCAAATTTCATCAAATGACCCTTTTGAAATTAAAATTAATTCTAAGCGTGTAGGTATAATTATATCTGAAAAAATAAGTGTATTTTTATTATTTTGAATATCACCTTTAATGATACTGTAAGATTTCGAACCAGCAAATACTTTGGATTCTTCTATTAATATTTCAGGATAAAATCCATATGTATCACGATTTGCTGAAAAACTAATAGTAATTGAATTAGTTAGAATAGCAGTTTGTGTAAAAGGAATTGATAATTTTAACTTCAAACCATTTTCTTTGGTAAGAGTTTTTAAACTTTGAAGATTATCAATAGTTTTCTGTTGAAGAGAATTTACTTCATCTAATAAGACAAATTCAGAATCTTTATTATAATAAGAACCAATATATTTTTTTAAGATATCAACTGAATTATTACCAAAACCAGGAAAAGCACTTGTTGCTACTGATTCAAATTCACATATTCCTACACCCATCGGATTTTCAGTATCATCAACCATCATTTTTCTATAATCGATATCATTAGATAAATTTTTAGTATCAATAAAATGTGGATCATCTTGGGCTTTTTTCCAATGTGAAGCTGTTGATAAACTTATTTTATTGGGATAAATTGGAGAATTAATTTGATTCACGTGACTAACATTAACATTTTTTATATCAATAGGTTTAGAAACATTTGAGTTTGACATTCCAAGTGTTAAAATTCCGCCACCAACAAAAACATGATTAGATTCAGAATTAATAGTTGAACCACTTTCAAAAGGATTTCCAGAAGGTAAAACTAATCTTCCATTGATATCTTTTTGAGACTTAATATAAGTCGAGTAAATATTTTGTTGAACTTTCATGAAATTTTGAAGAATTTGTTCTCTTTGTTTCATGTTAAAGTTAATAAGATTATTTACATCTTCTTCTATTAATTGTTGAGCATTATAAAGTTTTTCAAGATCATGGTCAATTCCATAAAGAAGTTTATTATATTTTCTTGAATCAGGATATTGATTAGTCTTAGGTATATCCTGTTTTGATGATATTCGTCCACCTATTTTAGTAAATAACTCATTGATTTCAAGTAGAATAGACTTGAGAAAACCAGTTACTGAACGTTTATCATAACTTTCAAAACGTCTTAAAACTGAGTTTTCAAAGTCTAAAAGATATTTTTTATTTAATCTGTAAAAATAACGTTTCATTTTATTCTCGGAATGATTGTCCGTTTAATTTAACTATATAATAATCGATAATTGGTGTAACAAATGCATGTGTTTTAATATTTGAAGCCATTCGACATTTTAATTTTATATAGTTTGTTAGAGTATAAATATAGATTTTAATATCTTCTTTTCGTACTCCAGTCAAATTTTGATTGGTATATAATCTATTATTTTTATCATTAAAATAAAATTCTTTATTTTGAGTTGTTAATATATCATTTAAAGTATCACTCACATTTGAAAAATAATGTGTAACGTCTTTTAATTTAACACCATCAACTAAAACAATAATCGGTTCATATCTTAATAATTCATAACCAGATATTACGTATTTTTCTTTTTTTGTTAAATTATCAATTGAGATTGTGAGATCTGTTAAATTATAACCTAAATTATAATTCAGTGATAAACAACTTAATAACTTCTCACTACTACTATAATCATAGGCTTTCATTGAGAATTCTAAATCAAGATTATCAATAATTGTAAAAATTAATCCATCATCATCTTCAAAAACCCATTGTCTTCTTTTATTATCATATTTTGAAATATCAATGAATGGTAACCATTTTTTATCTGGATTTGATAGATTAATTATAGTAAGATTACCATTAATATCACTCTCTAAAATTATATCCTTACCACTTAATTCAGTTAATTTAGGAATATCAAATTCAGGAATATATATTTTATTTAATAATACTGTATTTGGAATAAAGTTATTAATTGGATGATACATTATCTACTCACAACTATTTGAGGCATATTCGGTGAATTAAAACTTTTTGGTGAAAAATCGTAAATGCAAGTTGCACCAGTAATATAATTTTGTATATCAGTAAGTTCAGCACTTATTTTTGAACTACCATAGGTAATTGAATTTTTAAAAACTTCATATACTGGATATGAAAGAGAAATAGATATTTGATTATCTATGAAAATAACACTATTAAAATTTGTTCCAAACCATATTTTAGATTCTTCATAAGATGCTGTAGTACAAGTAACTGTATATTTATCACGTAAATCTATAGAATTATTTATCAAAGATTGAAGAGTTTCTTTTCTCGAACTAACAACACTACAAGTGTTTAAATCTAATTGTGGTTTAGAAAGAGTATAAACTAAAACTGATGAATGGATAGCCGCTGGATATCTAATTACCAGATTAATATTTCTTGCTGTTATATTATTAATGTAAATTAATTTAGAATTTAAAAAAGCAAGTTTAGATTCAACTAAATCTAATCTTTCACCTTCTAAAAATATTTCTATATTATCTGATAGTGCTGGATCTACTGGAAAATCCAGATTAACAAAAATCCCGGGCCAATCACCAAATAAGCCAATATTAGAAAAATCTATAATATTTGCTGGTTCTTTACGCCAATTTTTATTATTTTCTATAATAGGTATATTTCTATTATTTAGATTTAAATACCAATTACAAGTTGTATAAAGAGGTGTTTCTTGTGCCGTAGCAAGTGATACTGATATCAAGGACTTATCTTGTAGTTTATAATCGATAGTATCAAAGGACCCAATTTGATTAGTATATTTTTCAAGAACTGGTTCTATGGACCAAGTTCCTAATTCAAATAATAAAGACCTAGCAAAATCAACACTTTGAATTTTTACTTCAGGATTAATTAATTTAACTATTTTCCATAGAATATCTTCTATGTTTTTATTAGTTTCTACGATACCCATTATTTGAGAATATAAGGATGTATTTTCATCAGAGACTGGAGTAGAAAGTGCATCATCTAAACTTGAACCAAACTTAACCAGTTCATATCTTCTTTCACTTAAGTCTTCATAAATCCGTTCATCAATTGATGTTTCTTTAATCGCTTTATTTTCAACAAAAACATAATTTTCTTGGTTAAGTATAACTCTCAGAAATTTTATATTCACTTTATTAATATTATAAAATGATATTGTATCAAATCCCTTTTTATGTGCTAATTGTTCAATATTTAGTCCACGTGAATCGGCTTCATCTAAAAGGTCTTCTTGTGTTTTTGTAATTAATTTCCATTCATCTTGCGATTCTGTTTTATAGAAAACCATATCAATAAGTGTAACAAAATCACCAAATAGGTCAAAATCTATTTTATTTATTTCAACGGGATAATTAAATTCTATATCTACAATAGATACTATTCCATGATAATTTCTATAAAGTGGTTGTGTATTAGATGTAACGTTAATAATCATATCAGGAATATCTGAACATATTGCTTGTTCTTTATATAATCCATTCATTAACATGTCTCTTGAACCATTAGCATAATTATCAGAAAATGTATTTAAAATATTGGTAGTATGTGATACTCCGCCATCAGAGTTGTCAGCAGGTTGAAGTTGAGATGTTATTGATTTAATTTTGAAAGATTCATTTTGAACTGATTTTTCAATCGGTTGGAGATGTAAATATCCATTTTTTTTATCAAGTTGAACATTTTGAATATTTAAAAAGTTTAATTGAGTATTAATTGGTTCAAAATAACACTCATCTGTTGGATCATTATCGAATGAGTTTAATCGTGTGACATTTAAACGTGACCAAAGGTCAGTTAATCTTTTTTTAATAACACTAAAGTAATTTTTATTTCTTTGAAGATTGAGTGCTAAAACGTTATCTACGAGTTCTAAATCTGAGTATAAAACTTGCAAGTCAAAGTAAACACTTTCAAATAAATTATTAAAGTCTTTAGTTTTAATAATTTCTTTAGATTTAGCAACATAATTTGCAATTTCAGTTAATCTACCTTCTACTGATTTAAATCTATCAATATAAGATTTAATAACTGTTTTAATTGATTCTTCTGATTTTAATAATTCAAAATTAGAAGTATCTCTAATTGATTGAGCTACTAACTGGTTTTGAATATTTTTAATGTTACTACTAAAACTAAAATTTGCCATTAGTATTCCAGATTGAGTATACCAGAAAATGTATCATTTGATTCAGTTGGAATTAGAATATAATCTGTTCCAACAGTAAGATGTCGTCTGATTGTTTGATCAAGATAAAAATTAAATTCTCTTTCACCTCTATCTGATGCTTCTGTTGTATTTTGATTAAAATCATTAACTGAGTTAATCCATTCAGTTCTCATTGAATCTAATTTAGACTTAGGAATATGAATGAAAACAGTACTTGCTTGAGAGAGGGGTTCACCACCATAATATCCAATATTAGTATACCATTCGTTTTCATTGACGTTCATACTATTACCGATATTATTACTAAACCAATCATTATCAGTTACACCATTACAAATTTTACGGGCATCTGTGATTTTTAATATTTCAGGTGTTAATTTATTTAAACCCACCTCACAAATCGTAAAATAATCTTCCGACCAAGGAATTGAATATTCAGTAGAATCATTTGATTCTTTTAATTTATAACAAACTCGATTAGACTCAGATTGAGTTAAATCATAAATATAAGGATAGTGTGTTGTGTGTTTATCACTTTTAAAAGGTCTAATACATAAACCAAATCCATTAAAAAATCCACTAATATGATAACAATATGCACCTTCTGGTACAGGTATCTTCGGATTTAACTCAAGATTTTCTAAGTAAATATATTTATTTGTGTTAATCCAACAACTAACTTCAATTTCATCTGTAGGACTAAAAGTATCTTCAAATTGAATATATCCTTTTTGACGGTCTATTGATTTAATTTTAATATTATTTTGTGTTTTTCCATTCACATCAATAGCAATTTTACCGGGCGATTCATTCAAACTTTCATTTACTTTATCATAAGTTTTTATTAAATAATTAGGATAAACATAATATGCTTCATCAATATAAATTGGTGTTTCATTAATTTTAAGAATGTCATTTGAAACTATGGTTGGTTTAATAGCATTAATTGGAAAAGATTCATAAGAAGCCGAAACATATCCAGAAGCATAAACATTAAATAAATTATAAAAATTACCATCAAAACTCGTATAATAATTATCTCGCTCTTGAAAGGCACCAGTTTGTAATTTCATTCTCCAACTACTTGTTTTATCTGTTTGATATGGTGTGTCTTTTAGAACAATAATTTCTTTAGGTTTAATAATAGAATTTGAATCTTTAGTTAAAAATAAAGTAGTATTTTCATCATTAATTTTTGAACTAAGAGTGAGACTTAAACCATTACTTGAGATACTATAATCACTTGAATCATATATCTTTTGGATTTCAATTAATTCTTCTTGAGGTAAGATAGCACCATAAACAGACTTTGTATACTTTACTACATAAAAATTATTCTCTTTATTAAAATCTAAAGGTAGTAAAATTCGAGTTCTTCTGGAAGTTATATTAGAAGCCGCACTCGACCAAGTTGTACTTGAATATCGTGTGTTACCAGTAGATAATAATTCATCACTTTGTTGAATTAAATATTGAGATTTATCTATTAAAGTATCATTATTAAGATATATACTTAAAGCATCGGTATTATCATATGAATAAACATCAAACAAGAGTTCATACTGATAGAATAAAGGAACACCATTACGAGTATTAGATATTTTATCTGTTACAAGATATTGTACGTAGGTGGCCGATAATGCAGAATAAGGATAATCATAAATAGGATAATAACTTCCTATTTTTTCAATAGTTTCTATTACATTAAAATCTATTGTATTTTCAAATTTTGTATTATCTAATGCTAATGTTTGTATAACTTTATTAGGACTAAATCCTACTAACTCAACTCCTAATACTGGACAATCACCATCAGTTAAGGCAAAATCATCTCCTTCATCAACTTTTAAAGCAATGTTAAATGTCTTAAGATGTTGATTTTTAATAAGAAATGATGGTTCACCATAACCATATTCTTGGCTAATTATTGTAGTCATGTGCTCTCTGATAATAACGTGGAGTGATATAAATTACGTGACCTTCTTCTTTATCTCCTCTTTCAGTAAGTGGTAACATTTGCGACCATAAAGGAGTAAGATTAGTCTCATCATCAGAAATAAAATATCCATTAACGTCCAACCAGCCACTGGTACCAGGAGTAAAAGATATCATATCACCTTCTAAATAATCATCAGTTTTATTCCAATTAGTACTTACTTGGCGAGTATAAGATATTCCAGTTACTTCAGTTATAGAAGTTGTTTCAGGTGTAATATAATTATCTGTGATTAATCCAACATATAGACCACTCGATGTTAGATTATCAATTTTAGATTGTAACGCATCTAAAATGAAATTTATGCCCCTCGCTAATAACATTAGTCCTCCAAAAATTTATTTAAAAGTTTAATATCGATATAAGTTAGTTGATCAGGAAGATTAGTTTTCTTAATTTTTTTAATTTTAAATTCAGAATCGTATTCTTTATCATAAAACTCATTCATAACACTATCTTCTTTATTAACTATTTCTATTACTCTATTATATTTAACTATTAACTCATTATATTTTTCTGTATATTCATCTACTTTTTCTTTAGGTATATTAAAATATACCGAACCATTCGCAGACTTAGGTGGGTCTTTTGAATAAGAAGTCATGAGTTTTTTTTGTTCAGTTAGAAACAAATTAAATTCATTTTGATCCTCGATACTTAATGGAGTACGAACTTTATCAAATTTATCTACTACATCTTTAAGATAATCTTCATTTTCAATTAAAAAAAGTGCAAATTCTTTATTTGTTGCATCTTTATGTTTATTAATAATTTGCATTAAATTCATAAACATTTGCTTAATTTCAATTCTTTTCATTAGTCCTCCTTTAAGGGTTCACTTATAGTATAGTTTTTAATATTAGATTCGTATTATAAGCTGTAACAGATAC
>Ga0315293_10005113_pt1 | contig 12369 bp, 15 predicted proteins | sample YL17G13_20_MG_FD_203071 | JGI IMG/M metagenome (GOLD analysis project Ga0315293, IMG submission 203071) | Sediment microbial communities from Yellowstone Lake, YNP, Wyoming, USA - YL17G13_20 | ecosystem: Environmental > Aquatic > Freshwater > Lake > Sediment | place: USA: Wyoming | collected... | reverse complement strand
GCGAGAAGGTAGTGTAAACGCTGCATATTTTCGTCGCCGCTTTTAAACCTAAACTCTTTATCAAGGGCGCTTATAGAAAACCCGGTATTTTCATCGATCGACTTACCGAGCAATCCGGATATGAACTCCTCCTTACCTTTGTATTCTTCCCATACTGCCAGACCTTCCGAGAGCCAGGCCGGGCAGTTATTGTTCGTCATCGCCGAAACCGCCGCGTGAGTATACTCGTGATATATGTAGCTGGCGAGTTCCTCTTCGTTCGATATGACGCCGGGCAGCGGTATCTGGATATTGCCGTCGTAGAACGCCCTCACCATCGACGGCATCCTGAATATATTTTTAAAGTTATCGTAAGAATAAAAGAATATTACGGTCTTTGAATCCGGGAAGTATTTAAGGTCTTTTCCTACTTCAAAATAGCACAGCTCCAGAATTTTTCGCAGCCGGGCTTCGTCCAGGCGCATATCCTTCTCGTACCTGAGATCGAAATGCGGGGACTGGCTCGACTCCTCTTCTTTAGCAAGCACCATCGACTTGGCGACCTTTGCCAATTTTTCGCGGATCTTTGCATTGTCGGAAGAGACTGCGGCGGCCTTGCTATAATAGAAGTGCGCTTTTTCGAACTCCGTTCTCTTGTTATATATATCGCCCAGGAGTTCAAGCGTCGAGCCGTCCTCGTATGCAAGGAGCGACTCCTTAAGAAGCGTTATCGCAAATGCGTCTTTGCCTTTTTTGAAATAGGCGACGGCGTCATTATATAAAGATATGCTTAAGTTCCTGCTCGCGCCTTCGGAAACCGAGGCCGTTTCCCGCGCACGTTCTAAATCTGCTTTCGCGCCGGCCCGATCGCTTTTTTCTATCAGAGAGGCGGCCTTCTTAGAATACATTATCGCCAGGTTCTGGGCCGCGCTTGAATTGGGCTCTATGTCGCGCGCCTTGGCAAGATAGTTTATAGCGGCGCCATAATCTTTGGCCCCGGCCAGCTTGAACGCATATTCCGAATAGGAATATACGATGCTCGAGCGTATATCCTTATTATCCGGAGAAGAGGCGTAGGCCTTCTCAAAATACCGTATCGATTCTTTTATCCTGCCCTGGTTAAAAAGGTCCTCGCCCTTCCTTATATATTCAAACGAACCGACATTCGCCTGCTTTGTATAGAATGCCGCCGCGGCAATAACGACGCCCGCCGCTATTGCCGGCAGCAACAGCCGCCAATATCTCACCGCCGGTCTCTTTGGCATCTTCTGCATTATAGGATAATCGTTGTTCCGTCGTTTGCGGCAATCGTATCGGGGAATATACGTCTGGCTGCCGTCTCGGCCTCTTTGCGGCAGCCGATGGTAGGATACTTCCCCGGATCGAAATGGAAGAGCGCGAGCCGTTTTGCCCCTGCTTCCCTGGCCACATGCGCGGCCGTCTCGGGTGTAATGTGAAAAAGGTTCGGAGTTTTGTCGCCCGGGCTCATCGCGCATTCGGTTATCAGCAGGTCGGCCGACCTCGCCAGGATTTTCAGGTTATTACAAAGTCCTGTATCGGTGCAATAAGCGACCGCGGCGCCGTCCGCCGTCAGGCGGAATCCGTAACAGGGAACTGAATGCCGCAGCCGCGCGCGCTCGAAGGACACCGGCAGTTTCGTATCTTTTAAGATCTCATGGAACCGGATCTTCGTCGGCAGGAATAACGGCGGCGTTGTAAAAGGCTTGCGCAAAAATGCGCGCAAGGCCTTCTCTCCTCCGCGCGGAAGATATATATCGATACCCTGCGGAAATTTAAAGAGAGGAAGCGTGTGCAGGCCTATTATGTGGTCCAGGTGAAAATGGCTTATGAATAGAAGGACCCGCTTCCCCGGCCTGACAAGCGATTTTGCTTTATAAAACCCGAAACCCGCGTCAAAGATCGCGTACGCATCATCAGTTTCGACAAATACAGAAGGGGTGTTTCCATCGGGCGTATCGTACCATCCGTTCGTCCCTAAAAATGTGACTTTCATACCGATTATTATACCACAAAATAAAAAATGAGGACAAAAATAGGGACTGTCCCCGAAGGGGACTGTCCCTATTTTTGATTCACGGACCTAAAACTATTTTACCTCTTGCACCGTCGTGGTGCCCGCCTTTGAAGAGACGGATACTTTCTTACCTTTAAGCTGGTTCAACGTAACGACGTTGAATCCCGCATCGAGGGCTTTTACCGAATTGTCCAGCGGAATGATCTTTGTATTGCCGTTATCTTCGGCCAACACTAAAGAGTTCTCTTTCTTGCCTCCGCCAAGACTCTTCTCGACAGTCGATGTAAACTTACCGATTATCGCTCCGCCCGTCTCCACTACCGCACCTATCGGAGTGGTCGCTTTCGGATTATCCGCAGCATAAGAGAAGGATGCCGCTAGGATGATTGCCACTACTGCTACCAATACCTTCTTCACTGAAAATCACCTCCCTTTCACTTTTCAAAGATTATACTACAAATCCTTTGGAAATGCTATTAAAATTTTATTCGGTCATTCCCCCCAAAAGATCCTCTATCTTCTCCTCAAGCTCTTCTATCTTAAGGGGTTTCATGATATAACCGTCATCGTGAAGTTTCAACGCCTTGATCATTGAGTCATCATCGCCCTTTGCGGTGAGCATGATAACCGGGATATTCTTTGTTTTATCGTTGGCCTTCAGCCTCTTCAGCACCTCGAACCCGTCGATGCCCGGCATCATGATATCGAGAAGGATCAGGTCCAGGTTGTTATCGTTCGCCATCTTAAGACCTTCTTCGCCGCCGGAAGCCACCATGCATTCATAATCGCCCCTGAGCTCAAGATTGATCTTCAGGAAATCGCTGAAACCTTCGTCGTCGTCAATTATCAATATTCTCTTCATGGGTCCCGGCCTTAAGGCTTTTGAGCGACTACTATGTATTGTTCCGTAATGGAATCTATTATACGGTTTAAAAGAAGCTTATTCAACCTCTTTCTCGTCTTGGAAGCCCTCACGATATTCGATATTGAAACTATCCTGTAACCGGCTTCGGTGAACATCCTCTTTATGCTGTTTATCGTGAAGAACCGGAGGTGGGTCTCGTCCAATAGCCCGGCTTTCTCGTACCGCCATTCTTTATTGCGCAGCCCATTCAATATCTTGTAATGCGCGATATTCGGTATGCTCGCTATCACATGGCCGCCCGTCTTTAAAATATCTTTGTATTTTTTAAGGAGGCCCCACGGGTCCATCAGATGTTCTAAGATATCGCCGTAGATTATGACGTCGAAATATCCTTTCGGGAAAGGCAGGGCGATCTTCTCGACGTCGCCGGCGATCACCTTGTCGAGTTTCGAGGCGGCCTTCCGGGCGGCATCGGCGTCTATCTCGATACCGGCAACCTCGACCGAAGGGCCTCTCTCTTTCTTTAGCGCGTCGCCGAAAACTCCTGAGCCGCAGCCCACATCCAGGACGCGCCTGGCATCCTTGGGTATGTGCTCCAGGATATCGGTCCTCTTATGTCCGTAGTATCCGTCCTCTTTCCCCATGGTCTGATATTATACCACACAAGAATGGGGACACATAAAAAATGGGGACTGTCCCCGAAGGGGACTGTCCCCATTTTTACTTAAAATCATAAAGCAGCGCTGTTACCACCCCTTCCCTTCATGTTTCACACGGCCGCCCTTATGATGCCCCTCTTTCATCTTCTGTAACTTCTGATACTGTTCGGGTGAGAGTATATTCTTTATTTTCAATATCCCGTCAACCCTTTTGTCCAGCATCTCGGCCTGCAATCTCTTGATCTCGGCAACGATCGGCCCTATCTCCTGTTTCGTGACGCCTGGTTTGGCAAGAACAGTATTAAGTTCCTGCCGTTTCTCTTTGATCGCCGTCACAAGAGCTTCCATCCCGGCGCGCTGCGACGCCTTCGCTTCTTTTAATAGCCTATCCTGCTCTGCCGTCAGATTCAGCTTGGCCGTTATGGTCTCTTTCTTCTCCTTATAATTCGCCTTACTCTGGTCTGTTTGGCAGGCGCCGCCTTCAGCAAAAGCCGATCCGGCTATGAATGCCGAAATGATAAACATCCCGATAATCAAATTTATCCTGTTTTTCATTGTCCTCACCTCCAAGTTTATTAAGCCACGGTGTTGGCTAAGTGCCGAGGTCTTTAGACCGAGGCTTTTCTGACAATTTAGACAACCTCTCTGATTAAAAAGTTCCGTCTTTATCCAAATTTTTTCCAGCGGGCTTTACAAAAAATAGCTCTCCGCCGGTGTTCCGAGGTCATAATCGAAGCCGTTCGCGTTCTCGCCCAGGTCAACCATCGAGAATATCTCGTCTTCCTGGCTTATCGCCCCTCTATTTGACACGATCCGGGCTGTTATCAGGACGGCCAATATGAGCATCGCGGCAGTCGCGGCCACCAAAACCGGCCTGGCTTTATCGAAGAAGAGGCGGATCGGTTCGAAGATGTTCCGGCCGGGAATAACTTCTACGGGTTCTTCGGCCACGACAGTGCGTATCCTCTCCCACACCGCGGCGGGCGGCGCCATATGTCCGGCCTTGCGGAACTCTGTGCTTATACCTGCGATTTCGGATGCAAAGGCGCGGCATTTACTACATGAGGCGAGATGCGCCTCAAAGTCTTTTAGCGCGCGGCCCTCAAGCCTTCCATCCACATAATCTGTGAGGATGACCTCCTCGATCTTTTTACAATCCATAACGAGCCCCCTTTGAAATTTGCTTCCTATGATCCATCAACGCTTCCCTCGCCCTTTTAAGGCGCGAGCGGACGGTGTTAAGCGGTATCCTCAGCACCGCGGCTATCTCTCTATAGTCAAGTCCTTCTATCTCGCGAAGCACGATGCACGAACGGTGCTCCGGTCTTAAGTTTTTCAGCATGTCGGCGACCTCCGTCTTCGCGCCCTCGCGCTCGAGCGCATCCGCAGGCATTTCAGCTGAGGCGTCGATCATATCGCCGGCCTCGTCCAGATTCACCGTCTTCTGCCTGCGCCGTAAACGACCGTTATAGATATTTATCGCTGTGTTAACCGCAACCCTGTATATCCAGGTGCCGAAGGCCGATTCAAATTTAAAATCCTTAAGCTTCCCGAATACTTTAACGAATATGTCCTGCGTAGTCTCTTCGGCATCATGATGATCGCGGGTGATATTGAACGCGATGGTATAAACCGTCGAAGAGAATGTCTTATATATCTCCTCGAAAGCAGCCATATCTCCTGACGCGGCCTTCTCTATGGTCTCTTTGGATATATCGCGCATGGCCATGCCTTTTCTATACTATTGGACATCCTGGGCGCTGGAAAAGTTCCACAAAATAGGGACTGCCCTATTTTAATATTTTTTCTTTTATTAAATGGAGGGGGTAGCCTATGACTACTACGAGGACGGCCAATATGATAAGCGGTGATACTACTATCAATGAAAGGACCAATAGGCTTCTATCCGCTATTTTCAAGGAAGATCGCCCCCACGAAATTCTTTTCAGGATAGAGGTCGATAAGTTCAGCGTTCCCCACTAGCGAAAGCCCGGACGGACCGATCACCTCTTCGAATAACTTCTGCCGGTATCCGAACCGCAGGCCCTTGTCCGACGTGAGAACCTTTCTTGACGGATCGTAATCAAAAGTAAGCCCTGCGATACCGCCGGGCTTCAGGACGCGCGAGACTTCCCGCATCATCCGGCGGCGCACACTTGAAGATAGGTGTTCCAGCGTACATATTGAAAACACCCTGTCGAAACTCGCGTCCGGGAATGGGAGCGGTTTCGCTATATCCCTATCAAACGCCTTGAGATCCCAACCCATCGTCCTGGCTACGTAGTTCGTATTATATATTATACCGCAGCAGCCCCAATCATTATCAATAACTTTCACCCGGCACCCCAGGCTTGCCAGATAGAATACGAATGCCGTTGACGCGCCGCCTATGTCGAGGACCTCCTGCCCGGGCGCGACTCCGGAATGGCGGATGACCCAGGCATTCTCCCACAACTTATCTCTCTCCGATCTGGGCGTGTATAGCCGTTCAACGAATGTCCCGGTAGACGAAGTGTAACGCAGGTTTTTAGACTTTAACTCGCCCTTAAGCGCCTCGATCTTATCCGCGATATTCTTTATTTCGGGGCTGGACAGGTCTTCTTCGCTCCAAAGGCCGCTCTTATTTACAGCGCCTTTAGGATTTATTTTCGATTTTTCGGAGAGCGGCGTAAATGCGCTCACTCCGTCAGGCAGGACGTCTATCGGCCCGCACCTTCTGGCCTTGGCTTCATTAAGGCGCACCATGGCCTGGCGTTTGACTTTTCTTAATTTGCAGAATATCCTGTAGTATGCGGGAACGTAGGCGGGGAATTTCTCGTCTCTTTTCTTTATTTTTACCATAATGCCAGCGAACCGAATAACGAGTTACTGTGCCGATGGCGTAAGCTTTTATCGCACTCGATGCAGAGCCTGTTCTGTTTCTTGTCTATGTCCGAAACTTCTTTCGAAAAATACATCACGCATCTTGGATTTTTACAGTCGCCGAGGCCCCACGACCGCCCCAGCTCGTAAAGCGCCTCTTTGAGGACCCTATCGTGGAACGATCTGTCGTCAGGCGGAAGTGCGTAGAATTCGTTCTTAAGGCGCGCGAGTGACAATACGCTCATCACCTTCTTTGCGTCGGCAAAGCCGAATGTCTGGTCGCTGCCTTGCGTATACAGGTCGGCGTCAGTGATGATAAGCGCGCACTCGTTCATAGTATCGATGGTGGTCCGGGCGGCGATATAGGCGAGCGCCATTTCAGCGCTGTACTGTTTGCGCGAAGTGTCGTATCCTTCCGAGGACAATTCCTGCCCGGGATCGATCGCCACTCCGGCGCTTATCGGAAGCAGTCCGGGGATCCTCTCCTTTAGGTCTTCGAGCACCTTCCTGTCTATCTTCCCCGCCGGTATCAGGTAGATGCGCTCGTCCATCACCTTCGCGGATGCGGGGATCGAAAACGATATCAATATCGCGGCCAGTAATATCGCGGACATCTGTTTCATTTTTTTAAGACCCTCTTTTCGAACCTTACCCTTATCGGCACGCCTTCAAAATTATAAGCCGATCGTAAAAAGTTCTCGATATATCTTTTCAGATTTTCGTTCGTAAGTTTGGGGTTCTTGATGCCTAAGATAAACCTGGGAGGCCTGGCGCCTTCCTGATTAAGATATTCGAATTTTAACCGTCTATTTCTTATCTCGGGAGAATTGTTCAATTTGCCGAGCATGCCATCCAGCTCGTTTTTACCGAATACCCTGTTCATTTTTTCATATAGCGGCAATACAAGATCGAGCGACCTGACTACCTCCCTGCCGGTCTTGCATGATGTGAAGAGGACCGGGAAGTTCCTTATCGCGTTCATCTTCTTGATAAGCATCTCTTTGTACTTCGCCGTATCGACTCCTTTTACAAGATCCCATTTGTTCACCGCTATGACTAGCGCCTTTCCTTTATCAATGCAGAATTCTATCACGCGCTCGTCATCTTCTCTTAAGCCCTCCAGGCCGTCGATGATGACGACGGCAACGTCCGAGCGCTCTATAGCTTCCCTCGACCGGACGCTCCCGTAAAAGTCCGATGCGGTTTTCAGTTTGGTATTGTGCCGCATCCCGGCGGTATCGATGAGACAGTAGTGTTTGCCGCGATATTCGAAGTCCATATCGACCGCGTCCCTCGTTGTGCCGGCGATCGGGTGGACTATGGCGCGCTCTTCGTTCAGGATGGCGTTCAGATAGGATGACTTCCCGACGTTCGGACGGCCTACGATGGCTACTTTGATCGACTGGATGCCGGCGGCATGCTTTAGCGCCTCTCCTCCGGCGCCGGACGCAACATCATCGAGGAGTTTTTCGATACCGAGGCCGTTCACAGCCGATATCGCATACGGCTCTCCGAGGCCCAATTCAAAAAAGTCGAGCGTCTTCGACTGCCTGGTCTTGTCGTCGATCTTGTTGACGACTAAGTAGATCTTCTTTGAGGTCTTCCTGAGCCGCCCGGCGAGTTCGGTGTCCTGATGCATTACACCTGCGGTCCCGTCGACAACAAAGAATATGATGTCGGCCTCTTTGACCGCCGTTTCGAGCTGTTTTAAGACGAGCGCCGTCATCTCGTCGCGCGATACTTCGTCGAACCCGCCGGTATCTATCACGGTAAAGTGCTTGCCTTTGCGTTTGATATCGGCGTAGATCCTGTCGCGCGTAGTGCCGCTTGCCGATTCCACTATCGCCTTTCTCGAACCGACGATCCTGTTGAATAGTGATGACTTCCCGACGTTCGGGCGCCCTACGATCGCTATTTTTGGTAAGCTCTTATTTGGCATGTCAGTCTTTGCTATACTTTCCGGGCGGCGATTATATATTGTTCCGCAAGAGAATCGATGAGGCAGTTTTTAAATATCTGGTTTAACTTCTTCTTTATCTTTGAACCGCAAATGTTATGTGAGACGGATTCTATTCTGAATCCTGCTTCCACGAACATCCTCGATATGCTCTTTATCGTGAAGAACCTTATGTGCGTAGAATCGAGAATGCCTGCGTCCTGGTAGCGCCACTCTTTCTTTTTGAGCATCTTTATGACCCGGTAGTGCGCCACGTTGGGTATGCTGGCTATGACGAGGCCTTTACTTTTTAAAAATTCGCGGTGCTTTTTCAAGGTTCCCCATGGGTCTATCAGGTGCTCGAGAACGTCTCCGTATATTATGACGTCGAAATATCCTCCCGGGAACGGCAAGCCTGAGGTTTCAACATTGCCTTCGATCACCTTGTCGAGCTTCCCCTTTGCCTTCGAGGCGGCATCCGGATCGATCTCGATACCGACGACCTCAATGGAACCGCCTCGCGAGCCCTTGATGGCGGCGCCGAGATTGCCCGTTCCGCATCCCACATCGAGGATACGCCTGGCGTCGGCAGGTATCAGTCCCGTTATATCGTTTCTCGGATTTTCATAATAGTTGGGAGTGGTCTTCATCGTTTACCCCGTTAGAAAGCCCCGTCTTTTTAACGGGGCTCTACCGGCTTGGATTATACCATTTTTTGGCCTCTGCAAGGCAGGGAAAATACGCGCTGAACTATTCACTGACCGGGTCAGTGAATAAGGGTTTTCTTTTTGAATTTTAATGCGACATTAACGAGTATTATGAGGGCCGGCACTTCGATCAATGGCCCGATGACCGTAGCGAATGCCTGATTAGAACTGATGCCGAATATCGCGACCGCAACGGCTATAGCGAGCTCAAAGTCATTGCTCGCCGCTGTGAAGGAGGTTGCCGTAGTTTGGCTGTAGTTAATACCCATTTTCCTGGCAATGAAAAATGTCGTAAACCACATGAAAAAGAAATATATGACAAGCGGTATCGCTATCCTTACCACATCAAAAGGCAGCCGGATAATATACTGGCCTTTCAGCGAAAACATGACAACTATCGTGAATAATAATGCTATGAGAGTAACCGGGCTTATCCGCGGTATGAATACGTCTTCATACCATTTCTTGCCTTTCAAATTAATCAGGCTGACACGAGTAAGAACTCCCGCAAGAAACGGTATGCCCAAGTAAAAAAGGACTGTTTTAGCTGCCTCGACCATCGAAATGCTGACGTTCAAGCCCTTTGCAAGTCCCAGCCAGTTAAGGCCCACTGTAATAAATAGATATATATAGGCTGCGTAAAACAAAATCTGAAAAAGCGCGTTAAACGCGACGAGGCCGATGGCAAATTCCCTGTCGCCTTCCGCAAGCTCGTTCCATACGATCACCATGGCGATGCAGCGCGCCAGCCCTACCAGTATTACACCTATCATATATTCAGGATGGTCATGTAAGAATAAGATCGCCAAACCAAACATAACAACAGGCCCTACTATCCAGTTTTGCACGAGGGAAAGAATAAGAAGTTTGGGCTTGTTAAATACGCGCCTCATCTCTTCGTACTTCACTTTCGCAAGAGGCGGATACATCATGAGGATGAGTCCGATAGCGATCGGTATGGATGTCGTCCCGACCTGCATGCCGGCTATGACCCTGGTAACGCCGGGAGCGAAATATCCTAAAGCTATGCCGGCTCCCATGGCAATAAAGATAAGCGGGGTAAGGAGCTTATCCAGTAACGATAACTCCCGCTTTAATTCTTTTATTTCGTGTCCGGTATATTGCACTCCCCGCCCCCTTCTGATTTATTTATAGGGTGCATATCATGTAGGAAAAAATATAATACGCTCCCACCGCTATAAAAATCGCTCCCGTTATTTTGCGGGCATATATTTCAAGCCTGGTCAATTTGTGAAACCAACGGCTTAAAGAAGTTATTCCCAGGGCGATGCCTAGAGCGAAAATTAAAACGGGAAGTCCTGTCCCGATCCCATATATAAAGGGCAGGCTTAATCCTATTTTATTATCCACGGCCAGCGGGATAAGGCTTCCGAAAAATAATGCGGCTGATATAGGGCAGAACGATAGCGCAAAGATAAAACCTAAAATACACGCGCCAAATACGCCGGATCCGGCGAGTTTATTTTGATGTTTTTCTGAAATAACTAAACTCGGGATCTTAAATTTCAATACATCCAGCAAAAATAGGCCTGTGATAATCAATATCGGCCCTAATGCCTTGTTCATATATTTCTGCAGGAAGTTCGCTGCCAATGGCACGCTCAACAGGGATTTTACGATAAGAAAACCTAATATCGCGTACGCCAGCATCCTGCCGACAGTGTATGAAACTCCTAACAGGAATACTGTTTTAGGATGGGCTATCTTTTTGGATAAAAATGAAACCGCCACAATATTCGTCGCTAACGGACAAGGGCTTATAGAGGTGAGAACGCCGAGCCAGAGGGCGATCAGGATCATCATCTGTTAAAGTTCCTTGAGATATTTTTCGACTTCACTTTTGACGTATTGAAAAAAAGCGTCTTTGTCCCTTAAGTGCTCCCACACCCTGGTGAGATTATCGGATTTGACCTCTTTCCCGTCCTTTACCAAAGATAGCACGACGGATCTCGTGTACAGTTGATAATCTTCCGTAAAATGCTCGTTGCCCTTTGTCTCAACATTGATCGCTTTGAATGTCACCTTGCCGGCATCCATCTCTCCCCGGAAATATTTTTCAACCGCTTCTTTAGTATACCGCTCGATCGTCTTACAACTGACACAGCGAAAATTGCCGTGAAAATAGTAGACTGCCACGAAATTCGCCGGAGAGGGTTCGCCGCATACTGCAAGACCGCACATAAACGAAATAATGACAAGCGTTGTAAACAACAGGGCTTTCATGCGCGTCATTTCTCCTCAGCGATCCATTTCCTGATCTCTTCTATCCTGGGAATGCGCCCGAAACATTTGATCTTGCCGTTGATGCGCAATCCGGGGGTCTGCATTATGCCCGCATCGACTATCTTGGCTATATCTTTGACCTTTTCGACATCCGCGGCGACATTAAACTCCGCGAGAACATTTTTTACTCCCTTTTCGAGTTCCCCGCATCGATGGCAGCCCGGCCCGAACACCTCTATCTTCATGGCGATACCCTCCTTAAAATTTTGGCACAAGAAACCAGAATATCAGCCCGGCGATCGTGCCGCATACCCACATAAGCGACGCGTATACCGCGGGCACTTTCGGTTTTACTATTTTGCATACCCCCAGTATCGACGGAAGGCTGAGCGCCGGGCCGGTCAAAAGAAAAGCCATCGCTGCGCCGGTTCCCATGCCGGATTCAAGAAGCCCCCTGATGAGAGGCACCTCGACCAGGGTCGGCGTATACATAAATACCCCTATAGCCGATGATAGCATGATAGGCAGGATGCCGTTTCCCAGATATTTAACTATAACCGCCGGCGGCAAGAATGCCTTGACCAGCCCCGCTCCTATTACGCCGAGAAGTATAAGCGGAAGGACGAGCTTCACGAATTCCCAGGAATATAGAAGCATATTGGCCATCCTCTTCCAAAAACCTTCGCTTTCCTGCACCGTCCCTTCGGGTTCCTGGCTGATATGAACGGGCTCCGGCGGGGGAAGCTTGTTTTTAAAAAATCTTTCTGTAAGATAACCTACGAGCATGCCTGCAGTTATGGCAACTATGATCCTCGCAACGGCGAATTTCCATCCCAAAAGGCCAAGCGTCAGCAGGATGGCCGCCGGGTTAAATGCCGGCGCCGCCAGCAAAAATGTTATTGCCGGTCCCAGGCCCGCGCCTCTTTTATAAAGACCCCCGAAAAGAGGAATTATACTGCATGAGCACATCGAAAGGAGCGGTCCTCCGCAACCGGCTATTGCATAAGGCGTAAAACCTCTGCCGGAGCCCATAAGTTTTATGACCTTGTCTCTGGGGGCGAATTCCTGGAGCGCCCCGGCGG
>Ga0315293_10005112_pt1 | contig 12371 bp, 11 predicted proteins | sample YL17G13_20_MG_FD_203071 | JGI IMG/M metagenome (GOLD analysis project Ga0315293, IMG submission 203071) | Sediment microbial communities from Yellowstone Lake, YNP, Wyoming, USA - YL17G13_20 | ecosystem: Environmental > Aquatic > Freshwater > Lake > Sediment | place: USA: Wyoming | collected... | reverse complement strand
TACGAGGTCTTCAGCGCGGGTGTCAGCCCAACGCAGGTGGACCCGGATGCCATCAAGGCCATGGCCGAGATAATGGACATCAGGTTCGATATCATCGTGACCGTTTGCGACAGCGCCAGGGAGGCCGGCTCCTTCTTTCCTGGTGCCAGGGGGGAGCTGATCCACAGGAGCTTTGACGACCCTGCGGCCTACGAGGGCGAGGCACGGCTGGCGGCCTTTAGAAGGGTGCGGGATGAGATCAAAGAATGGATTGAAGGATCGTTCTAAAATTGGAGAATTCCAATATCAATTTGATCAGGAAATGCCTTTGGCAGCCTCAATCCGAGACTAAAAAAACAGCCATCATTGACCATCGAGAAAAAGTTTTATACGATTAGACTGTTGCTTTTTGCCACATGGGACATGTATTCTTAAGCCCACTCAACTGGGGTCTGGGCCACTCCACCCGCGATATTCCCATCATCAGGGAGCTCCTGAGCCATGGTCACGAGGTGACGATAGGCACCAGCGGCAACGCCCTGGCTCTGCTCAAGAGGGAGTGCCCCGAATGCAACTTCGTCCTCTTCAAAGACTATCCCGCTCCCTACAGTGCCTCCAGATTCTTCCTGCCCAAGTTTGTGGCCAACATTCCCATCCTCTTGAGGGCTTTGGCCCGGGAGAGGAAGAAGCTGGATCAAATACTATCAGAGAACAGGTACGACCTGATCATAAGCGACAACCGCATGGGCGTCTACTCCCGCAAGATACCGAGCTACTTTATCACTCACCAGCTTCGCTTCAGCCTGCCCTTCTACCTCTATCCTTTTGAGATGCTGACCATCCCGGTCAACAGCTTCTTCCACATCAAATACGATGGGGTGATAGTTCCCGATATCGCACCCAGTGGCAGCAATCTTTCCGGCAAGCTCTGCCGCTCCAACCTGGATGCCACAAACCAGAGGACCTACTATGCCGGAATCCTTACCAGCACGAAAAAGATGAAGGTGAACGAGGATCTGGATTACCTGATAATAGTATCGGGCCCGGAGCCGCAGAGGACCAAGCTGGAAGAGATCATCATCTCGCAGGTGCGAAAGCTCCCGGGAGAGAAGGTGGTGCTGCTGGCAAGCCCGCAGAAGGAGTTTCATAAAAAGCTGGATGAGCACACCACAGTTCACTCTTACGTCTCCACGGACGAAAAGACGGAGCTGATGAACCGGGCCAGGTTCCTGATCGCCCGGTCGGGCTACACCACTATGATGGAGATGGCGGAGCTGGACAAGAAGCACGGCCTGTTCACGCCGACGCCCGGCCAGACTGAGCAGGAGTACCTCTCCCGATACTATGCCCGGCAGGGCTGGTTCCTCTCCCGCAGCCAGTACAAGCTCAAGCTCCCTGAGGATGCAAACGCGGCCATGAAATACCAGGGATTCCCGCCCATGCCCAAGACCGAGGAGAACGTGCACAGGCTCTATCAGGAAGTGCTGAAAGAGCATCTGACCTGATTTTTGGCTTCTTCTCAGATCTTTTCTGCCTGATTCTCCCTCAGGGTTCCCCTGGCCATCGAGGCGAAGATCCCCACCACGCAGAGCACGCTGAAGATAGCGAAGGCCACCTTCACGCAGACCAGAAACTGGGGATAGTACTCCGGCACGATCTCCACTTTGCCCATGAAGGTGGAGAAGACCAGCATGGCGATGCCCATGCTCAACACCTGTCCCACCAGCCGCATGGTTCCAAGCATCGCAGAGCCCACACCGTAGCATCGAGGCTCAACGCTGGACATGATGGCGTTGGTGTTGGGAGAGGTGAATAGAGAAAGCCCCAGCCCCAGGATGATAAGGCCGGCCACGATGAAGAGGATGCTCGTCTCCTGGCCCAGAAATACGAAGGCTAAGATGCCCACAAAAGTCAGGGCCATTCCCGCCGTGGCCACCAGTCGCGGCTCCACCCGGTCCGAGAGCCTTCCCGTGTAGGGAGACAAGACGGTCATGACCAGCGGCTGAGCCACCAGTATCAGTCCAGCCTGATCTGGCTGCAGTCCTTTGATGTACTGCAGATAGAGGCTGAGCAGAAAAGTAACCGCAAAGGTGGAGCTGTAATTTATCAGAGCCGCCAGGTTAGAGAAAGCATAGACGCGGTTGCTCTTAAAAAGGCCAACGTCCAGAACAGGGCATGCCACCCTCGACTCCCAGCGTATGAGCAGGAAAAAAGTGACCATTCCGGCCAGGGCTAGGGCTGCCCCCTCCGGTGCAGGAAGAAGCGATAAGCCGTACATGATCGCTACCAGCATCAGGCTGTAGATTATAGAGCCAACCAGATCGAACCTTTCTTCTCTGGCTCCGGCCCACTCGCCCTTCAGCTTCCACAGCACCAGGGCCAGAGGAATCAGGCCCAAGGGCACATTGATCAAAAACAGGCTCCTCCAGCCGAAGTAATGGGTGAGCAGGCCTCCCAGAAACGGCCCAAGAGAGAGGCCGAGGTATACCGAAGCGGCGTTTATCCCTAAAACCTTGCCCCGCTCTCGCAAGGGAAAGACATTGACCAGGATGGCAGTGCCCGTGCCGAAGATCATGGCGCTGCCAATGCCCTGCAAAATCCTGGAGACTATGAGGATCGAGGACGAAGGGGCAAAGAAGGCCACCAGGGAGGAGACGGTGAACACAAAGAGGCCGATCTGGAAGATCCTCTTCATGCCGTAGATATCTGCAATTTTGCCGAAGGGAACCATGAAGACGGCGGAGGATAGCAGGTAGCTGGTGGCGATCCAGCCCAGGAGAACCGCATTCATGGAGAACTCCGCTCCGATGGCCGGCAGGGCGATGTTGATGGAGGAGACCATGAAGGGCGGCAGGAAGGAAGTTAGGGTGGCGATGATAAGCGCACAGTCTTTTGTCTTGGCATCGGAGCAGATTTCCATCCCGAAAAAGATGGAGCGCTCTGCAATTAATCTTTGTCCATCACCAGTAGTCTTTAAGCTTCTTTTGCACGTCCCGGCATCGCTCCCCAGTTTCTTCAGATAAGATCTCCAGAGGTAGAAGGCCGATCATCCGATCAAGGTAAACGGCTTTTCTCTCCATGAACAAGAGCGCTGAGGCCAAAGAAAGATCGGACAGCATCTGCCTTGCCGCCTCTGCCGAAGCCAAGAGGGATATGCATAGAAGCCCTTTCGCCTCGGTCGGAGAGCGTCGCAGCTCGCCGCTATCCTGGTAGATGACCCTTCCCAGCTCCTGAAAGGCCTCGATGAAGAGGCTGAAGGCCGAATCGTCCGAGTCGCAACGGCCGTGGGTCAGAGCGTAGCCGCATCCCCGGCAGCTTCGATCGCTCCCGTACTGAAGGCAAAAAGGGCAGGTTTCGGGCCGGGTGGGCAGGTGGCCGAGCATGGTGAGAGCCAGGGCGCGGGCGAACTTGGGCAGATCAGAGGGCTTGACGGTCTCCAGGCGCTTGGAGAATAGCTCAGCCCAGCGGAGGTACTCCGTGCAGGATGCTGCAATGGCCGTCTTTGCTGCTTGCAGGGATGTAGGATCAATGTCCTTTGCTGCGGCATCAAGCTCTCCGGCGCGGTCGGTCATATTATCGGATTGGCTTTTTCACTTCGTATTTCTCTCTAAAATCTCGATAAGCTCTTTCGAAGTGTACTGGTTCATGAGCTCCAGAATTCTGTCCATCTCTTCATAGAACTGCCTTGTCTTGGCCATTACTGCACTCATCTTCTCAGCCTCTACAGTGTGGTCCTCGAGATTTTTTTCTATTTGATTGAGGGCCTGTGAGACCGAATGAATATCATCCCTCGCGGCGGACATGATAACCGTCCTCATCGCTTCCGTGTCCGTCACCAGAGCATAGCGATGCTGCTTGTAGCGATGCTGTTTGCCCACCGGACCCACCACGCGAATGGCCATGCCGAGGTTTTCAAGGTAGTTCATGTTGGAGCGCACGGTCGTTTTGCTGTAGCCGGTCTTCTCGGCCAGCATATCAAGGGACATGGGTTCGCTTTCCAGGAAGAGGGTGCCTCTGAGTATTCCCATGGCATCGCTCCACCCATTTTTTTTGGCGGATTTGATGCAGGCATCGATAATAGGTCTCTTTAAGGCCAGTGATTCTTCATCATTCACAATACTCAGATCAAACGCAAAGTTTAAGTAATTTATGCTCATTCGGTTCGTTCGACAAAATCCGAACAGAAGGTTTAATTCGCATGGTTGGCTTGGAAAGACTCGGGTTGTGGATCACCAAGAATCCCATAATAATCATAGCCGCAGCAGTTCTCTTGACCCTGGGATCGGTTCACTATGCCCAGCAGATAGAGAGCCAGGGGATGACCACAGAGAGCTTTGTGTCAAAAGATTCGGCCCTCTATCAATTATATGACCACCTTTACCAGGAAAACTTCGGCGTAGATGCCAATGTGATTCTGATAGAGGGCGATGACGTGGCCAAAGTTGATGCCCTGTCGGCCAGCTTGCGCTTATCCGATCACATGAAGCAGGTTCATAACGTGGCGAGTGTCCAAAGCATAGCCGACGTTGTGGCCGATGCTGAATATCAAAGCAGTGGCATCCGCCGTATCCCCTCTCAGGAGAGAATAGACGAAATCCTGGCCAGCGCTGCCCCCGCTGTCCAGGGCCTAATGCCTGATCGCAGGCACGCCAGGATGATCGTGGGGATGCCTACCACCCTGAAAGAGCCACAACGTAAAGAGCTTCTTCTGGAAATAAATAGTGCAGTCAATTTTGCAGAATTTCCCGCAGGCTACGGCGTCACCGTCACAGGCGATCCTGCTTTCCAGGCCGCTATTCAAGAGATGATGAACAATAGCAACGGCTCGATCCTTGCCCTGGCCGGAGTGCTGATGATAGTAGCCCTTCTTCTGGTCTTCAGGCACGTTAGGTGGCCACTTCTTCCTATACCCATAGTCTTCCTGGGCATAATCTGGACCTTCGGGGCCATGGGGTTTTTCCATATACCTATGAGCATGGTCACTTTTGCCGCTTTTCCCATCCTGATAGGACTTGGCATAGACTATGCCATCCAGTTCCACAACCGGATTGATGAGGAGTTGAGCAAAGGCAAGCCTCTCGTGGAAGCTGCCATCAGTACGGTTAACCACGTGGCCATCCCGGTGATCATCGCCCTGATTGTAACTGAAGCAGGCTTCGTCGCACTTCTCAGCTCCACCGTCCCCATGATCAATGATTTTGGAAAGGTCTGCATCATCGGTCTTGTCATGTGCTATCTCTCCGCCCTCTTCGTGAACATAACCATCCTTTATCTGTCTGAAAGAAAAGCTCCCAGGAAAAAGAGGGCTGAAAGCCATTCGGCCGATGGCTCGGCAATTGGTGCGTATATAGAGAAGACTGCAAATTTCTGTGTCGAAAGGTGGAAAGCAGTGCTGGCCGTGGCTCTGATTTTGGCCCTCGCGGGAAATTATGCCGACACGCTGGTCCCCATAGAAACTGATACCAAGAACTACATCCCCCAGGACCTGTCTCCTCTGATCGATTTAAACCACATGAAAGCGTTCTTCGGCGGAACTGATTCAATTAATTTCTTGGTTCAGGCTGACGACGTTACTGATCCGGAAAATCTCAGGTGGATGGATGATTTCAGCAATCACCTGCTGACATCCAGAGAGGATAGGACTGAAAGCGCTACAAGCATAGCCACCTATGTCAAAGATGCAGGCGACGGAGAGATACCCGATGACAAAACCAGAATAAGGGAAATAATTGCCTCTCTGCCAAAGGCTGTGCAAGATGCATACCTGAGCGGCCACGACCTGGCCATTATGGACGTAAATGTAGGCGATGTGCAGGGCAATCTGGGTACAGAAGGGGTGGCCCGGCTCGTCGAGTCGTACGAAGATGACCTGGCCTGGATGACTCCGCCTCCTGGAGTTTCAGTTAGGGCGACGGGACAAATGGTGGTTATGACCACGGTCATGGATGCCCTGACCTCTGGTAGGGTGGAGATGTCGCTGCTGGGGCTCGTCCTGATCTTTATCTTGCTCTTAATAATATACAGAGATCTTATCAAGGCCCTTCTGCCGGTGCTGCCCATGCTGGTAGTGATAGGATGGATGGGCGGAGTTATGTACTTAGGTGGACTGAAGTACACTCCCCTTACGGCCACTCTGGGTGCTCTGGTCTTAGGAGTAGGCTCGGAGTATGCTATTCTGATGATGGAACGCTTCTATGAGGAGCTGCATAATGTTGGCGATCCCTATGAGGCACTGAAGATCACTGCCAACCGCATAGGTTCGGCTCTGGTGGCATCAGGAATGACTGTAATCTTCGGTTTTGCCGCTCTGATCGCATCGCCCTTCAATATCATCAGCAACTTCGGACTGGTGACAGTGCTGTCGGTTGTCTTCGCCCTCATCACCACCTTCACCGTATTTGTGGTTCTGATGATTCGCATGGAGATCAGGCGTGAAGTGCTGGAGAACGCCAAACAAGACCTTAAGAAAGCAATTGCGCTAATCAATAATCAATCATGGAGAAGAATCAATGGAAATTAAGTATGCCATAGCCTTGGCCTGTATGTTGACACTTCTGGCTACGGGTCATGCCCAGAACACCTACATACCCTATGAGCTGGGCGGCGATAACTACTACACCATGTACGGCGGACCGGAAATCTCTGCCAGTGTTTCGGGGACAGATGAGTTCGAGCGAGGAGATACCGTGACGCTGTATGTGGATCTGACCAACTATGGAAGGATCATAGGCTTCAAGGAGGATCAAACTCCTCAGAATCCCAAAGAATTCGCTCTGGCCAACGCCGAGCTGCAGGAAGAGTATAAGAAGCCAACCGCTTTGGGGATCACCGCCAGCCTGAGTTCAGACAACCAGCAGATTGAGGTAAAGTCAGGCGACCAGGTGGTTCAATCCCTCAAATCGGGCGACAAGACCCAAGCACCCTTGAAGTTCACCATCAAGATCGGAGAGCACGCTCCTTCCGGAAAATATCCTCTGAATCTAAACATGTCTTACGATTACCAGGACAATGTTCGGGTCTACGCCTCGGAGCTTGTCACCAGCGGAAGCTCGCCAACGCTTGCAAACTACAGGGTCTCTTACATCTACCAGAAGGCCAACCAGACCGTGCCCATCGTCATCATCGTGAAGAAGCAGGCGGACTTTGAGATACTCAATGTTTCAGGAACACTCTCTGCTGGGTCCAAGAAGGCACTAGTCTATGCTGCCTACAAGAATATCGGCGACGATCCCATCAAAGATGCTGTAGCAAGGTTATCCATCTTCAAGCCATTCTCATCCACCGATGATCAGGCCTTCATAGGAACTCTGCAGCCAGGGGAGGAGAAGACCGTGGTCTTCCGGCTGGATGTTGACTCCGATGCCACTCCAAAGGAGTACGGAATCAACAGCGAGATCAAGTATACTGACGTCAACGGCGACACGGTCATCTCGGAGAGCATGAAGATACCGGTGGTGGTCAAGGCCGCCTCCTCATCTCTGATTCTGCCGGCGGCGATCATTCTCGTCATCCTAGTCGCAGCAGGCGGATACATGTACCGGAAGAAGCAGAAGAAGGCCTGAGCAAAGGCTCTTCCTTCAGGTTTTTGGAGAGATAAATGATGAGGTCAAATCACGATACAAAATTGTGAAAATCTGGATGCAAATGAGCCGGAATATGTTGTCTTGAAGGGAGTTCTTATGGATGAAATAGCATTGTCAAGCTGGGCGGATCGTCTTTGGGCCTGGCTGATCGATGTTCTTCTTATGGGCATCCTCTGGTACAAAATCCTGATCGTTCTGGGAATAAATGCCTTTGGCCTTATGGGATATCTGCTACTGTCATCTTTGTTATTCATTTATTGGACATTATTGGAGGGCTACAGAGGTCAATCGCTGGGAAAGATGCTCCTCAATATAGTTGTAACAGGTCCATTGGGAGAGAGTATTACGTTTAGAGACGCGGCTGTGGAGAGCTTTGGAAAATCATTTCTGCTTCCCTTCGACTGCCTCGTATGCTGGTTTGCTTTTCGGGAGAGCAGGCAGCGCTTATTCAATAAGATATCCAATACAATTGTCATCAACCGAATGGAGTAGCACAAGAAAACCAAGAATGTGGTATATATATGGATAAAGAAAATGCGAACGGAGACGCCTCGAATAGTGATATAAGTAGGCATATTGTAAACGCATGCATCAAGTGGGCCAGGATGAAGGGATATAGTGACTCTACAGGTTTTCTTAGGGGATTAGCAGTTTTGGCAAAAGAGCCTGTGTCTCTGGATGAACTGGCCGGGGAAACTGGTTACAGCAAGTCAACTGTAAGTGCGAACATGAACCTATTGGAGAGCATGGGACTGATCAAGCGCATTGTGATACCAGGAGATAAAAGGCATCTATACGTACCCATTACTGACCCTGAAATCATCAGGACTAACATGCTGGATGCCATTATTAAAGAGATGCAGCTCTTCAGCGAAGCTCTGAGCAGAACTGAAAAGGAGATATTGGCTGGAGGAGCTGAAGCAAGGTATCTGCTGGATCGAATTGCTTCTCTCAAGAGGTCCTATGAGCAAGGAAAGAAAACGATCGATATCTTAAGAACACAATCCTCAAATGAAATACAGGGATCCTCAAAGTGATCTGAAAGGCTGTGCTGACTATTCAGCAATTCGCTATATGCAAACCGCTCAAAAATAGGTGCATGTGGCATGCGGAAAGCCAAACGGCTTACCGCTCTCCTCGGCTCTAGTAGCTCCTCTGCGTGTGGGTCATGTTGTTGTATGACTTGAAGGTGTCCCGGTCTTTGTCCTGCAGATAGACATAGCCGATCCGTCTGTCATCCACATGCTCCTCGAACTCCTCTTGGGCGTCCTCCCGGCAGGAGGAGCATGCTCTGCGGGGCAGAGAAACGCAGAAGGCGCTGTCCAGTATGCCGTAGTTACGCTGCGCCTGGGAGGAGATGGTCATGTAGCCGGCACAGTTCGGACAGAGCCGGACCGATTCCTCCTGGCTCTCATTGATCATGTCCGTGTCATAGAAGATGCGCTTGGGCCTGCGATAAAAGTCGCCAAGCTCCTCCAGGGCGCTCTTGACCAGCTCGTCCCTCTCGTCCCAGATCTTCTGCACCTGAGCTACTGTTCTCTCAATTTCCTGGATCATTTCGCCGGACTGGACGAACCTGCCCGGTACAAAGTCCGGCTCCCTGACGTGAGAGTAATCGAGGCCTGCCATGGCCTGAATAATGCCTGTGTTCACATAGGGCAGGGCGGTCTCGATCGCATAGCCGCCCTCCAGGACGCAGAGATCCGGGGCGAGTTTCTCGTTCAGCCGGGCATAGCCATTGGCCGAGAAGCGCATGTTAGCCAGAGGATCGGTGTAGTGGTTGTCCTGGCCTGCGGAGTTCAGGATCAGATCGGGCTTGAACTCCTCCAGAACGGGCAGGATGAGATTGTCCAGAACGTAGTGAATTCCTTCGTCCGTAGTGCCCGGCGGCAGGGGGATGTTGAGCGTTCGTGCCAACGCCTGCGGCCCACCCATCTCGTTGACGAAGCCGGAGCCAGGGTAAAGGGTGTGGCCGTCCTGGTGGAAGGAAATGCAGAGCACATCCGGATCGTGCCAGAAGATCTCCTGGGTTCCGTCGCCGTGGTGCACATCGGTATCGATGACGGCGATCCTCTGGTGAATGTACTTCGTCCGCAGATACTCGACCAAGATGGCCATGTTGTTGATGTTGCAAAAGCCGCGGTTTCCGTGCACCACGCGCATGCTGTGGTGGCCGGGAGGCCGCACCAGAGCGAAGCCGTTTCTGATCTCGCCCTTCTCCATGGCATCGGCCAGGGTGAGGGTGCTGCCCGCCGCTATGAGATGAGCTTCTGTGACCTGAGAATTCACGTCGGGAACGCAGAAATGGACGCGGGCGATGTCCTTTGGCTCCGCCAGGCGGGGCTTGTACTCCTCGATTGCGGGAAGATCCATCAGGCCTTCTTCGAAGATCTGGTCCCTGGTGTAGAGTAGCCGCTCCTCCCGCTCCGGGTGGGTGGGAGAGATGGCCCAGTCGAAGGCCGGGAAGAATATCAGGCCAGTCTTGCCGGTTTTGCCTTTGGATGTCATTTTCAGCACCTCCCCCATGAGGGCAATAGCCCCGCGGGAATCTCCATTCTCACATCCAGAAGCCTTCCCACTGTTGACCAGCCGCGGATCATATTGAAGACCTCGCTGTAGGCTACCTCAGCATCGCCAGCGTATTCGTCGATGCCGAGGCGCTCCGCTCGCTCGGCTAAAAGTTTTCGGGCCAGCTTTTCGGCCTGCTCGGGCGTCATCTTTGTGTCTGCAACTTTACCCATGAGCCCTTCTTCGGCCACGATGTACAGACCCCGCTCGGTATCGATATGCAGATTGAGGGTCAGGGTGGGCCGGGCCACGGCAGCCCCAATGGCATTGGCCACGGGCGCATACTCGGGAATGATTGCTTTGGCGCCCAGGCGGGCGGCCACGAGCGGCACCAGCGGCGGCGCGCCTCCGCCCACGCCAACGACGTTCTGAGCCTGCAGCTTTTCTTTTTTTATGATCTCCCATATGCGATAAGCTGGCTCCTGCTCCCATTCCCGGAACATCTCTTTGACCTCGGAGACGATCTTCTCCACCACAGCGTCGATGACCTCTTTGGCTGCCTCCTGGGACGAGCAGCCCAGCCTCACCGCCACATCCTGCATGGCTTTCTCGGCTAACGCCTTATCGCCGATGGTCGTCATTCCCAAAACGCGCATGGCATCCGTTGGCGTCGGCAAAGGTCCGCCCATGCAGATCGCCGGGCCATTTCTGTGCGGCCCGACAGCCACGCAGCCTGCGGTCACGTTCACGGCGCTGTCGCCGCCGATAGCCACGGACTTGACGGCAAAGGCCCGCACGTGCGTCAGAAGAGAATCCACCCTGGCTCCTTTGGAGGAGAGCAGGGGCTTGCCGAAGAGGATGAGCGCCAGATCCGTGGTGGTGCCGCCGATATCCACCACCACGGAGGTCTGGCCGGCTGGCGTCAGGGCCAGGACGCCCATGATGCTGGCGGCAGGTCCGGAGAAGATGGTCTCCACAGGCATCTGCACTGATTTGTCCAGCGGCAGCGTTCCACCGTCGGCCTTGAGGATGTAAACCGGGGCGTGGATCTGGCGTTGGTGCAGTGCGCCCTGCATCGCCTGGGCAAACTCCTTGTACTTGTCTTTCGTGGCCACGGTGAGCATGGTGGTGGCCGCTCGCCTGGGGAAGTTGAGCTGACCGGATACCTTGTGGCCCAGCTCTATCTTGGCTCCCGGCAGGGCACCGGCCATGATCTCGCCAACTTTTTGCTCGTGGGCGTGGTTTCGCTGGCCGAACTTGCCCACCACTGCCACCCTGGAAAAGCCTTTGGACGAAATCTGGGCGGCCGCGTCTTTGATCTGAGGCTCCTTGAGTCTGTCGATCTCTCTGCCCCGGAAGTCGATGGCACCGTCCAGGATGTGAGCTTCGCCCAGGGAGTAGTCCTTTGGGTTCGTTCCGGGCCCGGGGATGAGCACCAGGGCTACAGGATCGGTCTTGCCCTCGGCGATCATATTGGTGATCAGAGTGGTGCTCAAGACCACTCGCTCGATCTTGCTGGTCTCGACATCCCTGACCAATTCATCCAGAGCGCCCAGCAGGCAGTTTGGCAGGTTATCATGATCCGTTGGTACATAAGCGGTCTTGGCCACCTTACCCTCGTCCACCAGAACGGCATCGGTGGTGGTCCCGCCCACATCAATTCCTACAAGCATTTTCATTCGCCTTTCGATATGCGCTAAAGACAAGGATCTATATCGGCTTTGTGGTCTTTTCAGTTTCGAAGGATGATGGACGAGATGAAGGACATCAACTGGCAATCGGATATCAGGCAGATGATTGTGGAGCTGGTCCGGGAGAAGAAGAGGCAGAGATTACTGGTCGAATCGGATCGCCTGAGAGAGCGAACCAAGGACATCGGCATCAGTGCGTCAGAGCTGATCAGGGAGGACAGAGATGCAAGATAGAGTGGTTCTGGATACAGGAGTCATCGTGGCCATCTTCTTCAAAGAAAAGGCATCAAGCAGCGCAAAAAAAGCTGCTATGGAACACAGTCCGATAACGGTTGACCTGGCATTTGCCGAGGTCGGAAATGCTGCCTGGAAGCGAGTGATGCTTTTTGGAGAAGATAGGAATGCAAGTCAAGAATCTCTGGTCAGATGCCTCGAATACATCAGATCCTGTGCTGTTCTGCCCTCGTCCGATCTGGCCGGGCTGGCGTACGAGATAGCCGTGGAGGACAGGGTGATCTTCTATGACGCGCTATTCCTGGCAGCATCCGATCAGGAGAAGTTGCCGCTCTACACGCTGGACAAAAAGCTGTTTGAAAAGGTGAAAGAGAAA
>Ga0315293_10005111_pt1 | contig 12381 bp, 8 predicted proteins | sample YL17G13_20_MG_FD_203071 | JGI IMG/M metagenome (GOLD analysis project Ga0315293, IMG submission 203071) | Sediment microbial communities from Yellowstone Lake, YNP, Wyoming, USA - YL17G13_20 | ecosystem: Environmental > Aquatic > Freshwater > Lake > Sediment | place: USA: Wyoming | collected... | reverse complement strand
TGAAGGTCTTACTGTCGAGCACGAGAACAGTTCCGGTGCTGTAGATGGAGCGCTGCTCACCATCGGTGGCAGTGTAGACACGCGGTACGCGCAGTCCTGCACCTGAAGCCACCACCCGCAAGCTGTTGCGCGTGGTGTCATCCACCTGCGGCAGCACGCGCTCTGAATAGGTGCCCGCGACCAGCACCTTGTAGTCAGACACCTTCAGGTTCGCAGGGAACGTGCCCGCAGCCTGCATCCAGACATCCATCTCCCCGTGCGCCCCATAAACCTGCCGCGCCGCGTAGAAGTTGAAGACAACCGGCTGGGCCAGCGCCTGCCCGGCGTACCACTCCAGACCATCGGGCAGAGGCGGAACAACGTCGCCAGAAGACCGGTTGCGGATGAGCACCAGTTCCGCCGTGTTCGCGCCCTGTGCAGTCACGACCGAGTCTGGATTGACCACGTCAGCCGTGCTGTTGTCAGCCGGAAGCGCGTCGAACACCCTGTAATCCTGCCGGTTGGTCAGACCGCAGAAACCCAGCGCCCGGATGCTGCCTGACTGTGCCAGCGTGGCGGTGGCATACACTTTTGGCAAACCGTTCCTTGGCACCCATGAAACGGTCACCGTGCGTCCGGCGATGCGCTTGCTCAAACCACCGAACGGCGTTCCCACGTCGATATAAATCTGGTCACCGGGCAGCACCGCCAGCACCGCGCTCTCCTGACTGACGGTCAGCACGCGCACCATCTCCAGACCGCCCCGGACCTGCACCACCTTTTTCGGAATCCCGCCCAAACCGAGCATGAACTTGAGCTGCCCCGTGCCTTGTGCCGTCATGACCAACTGGCGCGGACGGTCAAAGCGCACCGGGGTTCGCCCGTAGGACAAGCCCCCGGTGTTCTCGCTGGCGGTCGTAGGGCTGACCGCAAACTGGGGTACACCTAAATCCAGCCGGTCAAAGTAGACATTAACCCGGCTGCCTGTCTCCGCGTCTTCGTAGACATAACTATCACCCGTCGTCGTGGAGCCGGTGCAAAGGATGTCGGCGCAGCCCGACACGGCGGTCACGCTGCCCACGCTGAGCACGGTGGCAAACGCGGGCGGCTGAAAATAGGCAAAGCTGTCCACCAGCAGGTCCGCGCCGCCCTCTTTGTAGACATGAATGTTGTCCACCAGATTGCCCGCGTTGATGATGCCACCCCACGGCGCTGCGTCATGCTGCCAGATTTTCAGCTCCACGCTGGCCTCGGGACTGGTCACGACAACGGTGTGGTCGAAGGCCGTGAACGGCATCAAGGAACCCGTTTCAAAAAAGACCGTGCCGTGCGTGCCGATGGACACCCCGACGCTGAACGTGCCCGTGGTCCGCTGATTGCCTGCCATGTCGAGGGAGAAATGGTACGTGCCCACACTCAGGGTCCACGTGTCCATGCTGGTCAGCGTGCCGGTGCCGGGGCTGCCAACCATGTCCACGTACATGCCGTGCCCCGGCACGAGGTCGTACAGCGTCCGCACGGGGCATGAACCGATGAGGTCCACCCGTCCATCCACTGTCCAGTTGTCGAAATCGTCGAAATTCAAGTTGGGAATCTGGTGCCCGGTGGGCAGGGCACTGACGAAAGCATGACAGGCTCCATCGCTTTCGACGAAGGCGTGCGGGGAGGTCGCGCAGGGATAAATCACCAGCACGTTGGCACCCCCCGCGCAGGGCGCATAGATGCTGCCTTCGCCGCACAAGCCAGCGTCCGGGTAGGAAATCGCCCGCTGCTTGCTCAGGGAGACGGTGCCCTGAGCTGAAACGTACGACGTTCCCGCAGCCACAAATAGCGGACTGGCGTAGCACTTGTACGGATTCGCCGGGAAAGCCACGTAGGGCGATGGGTAGTTGTAGGACTGAAGGAAATGCGCCGTGTCAAATGGCGCGCACTGCGCCGTGTAGCAGTAAACAGCCAGCGGCCCACAAACCGGGTTCGAGCAGTCACCCGTCAGCGACTGGATGAAGGCAATGGCTTCGCCATCGTACGTCGACACGGGCTGCGGATTGACGTAGCAGGCACCATCGAAAGTCACCAAATCAGCCTGTGTGCCAGCGTAAATGTAATCCGGTCCCCACGCGGGCAGCGCCTGTGGCTGGGTGCCCGATGTGACCACGGCCGTCTCGTTCACGTAAAACGTGGCCACCATGCCGTTATGGTCGAACTGGAAATCGGTGATGTCTGCGATGTTGACCGTGCCCACCAGCGCAAAGTCCTCGGTTGAATTAACGTATACACTCGCGGGCACCGTGTAGGCGTACGTCACTTCAGCCAGACTGGTCTGCACCCGCACCGTGATGACAGCTCCCTGCGCCACGGCTCCGTTGCCGAGATAGATGCCCATCACGCCGCCGAGGCGCTTGATGCGCTGGATGAGCGGCGGACTGCCGGGCATTTCCAGCGTCAGGGTGAACGGACGCACGTCCTCCGCCGCCGCCACCGCCTTGGCATCCAGTTCCGGGTAGCCCTCAACCTCGTAGACGGCGATGCGGTTGGCCTCGGTGTAAACAAGTCCCGTGGCGGCATTGACCGGAATGGGTGAGCCAGCCGAAGACAGCACCATGCCGGGAAGGCTGGTCACGATGGGTGTCGTGTAGGGCACCACGCTGCGCCCGGTGATGTAGCGGTTGGAGTCAGTGTCTACATCGACCTCAGCATCCACCTGCGAGAAAAGCAGCGCCCATTTGCGGTCCCGCTGGCCTGCGCCGCCCGCATGAATGGCGTAGGCGCACTGCTGATAGCGCCAGATGGGCTTGACGTTCCGGTAGCATTTGACGCGCACCCTGAAGCTGAACGCCGCGTAGGTGGCTCCGTGGACATTGTAAGCGTCCACCATCAAACGAATCTTCAGGTCGGCAGGAGAAGGCAGCAGGGTGGCAGGCAGATAGTCGTAACCAACCGATTCGTTGTAGAGTCCGCCCGGATAGCCATTGATGGCCCAGTTGCCCGTGAGGGTGCGCACAACCACTTCGTCGTCAACCGTGTTCTGAAGCGGGTCAAGGTCGAATTGAATGTGGGTGGTGCCCGGCAGCAGCCACAATTCCTGCGCATAGGAGGCAAGCGCGTAGGGCAGGCTGCTGGCTGCGCCGCCCGCGCCTTCCACCGCATCAGTATAGACCGCGCCCAGCAGCACGCAGGAAGCATCGGGAACGGTTGGCGCAATGGTGCTCTGAATCGCGTAGTTCTGCGTGACCGCAATGGATGTCTCCGCCGCGTAGAGCACGCCATTTGAATCGTAAGCCGTGATGCTGACCCGGTAGACACCATCCACCGCAGGGTACGAGATGAGCGGCGAAGTGCCCGAGGAAACGCGCACGCTGTTCCGATAAAGCGTCCATGCCAGCGACTGGGGCGGCTGCCCTTCCGGCGACGCGGTGTACACTGTTCCCTCCAGCACGCTTCCCACGCTGAACACCCCCTTGGCCCATTTGACACCCAGCTCAAACCCGCCCGCGCCCGCCAGCACGACGTTAAACACGACCACCGTTTCCTCCGTGAAACCATCCGGGTTGACCGCCTTGACGTGCAGGGTGTGTGGAACTCCTTGCGTGGGGGTAAACTGGACAACAGTGGCGCTGCCCCGGGCAACTTCACCGCCCGCCGTGGTCAGCGACCACTTGGAGGGCAGCACTTCACGACCGTCTACAAAGACACTTGGTCGGTACGAACCGTTGCCAAGCAGGGAACTTGGGAACGTCTGGTCATTGAGCTTTAGCGTTACCACAGCCCTAACTACCCAGCGCCCAGCAGGACCGGCAACTCAGCCCTGCTCCAAGCGCGCGTCGTCGTTTTCAACGTATCCATGCACCCATTCTTTGAGCGTGTAGCCCAGTTCTACGTTGTCGCTGCCGCCATCTTCACGCAATTTGGTCATGTACATCCGGCTGACGCGACCGTGGTTGATGATGATTTCCTGCCCTTTGACGACAGGCAGCCCCACGGTGGAACCTTGCTGCTCCAGCATGTAGTGCAGCATGTCAGGCGTCAGGGCTGCTTGGTCAGGAATGACGAGGGTGGACTCAGGGCGGCGGACCACCGGGCGGACAATGACAAAGTCACCCAGCACTTCAAACGTCTCCAGCGTGATTTCGTCGCCCGTGACGCGCCCGATGAGCTCGCTTTCCAGCAGGTGCAACATCGGTTCACCATCACCCAGACGCTTGAAAACCTGCGCCCACGACATCACGTCGTTCACCTGAAAACAGACCGTGTCCCCCACTTTGACCAGCTTGCAGTCAACGCCCACCACCTGCACCACGCCCATGCGGTGCGTGTCGTGCTTTTCTGAAACGTCCGGCAAAAAGATGCGACCGCGCTTGTGCGTGGACGGAACGTATTTGACCAGCACCCGATTGCCGAGCAGATGAATTTGCATGACCCTAAGAACGAACTTTCCTGCCCGGTTTGGCGCAGTTGCATTCTCGCATGTCCCAGACGGGCTTGGTGGTCTTTTCCATGATGCGCGCCTCGGTGATGGAGTTGGCGTCAACCCGGGTGCGCTGCTGGTACACCTCGATGGCCAGATTCACGTCGTCGTTCGGGTCCGTCTTCTTGTTGCCTGCCGTCGCAGGCATCTCCGCTGCGGTCACGCGCACCCGATGCCCGATGTCCGCCGCGTTGACCCACGCCGAGGCAATGGCGTCATGGTCGAACATCATGCAGACCTCCTTGATGTTTTTGTAGCGCGTCAGCTTGTGGTACTGCCAGCGCGAGACATTGTGCTTGAAGACGCAGACCGGCGCGACCGTGGTCCAGCCAAGTTCACGCAGCTTCCAGCGCAGCGACAGGACATTCAGGACGGACTCGACAACGATGGCAGTGTCTACATTCGGGTCATCCAGCGCGTCGAGGTTGTACACCCAGTAGGCTGCGCCGAATTCCACCTTGTCGCGGCTGGGAAACAGCTTGGTGGACTCACCCGGAATGTCGGTGTAGGTCCGGCCTTGAAAGTAGACCGGAATGCCGTGCTCCAGCACGGGGAAGATGCAAAATGGTTCCCAGCGCGGGTCGTCCCGGGTAAAACCCGCCCCCGCTTCCACAAAGTCCTCCAGCAGCAGATTCTTGCGGACAGCCATCTGGCCAATCAGGCGCGCGTAGGCGGAATCAGGCTCCGCCGACAGCAGCGTGAATCCATCCGGCATGGCCACCTTGGTCACGGGCGGGAGCTTCCGGTCGGTGCTGCTGCCCTCCACCAGTTTTTCCAGCGGAATGTAGGTGACGCCGCCCTCAGCGGAAAATGCGTAGCCCAGCGCCTTGGACCACGCCAAGAAATTGCCCTTTTGATGGGCACCCTTGCCGCATTTGAAGCAGTACGTCTGACCGGACTCCACGTTCACCGAGCGGTGCCCGTCACGGTCGTTACACTCTGGGCAGACGAACCAGATTTCATGGTCGGTGCTCTTGCCCGGCACCACGTCAAAGGTGCGCTCAATTTCCGCTCGCAACATCGGTCCAATCATATTCTTGACCGTTCTGTTCTGGTCTGTAATCTGCACTCGAAAGCCCAGTTGGCGGGCTTGGCATAAATCTTCGGATTCGTGAAATCAGTCGATTCGCGACTGAAGCCAAGGCGACTGAAGCCAAGATGGCAGTAACTAGAACATGAACTCAACCGAGCTGTACGACAAAATAGGCATCGCCGACAAATTCAGGGCAGAAGCGTCTTCCCCGGTGGTGGACCACACTGCGCAGGTTCAGACGGGAATGGACTGGGCGGCGCGGCAGGCGCAGCGCCCAGAGCCAGTGCCTCCGGTACCGATGGTGCCGATTGTGCCGGTGGCAAATTAAAGGCACAGCCAGCTTGCGTGATAATCAAATGTTTTCTGTGCTCGCCACAGACCGTGGAAATGCTGCTAACAGTGTCACGAATCGCGTAACCATCTGGTACCAGTGCTCTGTACTCTTCAAATGAAGCACCGAATGGTTCTGTTGGTCCGGCTGCTACGTGCATTTTCGTCCACTCAATGATGCACGCACCACTAGGACGCAAGCCAGCCATGTCGCCAAACACTCACGCGGCTTGTAAGAGTGGTCGAGGCTGTTGCTGTAGATGAAATCCACCGCACAGAGCCATTCTGGCTTGGCCTCATGGAAGTCCCACTGAATAGTGTGCTTGAACTGATTCGCCGTGCTTGAGATTTCAGTGCCCACTACGTCAATGTCCAAAAACTCCCGAAACCACGCCTGTTCTGCCCCCCGACGCGTTCCGTGGCATATCCCAAACTTCAGAAAACGAAGATGCGTTTTCAAGTAGTCGGCAAGCAAGCGTATATCATCTTTGTTCGCCCATACGTTAGCAATCTTCTGCGCATTCGTCTCCGTCTGTATACGCCGATAGTGGTCGTAACTTGCGTAAGTGAAGAGTTCCATTGCTGTCACGCCGGTAAAACTGTGCGCACTTCCGGGTAACCACTGTAGACTATATTGGTCGCTACATGGTAAGTCTGCAAGTCAAAGGAAGATGGCCTGTTGCTGCTGCATCGTCCAGCGTGCCACGTGTCCCAGTGTTCAGGCGTCTCATAAGTACCCCCGCACCGACCGATATTTCTGCTGCGCGAAAGCACGGGCCTAAGTGACACTAAATTGTTTAAGCGCATGACGCGCTCAACCGAGGCATCCCAGATAGAAGAGTCGTTCATCCACTCTGGTTTAAGCCAGCGCTCGTACATCGGGCGGGTGAATGCCCACGCCCAAGGAAACATGGAATCGTATTCTACCACGCTCAAAGGGTAATCGTGGTCTGAACTGAAGTTGTAGAAGTTCAACAGCACGTAATGACTGCATGCAGGTGAACAAAAAAACCAGTCAGCCAGATTAAGAGCATCGGGAGACAGCACCGTATCATCTTCCAGCGCGACGTTAAAATCACTTCCCTGCTCAAACACTTTGTTGAAAACATGGTAGTTATTCCAGTTTACGCCGAATCGCTGCTTATTGACACTTATGGTAGTGGGCAGAAAATCTATTTTTTCACAAATTTCCACCAGCTCAGGCGTCTCTGGATAACCGGGTTCAATGGCCGCAAACAAGTGGTAGTCCCGCGTGTTGTTCAACCGCAGCGATTCAATTACTTCGCGCGCGTAAAGCAACCGGTTTGACAGAACAAGCGTGATGGTTTTCACAAGGGAGCGTAGTAAACGCTCTGATGCCGGATAGTGCTGTCTTCTGCGTCAACTGGAGTCACAGGTTGAAAGAACTCTGCGATTATTTTCCAGATATTCACACCGTTGTCCAGATGACCGCGCCCCTGCACGTGCAGTTTGCCCCCGGCGTTAAGGCGCTTTGCCAAAAAAGCCAGCGCATTGCGCAAGTCTGTCTCTGGATAATGCTGCAAGACCAGAGAAGCGTGGATTACATCATAGCTGTCCACGATGTTTTCCAATGGATACATGATAAAGGTAACGCTCGCAGCCAGTTCTTCCGACACCAGTTTAATCATGTTCGGGTAGTCGTAAGCACTCAACTTGTCGCAAAGGGACTTCAAAACCCCCAAATTTCTTCCACAGCCACAACCAAAATCGAGCCAACTGCCGCCTTTGGGAGCATCGGCAAAAGTGTCTGCTGGAAATTTACCGTCATTCTTGTAACCTGACAAAATAAATCCACGCGCTGTTTCCAAGTCCTGAATACAGTGCCATGCAACACCTTCACCCTTGGAGGATTCCCAAAACTTAAAACCCCAGCGAGCTGCAAAGATTAGACCCAGATTACGGTCAATGTCCGTTACTATTTTTACCTCAAATCCAAGTTGACTGAGATAAGAAGCCAGCGCCTTCGGTGTGCAGCCAAATTCAGCAGACCACGGACGGTCATGCGTGTGCCATTCAAGCGCTATTCGGTTCACTTTACCAAGTTGTTTGGACGTGTAGAGTATTGGAAATTCAGACCCTTCGCAATCCAGTTTTAGAAAAGCCACCTCGGCTACATCAGAGAGCAACGTGTCAAAAGCCACGGCTTTTACTTCGATGCCCTTTGACCATATAGTGCCTCCACCTGTGTTTGCTTTAGGATTTGTTTTGTCGAAAGCGCTAAAAAGCAAGGTAGCAGGACACACGTCTGAACGCCATGCAGCCGCTTCTACCAGACACACCTTTTTGTCCCATGCCTCGGTAGTGTGACGAAAATGAGCAGCGTTAGCTGGGTCAGCTTCAACCGCTATCACACGCCCAGCGCCTGCCTCTAGGGCTTGGACACTAAAGCAGCCTACATGCGCTCCAATGTCAACAACCACGTCTGTAGGCTTAAATTTGTGGGGCGTTCGATAACATCTGCCCGCATAAACTTCATTGTAAATACCCATGTCGTGTACTGCTGACGTGGGTCGTACAAAAAGTCGCGAATAGCGGCTGTAAAACATCTTTTTGTCCCGCATTTCGCATGGATGAATGAGTATGGCGTCTGGCGCATCCAAGTTCTTGACCTTTGTGCCGTAAGCACTGACATGCCGCGCACCCTTAAAGTAGACTGCGCCGCGTTTTAAGAGTCGATTCTGCCTGTTAGGCGTGTGATTGTAAGGTGCTGCCAGCGTGTGACAGTTAGCCCGCACGTATTCGTCTCCCTTCAACAAGTCTGCCTCTGCTGGATAACACCTTAAAACAGATAAAATGTCAGTCTCCGCGTTGGCATCAATACCTTCTCGAATGGCTTGAACAAATCCTTTTGAAATCCACTCGTCTGCATCAAGAGCCATCATCCATTCACCCTCGGGCACGGTGCTGATGGCAAAAGTGTACAACACCTGCCAATCACGAAACTCGGTGCTTATCACCTGTAGTCTAGGGTAGACCCGCTGAAATTCCTTCAAGGTTTTAATCCATGCAGGCTGCGTGCCTTCCGACGATTCAATAACCGCCACCGTGTCCTCGCTTCCAACCTGTTCCAACAATCGGCCCAGCAGTGGAAAAATGGATGGTTCATACCACCCGTAAACACGAAAATTTATTTTTGTCATATAGCTCCTGTCTCTTTTAGCACCACTGCCAACGCTTTGTTCGCACGGTGCCAGCTTAGATTCTTAACAGATTTTGCGGCGGCCACTCCAAATCGACAACACTCAGAAGGGTTCTCATACGCTTGGCGCATGGCCTCGATGAACGATTTGTCTACAGGTTCCGCCCAAACTCCAAGATTAGCGTAAAAATCGTGCGCACCGCGCAACCTATATTCCACTTCATAACCTGTCCCGCGCTCAAAAAATTCTGAGATGCCGCCAAAATTTACGGAAATAAGCGCACGTCCTGTAGCCATCGCTTGCATCTGCATCAAACCCCAACCTTCGGCACGCGCCGCCGAGACAAAGCAATCCAATCCAGCGTACCAATCGGCCAATTCGGCGTCGCTTAGATGCAAAGGTACTGCTACGATGCGCTCATCCGTTATCTCCGCCAGCGGACAGTCCGGGTGACATTTGATATGCAGCCGAACGTCTGGCTCGTTCGGAAATGCCTTGAGAAACAAGTCAATAACTTCATTCAATCCCTTGCGCACGCCTCCATGTGCCATCCGGCCGGCGGCTCCAAAAACAAACGGCCCGTGCTGTTTCTTTGGCCTGTACCTATAGACCTCTGTGTTCATGCCCAAAGGTACTACCCTGATAGGAGCATTGACGCCGCACGCTGAAAAACAGGTGGCATTCCAGACGTTTGGCACAATCACAATTTCAGCCTTGTTCAAAACAGACACTCCATTGGGTGGAAGCCTCGATGCTTCCCACATGGTAAAGTACGCTGTTTTCTTTCCACTCGTTGGAGGAAAATTAGGAGGATGCAACAATAGTTCCCATTCGGCGAACGATGACTCAAGCACAAAAAGCGCTCTTATATCAGCCGGGATGAGTGCTCCAAACGACTCATTGCAACTGGTGGGCCGCACGGCCACCTGCACCCCCATGCCAATCAGGTCACGAATGATTTGGATGGCGTGCAAACCGTAACCAGTAAAGCTGTTGATGTCAGCAGCAAATGTAAGGGGACGCGACACGTCAGACGCAGCGCTACCCAGACGAACCGGATTTCGCCAACACTTACGGTAGCGCTTAATGGCACGTTCAATGTTCATGCACCCAGCGAAGAACCATTTCTCTTCCATCAATAACGTGACATTCTTTGGGCCTTGGATTAAACCTGAAGAATCCTGTAAGATTGTTGACTCTGCACGTGGTCACGCGGCCAGTGCCTGCCGCGCACGCAGTAACCTCCCAAGCTTGGGTGTAGCGCAATTTGTCCGCAGCGCGCATGTGTGCGCGAACGTAACCGGGCGCAAACCAGCAGTCGTCAGCCCACCAAACGCACCATTCTCCCTCAGCACAATCAATGGCCACTTTTTTGAGAAATTCAAAAGATTTATGCGGTGGAAAGCTTATTTCTCCGGGCACCAGTGGCACTCCAGTTGCGTTAATGACACACAAGTCAAGGTAAGGCCAGTCTTGCTCACGAAAACAACGAACAGCCTCTGTGGCCAACGGAAAACGCGTGGCGTCTCGTAACACGAGCAGGGCCGTCACTGTTGGACAGGTGTGCCAGACGATATTCAAGTTCGCATCAGTTGAAGTCCGGCTAAATAGCCGTAAGCTTTCACACTGACAGAAGAACTGCTTCCAACCGAAACAGAGAACTTGACGTAGTTGGCGTCGGCAATAAAAGCAGCCGTACCCGTGGAAGACGTGGATTTTATGGCGGGCGTTCCATTGTCTACAGCCACGTAAAAGGTGGATGACGCGCCCTCGTTGGCATACAGGTAGAGGTCGTAGTTGCCTGCGGGCAGCCCCTTGATGGCAAAAAAGTTTTCCTCGGGAGTGCCACCATTGGCTCCAATCCACGTGGACAGCATGGGGTCAAACTGACTGCTGCTGCCCCCGGTGCCGCTGGCCGAAGCCACCCGTTCAAAGCGCACCGCCGTCTTTTCGTTCAGGTGGTTATAGAGAAACACCTGTGGATTTCGACTGTAGGTGGTGCCTGTACAGTAGCCGTAGCCAGAGCCACTGGGCGTGACCGCAAAAGAACCAGCACTGTATACATTCCAGAAATCTCCCGTCGTCAGCCCGGTGGCGGCCAAGCCTGTCTTGTTGCCTGCGCCGTTGAAATCAATGTTGGTCAGAAACGGACTGTTCAGGCTGATGTCCTGAAAATAGCGTATGCCGCCGTAGACAAGCGAAACCACGCCCTCCGCGAGCGAGCGCGCGATGGCGTCGGGTCCAAAGCGCAGCTTGTGCCCCTGTCCGGGCACCTGCTGCTCCGTCATCGCCACGAAATGGCGGTTGATGTCCACTGGATTGACAGTCACGCTGCTGACGCGCAGGCTGAAAAAACACTCATCAGTCACCAGCGGCCCCATCAGGTCGCCACGAGCGATGGGCACCCCCACTTGCAACAGCGTGGACTGCATGCCCGCGACAGTGGAGAAAATGTCCTGTCCGTGGTCGATGATGACCTCGAACGGAAAAAAGGAGTCCAAATCACCAGCAGAATGCTGCCAGTCCGCCGACTTCTGTATCACGCTGTAGACAACGCCTGCCCCGCAAGCGACCGCAGCTTCACCCGCAGCCAGCCGCAGCGTGTAGCCCCGGTTGGTGAAACCCTCGCGAGCAAAACCGAACAGCAGGTAGGCACGCCGGGCCGAGGGCGACCTCAACCGGGCCAGCACTTTTGCCTGCGCGTTGTTGACAGCGAGTTTGCTCATGTGTCTGACTGCATGTTCAAGAACTCGGTTTGGAACGTCGCGGTGACCGTGACCATGCCATTATTGTTGTAGCTGAGCTCGTTGACCTTGTACCCCGAGAGCCACACGCGCGCCATCCACGTTTTGACGACGTTCAGCACGCAGTACTCATCCGCGTCAGGAGCGCGCAGCGGAGCAGTCGGCGGCGACGGGGCCAACGGCTTCTTTTTACTGAAAAAGTCTCCCCACGCAGACGCTTCCTTTTTCAGCGCATCACCCATCTGCGCCAGCGCCTTGCGTTTTATCTGGGATTGGGCTGCCGTCGCGAGCGCGGCATTCGTGTTGATTTGAATGCGGCCCGTCGAACCTTGCAGCAAATAGATGTAGATGTTAAACCGAAAGATGATTCCAAACTTGTTGTTCAACTTCAGGCTCTGACCCCTGAATCCTCCACTGTCGCTGCGCATCCCGCGACCTGCCCTGACCAGACTGGCCCACGTCTCCAGCAGGGTGAGCACAGGGTTTGGAGTGGTGTCTTCCAAAATGAAAGTGACCGAAACAGGGTCGAGCGGCTCGTCCCACGATGGCATCTGGTACGCAATGCTTTCTCGCCGGACAGCCTCAGCTCGAATCTTGACCGGTTCCGGCAGCGTAACGGACTGGACGTGCTGGGGCAGCATCTCCGGCAGGTACTCAGTGCCCTCCGCT
>Ga0315293_10005109_pt1 | contig 12383 bp, 21 predicted proteins | sample YL17G13_20_MG_FD_203071 | JGI IMG/M metagenome (GOLD analysis project Ga0315293, IMG submission 203071) | Sediment microbial communities from Yellowstone Lake, YNP, Wyoming, USA - YL17G13_20 | ecosystem: Environmental > Aquatic > Freshwater > Lake > Sediment | place: USA: Wyoming | collected... | reverse complement strand
TTATCAATCAGAGTTTCTTTTACTGTCATAGAATTTACTCCTTCACTGTTGAAATTCATTGTTATAGGGAACGAATATAAGGGCATCTTTATACTTTACACGATAAATCCAGCCCCCAGGTACCCTTGTTATACAATAAGCAGTGTTTTCATCTGTTAAAGTCTCATGTAGTTCTAAGTTATATATAGTTTTACCGTCCATGACAATACTCCTGTGTTAAGAGCCATTGTTCCGGGTCTTCTTGGGAAATTTCATGGAGTTCTTTATAACTTTTTGAGAATATTAAACGGACAAGTTCAGCATCGTAAAACATAAATTCTCTGTTATGACTAATGCTCATAGCTCCCTCAAAAGCATCTTTCGTATCTATCATGAAACATGATTCCAAGGGTTCTTTTAATTCATTACCCTTAATTTTATTGAAGCAGCTTCTACAGATAGTCTTCCCCTTCTTAGTTACCTTAGGCCCTACAATGGCACTAATTATCCAAGTGGCATAACCACCATCATGTTGACTATATAAAAAAGTACCGCATTCAACACAGTGTATCGACATAATCACCCAGCTTTCTTAAAATTGTAGTAGTTTCCTGCTTTGATAAAGTCATCCTCAGAGAACTCTATCATGGTCTTAAAAGCAATGACATTATCTGTGGGTGGTATCCCCCTATCTTTAAGCCTTACACAAACCTCAGCTATCAACTCCCCTTTAAACCATATTTTCGTGTGAGACCGGGACCTATATACCTGATAGACTTTCCCGCTCTGACCCTTAACCAGAACAAAACCGTATTTTAAATACTTCCTAAATTCAAGCTCTGTGATCATCTCACGAAGAGTTTCTATCGCCTTCCACTCATTCTCCGGTATTGTGTCATAAAAATCTGCCCGACTCTTGACTATTATAGTGAGATTATTTCTAAGCTGTCTGAGTTTGTATTTTATCCCATCGATTACTATATCAGACGTAAAAGGATCCTGATTATCTAAGACCCTATGAGATACAAGCTTAAGAGTGAGATGAAGACCGTCTGTACCTTCTCTTTCTTCAAGACGGTATCTTGGATTTATTCCTGGAGGTCCGTAGACTTTGGACGCATCTGCAATTATAACAGGGGCTCCGAAGAGCTCTCCTATTGTCCTTTCAGGTCGTGTAGGGGACATTAAGTCAGGGTTATTTATGTAAGGAGGGTGTGTTACCCTCACTCCTACTCTTGTAGGGTCAGGATAAGTGATACCAGAATTTGCCGGAGAAAAATAGCTAAACAGCTCTTTATGGGACAGGGCATGAAAATGCTCTCTTGTAAGAGTGATTTTCTCAATAGGTATGTCTAATCTTCGTAGATTAGTCATAGCATCTACTATAGCCGGCAAAATAAAGGTATCTGAGGTCACCCTAAAATCCCATCAAAAGGGGGAACAGATAAGAGGTCATACGCCTTAGATGTAGGGGTCTCCTTATTTTCAACTATCCTGAACTCAGTCTCCTGATAGTCTTTTGCTTCAATCTTAAGTTTCTGATACTCCTGCTCAAACTTCCCTTCCAGGAGCACTTTATCCACTTCCTGATCCATGGTAGGATCAGAAGAAGCCTCAATAAGGGCCCTGGCGGACAACTGCATGGATTTAAGATCTATGGACTCAGCCAGAGCTTTATAACCTTGTTTCCCGGCCATCTGTGCCATAGTCTCTTTCTCGAAAGCCTGTGACCTCTCAATCATGGTATTGATCTCAAGCTGGAGTACCTTTCTGGGTAGGTCCTGGGATGATTCCTGAGCTTTCTTATACTGGGTTTTAGCGGAGACTATAGCGGTCTTGGCCATGTCATTGGCCCTTGTATAGGCTTCTGTCTGAGCTGCTATCTTTTCATCGATGGCCAGTTTCACAGCAAGGATCTTCTTTGCTTTCGTCTCATCGCCACCACTCTGGGCTTTTAGAGCCATTTTGAGGAGTTCCTGGGACTGTATGACAAGCTTCTGCAGGTCCTTTCGATAGGTCATGGCAGCAGACATGGCCGAGGCGGCTGTGGCTTCTTTGAGACTTGCCAGTTCTAATTCTTTCTGGACGGCTCCTTGAAGCTTCTGGGCTACTGACTGGGGTTCTGGTTCATCATTTCCCCAGATGAATTCGCCTATTTTTTTGAGAATGCCTTTTGCCATAGTGACTCCTTGTGTTAAAAAATTTATACTAAAAGGCTTTCGATACGATCATCATAAAGAGCCAGTGCTATTGCTATTTCGTTAACGTCTTCTTCACGTCTATAGTTTTGATTAGTTCTTTTGATATGTTCATTAGAAATTTTGTTTAGTTCTGGCATGTATTGTTCTAGAATTTTGTTGCCTTTAGCTAATAATTTTTCATAGTTATTTTGTGTCATAAATATTTCCTACAATTTTGAATTCTATTACCGTCCAGTGTGACGGATTGAAGTCTCGTAGATATTCTTTGACGAATGGTGATTTTTCTATCAAGAATGCGCTATTTTCATAAATTATTTTACATGTTTCTTCTCTTATACGATCAGTAGATTCTGACCGTTCTGATACATGTTGTTCTTTAATATATACCCAATCACCTTCAAAAATTTCATTATCTTGTTTGTCTAGTTTTCCAGAACCCATCATAATATCTAAATTTTCAACATCCATTGTTGTGCAAATAGAAAAGTATTCCATTTGTTTCATTATTGGGTCCCAGACTCTAAATCTTGGTCGTCTCATTTTTCAATTTCGCTTAAAGCTGTTTTAGCAATTTCTCTTAAATAATTGGGATCTTGTGAAAGTTTAATTGCCATTTGACCATCTAATCGATAGCCTTCTTCTAGTTCACGGTTCATTTTACTTATAGGATCTATCACATCATTTAATGCTTGAACTGCTATTTCTAATTTTTTGTCCCATTCTTGCGCAACTTCATTTGCTACTTGACGTAGAGCAACAAGTAATGATCTGCTATTTGGCATGCCGACGTCTTCCATCAATTTTTTGTAACGTTCATCTGTCATTTTATTACTCCATGTTCAATTAGATGTTCTTTGTGTGTATTCTTATAATCTTCATATTCTTTATTCTTTTGATCTTCAAATTTTTGTACATATTCATTCCAGGGTATCCCAGTTGCTGTATAAGCAATTTGTTTACCATCAATTTCTCTATAATCCATACCCGGACATCTTAACGGAGAAATCATACTTACTGCAAGAAATCCTCTACAAATATTGCATTCAATCATCTTTGCAATTTTAGCGTGATTAGGGTTTTGAATATCAAGTTTCATTCCTGCAAGCATAGTCTCTTTTACATTTTGTGGATAAAGATTCATGATTCCCTGTTCTCTCTAAGTCCATTTTTCAGATGACTGTAACCGCCTATAAAATCATTACTCCATAGTGTCCAGCGGTTATGACATTCCTACCGCTGTTGTAAGATGTTCACCCCGCCTCTTTAGTGTCCTGCGAGCGCGTTTTCTGGCATGATCTTTTCTAAGATACTATTACCTTTTGACAGTAATGTTTTATAGTTTTTGTCAGTCATTATTAACCTTTCGGCTAAAAAAATCCTCAGCAGAAGTTAAGCACTCTACTATTGATCTACCGACAAAAAAACGTTTAGGCATGGTCATTGGGCCTATTCCCAAGGACCATCGTGATCCTTGACTATCAAGACTTCGGGACAAGACAGTTCCGGGAACTCCTTCTATTTTATTTTCCAGAATTTTAAGGCGTTCTTCTATGCTATCGGGCGCAGTAACAGGCTCCGGCACTTTCTGCAAAGTGTTTTCTACAATTTTTATAAACTGTTCAGCAGCATTTACTGCAGCTGTTTGTTCTGTTGATGCTGGGACACGTTCTATAATTTGAATTAAATTGTATCCTTCCTTTGCAATGATATTACGATTGATACATACATGACAGGTCACACCTCCACTACAATCTTTATCAAGACATGCCACTGGTTTCTTATCTTCATCTTCCGCTTGATTTTTTTCCAGTCTTTTTTTCAGCCAGTTCTCATAATCAGCGACATCATGGGAACTTCCACGATACCCACACCACCATTCGTTAAATATTTCTAGGGCAATTTCTTCTTTGAATTTGTTAATAGTTTGTTTATTAATCTGATCTTTTTTCTCATCTTCGCAGGCTTGGCATACATGAACAACATTAGCACGACACAGACCATGTTTCACACATTTTATCATTGGGATCATAATTGTATCTCTTTCAATTAAAATAAATGAATACGATCATCGTAAAGAGCCAATTTAGTCACTTCCAACTTACGGCCTTTTTATGTAATGAAAAATTTATTCGGCTCCTTTCCTACTTTTAATTATATTAGACATTGTCGTTCCTTTACCGGAGCGTGGATTGAAACGATCATCTTACCTTTATAATCCTCGTAATGATACCAGAAACGAGTCTCAGGGAATTTTCTCTGTAGAGTGTATTTTAGGGCCTGCCCCATCGAATTTACTTTATCTACTTCAAATTTATTGGCTGTCTTTTTTCTACCAGAAGCCATGTCGATAAAAGCTCTGTCATAGGCTATGATCCATGACTTAAGCTGTCTGATAAGAGGCTTGTCCAAGCCCAACTCTTCATACTCAATCATGAGTCCACACATACTTTTCTTACCCTTACGCCAGAGACCTGTACTGCCGAAGTCAGCCATTATCACTATGTCTCTAAATTCATTAGCCTCTACCGGATGATCTCGTTCATAAGATCTTCCGGCGTCGAAGCAATTAACACCGCCATGGGTATAGCCACATATTTTGCATTCTTCCATTTTAATTTTCTTTAACATGGTTAATGTTATAAACATTCATTTCAAAAATCTTAAGATTCAGAAGAACCCACATGAGACTGAATTTAGGGTGATGGTCAGCTTTATAAAGATCCAGGGTACAGGTAAGTTCAAAAAAGGAAATACCGTCCTTAAATGCCCGTATATTATGCAGGATCGACAGCTCAAAGGCATAATTTTCTGATAGCATAAAAGAAATCATTTGGGGCAGCTTATTCCTATTAATTTATAATGTTTTGAGTTGCTACTATTATTAATGCATGTGTCATAATTAGAATGAAAAACAATTTTATCAATGTCTTTCCGGCGTAATATAACGCCATACCATTTTCGATTTAATCGGTCCCTTGATTCACACAGGTCAGTTGTCGTAAGTACTAAGCCCTTTTTATCTTTAAATTCAATCATCATCTCAATCTTATCCGAGTATTTACTGTTATTAACAAGCTGTTGTCTTATATCTGCCTGAAACCTCAAAATATAGTCATTAGACTTCCATCTTTTTATTTCAGTGGTTATTAGCCATTTCCAACTCACAGCTTTTTTAGTTAATAGGATATTAACTCTAATAATAATGAAAATTAAAAGAAGGTTAATTATAGTTAAACTAATCATTTAAGTGTGTCCTGGCTAATTAACTCTTTCATAAAATCTCTCCTTATATAGGATCCGGGTGCCATGTCCTGATGTCGTCCAGTAAATTACCTGAAGGAGCTCCTGGAGCCTTTTGAGATTCCCACATTCTTTCCAGCTCTTTTTCTGTAGGTATTCCAAACGGGAATATATCTACCCATTCATTTAAGCCTAAAAGAGGTACCTGATTCTTTTTATGATATTGATGGGCCAGCCATAAAAGTATCATGATCTTGCCGGGATTTGTAAAAGCCGTACTTATAGAGGCCAAAAAGAACATAGCTGATATCTTAAATGGAAGTTTATAAGCCTTAATTCTTTTCATCAGGATTTTGGCTAATAATTCATTACTTAAAGTACCCTCTTCATCTAAAGGTAAGTCTTTATGAGCTGATAGGCTCATAGTAATAAAAGTATTTGATTCTTCTTGAGTAAGGGGACGTCCCTTAAATTTAAAATCCATTTACACCTCAGGTTTTTTATTAAGGACCACATTTACTTTTATACTTTTCAGAGGCCGGTTAAAAACATAGTATGCCTCTACAGCCAGATCATCGTAATTAATGATCATACTATGATTTAAGACATGCCCGGATACGGTCTGTTCAAGAAAATAGTCGTCTACTTCCCGGGCATGTTCTCGTAATAACTCGTACATCTAAATCAGTCGTCCTATCGAAGAGATTGTATCAAGCACCCGTTGAATGTCCGGGTACTTTTTAATGATTTCAATAGCCTCATTGATTTTTCTCAGCTCAGCTTCCAGCTTTTCTTTTTTTCGAGTCAACTTCATAGTAATAGTAGGACTTTCTTCCATTTTCATTAAGGCTCCGTCTGATTCAATCATGTCATCCATACACGCTCCTTTTAAAAGATTAATCCATCATGTAATCTGTGCCGTAAATACTCAAAGGACTCTCACCACTTTTTTTACGATACTCTATGTCATTATCATCCTTGTCTTTTTTTAGCTTTTTATCGGCCTCAAACAGACCCTTTAGAGTTTTTACATCTTTAGGTGTGACGTCTTTCCCCAGGGTCTGCAGCAGTAGTTTGAATTGATGGTCATAATAATAACTACGGCCGGCAAGGATAAGCATAGCCCCTACTCTTACAGGTAAGGTTAATTTACCGTCTTTTTCTGCTTTATGCAGTTTGACATGCATCTGAGCAAGTTCTTTTAAAGACCCGTCGTTCATAGGTCTGCTTAATGCGTGGTGTATGTTGTCTTTTTCCAGGTATGTCGTCAGAGAATCCCATTTTTCTTTCTGATAGGGATAAAGATTGCCATAAACAAATTTACACAGGATGTTTAGGATATAGGCCCTGGAATAAATCTCATCACCATGGAACAGTTTAAAACATTCTCCTTGTATGTTGCTTATATTTTTTGATAAAATTTCGTGATCTTTGAGAAGTTCATCTTCATATCGACGGAGATAATACACGGCCTGCTCTGACCATGAGTATATCTTAAAAATTTTAGAAGCTTCTTTATTGGCGTTACTCAAAAGACCTTCTATGGACAGGAAGTAGTCAAAAGCATTGAAGGGCTCTTTATAATCAGGGTCATGACGGCTTTTAAGGGCCTCTGACTCTTCTTTTAGAATATCATCACAATGGTGTTTTACTCCCAGGGCCCATGGAGAGATAGAACTCCAGGTGATAGTGTTGGAGACACTGGAACCGATTATCCAATGGGATGAGTTACTTACACGACCAAGAAAACTATGCCACAGCTGATCACAGTATTTTTTCAGGTCTACGAGCTGATAATTACTGTCTGAGAGAGTCTTGGAATGAGTTACCATGTTCTCTACAGCATAATACAGGCCGGATAGTCGTTTTTCGTTTGATAGTCCCATAGTTAATGAGCCTGGTTTAGATAATCTGTGGAAATATATTTCCGACAAATTTCCAAGGAGTCCTTTCAACTCTCGTAAGTTTATTAACCTAACGGGCACGACCAGAAATAGTGCCCGATTACCTTTGATTCTGAACTGTTACCAGCCCACGAATCAACCTGTGCCGTAATTCCCGCTCATGGGAGTAAGACACGTCTCTGTGAAAGAGGGCGTTTTAATCTCAACCACTCTATATAAGTGTTTGAGATAGGAGTAAGCCTTCGCCGTTAGAGCAATCTTGAAACCTCTTCCTTCAAGGTTCAGCTTCTTGTTCTCTCCCGGTTCCACCTTAACCCTTACTGTTTCCATAATACCCAGGCCACGACGAGCAATAACCAAAGCAGCTGCCGTGTGCCTGTTTAATGAATACTGTTCCTGATATTTTAAAATTCCGACTTTAGATGTAAACGCAGGATTCACCTTCTTGATTTTTACACCGTCTTTACAAGCCCTGCGCTCGATTGCTGTGATAATTTGAGCATAAATGAAATTATGCCTCATACGATTAAACTTCCGTGATTTCAAGGGTTTGTTTTGATTGAATTTTAATTCTTCAAGAACGATTCCCTTCCCCTGCAATATTGCATAGTTCACAACTTTCAGGGCAAGGGCTTCCACGTCATTTTTACGTTTATCAGTGCGGGCGTATGAGATTCGATTAGATTGCATGTATTGTTGCTCAAGAAGATTTCCATCATAACTGATATTGACCACCGCTAATCCATCAGGATTCGTGTCTATACCTATGGCCCCTTTGGAGAAGCTAAAAACTGATTTTGTATCAGGAATTGTGAGTCCTATATATACGTAAAATTTATTATCTTTATGTTTTATCCTAACATCATAACACTCAGAGTACAGGTCAAACTCTTCCTGAAACTTCTGTGGAATGTACAGAGTGTACATCTGGAACTGACGAGCCTCTGGGAGCCCGACACGAAGTTTATATCCTATAGAAGTCTTAATGGCTCGTATGTTCGGATTTCCATGTTGAGTTGTATCACCACGAGAATAGAGTTCATTATCCCTAATGGTATTCCATTCAGTCTTTGTAATGTCCTTTTTGAGTAGCCGGTTCCAGAGCTTGCGGCCACCGAAGATGGCATGTTCCTGTTTGATTGCTTTGGCTTTAAGAACAGCGTCCTGAATATATCTTTGATTTAGTTTTTTCATGTAAAGAGGTTTACATGCTTTGACGACATCATTTGCTTTGACTAGTTTATCCTTGTAAATGCGCTGGTAGGCAAAGCGAGTGCAAGACCGTTGGTCGTGCATAAGCTGTAGAAGTGGCTTAAAGTCTCCTACATGAATAGTTCCTGTGATTACTTTTAACATTTTTCGCCTTTTTTACCGTAAACAGGAGTTAAATTCAAGATAAACATTCTCATAAAATGTACCACAGATCGGTACTGTGTAGGGATGTTTAAGTCTTTTCATAATACCCTTTTTTCGATATGATACGTGGTAATCTCGTTCCCTTTTATTTCGATATCGACAAAAGACACATTATTTGATATGTCTTTGACATACTGACCCGGCTGTATCACAAGAGTCGGGCCAAGCTTACTCTCCCATCTATGGGTCTTTAAAGGTGCTTCATGGATATGTCCACTTAAAACCAGCAGGGGTTTTTGATCTACAATCCATCGTCTTATCGAATCAGACCCTACTTCTCGTCCATCCAGGCAAACATCCAGACCGAGGCCACTCGGAGGACAGTGACATGCCATGATGAGTTTGTCATGACCTTTTATAGCATCCATATCATTTTTTATAGTTCCTTTTGCTTCGAAATAGCTTTTAACGTCAAGGATAGGTACGAGTCCTTCTTCTGTAGCCTCTACAGGAGTAGAGATATAAGGCTCAGGTCTCCAGCCGACACTGTCATATTTACATGCTGATTTTAATCCAAAGGGGTAGTCGGGGCAAAAACCATAGGCCTGAAAAGAATAGCCCTCTATTTCTTGTGGAACCTCATCCAGGAGGGTCCCGTACTCCCTGAAATATTTCTTTCGGGTATACAGATCATCGTTTCCGAAAAAAGCTAAGAGAGTAATACCGGCATTAGCAGCTCTTTTATAATACTCTTTCAGGTATTTTTTAACGAAATCCTTCTGGGCACTTAAAATCCCGGATCCTTTAGGGAGTATATCAGCCCCTAAATGTATGATTTTTATGTCCTGTCGTAGGGCATAATTAAAAACAGCCTCATAACCGGGTTTAAATCCGTGTAAATCTGTAATGTATGCAATTCTCATGCTTTATAGTACAGCTTTCAGGGTCTGATTTTAAACTATATTTTATTTTTTAGAAATATTTTTATAGATTCTATGATAACAGATAAAACTATTGTAAATTAAATCAGTTCTTACACTGGCATTTGTTTTATGCTCTTTTGAAAATTTAAAGGAACAAGCATGACAGGGCATGCTCTCAAGTCTTTTTGGGGGATTAGTCCCATAACACAAGGAATTCAAATGCCCACATATGCCACATTTATAAGAACTCATTTGTTCCTGTTATTTCTTAGTTGATTTTTTTAGCCACTAGTCTCAATTCCACTACTTCATCTTCTTTGTGGGGTGACACTTTATTTTCATAAAATTTTTCTATAGCTGGAGGACCATCATAACTACTTAAAACAGAAAGAATATTTCTTCCAAGTTTGTTATTACCCATAAGACCTATTTGGCTTAATCCGTACCATTTTAATTGTCTGAACCCATAAAGCATATAATTTTATCTCCTGACCATGAAATCAATATCCCCTACCCAGGCTACGAAATATGGTGGGGCATCTTCACGGTGTTTAAGGCAAATTAGAAACGGTTTATCAAATATGAATTCACGTGGTCTAATACGTGAAATGCATCTCATGGTAATGGCCGCTTCAGACCGTAATTTTGCCCCGAATTCATTGAGCTCAAACTTTATCAACTGTATAGCCTCGGCAATAAATCGATCAGACACTACCCCATTGATAAAAACCTGTCTGTTCTGTAGCTCAGAGAAACGATGCTCCAGATCAAATGAAAGTTTCGGGACTTTTAGCTCATCTTTTTCAATCAGATGCTCAGAGTATTCTTCTTTTACTGCTTCCAGGGTCTCATCAAGAGAAGCCTTAGGCTCCAACATGGCCATAACCATTATGTCTTCTGACTGAGTCTTAAAAGACAAGGTAAACTCAGTCGAGTCCTTATAATGGAGTACCCGGACCTGATTGAGCAGCTTATGGGGACTGTCCTCACGAACAACAGTACCAAAGGCTTTTACAGGTATACCGTCGAAGGTTAGGTCCTCAATTTCATCAAATTTCTGTGTAAACATCAAATTTTTCAGTAGGTACGCATAGGCGATGATGTCAGTGGGGCAGACTCCGCTGAAATCTATCTTGGTAGTATCCTTAAATTTATCCTGAAGACTTTTTTGTATTCGGCTTAATATGCCATCACTAACAAGGCCAGCAACGGCAAGATAGGATTCCTCATCGAGGTGTTCTTTCCTGAAAGTTTTCTTGTTGAGCTCCCGAAGAGTAAGAGCTGTTTTGATACCTCGATCGTTAGTATCAAGAGTTATCTCTCCCCCGACATACTCGGAGAGTTCATTCCAGGCCAGCTGCATCGTTGAGCAGTAGACCTGATTCTCGGACGGTATTAGCTGTTCACAAAGATGAGCTACAATTTTTGTCATGGTTTTCCTATCATTCTTTGAAATTATTGTTGATGACTTTAAAAGATATCACTTCAGGTCCGACAGTCTCATAGGACTTATAAACAAAGCCTTCTTGTTTGACAGGGATGAGGCTGGACATGCGGTCAGCATGCTCTAAAAGGTCATCCACAGTCTTATAGTCCTGAAATATCTTTCGTACACCTAAAATAGGCACATGATCCGATACTCCTAATCCAAGACCCTTCACCACCACAAACCTCTCCATAGGTAAGAGGTATCTCTGTCTTTCGATATCCCATATATCAAAGATCCTAAAATGGGTGCCCCTTAATTTGTACATGTTTTTCTGTATACCTTCTCCGATTATTTCTCCCTGTACTGCGATCCTCTTTCCATATTTTCTAAGACGACCTTCTATATCAATATTTTTTGCTACTTTCCAGTATGCCACCGAATCATTTTCTTTGAGCCGCCAGTTATGTCCACATACCCCGAACTGGTCCCCATCAAAGAAGTAGGTCGTAGAGGTACCGCTGAGCTTTTCGCTTTCTTCAAACTCAAGATCCTTGTACCTCTCAAAATAATCCAGTAGATTCTGGATCCTCTCCTGATCCGTGATCCGTATGATTCCTGGTATGGGGCCGTAGACATCCCCACGAAGGCATGCAGGTATAGGTGCTTCATACTTTTTGATGCCAAGTACCTCTGATACTTCTTCCCCTAAGGCTGCTCCAGAAAGGTTTTCAGGTATCGGAAGTACAAGACCCTGGGACAAGGCTCCCCGAAGTCTCACAGTTCTAAGTCTAAACCCAGAAGTACCGAAGGCGTCAGTTTTAAAAGACCCGGCTCTGAGGAATTCATACTCAGGTTTCTCCGGCAGGAACGAATCTATCTCACAATAGATGATTTTATCCTCAGGTTTAAACTCTCCTTTTTTAACTACAACCTGCCATCCGTCGACATAGGCAAGCTCAATGCTATCCGCCCCTTCTATGGGTTTTATATCACGTATTAGTCTTACAGAGGCTAATTTTCTTAACATTTTAATTCTTTCCTTTATCGTATTATACAAGAAAAAGGGCGATTATTTAAATAGAATCTTTTTTTGAAAGTTCGTCATACATCTCACAATAGCCGTGAGGGCCGCTCAAATGCACAAGTTTTTCTCCCATAACCATAGGAATACCACAGACATAGAACCCCAATTCCTTGCTGCAGGTGCATTTACCTTTTTTATGGGTGGTGAAACTACAATGGTTATGTACAACGCCATGATGCTTACAGCTACAGCAACATCCTTTAAACTGTTCCTTTGCACAGACCATAGAAAAGCTGTCGAGTATATAATCAAATTCTATTCTCGGGA
>Ga0315293_10005108_pt1 | contig 12384 bp, 5 predicted proteins | sample YL17G13_20_MG_FD_203071 | JGI IMG/M metagenome (GOLD analysis project Ga0315293, IMG submission 203071) | Sediment microbial communities from Yellowstone Lake, YNP, Wyoming, USA - YL17G13_20 | ecosystem: Environmental > Aquatic > Freshwater > Lake > Sediment | place: USA: Wyoming | collected... | reverse complement strand
GCCCGGCCAGGATGGGGGCGATCAGCTCGCGGATCTGGTCGGCGCGGTGCTGGCCGTCGCCGTCGAACTGCACGGCCAGGTCGTAATTGTGATGGGCGGCGTAAATGTAACCGGTCTGAAGGGCTCCGCCGATGCCCAGGTTGAACGGCAGACTCAGCACGATGGCGCCGGCGTCCGCGGCGATCGCGGTCGTGGCGTCGACCGACCCGTCGTCGATAACGGCGATGTCCATCTCCGGCACGTGCCGGCGGAGGTCCGTGATCACCTGTCGTATTCTCCCGGCCTCGTTGAAGGCTGGGATCACGATCAGCACTCTCGTGGCGGAGCTTTCGGTTTCGGCGGTCATTTGTCCTGGCCAATCCTCTGCATTGTCATGGTATCAGGTCCAGCAGTCATTATCGGCCGGAATCGCCCATTGATCCTAAGTCTTTCGTGATGTAATCTTCCGAGATGGTTTCCCTGCCCGGCCGGCGGCCGGGCATGTCTTGCCGGAGATAGCGTTTGATGAAAAAACCGAAGCCAGCCGATTCGAGCGACCGGGTTCGGCGGTCTCTCGCCTCCACGTTGGAACCAGCAGGCGAAGCGTTGGCGGCGCGTCTGAGCAATCGCATGTTTTGGCTCCTGGCCGCCGGGTTGGCGATAGTCTTAGTGGCCGGCACCAGCCGGGAGATTACCGCGCCTTTCATGGGCCTGCATAGCTGGGGCAAGGCCGACGGGGCGCGGTTCGCCCGTGCGCACGTGGTTTACGGGCTGGGCTATACCAGGGGCCTGATGACCGAAGCGGTCGGCAATCCGCCCCCCCAGCCGCCAAAGCATTACGTCAACCACCCGCCACTGTCGCCCCTCCTGGTCGGCGGGGCCATGTGGCTGCTGGGCAGCACCGACGAGTGGGCACACCGGGTATACTGCGTATTCGTGGGCGTGCTGGCGCTGCTGTCGATGCTGTTGGTGCTCCGGCCGCTGCTGGGCGGCGCGTGGGCGCTGATCGCGGGGCTCATCTGGACGATGTTACCCTTGACGGCCTATTTCGGAAGCGGCGGGCCTTGCTTCGTGACGGCGATGCTGGCGGTGTTCTTTTACCTGCGGATCATCGGCGAATTCGGGGAGGCAGCGGGCCGACGGGGCTGGCTGTGGGTCGGCTTCGTCGCGATGAACTTCCTTCCCCTCCAGTTTGGCTGGACGGGCGGCTTCTACTGCCTGGCCCTGGCCATTCACTACGCCGGGCGGTGCATCCTGCATAAGCAAAAGCCCCATTGGCCTATGGCTGCCGCACTGGTGATCCCGCCATTGCTCAGCGCCTCGGTCACATTCGCGATTATGCTGGCGGACTTCAACTGGGACTACAAGCGGGTCATAGAGCTGTTCGCGTGGCGGGCCGGCAAGGGCGAGATGACCGCAACGATGCAGAGCTTCGACTGGGGCGCCTGGTTTGAAAAGTTCTGGCAGTTCGCGGTGACCAACTTCACGATTCCGGTGATAGTCCTGGCGATCATCGGCGTGCTGGCGCATGTCGGCCGGCGGGTGGCGGCCTGCGTCAAGGCCCGAAACACCAGGAAGCCCGTGCCGCTTTTGGCCGGTTCACCCCAGTTGCTGCTGTTGCTGATGCCCGGCGTACTCCAGTTGTTCATCCTGCGCGGCGCACTCTGGAAGCACCAGTACTGGGAACTGCCGCTGGCTCCGCTGCTCGCCATAGCCGTCACGCTGGGCCTTCTGGCCCTGTGGGACCTGCTCAACAAGAAGGTCGGCAAACCCCTGGCCGCGGTTGCGATAGTCGCGGTGTTGGCGATTATCGCCGTCCCGTGCGTCCAGGGCGCCAACTACTACTACGGCATCCGCTGGCAGCATCCCGACCGGATCGCACTGTGGAAGGAACTCAACCGCCTGGTTCCCGCCGACAAATCGCTGCTGACGTTCGACCCCGTGCTGGACAACCTCCTTGTAACCCAGAGCGAGGCAAAGGGCGAGGTCATCAGGGCCGAGCCGGCCTGGTACATTGACCGCCCGATCGTGCAGGTTCCGTCAAAGCAGCAAGCCGCCGCGACGTACCAGGCTCTCGCCACTTCTTACGCGCGGTATGTCCAGACGATGAACGCCCTCATATACGACTACGAACAAGGCGTCGTGCCCGCCGAGGTTGCCAAGGCCCGCCAGCAGCGGGCGGTGAATACCCTTCAGATCGAAGTGCATAAGCAGTTCCTTCGCGACCTGCCGGGAATCCTCTCCGAGTTTGACGTCAAGCGGGCAGGGGCGCCCATTTACCTCATGCCCGAAGGCCTGTACCACCCCCAACTCGGCGCCGCCTTGGCAATGTACCTCCAAGACCTGACAAAGGAACTCGACAAGCGATATGCCCTGGTCTACACGTCGCCGGGCCATGATACCCAGTTAGACGAGAAGGGACAGTTTTTCAAGGCGGGCATGTCACCATACTGCGTCTACGACCTGACAAAACCCCCGGATGGGTCGGCTGCCGCCGGCTCGACAATCCCATCGGCGCGGCCATGATGAGCCGCAAAATCCGAAACTCCAAGCACGAAATTCGAAACAAATCCAAATTGCCAAATTCAAATGCTCAAAACGCCACTGCCAGGCACACGACTCGTGAGAAACCTGAACGCCCGTCGGGACTTATTGTTTGTTTTGGACCTGCCTGCCGGCAGGCAGGTTTTAGGTTTTGAAATTGTTTCGGACCTGCCCCGTGGGGGGGGCGTGCTTCGAATTTCGGATTTATAAGGCGGCATGATGTTCATCAATTCCGCCGCGCTACTTCCCCTCATCGTCCGGGCCGCCCAGCCTGTCGCGGACGACGTATGTAGGCCGGCCCTGGCTTTCGTGGTACGTGCGGACCATGATCTCCGCCAGCAGGCCCATCAGGATGAACTGAATCGCCATCATCACAAGCAGGACCGTAAAGGTCACCAGTACGTTTTTGTTCAAGTGGAGCTTTTCGCCGAAGATCCTTTGGCAGATCGCCACCACCAGGAAGATGAAGGCCAGCACCATCGAAATCATCCCCAGGCCGCCGAAGACGTAGATCGGCTTGGTCGAGTATGAGCCCAGGAACCGCACCGTCATAAGGTCGAGCATGACCTTGACCGTCCGGTTAAGCCCGTACTTGGACACACCCGCCGTCCGCGCCCGGTGGTTCACGGCAAGCTCGGTGATCCTGGCGCCCTTCCAGTTGGCCAGGGCGGGGATGAAGCGGTGCATCTCGCCGTAGAGCTTCGTCTCGGCCAGGACCTCGCGGCGGTAGGCCTTGAGGGTGCATCCGTAGTCGTGCAGGCGGACGCCGGTCACCCTGCCGATCAGCCAGTTGGCGATCCGCGACGGCAGTTTGCGGGTGGCGGCCTTGTCCTTGCGGTCCTTCCGCCAGCCGCTGACGATGTCGTAGCCCTCGCTCAGCTTGTCCATCATCCTTGGAATGTCGGCCGGGTCGTTCTGAAGGTCGGCGTCAAGCGGGATCAGCACGTCGCCGCGGGCAAAGTCAAAGCCGGCGCTCATCGCCGCGGTCTGGCCGAAGTTCCGCCGGAACCGGATCACCTGCACACGCCCATCGGCCTCGTGGCACTTGCGGAGAAACTCGTATCCGCCGTCGGTGCTGCCGTCGTCGACGAAAATCATCTCGAAGTCGTATTTGCCCGTCAGCGTTTCGGTTATCTGCTTGTAAAGCTCCGGCAGGTTTGCCTCTTCATTGAAAAAGGGAACCACGATCGACAACTCGGGGCGCTTCCGGCTTGGCTTGGTATCCATCCCCGAAGCGTACTTCTGCGGGAATCGTTTGTAAATAGTCTTCCCAGCCCCCTCCAAAGCGCATGGCCGCACCACCGAAACCCCCTCCAAACCACTTCCCAAACCACTTCCCAAACCACTTCCAACCCCCTCCCAACCCCTTCCAATCAGCGCAAAAACCACTCCCCGTGCGTGTTATGGACTACCGCCAAGGGTACCAAAAGGGCTCGAAAACACTCCAAACACCATCCAAAACGCTTGGCCGCACCTCCAAACACCCTCCAAACCACTCCTAAAACCCATCGGAAACCACTCAGAAACCATCCGAAACCCATCGAAACCACTCCAAACCCCAGCGGCGTGGGCCAGATGTACATCGGGGCTGTCATCGGGGGTCAGTAGTGCAACTTCTTTTCTGTAAATTCTCGTTTGTCCCGATCACTTCCGCCCAGCCTGGCCCGGAGGGAGGCTCACAGGGCCGACCGGAGGGGTAGGCCCGGCATCCTCGGCCCCGCCGAGCCGGGTGGTCTGGGCCAGCCGGTACTTCTTCGGCGTCGTGCCCATCGCCTGGCGGAAGATCCTGAAGAAGTACGTTTCCGTCCGGAAGCCGACCTGCCTTGCGATGTCGTTGGCGGACAGCTTCGTGCCTGTCAGCAGTTCGCGGCTGCGCTCGATCCGCTTGCGGTTGAGTTCCTCGTTGACGCTTCGGCCAAGGTGCGCCCGGAAGTGGCGTTCGAGCTTGCGGCGCGACATGGCGACGGCGTCGGCGATGTCCCTGACCCCCAGCGGCTCGGCCAGGTGTTCCCACATGTGCCGCAGCGCCCGCGCCGTGTCGACGTCCGGCAGGGCCAGCACGTCGGTGCTGCGGCGGGTCACGACGCCGGTCGGCGGGATCAGGATCGGCTTGGCTGGCGCGGCGCGCCCGGCCATGAGGCCCTCGAGCGGCTCGGCCTGCAATCGGCCCTCCGCCCCCGCAACCCAGTAAGAATGAAGGAAGAAAAGGCATGAACGGCATGGAAAAGGTTCCTGACCCCTTTTCCCCTTTTCCCTCCCTGACCCCTTTTCCCTCCTTTTCCCTCTTCTTGTCCAGCCCGACTTGTCCGGTAACGACTATTCGCATGGCGACACTGTATCGTCAAGCCGGCGGCCGATCAATGAGATCGATCCGCAGCGGATCATTAACGCACCATTAACGCTCGTTTTGGGGCATCGGGCCGCAAGTCATAAATGGTAGTCAGTCAGTAGGAATTATGAGGGGCCCAAGAACAGGGATCCGAGACAGGTCCCATCCTTATTCCTCCCCTTTTCGTCGCTGTCTATTCGCGCCGATGGTTGCGGCGGTAGACTCTGGGGGTGACGCCTTCGACCCGCTTGAAGACGGCGCACATCCGCTCGGCGTCGCCGAAGCCGAGCTCGGCGGCCAGGCGCTTGAAAGGCGTGGAGTCTTCGGCCAGTCGGCGTTTGGCCCGTTCGACCCGAAGTCGGACGATTTCGTCGGCGATCGACCGGCGCAGCGCGGCGCGAAACCGCCGCTCCAAGGTTCGCCGCGTGAGGTGGAGGCTCTTGGCTACGTGGCTCACGCGGATCGGCTCGTGGCCGTGCTCGGCGATGAACCGCAGGGCGGCGGCCACCGTCTTGTCGTCCACGACCAGGGCGTCGGTCGACTGGCGGGGGATCAGCGCGCTCGGCTGGACGAGGACCGGCTGACGCGGCGCGGGCGCGCCGTCCATCATCTCGTCGAGCAGCTCCGCCGCGCGGTAGCCCACGCGGTCGTATCCGAAATCGATGCTCGTCAGCGAGGGATTGGGGTGGTTGCAGACCAGCGGTTCGTCGCACGAGCCGACCAGCGCAACGTCTCTCGGCACGTTCCAGCCCCTGTGTTCGCACGCGTTGGCGACGTATCGCGCCAACAGGTCGTACCCGGCGCAGATTCCCATGGGAAGGGACCATCCGTCCATCCACTCGTTCAGCCGGGCGGAGAACTTCCGCCAGTTCTCCGGCCGGGCCGCATACCTCTCGGAAACCAACAGGGGCTTGGCGCAGGAAACCCCCGCCTTGGTCAACGCCTCCCTGATACCCCGGAGCATGACCTTGTCGCCCCTGGCGCAATACCCAATGTAGCTGACGGTCTTGAAGCCCCGCGCCAGCAAGTGCTCGACCGCCATACGTCCGCCGGCTTCGCTGTCGGGCACGACGAGCGGCGCGTCGATGGCCGGCCCGTCGTACCGGACGTTGACCAGCGGCACGCCCGCGCGCCGCGCCGCCGCGGCCAGGGCAGGTGTTGCGCGGGCGATGATGCCGTCGTAGGCCCTTGCGGGACCCTTGGCATGCATGCTCAACTCGGGGTACGGGTCGATCACGCATTCCCATCGCTCGCACTGCCGGGCGTACTCCTGTGCACCCGCGAACACGTCAAGGGTGTATCTGTAGAACCACTCCAACTCGAGCGCCAGCGCCACGCGTCGCCGCTTAACCATCGCCAGGGCCTCCACGCGCCGGGTGCGTCACCGGCCATCATCGAATCACGCGAACTTGCCGCATTGTAACGCGCCATAGGGCCCGCCGCAACAAGCGGCACCGTCGAGCAATGCGAGATGCCCTTGCGGCCGGCCGTCGAGCGCAAGCCCAGCCCCGTGTGCCGCGCCCGGCTTGATACCGTCTGTCGTAAATACACTGATGATTGTCGCAATGTGCTATAATTTGCTTCTTGTGTTCGGTGGAGAAGGCGGTTATATTTATGTTCATATTCAGTTCATGTGTTGAACGATGCTTTGCGGGTTTGACGTGCGCCGCGGACCGGCCCAGACGAGGTCGGGCCGCTGGTGGCCCGCGTGGAAAGCCGTGGAGGATGAAATCCCGAAGGGATGCGTTCCCGACAGGGCCCCCCCCCGTAAGGGGCTCCAAGGGCAAGGGTCGGCAGGACAAAGGCGACGAACTCGCCGTGAGTCAACCCGCACAGCACGAAAGATCGAGGATGAGGATGATGAGGGCAATAGCGAGGATGACGGGGCAAGGGGAAGAACGAAGGCAAGGGCCGTGTGCCCTGTCTGTGTCCCTCCTCCCCGACTACGGGCTGCTAACTACTTTTTTCACCAAGGAGATGGCAATGAGTCGTTCAACAAGTTCGGCAAGTTCAACAAGAAGTCGATTCCTCGGCGTTTTATTCGTTCTGGCTTTGGTCGCGGCGGCACTGATGGCTCCGCAATCCGCGCTGGCCGACACCACAACATCCGTTTGGAACGGCGGCACCTCTACGAACTGGGCCGTCACAACGAACTGGACCCCCAACACGGTCCCGTCGGCCACGGTCAGCGCCGTGTTCAACGCCGCCTTCACCAATCAGCCCGGTTTGACGGCCGCATCGACCGCCCAGGGCATCTGGGTTACTGGCGCCTCCCCCTATAACGGCGGCACCGTGACGATCAGCGGCAACCAGACCTTGGCGATCACCGGCACCGCGACGCTCAACAGCACCGCCAACGCGGGCATTCTTCTGGATGGCGCGGGCAATGAAAACCTCACCATCTCGGGCACCTCCAACATGACGGTCAGCGATAGCACTAGTTTCCTGGTCAACAACGCCGGCACGCTGACTATCGCAAAGCCACTGTCCATCACAGCCGCCAAGGTTCTAACGCTCGGCGGAACCAACGCCTCTGGCATTATCTTCATCAGCGGTGCGACGCAAAACACCACCGGCGCCATCACCGTGGACACCGCCGGCACCGTGACGCTCAGCGGCACCAATCTCCACACCGGCGGCATCACCCTGACCAACGGCAAGCTGAACATCAACGCCGCCAAGGCGTTGGGTGCGGCTACAGGCAGGTTCACTATCAACGGCGGCACGATCGACAACACGGGCGGCGCTGCAACGCTGACAAACGCGAACCCGATTACCATCGGCGGCAACTTCGCTTACGGCGGCACCAATAACCTCAACCTCTTCACCGGCGCGATCACCAACGCCGGCGACCGCACCATCACCCTGGGCACCTCTGCCAAGACCTTGACGATGGGCGGCACGATGACCAACTCGGCGGGAGCCATTCAGACGACCACCGTCAACGGCGCGGGCAACACCCTCTCGCTCGGCGGCTACGCCCTGAGCAACAGCGCCACCAGCTACATTGACGTCATCAACGGCACGGGCAATGTGACCATCACCGGCGTGGTCTCCAATGGCGGCACGGCCACCGCCAGCGGCCTGACCTACAACGGCAGCGGCACACTGAGTCTCAATGGTGCCAACACCTTCGCCGGCGGCCTGAACATCCAGGCGGGAACGGTGAAGCTTGGAAATGCGGCGGGTGCCGGCGCCGGCACGGTGACGCTGGGTGTGGCGGGTGACGCGACCAGCGGCACGCTCGATCTCAACGGCGCGTCGCGCACGATCAACTCGCTGGCGACCGCCGGAACGGCGGCCAGCCAGACCATTGGCAATAGCTCTACTGCTGCGGCGGCGACATTGAATTACACCGGGGCGACAACTTCCACGTTTGGCGGAGTAATCCAGGATACGCTGGGGTCGGGCAACAGAACGACCGCGCTCACGGTCAACAACGCCAGCGCCAATCTCACCCTCTCCGCCTCCAACACCTACACCGGCCTGACGACCATCACCGCAGGCATCCTGACACTCGGACATGCCACAAATACGATTGCGGACGCGGCCGCGGTGACGGTCAGCGGCGGCACGCTCGATGTGGCCAACCCCGACACCGTCGGCGCGGTCACACTCTCCAGCGGCACGATCTCCGGGGTCGGAACCTTAACCGGTTCCTCCTACGCCCTGACCAACACGGGCTTGATCAGCGCGGTCCTCGGCGCCAACTCGGCTACCCTTACCAAAACCGGTGCGGGCACCGCTACCCTCTCCGCCTCCAACACCTACACCGGTCTGACGACCATCAGCGCAGGCACGCTGACACTCGGACATGCCACAAATACGATTGCGGACGCAGCCGCGGTTACGGTCAGCGGCGGCACGCTCGATGTGGCCAACCCCGACACCGTCGGCGCGGTCACACTCTCCAGCGGCACGATCTCCGGGGTCGGAACCTTAACCGGTTCCTCCTACGCCCTGACCAACACGGGCACGATCAGCGCGAACCTCGGCGCCAACTCGGCTACCCTTACCAAAACCGGTGCGGGCACCGCTACCCTCTCCGGCACGAACGCCTACACCGGCCTGACGACCATCACCGCCGGCACGCTCAGTGTGGGAGCGACCGCCAACCTCGGCGCGGCCGCGGCCAACCTCGTCTTTGACGGGGGCACGCTCCAAGTCACCGGCGTCGCGCTCACGAGTCTCTCCGGCCTGGGCCGCACCAACCCGATCACTTTCAACGACACCAAGCTGGTGGGCCTGGACATCAACGACGCGGGCAACACCTTCACCGCGGATCAGGTTCTCAACCAGGGCATCGGCGGGCTGACCAAGCTCGGCGCGGGCACCCTGGTGCTCAACCAGACCAACACCTACACCGGCCTGACGACCGTCAGCGCCGGCACGCTGACGCTGGGACATGCCACAAATACGATTGCGGACGCGGCCGCGGTTACGGTCAGCGGCGGCACGCTCGATGTGGCCAACCCCGACACCGTCGGCACGGTCACACTCTCCAGCGGCACGATCTCCGGGGTCGGAACCCTAACCGGTTCCTCCTACGCCCTGACCAACACGGGCACGATCAGCGCGAACCTCGGCGCCAACTCGGCTACCCTTACCAAAACCGGTGCGGGCACCGCTACCCTCTCCGGCACGAACGCCTACACGGGCGCGACCATCGTCAACGGCGGCACGCTCGACCTCGGCGGCGGCACGGCAACCGGCACGCTCCTTTCCACCGTCCTCAACCTTGCCGGCGGCACCTTCGCCTACACCCGCACCGGCAACACGACGCAGGGCTTCACCACCACCAACATCATTGCGGGGGCGGGAACGTCCGCGGTTTCGGCGGTGGCCGGTGACATCCTGAACCTGGGCACCATCGTTGGTGCCGGCGGCACGATCGATTTTGCCAGCACGGGCGGGGGCACCGTCGCCGCCTTGGCGGCGAGCAACATTGGCGGCATCATTCCCATCGCCACGTTCGGCAACACCTGGGCGGTCGCCAACGGCGCCGGCGTCGCCATCACCGGTCTCGGGACCTACACCTTGACCAGCGTGGCCCTCAACGACCCGACCCAATACGCGGGCGTGCATATCGACGCGAACAGCAGCCAGACTCCGACTGACGCCATCACGCCCAACAGCCTGCGCTTCAATACCGCCGGCGCCAATACCCTGACGCTGCAGGGAACCAATGTCCTCAACTCGGGCGGCATCCTCGTCACCAGCGCCGTCGGCGCCAACCTCTCCACCATCAGCGGCGGCACGCTCGCGGGCGCCGCGAGCGGTAATCTGGTCGTCATCCAGAACAACACCAACACCGGCGGCGGCCTGACCATCGCTTCTAACATTGTCAACAACACGGGCGCCACCGGCCTGACCAAGTCCGGCGCGGGCCTGCTCACCCTCACCGGCGTGAACACCTACACCGGCGCGACGACCGTCGGCGTCGGCACGCTCGAAATCGGCGGGGCCGGACAATTGAATAGCGGCAACTACTCGGCGGCCATCGCGGTCGCCGGCGGCGCCACCTTCAAGTACAACAGTTCCGCCAGCCAGATCCTCGGCGGCGCCATCAGCGGCGACGGCGGCCTGGCCAAGGACGGCGCCGGCAATTTGACCCTCTCCGCCGTCAACACTTACACCGGCGCGACAACGATCACCACCGGCACGCTCGAGATTGGCGGGGCCGGCCAGTTGGGCGGCGGCACTTATTCCAACACCATCACGATCAGTCCCGGCGCCACATTCAAGTACAACAGCTCCGCCGATCAAACCTTGTCGCAGGGCACCGGCGTGGGCACCGGCGGCGTCCTCAGGGGCGCCGGCAGCTTTATCAAAGACGGCGACGGCACGCTGACGGTGAGCGAGGATACGGGGCCGGCCCCGTCGGGCAATCTCTTCACGGGCTCGATCACGATCAACAAAGGCACGTTGAAGATGGTCGGAGGGTACGCCTTCTTCAACAATGAAAGCACCTACACCATCGCTTCCGGCGCGGTCTTGCATCTGGCCGGCACCACCGACGACACCTACCCTGCGACCGGGACGACCGGCACCACCATCAACGGCGCCGGCACGTTGCGCATCAGTGACGGCGACTTTTGGGACTATTATAAGACCGCCATCGTCAAGTTCCAGTTGGGTTCGGGCGGGCTGATTGACGTGCAGCAAGCCGTCCCGTCCGTCCCGTCCACACTGTGGGGCTACGCCTTCTTCGATTGGACAAACAATCTTGCCAGGCTCAACGTGGACGGCGTGTTCGATCTGTATAGAGGCCCGAGCGTGTTCGCCGACGCGTTGACCGGCGCCGGCGAGGTGACGAGGACATATGCCGGTACGGGGAACACCCTGACAGTGGGTGTTGCGAATGGTTCCGGCACATTCTCCGGGACCATCGCGGGCACTATCGCTTTCACCAAGACCGGCTCCGGCACGCAGACCCTCAGCGGCGTCAGCACCTATACCGGCTCGACGACCGTAAGCGGCGGCAAGTTGACCATCGATGCCAACTCGATCAACGGCACCAGCGGCGTCTCGATTGGCGCGGCTGAATTCAACTACAACTCGGCTACTGCCCTCAGCAAGAACGTCGTCTTCGCCGGCACCGGCGGCACACTCAGCGGCACCGGCACCATCAGCACCGCCGTCACGGTCACCTCCGGCAATACGTTGGCCCCCGGCAGCGGCGTCGGCACGCTCACCTTAGGCGGCCTGGCCATCGCCGACGGCGGCATCTTCAACTGGGAGAACAACGGCGTCAACACCCTGGGCACCGGGGACGTGGCCAACGTCGGCGGCACGACCACGATCAGCAGCACCGTCGACACCGGCTCGCAGCTCGACCTTCAGTTCGCCGCCGGCACGAGCTTCAGCAACGCCTTCTGGAACACCAACCGGTCCTGGGATTTCATCACCGGCGGCGTTACCGCGGGGAATTTGTTTGACGCCAGCAACATCGACATCTTCATCAACAGCGTCCAGCAGGGTACGACCAACATCATTACCCGCGAAGGCGCCTTCACGACGGCCGTCTCCGGCGGCAACCTGCAACTGGTCTGGACCACCGTTTTGCACGGTGACACCAACGGCGACAACGTTGTTGACGCGGCCGACTACATCGCCCTTAAGACTAACTTCGGTCTGACCGGCATCGGGGCCACATTGGAAAAGGGCAACGTCACCGGCGCCGTGGGCGTCGACGGCACGGTCGACTGGGATGACCTCCAGGTTCTGATGGCCAACTTCGGCAAGACCCTCCCCGCGCCGGCCGCGCCGGCCCCGGAGCCGGCGACGCTCGGCCTGCTGGCCATCGGCGCGCTGGCGCTGCTGCGGCGGCGTAGAAGGGCGGCCTGATCGGCCAGCAACACTGGAAATACGAATGCCGAAATCCTAAGCACTAAACCCTAAATCCTAAACAAATTCAAAATACTAATGACCGAATGTCCTAAACAAGACGGCCGGATGTGAATTGATCGTTTCGGTCATTTGATATTTGGTGATTCGTGCTTGTTTAGGATTTAAGATTTAAGATTTAAGAT
>Ga0315293_10005107_pt1 | contig 12384 bp, 18 predicted proteins | sample YL17G13_20_MG_FD_203071 | JGI IMG/M metagenome (GOLD analysis project Ga0315293, IMG submission 203071) | Sediment microbial communities from Yellowstone Lake, YNP, Wyoming, USA - YL17G13_20 | ecosystem: Environmental > Aquatic > Freshwater > Lake > Sediment | place: USA: Wyoming | collected... | reverse complement strand
ACGATGGCCGGGCCGCCGGAGTCGCCGTTGCACAACCCGCGCTCGCCGCCGCCGCTGACCGTGAAGCCACCGTCGCTGATCGACGTCACCGGCTCCTCGACCCACCAGCGGACGGGTTGCGCCGACGATCCCACGGCCGTCAGCCCGTAGCCGACGCCCTGGATAACGTCGCCCACGGACGGCGGCGGGGCCAGCGCCAGCGGCTCGGCCGGCAGGTCGCGGTCGAGCAGGACGAGCGCCTGGTCCCTGACCCACGTGGACCACCCGGGGTGCCCGCCGACGGCCGCGACGTAGGCCTCGGCGTCCGGGTTCAGGGCGTCGGCGCCTATCACGAAGCGGTCCCCGACCTCCGCTCCGCAATGCGCGGCGGTCAGCACGACGTGCGGCGAGACGAGCGTGCCTGTGCAGAACGGCAGGCCGTCGTCGCCGACGAACGCGCCGACCGCGTTGCGCTGCGCCGCGGTCAGTTGGACGGCCGTAGGCTCCGGCGTGCCGCGCACGACCTTTGCCGCGCCGAATCCGAGGTTTAGGTACATCTACCTACCCTTCCTGCGTTTCCGAGCCCGGGGCCGAGGCCTTGCGGATGGCTGATCGGCGTTCCTCGAGCGTCTGCCGCCGCAGAACTCCGTCGCATCCGTCACCTCGGTCCCTACTGCCTTCGCCCGCATGCGCCTGCCGATCAGGTAGCCGACGGTTCCGACGACTCCGACGGCCCCGACTACCCCGACCGCGAGTGCGACCTTCGCCCCCGTGGACCAGCGGCGAACCGCCTGCGGCGCGGCGGATGCCTGCTCCAGACCGACCGCCGCCGCCCTCGTCCCGGCAGACGGCACTGTCGCCTCCACAGCCTCCTGCTCGGATCCCAGGGACCCCAGGAAGACGGATGGTGCGTCTGGCGGCGAGTTCTCCGCAGCGGCACCCGAGGCGTCCAGGAGCGGGAAGAGTCCGTCGAGATTCACGATCTCCTGCTGGAGGTCGAGGTCCGCGAATTGACGCCCTCGGCGCGGTCGTCGGCCCCTCATGTAGGTCGGCGGCCTGTCGTTGTACGGGATGTAGCCGAGGCGCTCCCACGGGAAGCCTCCAGCGCCGAGGCCCCCTGTGCTGACCGTGGGGATGGCCGCGGCGTAGCTGAACCCCCATCCGTACCCGGACGTGATCAGGCGGTTCGAGCCTATGCCCTTCGTCACGATCAAGCGGGCACCCGCTCCACGAACGCCGGCACGTCGGCGGCCGCCAGCGTCAGGTTGAAGGTCCGCAGCACCGACCCGTCCTGCCGATACAGGGTGAGGGTCTTGGCCGTCGGATTGAGCACCCACCTGCCAAGCGCCTCGTCGTGCAGGTCGTCGGTCGTGTCCACGACGTCCTCGACGCGGTTCGCGATGTCCGTCGCCTGGACTCCGACGCCCGTCACCTGATCGCCGACGTCGTCCACCTGATCGGCGACCCCCGTCACTTGTCCGGCCACCCCAGTCACTTGGGCGGCGAGGTCGGACACCTGATCGGCGACATCGATGACGCCCTGATCCGTCGACTTCACCGTCGCGCCGAGGGACCCCGGGGGACGCCCGGCAACCGACCCGTCCAGCACCGCCTCGCGGATCTCCTCCGGCGTCGCGCCGCCGCTGCCCGAGAGCAGGGCGGCCGACGTGGACTTCTCCACGTCGATGGACGTGAACGCCATGTGCAGGCGCGGGTCCATGTAGACGCCCAGAGCGTCCTTGGCCACGAGGTTTCCGCCGACGATCTTGCAAATGGCCCATGCCGGCCCGGTCCGCGCCTCGAACGAGACGACCGCGTTGCGCAGGCAGGCCGTGATGCCGACGTAGACGCCGACGTCGATCTGGTCCTTGCCCGAGGCGTCGATGAGGTGGTCTTCGTCGAACCACACCGGATCCATCTCCAGCACCCGGCAGGTGTCCACCAGGTCCTGCATGGAGAGTGACGTGGACGGGGCCAGCACCGTGATGACCCGCGGCGATGCTACCCAGTCCACGGAGATGTCGCTACGGACCGGCACCCGTCTCCTCCTTGACCTCTATCATGAACCTGTACTCAGCGATGGTCACGTCCTCCTGATCGATGGCCCGCCGGAACAGGGCCTTGTTCCGCTCGCGCAGCACGATCTCGTCCTTGAGTTTCTGGAGATCGCAACCCCGGGCAATCGCCCGGAGGACGGACTTGCGAGCGTCGGAAATCCCCTGCGGCATTCAACCTCCGGTCTACGTCGCGACCGGGTCCGGCGTGCGGACGACGTTCACGTTCATGCCGGTGGCCCCGATCAGGGAGTCGCCGCTGAACGGGACGATGCTCTTGTACTGTCGGGCCTTGATCCGCACGGGAATTGGCGCGACGTAGGTCACGGAGACCACCTCGGACCCCGGCGCGAGTTCCGTACCGGTGTCCTCGTAGGAGTCGATGAACGGGCAGTACACCTTGTCGTTGCTCGGGCTGTGGTTGGAGACGGTCACGCCGACGCGGTAGGAGTCGGACGACCAGTCGACGACCGGTGCCGCCGACGACAGGTTGGTCATCGTCAACTCGTGCTGCGCCACAGCTGTCACGTACCCGTAGGCGCCCTCGGTCACGTTGCGGACGATGTCGCCGCGCTTCACGCCGAGGGCGATGAAGTCCACGTCAGCGTCCTTGAGCGAGGTCTGCGAGCCGCCGGCGTCCGACGTCGCTCCGGCAATCTGGAACAAGGTGAAGACGTCGCCCGACCACGATACATAGCGGTAGCGGTACTCTTGTCCCGTGGCGGCGTCCATGAGCCGGACGATGCCGCCGTCCGTCTTTCCCGGCACCTTGGAGTCGATGTTCGGATCCACCTTGACCGTCGTCGAACCGGCCACCGGATGCGCGGCGTCGAGCGTGTACGAGTCCTTCTTGATCACGCCGCCCACGGCGGTCAGTTCGAATACCGCAACCCAGTCTCCGGCGCGCGTATTGCCGACCGTCGTCGAAACCTTGGTCGGGCGCGCGACGGGATTCCCGAGGTCGTCGGTCAGCCAATACTTGTTCACGTCGTCGCCGTGGACGTTGATCAGCACCACTCCGGGCGCGCCGTACCAGCCGCCGGCGAACGTGCCGAACGGCGCGGAGACGATGGGCGAGATGACTGTCGCGGCGGTGTCGGGCACGACGTGGTTCCCGCTGCCGACGGTGCCCGCGTACAGGATGTCGGTCGTGTTGAACGTGCCGCGCGAGTTGCGGAGGATGATGTACTTCTGCGCCGTGTTGTGCGCAACCACCGTACCGGTTGCCAGAGTGGTTGCCTGGACGACTACGTCGCCCTCGGCGATGGTCCCGGTGACGGCCCCCGAGTACCGGAGGCGGTAGTCGGAGCCGATGTACTGCTGGCCCTGGATGCCGTCGGTGTTGGTCGTCGTGGTGCCGCCGAACCGCGCCAGGAACTGCGCCCACTGGTAGACGTCCGAGACGTGGTAGCCGTTGCAGTCGATCAGGATGGAGTAGTATTCGTCCGTCCCATCTTCGTTGATGTCCGCGGTGGTCCAGCCATGCACGATGGTGCATCCGGCGACCGCCGCGCCATGCACGTCGGTCGGGGCGACCGCAGTCGCCGTCTTGCCGCTCGTCTGCCCCGTGAACTGGCCGGTGCCCGCCGTGAAGTCGTGCTGTTGCGGCGTGTCGGCCGTGTTGAGGCCGCCGATGAGGTAGTATTGGATCGTGCAGTTCGGGGGGGCCCCGGCGCACGACGTGACGACGCCCTGGATGGTGTCGTCCGTGTCGTCCTTGATGATCTCGCCGACCGTGAAGCTGCCCGAGGCGTCGGTGAGCACCTGCTGCCGGTTGCCGTAGACGTTGTTGAGGTCCGTGCCGCAGGTGAGCGGGATCGGGTTCCGACCTCCCGTGTGGACGTCGGCGATGAAGTAGGAGAAGCCCGTTAGCGCCCGGTTGGCCTTGACCGTCAGGTACCCGCCGTCGATCAGCACTCCGACCGTGTCCTTGATCGCGACGAGGATATCGATGTCGCCGGTCGTCCACCAGTCGATGGTATCCTTGTACTTCGTGCGGTAGGCCCCGTTCTGGTAGACGCCGAGCACCGTGTTCGGCTGGAGCGTGGCGAGGCCCGTCGTGTAGATGTTGGCCCACAGCTGCTCGCCGGTCACCGCAGCCGCGTTCTGCGTCGCCGTGTGCCCGTTGCAGGTGATCGTGCCGGATCCCGTGTCCCAGTTGTTGGGCGCGGTCGCGTCGGTGGGACGGATGACGAGCAACTTCGACGCGACATGCACGTCGAGCAGCGTGCCCGTGTCGCCGTCGGCGTGCGAGATTGCCTTGCCGATGTCCCCCGCGACGATGGTGTTGAGCGTCGAGCAACCCACCGTGACGATGCCGGTGTTGGTCGTCAGCACGCGGGCCCAGGACACCGTCTCGAGCGACCCTCCGGAGAGGTACTCCACCGACTCGCGGTCGATGAACCAGGGATCCTTGTCCCCGGAGTCGATGATGCCGATCTTGTACTGGACAGGCGTGTCGAACTTCATCGGCGTGCCCTCGGAGGCCGGCACGGTGGAGTCGAACAGGTCCATCAGCGCCGAGTACAGGGCCTGCACCGTGTCGGTGACCGCCGGCGTGACGGCGGTGTCGCGCTTGAGCCGCTTCTGGCGTGTTTCCGCCTCGTAGTAGACTACCCATCGCCCCGCAAGAATCGTGTCGCTCATCGTACCCTCCTACGCAGCGGTATCCTGCCGCATCGTCACCGTCAGCGTCAGCCCCAGGTTCGTGATCGTCTGGAGCGTCGACTCGTTGATGTATCGCGTGTCCCCCGGACTGTTCTTGCGCACGTGGACGATCACACCGATCGCGGATCCCGTGTAGCCGACCGTCGCGCTGGCAAGACCGTTCGCGTCGGTGGTCGTGTTCATCAGTTCCGACCCGTCGCTGGCCTTCTTGACCTCAACGCGCGCCCCGACGATCGGGGCCTGAGCCGCGTCCACCACAGTTACGGCGACGGTCGTGGCGTCGGCCACCTCGAAGTGGACGGCGAAGTCCATGCTGAGCCACCCGGACATGGCGATGGGTAGGGCGATGGTCGCCGTTTCGGCACCGCCCACCATCGCGATACCCTCGCCCTCGTGCAGCACGATGCACGACCCGCGAGAATTCGGACGGCAAGCACCGAAGCGGGCGCTGTCGCCCTTGACAACGCTCCTGTTCCGCCCAAGGCCCGAACTCATATTCGTCGGCGCGAGCGTCGTCCCGGCCGTCTTGGCATGCGCGCCTTCCGGGAAAAACGTGGCGTACAGCGGCCCGATGAAGTCCTTGGTCTGGAGGTAGTTGAAGCCCTTGGGCGACCCGGCCGAGCTTTGCGCCAGGTACTCCGTCGGCACGCCCTTGGGCAGAATGGGCACGTTGGTCAGCACCTCGATCTGGCTGGCCGTGAGGTCTGCCGCACTCGTGTCCATTTTCACGACCGGCAACGTGCGGGAGGCGTCGCCGTAGGCGTTCGCGTCGACGGACCCGACCGGAACGAGTTGGAGATAAGGGGTGTCGAACGTCCCCAACTCGCAGATGCACAGGTCGTGCAGGTGAACCACTTGTCCGCTTCCGGCCCCGTTGTCGATGGAGAGTAGAGCGTTCGTGGCCGCCAGCACGCTGGTCACGGTGCTCACGAAGTACGTCCTGTTGGGCGATCCCTCGACGATCAGCGTCGCCTCGATGTAGAGCGGCATCGAGGCGTTCTGATCGGCCGTCGACCCGCAGTAGACCGCGATCTTTTCCCCCTGACGGACGACGATGTCCTGGAGGCCAGCCGTCGTATTGACCTGCCCCGTCCACAGCGTGCCGAACGATCCGAGGCCGATCCGCGGCGTCGGGTAAGTGTTGTTGGTCAGGTTCTTGACCACACCGACCTTGCTGATCTTCGCCGTCTCGACGTACCCGGCCCCGGTGGCGACCCTCACGGTTCCAGGAAACGCCGCTGCGGCCGGATCGAGAGGGGCCGGAGACAGCGCCGCGCCTAGCGTGAGCGACGACACCTTGCCCACGGTGAGCACGGTCGGCACCGGCGTCTGGGTGTCGGCCGTGATCATCGTGCCCAGGGTCGTCCAGTTGTAGACTTCGACGTAGTGGACGTAGACGTTCTTGCCGCTGTTCCGCTTGTTGACGATGGCCCAGATGGCGTTTCCGGCCTGCGCCATCAGCTTCGTTTCGTTGTAGATCCTGTAGTGAGCCGTCGTCATGCTCATGCCCTACGTCAACGTGAACTCGAAGATGATGTCGAGGACGCCTATCGCCGCGCCGCTGACTTCCGTGACGACCCACCCCTCGCCCTCGCGCGCGGTGAGCGGCTCGACCACGCCTCCGTTCCCGTATCCGGCGTCCCACACGAGCGCCAGGGGCACGAGGTCGCACATCTCCTCGCAGGTCATCGCGGCGTTCGCCGAGGGCTCGTCGTTGGAGAACAGGCCGCGCAGGAGAATATCCGTGGTCGTCAGAGTCACGGCGGTCGTCTCCACAATGATCTGCGCCGGAATAGCGGCCGAGGCGGTGTCGTGCTTCACGGGCGTCACTGCCGCGCCGCCCGCCGTCCTGACCGTCACGCGCCGGATGTCCCACACTTCGAGCGTGACCCCGGTCACGGTAGAAATCTGGTTGTTGATCATCCAGATGCGGTAGATGCGCGCGATCTTGCCGGAGCCCGCGCCGTTCCACAGGCTCATCATATTCTTGGCCCCAGCCGCCCACGCGACGCCCTGGCCGATAGCTGTGTAGGTCGCCGTCATGTGATCGTCATCTCCGCGTAGGTATCGACCGACGAAACGTGCGCGCCGGCGTCGGCGGACACCTGGACGACGAGGCCGTACGTTTCCCGCAGGGTGATCGGCTCGATGTTCGCGTCCGAGTAGCCGGCGTCCCAGATGCACATCAAGGCCGGGAACAACTCCCACTCGTCCATCGTGAACAGCGACGGAGCCGCCTCGTCCGACGACCAGAGGATCCGGCGGAATGTGTCGGTGATCGCGATGACGGTCGACGCGGTCGTCGATGTGACCTGCGCGGGCACCGCGGCGCTGGCCGAGTCGTGCTTGTAGACGCCGGCCGCCGCGCCGCCGGTAGGCGCTCCGGTGAACCGGCCGAGGCTCACGCGGAACAGGATCCCCGTCACCGACGCCGTGTAGCCGTTGAACATCCAGACTCGGTACACGCGCACGATCTTGCCCGACCCGGCCCCGTTGTAGATGGCCAGGATGTTCTTGTTGGCGGCCCAGGCGATGCCCGGCGCGGCGACCCGGTAGGTGGCGGCCATCAGCGGTCCTCCCTACGAGTTGGCAAGGGTCACCTCCATGAACACGTCGACGACGCCCACCGCCGTGTTCCCGGTGTTGATCAGCGCGGCGCCGTACCCTTCCCGGCAGACGATCGGCTCGACGGTCGCGTCCGCGTAGCCGACGTCCCACATCAGGTTCAGCGGGACGAACACCTCCATCTCGTCGATCGACACGACGGTCGTCGTGCCGATGGCCTCGTCGTTCGACCAGATGGCACGCCGGAACAGGTCGCTCGCCGTGTAGATCATGTTCGTGGAGACGACGATCTGTCCCGGGAATGCCTCGGAGCCGGTGTCGTGCTTGGCGGGCGTGACCGTCGTTCCGCCCGATCCAGCGGTGATGCGGCGCAACTCCAGATTCGTGAGGACGCCGGTGACCAGCGCGATGCCGTTGTTGAGTGTCCAGATCCGGTAGACCCGGACCACGCGCCCCGAGCCGGATCCGTTGAACACGCCGAGCAGGCACTTATTCAGCGCGAACGCGACCTCGGTTGCCGTCAGCGTGTAGGTCTGTGCCACGGCATCCCCCTACGACGCGGCCAGGGTGACTTCCAGGAAGAAGTCTCCCGTGCCGATGACCGTGTTGGTCACGTTGAAGATCGTCACGCCGTAGCCTTCCCGGCACACCAGGGGCTCGACGTTGTTCTCGTTGTACCCCACATCCCAGAGCATCGTCAGCGCCGGGATGCACTCCCATTCGTCGATGGTGGCGTTGGCGTTGCCGGACGCCTCGTCGTATGACCACATGACGCGGCGGAAGATGTCGCTGGTCGTCACGGTCATGTTGGTTCCGGAAACGATCTGCGCTGGAAACGCCTCGTTCGCGGAATCGTGCGGCGTCGGGGTGATGGCCGAGCCGCCGGAGCCCGTCGAGATACGCATGATCTGGAGCAGCGAGGCGATGCCGGAGACGGCCGACGTTCCGTTGTTGAGGGCCCACGCGCGGTAGCAGCGGACGATCCTGCTCGAGCCCGCCCCGTTGAAGCAGGCCACCATCGACTTGTTCGCGGCTGGGGCAACTCCGACTGCCGCGATGGTGTAGGTCTGCGCCATCTAGGGGCGCTCCGTCGACCTGAACAGGTCGATCTCACCGTTCCTCTGCTGCTGCACCTTGACCGTCCTCCGATCCAGGTTCCTGATCATGTCGACATCGACGTCGGTCAGGTAGCCCACGGACCGGAGTTTGGCGAAAGAGTCATTCAAGAACCGTCCGAGGATTTCGGCCGACCCTCGGTTCTCGGGATGCCGCACGGCCAACAGGACGTTGGAGCAGACGGACAGAAGTTCGAACGCCGTCAGTTCAACCGCGATCTTCGTCCCGAGCTTGCTCTTGTCCACCTGTCCCTCCTGCCCGCCATGCCGTCAGCCGATGCCCTTCGACCGCAGGTAGCGGTCCTGCTCGAGCGACTCCTCGATCTTCCTGGCCCACCCGCAGCCTCCGGCGGACCCCGCGATGCGAAGGCGGACCGCCTCGTTGTCGCGCTGCCCGCCCATGCGGAGAGCGTACGCGTACTGCCGCTCGAGGCGGCCGCACCGCCCGACGCCCCGCAGCGACACCGCGAGGCCCGCGACGATCAGGGCGACGACGCCGAGGCCAGCGGCCTTCTGGCCTGCGGTCCATTCCGTGCGAACATCCGTCAACGCGTCACCCCTCAGTCGTAGTAGTGGCCCTGGACGGAGATGGAAAGAGCAGGAGCTACCGCTGATGATGTCCACATTGCGCTGATCCTGGATCCGGCAGGCAGCATTTCCGTCTTCAGCGGAATCTGGTTGACGATCCAGTCCTTCGCTAGCCCTGCGCCGAGATCGGTGCGGGTGAACCTCACCCTAGCCCGCTCAACCTCCGCGCCAAGCAAACCGGTCGCGATCACCAACTCGTAGGTGATGTCGGGAAGCGCAAGGTCCATCATCCCGACCTCCACATTCAGGGCGGTCAGGGTGAATGTTGCGGCCGCCCATCCGGCGGGGATTACCTCTACGTATGCATCGAACGTGCCTGGGGCGACGACATTTGGAATCTGAACACCGGGTACCCACCCAGCGCCGCCGGCACCGACGGTCGGGTAGACCCACAATCGCCTATGACTGTCTCCCATGTCCTCCTCCTCGACCGTGACCGTGTTTCCCCCGCCGCCGCCACCGGATCCCCCAAAGAGAGCGACCCACGCGATCGACCGGTGGTGGGCGTAAGCCGCAGCATCTGCGGCAGCCTCGGCCGCCTTGTCGGCGGCCCGCGTCCAGGACGCGGCGAGCGCCTTGGCCACCGCGATCTTCTCTGCCCTCGTCAGGTCGCACGCTCCCACCGCGCCATGCGCCTGCGCCCCGCGAGGTGCGCGAGCACCACCAGGGCCACCATGGCGGCCACGCCGACGCCCACCAGCGCGAGCTTCTCGGCACCGGACCACTCACCGAGGCCGAGCACGCTACGCCGCCCGGCGGCAGCCGGCCCAGCGGGCGCCCAGGTAGCTCGCCCCGACCATCAGACCGAAGCTGACGGCGGCGCTGACCAGCATCACGCCGATGCCCACGGTCGCCATGGTCGCGACGTCGCCTCCGGTCTGCCCAAGCCCCACGAACGCGGGGTTCGGGAGCGGACTCGGCAGGCGGCCCATGGCGACCTGGTAGTCCTGGCGGTCCATTCCCTTCATGGTCAGGTAGTCCTGCCTGTCCATTCCCTTCATGGTCAGGTAGTCCTGCTGGTCCTGCCCGTGAAGCATGCCGAGCTCGCCCAGAGCCACGATGTCCTGGGAGTCCATCCCGCCGAAGACCGGCGCCCGTTCCGCGTACACGTATTCGCCCATGATTCCTTCTCCTCTCCGCGCTACTCCGCTCGACCTGAGCGGAGATGTTCCCATCCTCTGTTCGCAAGCATCGGGCGCCAGATGTCGTCCCACGCCCTGATTCCGCCGACCTTCGCCGCCGTCTGCAGCACGCGCCCCCACATCTTGGCCGATCTGATCCACCGCGACCCGCCCCACTTCGACGCCTGGTCCACGAACGGCACGTCCAACTGCACCTCGGCCACCGTCCACCCGTAGCGGTTCGCCAGCGCCGCGAGCACCACTTCGACGCCGTAGCCCGAGTCGACCAGCGACGGCTCGACGGTCGTCGCCCAGAGCCACGTCGAGCGGCCCATCGTCCGAGGTCCTGCGAACACGCTGAACAGGTACTTCTGGCCATCGGTGATCGTCCCGACCACCATCTTGATCCCGCGCAGCCACGGCTCGATCATCGCGTCGATCTCTTCGGGCCGGATGCCCACGAGGTCGGCGTCAAGGAAGAGGATGCCGTTGTTCGCTACGGCCCTGACGCCGGCGTCCATGGCCCGCGCCTTGCCGCCGTTGGTCGGCATCACGAGGACCTCGGCGCCGGCTTGTCGAGCGGCGTCCGTCGTGCCGTCCGTAGACCCGTCGTCAACGACCACCACGCGTCTAGGCTCGTGCGCGGCCAGGGCGGCGCGCACGACCGCCGCGATGCGCGGGGCCTCGTTGTAGGCGGGGATGATGACGGCGACGTCGGCCACTACTACCATCCTCTTCCTTTTTCGCACCGCCCGCGGACGCACTCCACGGTCTCTCGGCCCCTCGAGTCCAGGACTACGCACCTCCACAACCCTTTGCGAAGGGACACCACGCGGGCGGCCTCGCGCGCCGCAGCCAATGTCTGATGGCGCTTCACGTTGAATTTCAACGTACCTGCGTTGAGGCTTCCGGTCTCGTAGTACGTCTTCCAGGCCATCGATCTACCTCCTCCACCCGATCTCGCGGGCATACGGCGCGTTCAGCATTAGGCACCCACGACTGCCATGCTCGATCTGGAACGTCGGCAGCCCGCAGACGCGCTTCGCGGTTTCCGCGCCCCACCGCACGGCCTCACGGCGCGTCGGGAACGTCCGGCGGCGCTCCTTGCCGAGCGGCTGGCAGGCGACGGCGGTCCAGCCCTGCATCGTCATCGCCCCCTCGCCAGCCGCTTCGCCTCGTCGGTTGCCGCATGCTCGAATCCGAACCTCTGGAAGTCGCCCGCGGTGTCCACCGAGCAGTCGCGCGGGTTGAACTTCCGCACGCTGTACTTCCGCGGGAAGGCCGGTCCGCTCGACGGCTCGAACTGCTCGCTCGACACGAAGTACACGCCGCCGGGACCCTGGTACACCGAGCGACCGACGCGGCTGTTGAAAAACCGCAGCGTCCCGCGCTCGAACCAGTGGTGGCCGCGCTGGCGGTTGCACGCCCTGATCTGCGCCATCGTCCAGCGTTCCATGTTCTGCCTCCTACCTCTCCAGCCGCCAGCGTCCCGCCGGCGACCGCTTCACGAAAAAGGATAGTACGAAACCGCCGAGGATGACACCGAAAATGACCACCGCCACGCCGACCGGGAACGCGCCTTCCTGTGCATGCGACCCGGGAATCTCGGTCGCCTGGCCGAAGCCGTCCCGCCTCGCCACCGGGCGGCACCAGTAGCCGCCGCACGGGCCCGCACACCGCAGGCCGATGGCCTCGTAGCCCGGAGGGCAGCGGTCCGAGTCCTTCGGGTCGTCGGCCCATGACGGACGGAACCAGGTCGGCGGGATCCTGGCGCAGTCGCCGTCGGGATCAGCGACCTGCGGCATACTCTCGATGACCTGCTTACCGAGATCCGGCACGCCGTAGCAGACCCCGACGCAGTTCCAGCCGGCATCGGATGCCCCGGCAACACGCCTTCGGACCTCGTTCAGGTCGATGTGCACGTCCTACCCTCCGACCACGGCGCGCCGCCGCGCCCGCATGTCCATCAACTGCTTGGTGGCCGCCCAGCCGATCATCCAGGCCGCGGCGTCCACCACGACGTGCTGCGGCGTGTCCTGCGTGAAGTGCGGAAACCACTGGGGGAAGCCGGCCTTGAGCGGCCGCTCGACCATGTCCCAACTGACAGCGGCCAGCAGCGCGACCCACCACGGGAGCCGGAATAGGCCCATCGCCGCCCCGGATGCCATGTGGGCGAACGTGAAGCGGTCGAGCACGTCGTAGTTGATCTCGCCGGGCAGCGCCTGGAACGGGTGCTCGCGCACGTCGCCGTAAGGCCCCACGGCGGGCATCGCGCCGAGCTGGCCGATGCCTGGA
>Ga0315293_10005106_pt1 | contig 12386 bp, 10 predicted proteins | sample YL17G13_20_MG_FD_203071 | JGI IMG/M metagenome (GOLD analysis project Ga0315293, IMG submission 203071) | Sediment microbial communities from Yellowstone Lake, YNP, Wyoming, USA - YL17G13_20 | ecosystem: Environmental > Aquatic > Freshwater > Lake > Sediment | place: USA: Wyoming | collected... | reverse complement strand
CTTGCCGGCGTAATAGCGATGAGCAGCACGAGTATCGCGATGAAGATCCTGTTCGACCTGAAGAGGATGTCGAGCCCGGAGGTCGAATTCCTTATCGGACTCGTGGTCGTGGAGACGTTCATCGCGATGCTGATCCTGGCAGTCGCAAGTGGGATGATCATCGACTCGAGCGTCAACGCAGTCGAGTACGGCAGCTTGCTGATAGGCCTGGTAGCCTTCTATGCATTCTTCGTTTGGGTCGCGGTATATGCGGTTCCAAAGGTCGTCAAGTTCTTCGAGAAGATCGAGAACGACGAGCTGTTCATCCTGTTCGCTCTCGGCATAGTCTTTCTCACCGCCGGAATGGCATCCGTCATGGGCGTGCCACCAATCATCGGCGCCTTCTTCATCGGCATGGTTCTCGCCGAGAGCAAGGTAACGACGCGCGTGCAGTCGAAGCTCGAGTCATTCAAAGACGCCTTCGTGGCGATATTCTTTACCGCTTTCGGCATGATGATTGACCCCGCGATGTTCAAGTCGATATACTGGATGGTATTGTTGGCCGTGCCAATAGTCGTCATCTACGAAGCATTCGTGATGTCTGCGGTATCGTACTTCCTCGGATTCTCGTCCCGGGCCTCGACCACGATCGGGACGAGCATGTGCGGACGTGGCATCGAATCGATCCTGTACGCCAGCGTGGGCAGCAGGGTCAAGGGGGCGACCATGGGTGCCCAGCTGAACCCGTTCGCCGGCGTATTCTGCTTCATCATGAGCGCCGTCACGCCACCGCTAGTAAAACACTCGGCCAAGTTCGCGAGCGGAATGTCCAAGGCCATGCCCAGGGCTCTGAAGTTCTCTGGCGCGGTGATGTCAAGGACCCTCGGGAAGGCGGTCCTCCCCAGTGATTTCAAGCTGTTCAAAGGTGCGAGGGCAACGGGTGCTCTCCTCGGCTCTTTCGTCATAGTGATGATCGCAATACTGATCACCACCGGGTTCGTGCAGGTGGCGCTGATGATGCTTGGGCTTGCGATTGCCGCGGCCGTGTTCTTCGTAATAAGGATCGAGGTCGCGGAGATCGTCAGGCACGTGAACTACTCCAACATCGGTGTAGGAGCCAAGGACAGACGGCCAATCGTGGACCTCGTTTCTGGAATCGTGTTCGGGGCCGCCCTATCAGCATTCGTGATAGTATCGACTTGGAGCACGATGTGGCAGCTCTCGCTCATCGTAGGAATGTGCTACTTCACCGGCGTGCTCGTGTTGATGGTTTGGGCGTACAAGGTGCTCTTCGTCGAGGGTTCCGAGATGCCTCAGCGGGTGTACAACCTCCTCAGGGCTGTTCCTGACGACTACGTTGAACCGCTCCCGGACATCCCGAAGCCCGTCTACAACGTCGCCAGGACCGCGCCCAAGAATGCGCAGCTCTGACGGACTCAGCCGCAAAGAGTATTATCTGTAAGATGTCAATGCATCGGCAGAATGGCTATCACCGCAAAGACAGGCATCTCCTTCGGGATCGTCGGACCGCTGGTGTTCCTCTTCTTCTACTCGATTGCCATGGCTTCTGATGGTGAATACACGTTCTTCGAGAACTACCTCAGCGACCTTGGAGTTGGCCCGGGCGCTTGGGCTTTCAACTCCGGCCTGGTCATCGTGGGCGTGATGACAGTGCTGTTCGCGCTCTTCGGCCTGGGTAAGATCCTTGGAACGGACATCGTCTCCAGCGCCGCCAAGATCCTTTTGACCATTTGTGGTGCGCTCCTCGCCGGAGTAGGAGTGTTCAACGAGAACTACGACCCGGCACACTACGTGTTCTCTGTGTCCTTCTTCCTGACTTTCTTTGTGGCCCTGATCATGATCTCGATCTCGCTGTACAAGAGCAAGGCGCTCGGAAGCTTCGGATTCACCGTATCAGCGATGGCGAGCGTGCTCGGCATTGCCCTTCTGCGCATGGGTGGCAGCCCGGAATCGGAGACCCTGGCCGTTCTGACTATGCTGGTCTGGGCGTTGCTTGTCTCAGGCATGGCGATGCTGAAGGAGTACGGTCACAGGATTCCCTGAGCTCGGCTACACCTGCAGGCGTGGTCACCGAAATTCTTAAGCAGGATACGACCTTCACAACCACAACACGACCTCTAGGCCGAGGTAGAGGTGATGTCGAATGAAGGCGAAGGACTACATCGAGCTGGAACAGAAGTACGGAGCGCACAACTACCATCCGCTCCCAGTGGTCATATCGAAGGCCAAGGGAGTTTGGGTCTGGGATGTCGAGGGGAAGAAGTACATCGACATGCTCAGCTCCTATTCCGCGATCAACCAAGGACACCTGAACGACAGGATCGTGAAGGCAGCGATCGACCAGCTTCAGAAGGTCTCGCTTACATCCAGGGCGTTCTCCAACGACAGGATGGGCGCCTTCCTAAAGAAGCTCTGTGATGTCAGCGGCATGGAGATGGCCCTCCCGATGAACACGGGAGCCGAGGCCGTCGAGACTTCTATCAAGATGGCCAGGAGATACGCGCACCAGAAGATGGGAATCCCTGAGGACAAGGGCGAGATAATCGTCTGCGAGCACAACTTCCACGGCCGCACAACGACCATCATTAGCTTCTCAAGCGACCCCGACTCCAAGAAGGGTTTCGGGCCATTCACTCCGGGTTTTGTCACGATACCGTACAACGACATCGAGGCGTTCAAGAAGGCGATAAACAAGAACACGATCGGCATACTCGTTGAGCCGATCCAGGGCGAAGCGGGCATAAACATACCATCGCCTGGCTACCTGAAGGAGCTCAGAAGGACTTGCGCGGAAAAGCGAATACTCTTCATGCTGGACGAGATCCAGACAGGTTTCTGCAGAACTGGCCATATGTTCGCCTACCAGCGCGAGGGCATCAAGCCGGACGTGCTGATGGTGGGCAAGGCGCTAGGCGGCGGCCTGTATCCGGTCTCTGCGGCCCTCGCGAGCAAGGAGATAATGAGCGTTTTCACCCCAGGCAGCCACGGCAGCACGTTCGGCGGCAACCCGCTCGCGTGCGCCATCGGCGAGGCCGCCCTGGACGTGCTGATCGATGAGAAGCTTGCAGACAGGGCGAACGAAATGGGCGCATACTTCGTCAAAGGGCTCAAAGAGATCAAGTCAAAGAAGATCACGCAGATTCGGGCAAGGGGTCTACTCATCGGTGTCGAATTCCATCTCAAGGAGGGCGAGACCGTCAGGCCAATCTGTGAGAAGCTAATGGTCAAAGGTGTGCTCGCCAAGGACACTCACGAGAAGACGGTCAGATTCGCACCACCCCTCGTGATTACCAAGGAAGAGATTGACTGGGCGATGGAGCGGATAGCCGAGGTCTTCGAGGGCGTCTAGACCTTTCCCAGAAGCGATTCGACGACTTTCCCGAACACGAACCCTAGCCCGCACGAGAGCCCGCCTATGACCAGGGTTTCCATCCCACTCAGTAACCAGGGCACCTTCGTCAGCTTCGTCTTCCACACTCCGACCACGAACAAGAACACGAGTATGGAGATCGCGCTCGTCATCAGTGCCAAGCCGACGCCGTGCACGATGAAGAAAGGGAGGATTGCGGGGAACGCGCCCACAAGGAACGAGAGCGCCGAGATGGCTCCGATGCTGAGAGGATTGTCTATCTGACTGGGAGAGATGCCGATCTCCTCCTGGACCATGAACTTGAGCCACAGGTCCTTGTCCTTAGTGATCCGCCTCACGGCCATCTCCTGCTCATCGGCGTCGAAGCCGTATTCCTGGAAGATGTCGCGAATCTCCTGAGTCTCCTTCTCCGGGAGCTCCTCGATCTCGGCTCTCTCCCTATTGATTTGGTTCTCGAAGAAATCCTTCTGGGCCTTCGTCGAGATGAAGGCACCGAAGAATATTGCGATGGCCCCCGCGGAGATCTGAGCCATGCCTGCGAGAACCACTTTGTCATTGGTCTCTACCAATGCGGAAACGCCTGCGAGGAACGCGACCGTCGTGATGAGGCCGGTGTCTATCGCATATACGATGTCCCTGATGAGCCTGCCCCGAGGCGTGTGCCAGTCCTCGCCGTGCCACGCCTTGAGCCTGTCCTCCTTCGCCGGAATCAGCTTCATGTCAGCACCGGTCAAAGCTCTCTCCCCTCTGATTTTCTTTTCGGTGGCCTGTTGCGGGGGAAGCATAATCATTACGGCTCCCCATTAGCTTGCCCGGAGAGACAATGGAAGTCGCGAGAACAAGCGTTGCGATAATGCTCAGACTCGAGCACGGTGAGGACATCCTCGAATCGATAGCTCATGTCACGAGGGACGAGCGCTCGACATTGTTGGTGTCCACAGGCCTTGGGATGATCTACGACTTCGAACTCGGTTACTTCGACCGCGGGAACTACATCAAGAAGGCATTCTCGGAACCGCACGAGATACTGGCTCTTCAGGGTACGATCGCGTCGAGCGGCGAGCCGCGCATTCACATCCATGCGACAGTTGCGGATTCCGGACACAGGGCGTTCGGAGGACACCTGATGAAGGGAAAGGTCTGGATGAGCAATGAGATAGGTCTGGTCAAGCTCGAGCGAGTGTTCTCTACTCGGAAGATGGATCCCGAGAAGAAGATCGGCATACTGCACGTCGAGGGACGATAGAAGAAGTGCGGCTGCCGGGATTTGAACTCCGTGCGAGCCAAACCTGATTTTTCTGGTTTCAATTAAAGGGGATTTGGCCGGAGTCGCCCCTCCTCGCGAAGGAGGAGGTTCAGGGCGCATAAGATGCTGTTCTCTGGATGGAAGTCATGCATCCAGCTCCTCAAGAGAAAGGTTCAATAATCCGCAAGGTCTGGGCGTTCTGAAGGAAATGGATGATATCGACCGCGAGCTAGTACAACTAATGTTCGCGAATCCTAGGATGCAGCTGAAGGAGCTGGGCAAGAGACTAGGAATCTCTGCGCAAGCCGTCCACCATCGGATGCAAGTCCTAACGGGAAGCGGGCCGGTCCTAACCCCGTTTGTGGGAGTTTCCATTTACTACGTTGGTGCAATCCCTGTTGCAGTTTTCGGCAAATCCGACACAACATCGGTCAAGGAAACCTTGGACAGATTGGGGGGAAGCGAATTCACGAGTGCTGTCGTCGTCGCCTCCGGGAATCACTTCTTCATCGTCGGGGAGCTGAGAGATATATCCGACCTCGACGGTTATGCCGAATTCGTGAGACGGGTAGCGAAGATCCCGGCGCCCGCTGTGGGAATATATTGTCTCAATGACGGGCTATGGCGTAGCTTTCGTGTTGATGGAGTAACTGAGCGGAAGCAGAGCTACAAGAAACTCACCCTCCTCGACTTCAAGATCATCGCTTCGCTCAAGGACGACGTGCGCAGACCAGTAGCAAATATCGCTGGAATGGTCGGAGCCTCGGCCAGAACGGTCAGGCGACGCCTGCAGAACATGATATCCGATGGGTCACTGGCATTGGACATGCGTGGTGACCCCACATATGGCGGAGATGTCGAAGCCTTGGTGCATGTGAATCTCAGGGAGGGTGCTGACAAGGGAGAAGTGGGCAGGAAGCTACTTGCGAAGTACCCTCTCCATATTACTTGCATCAGGTCCTTTGGCAATCTCCCGATGTTTCTTCTGTGCATTTTCTACGGCAACAAGCTGGATGAAATCCTCAAGGTTCTCAGAGAGATTGGCGAGGACCCGGATGTCGTTGCAGTAATGCCTAATATCACATGTGCTTACCGCATGTATGAACCGTGGCGGATTAGATTGCCTGCAGTCATGATTGCCAGTGCCAAGAATACCCGAGCACGCGACTCGTATTCCGGGCTCAGGACACAATGACCGCGGTGAGCGAGTTGAGCACCCCATTCTTGCTTCCTGAATGTCCGCTTTTTCAATCATAACCAAGGCATTAGAGGTCAGTGCGCCTTCCGTTTGCGACCAGAATATCACCTTCTCGCTTGAGGAGTATAAATGATTCCTTCTGTCGCTCTAGGGCACGATGCCCTCGGACAAAGGTCCGGGTGAGGGCATCACGAACACCTCGAAAGTGGTTCGAGTAGGAGGGAGGTAGTGTGATGAATCAGAGCGTTTTCGCGCGCTTAGTCAGAGTCTCGAGCAGTATCACCGTGCTCGCGATCTTCGTTGCGCTCGCAGTGAATCTCTCGTTGCCGGGCGCGATTGCGGGTCCGAGCTACGTAGCGTACGACAAGAACACGATGACTTGGGCCGTTTCCCCATCGGGGGGAGATGATACCAGGAATGTCCAATATGCGTTCAATCAAGCGGTCTCCGCTGGTACTGGAAGTACCGTCGAGCTCACTGCCGGTCAGTTCTACTGCAACAACATTGTCGTCACCGGCTTCGATGGGACGTTCAGAGGTGCTGGCAAAGGCATCACGAGGATCGACACACTCAGAGGACTTAATCCAAACGCGCCGCCCTTGAGCAATCCAATAGACATGCCATCGCTTTTCGCGTTCGTGGGAGGGAATGTGAGAGTCTCAGACATGACCCTCGAAATCACCCCGTTCTGGTCAACGGTTGCCTATGGCAAGCAGGGCTTTGGCTTCGATGTCTATCTTACAGATGCCATGGTCAGGATAGATGGAAGATACGCAAGCTCTCTGGTGGAACGCGTTCAGTTCATTGGACATGAGGGAGCCGGATACTACAATCCGTTTCTCATACCTGACAACTGCCACGTCGGGATCAGAATCTGCGACCTCGTTGATTTCAAGACATCTTGGGATATTCATGTGGGACCGACAACTGGAACCCACATCGTGAGACAATGTGAGTTCACACGTTTCACTGAGGCAATTGCCATCTTCGGCTTGAGCAACGGCCGAGCGCTTGTCGGCGGCAGCGCAGCGGATGCGAACATGTTCATGGATTCCTACGATTCCGTGATCATTAGGAATGTCGAAGGATCGGCCATCGAGATATCCCACAACTACATGGGCGGTTCACGCGGCGCCCAGATATACTGCTACAATACCGTCAGACCCCAGGAGAAGGCAATGCCCACTGATTTGATTACTTCCCCATCACAAATACTGATATCGCACAACACAATGGACTTTCGTGGAGGATGGGGGGAAGGAATTCTATGTGACGCCATCGTCTTGGACGACGATGGACCATCAATCAAAGAGTTCCTCAACCTCAAGAAGGAGGTTGCCTGGTCCCTGAAGGCGGTCATCGCGAACAACAAGATTAACCTCGACTACCTTGTCGGAGGCATCTATGGGTTCGGGATACAGGACGCAGTGGTCACCGGGAACGAGGTCTCCGGGCGCGGAGTCGCAGGCATCTACATCGCCCCTGGGCCCTACGGTTACTATGGCTGGAAAGAGACATGCAGTCATTGGACTCTCTCAGGAAACAACGTCCAGAATCTGGACGCTCAGGTTGCCCAAGTATGGTTGGGTCCATTCTCTGACCATTGTACTGTCGTAGGTGGCGCCAAGGATCTGGTGTGGGACCAGGGCACGGACAACCTGGTAGTTGGCGTCAACAACATGGGCTCTGATGTGAGTGTCGGTGAGAACGTCAGCGACGCGATGGAGAAGAAGCACGACCTGATGAAGTCAATGTGGTGACGGAACAGAGGAAGAATCTCGACGGAAACCTGTGAGAACGCTCTTGGCACCTAGGGTGTCTGACGGTCTCGCAGGTATGGTTTCTTTTTCTGCAGAAGAACCATTGATTGAAAACGAGAAATACTTGTCTGGCTACGCATGAGAGTGCGGCTGCCGGGATTTGAACCCGAGTTTGAAGCTTGGGAAGCTCCAGTCCTAACCGCTAGACTACAGCCGCGCCCTTGGCGAATATAGGGCGGATGCACTTAAACCTATCCGAATTCTGGACCACTGGCTGATCGACCGTGGCTACTTCCGAGAGTGTAGACTGACATCAAGAAACCAATAGCCGTCTTTCAGTTCCACGCGTCCCTTCTTTGGCTTCAAAGGCTTCGAAAACATGGGCCCATCTGTCACGACGGTATGGTACTCGCCGGCCTCGCCCGAAGCGTCAATCCCGGCATCCTTGAGCTCGTCAACAACAGATGCGTCAATCGTCTTTCCGAGGAACCGCCTGTCAATTGTGCCGTCCTTCACTGCCACAATCGTCGCCTTGAAGCCGTTCGCGAGCAGGTCGTCTAGCAGGGCATCGCGCTTCTCTCCCCAGAGCGGGTGATACGGCCTGATTCCCACGATGTCGCAGACTTTGTGGACCCATTGGCGGTGCTGCTCAAGATCGATGTCTCCGAAGACGCCGACCTCGATTCCTTCCCGCTTCAGTTTTCGCAAAGCATCAATGAACTCGGATTCGTAGCTGTCCCACGAGGCCGAGCGCATCACGAGCGGGATGCCAAGCGCATCGGCCTGCGCCTTCAGCAGAGATGCAGAAAGGCCGTGCGACCTCGAACGAACTCCCTGCTCGGTCATCATGGTGAGGAGCATGCGCGGCCGTGCGGTCTCCTTTAGTGCTCTGAAGAGCGCCAGGCTCGAATCCTTCCCTCCGCTCCAGGAGCAGAAGAAGTCCTCTCCAATGATCGGCATGCTGCTCCTACTTGACCGTCTCCAGCTGGCTGATGATGTTCCAGATAAGGGTCCTGCCGTGCAGGGGTATGTTGGGGTCGTTTGCCAGCTCGTCCAAAATCATGATTGCGCTCGCGCTGCGCACGTCCAAGGCCTCGCTTTTCCGCATGAGCCTCTCCTTGGCATCCGTCGCGCCGCGCCTGATGTTTCTCGGCACCGAGGTGTCTTCAGCTAGCTGGTCCAGCACCTCCATGATTTGCCTCAATCTCGTTTCCATATCCATCTTGACCACCTCTCCAGGATTTCAGGGCTATCGTTCCACTCCTCCTACTTCTTCGGCTCATCCTCGTCTTTCCTGATCTGCCCGCGTTCCTTGAAGGTCGTTACGACCATGAAAGTCCTCGTCTCCTTGACGCCGTCGATCTCGGCCACGTCGTCCACTATGAACTTCTTGAGGGCGGCGTAGTTCGGAAACCTCGCCTTCGCGATGATGTCCGTGTCGCCCGTGACGAGGAACACGTCCTCGATGTGCGGGAAGCTGGCGATCTTCTGCGCGACCTGATCAGAACCCTTCGTGTCGATCTTGAAAGTCACTAGGGCTGCTACCTGCTCGTTGCCGTAGTACGAGGTTATGACCTCCTCGTACTCCTTCTTGTCCTTCTCTTCCATTCAACGCCCCCCTTTCGTGGTGCGTCCAACTCCGCATCTGGTGCCTTCTGGGTGTGTCAAAAGCCTGCGGATGAACAAGAGCGTCCGTCGAGCACCTTTTGTGTGGGTTTCCTCAAGCGTGAGCTCGACCTAGAGCCGGGCCCCCTCGAACTCCTCCTGCAGGTCTATGATGACCTGTTCGAGGATCTCTTCGAGGCTTGTGCTTCGGTACTCTCGCACTCCGCCTAGGTCGCTCTGGACTCTAGCCACATAGGTTGTGTTGCTCTTCAGAAACTCAACGTTGCACAAGGGCTCTTCCATTCGTGTTCACCTTTTAAGGCCTCAGGCACCACCCCAGGCCATGGGTTGCACGGTCGGGCGCTATTACTCATCTACTATATATGATTTCCTTAAATCGATTTCATTGGTCTGGACATGCCTGAAAAATGTCCAGCAGCGCTGAAATCACGACAGGCAGAGCCCTGTCACGTGCTCTCACGGAACCAAGGATTATATATCGCCCCTGTCGTTGCGTTCTCTCGGATGAACTCGGCAGCTTCGACCATAGCCATCATAATTAGCTGATTCTTTCTTTCATTGCCGAGTTTGTGATAGGATCCTTCTGGAGGATGCTGTTACGACTAGGAAGTACTACACGGAACCGGGCGGGCTGACCTTCCCACAGATCGAGGAGCAGATGCTCCGCGCGTGGAAGGATCAGGACATCCTCCGCATGGTGAAGGACCGGATGAAGGGGGGTGAGCCGTTCGTGTTCTGCGAAGGCCCTCCGACCGCTAATGCGCGTCCCCACATTGGGCACGCGCTCACGCGCGCGGTCAAGGACGCGTTCCTCAGGTATCACATAATGAACGGTCGCAGGGTGGTCCCATACATCGGCGGCTGGGACTGCCACGGCCTTCCCGTCGAAATCGAGATAGAGCGCTCGCTCGGCCTGTCCAGCAAGAAGGACATCGAGTCGGTCGGCATCGAGAAGTTCAACACACTCTGCAGGGAGAGCGTTCTGAAGTACAAGCGCGACTGGGAGGAGATGAGCCGCAGGATCGGTTACTGGCTAGACTATGAGAACGCCTATCTCACGATGTCCAACGAGTACATCGAGAGCGTCTGGTGGTCGATGAAGCAGCTGCACTCGAAGGGTTTGCTGACCAAGGGACGAAAGGTCGTCCCCTATTGTCCGAGATGCGGGACTCCCTTGAGCACCCATGAGTTCGCCCTCGGAGCCAAGCATGTGGAATCTAGGGAAGTCATCGTCAAGATTCGGGTCGACGAGCTTGACGCCAGCGTTCTCGTCTTGGTCACGGAACCATGGCGGCTTGTCGCCAACGCGCTCCTTTCAGTCGACAAGAACAGACTGTACGTCGCATTCAAGCACGGCCCTGAGAAGCTGATAATGGCTGAGGACAGGCTTCCGTACTACACTGACGATGCAGCTTCAATCGCGAAGATGAGAGGATCCGAGCTCCTGGGGAGAAGGTATGAGCCGCTTTTCCAGATCCATGATTTCAAAGCGAATGGTTTCAAGATTGTTCATACGGAGGGGATATCCGGTGAGAACACTGGCATAGTCTCGGTCGCTCCGTCAACGACAGATCCGGATTTCGAGATTGGTGAGGCTGTCGGAATCGAGTTCTGGGACCCGATAGGTATGGATGGCAGATTCACCGATGAAGTCCCCGAACTCGCTGGGAAGCTGGCAACCGATTGCGACGCCGAGGTGATGCGACTCCTGGAATCGCGCGGTCTTCTCTTCAGCTGGGAGCTTGTCAAGGATTCAACGTGGACCTTCTGCTGGAGGTGCGACACGGCCCTCCAGTTCAAAGCCCTGGACTCCTGGTTCGTGCGGGCTCCTGCGGCAAAGGACAGGCTCATGGAGCTCAATCGCCAGATACGCTGGGTTCCTGAGACGTTCAAGCTGGGCAGGTTCGGCAATTTCCTCTCCGATGTCAGGGACTGGGCCGTGGGCAGGTCCAGGTATTGGGGGACACCTCTGCCCATCTGGAGATGCGAGAACGGTCATGAGGTCTGCATCGGCAGCATCGAAGAGCTTGGGCGGTTGGCCGAAGGGTCGCTCCCGGAAAACCTCGATCTTCACAGACCGTGGGTGGACGAAGTGAGACTCCGCTGCCCTACGTGCAGCAAGAGCATGGCGAGAGAGGAGTTCGTCCTCGACTGTTGGTACGACTCGGGATGTGCTCCGTTCGCCCAGTACCACTATCCTTTCGAGAACATCGCCGAGTTCGACTCGCATCGGTCCGTCGATTTCGTGGCCGAAAGCGTCGATCAGACCAGAGGCTGGTTCTACACCCAGCATGTTCTCGGGGCCTTGCTATTCGACAAGCCCGCGTTCCTATCAGTGCTCGTTCTCGGGCAAGTCCTCGATGAGAAGGGCAACAAAATGACAAGGGGCTCGGACCATCTCGTCTACCCGGACGAGGTATTCTCGAGCGTTGGGGCAGACGCGTCGAGGCTGTTCCTTCTCGGCAACCCCGTGGGGGAGCCAGTCCAGTTCTCGAAAGAGTTGGTCAGGGAAGAGATGGTTGCCATACTGACCACGCTCCTCAACGTCTATGCATTCTTCTCATCCAACGCGAACGCCTACGGTTTCAGGCAGCAGGGCGAGTACACGCGGACACACGACCTCGACAGGTGGATCGTCTCTCGCCTCAACTCCACCGTCAAGGAGGCAAGGGTGGGCTTCGACGCGCTCGAGGTACACAGGGCAGTCAGAGCAATCGAATCCTTCGTGGAGGACCTCAGCAATTGGTACGTGCGCAGGTCCAGGAGGAGGTTCTGGGAGGAGAACGACCCGCAGGACAGGTTCTCGGCCCATTGCACCCTCAACGAGTGTCTTCTCACGCTGGCAAAGCTCTTGGCGCCCATCACCCCGTTCTTGTCCGACTGGCTTTACCGGAACCTCAAGGGGCCGCTCGAAACAGTCCATCTCGAGAGCTACCCCTCGTTCAAAGACAACCTCGTCAACGGCATGCTCGAGCAGCAGATGGCGACCGTCATGACAGCGGTGGAGGCAGGAAGGCTGGCCAGACAGAAAGTCAATGTGAAGCTCCGACAGCCGCTACCAGAGGTCATCATAGCAACCGACTCGGACAAGGCATGGATGCTCAGGCGCTACGAGAAGATGATTGCCGAGGAGCTGAACGTGAAGAAGGTGGAATGCCTCGAGAGCAGGGACAAGATGATCCAGTA
>Ga0315293_10005105_pt1 | contig 12389 bp, 11 predicted proteins | sample YL17G13_20_MG_FD_203071 | JGI IMG/M metagenome (GOLD analysis project Ga0315293, IMG submission 203071) | Sediment microbial communities from Yellowstone Lake, YNP, Wyoming, USA - YL17G13_20 | ecosystem: Environmental > Aquatic > Freshwater > Lake > Sediment | place: USA: Wyoming | collected... | reverse complement strand
GTGCTCAACACCTTGGTGATCGCCGACGTCAACGTCGTCTTGCCGTGGTCCACGTGCCCGATCGTCCCAATATTCAAATGCTCCTTCGTACGATCAAATTTCTCCTTCGCCATGCTTGCCTCCTAAAAAAATAATATTTCTTTATAAGTCGTCAGCAAATTAAAAGCCCTCGATCAGGGTCGAACTGATGACCTCATCCTTACCAAGGATGCGCTCTGCCAACTGAGCTACGAGGGCACTCAAAAGCGGGAGACGGGATTCGAACCCGCGGCCTAAAGCTTGGAAGGCTTTAGCTCTAGCCACTGAGCTACTCCCGCGTCCCAATATGGGCAGGGGAGGATTCGAACCTTCGAAGGCTTGCGCCAACGGGTTTACAGCCCGTCCCATTTGACCACTCTGGAACCTGCCCTCACGTACCATCGTCAATTTATCGCAAGCTGGCGAAGGGATTTGAACCCCCGACCGGCTGATTACAAATCAGCTGCTCTACCAGCTGAGCTACGCCAGCGTGAAAAAAAAATGAGTATAGCACAACTATACCTGTTTTGTCAATCATTTTTAACTCGATATCCTTCGCAGGGGTCTGAATTATATCCCTTTTTCGTTCCGAAAGCAAGTTGTTTGCCAATTTTTTTTAATTTTTCATTGAGTTGGTTTATAATGGCCCGATGCAGAGGGTCATTTTTGTCTTTATCGACGGCGCCGGGATAGGCCGTGCCGATGCCGATAATCCATTTTTCCAGTGCGGAAGCCTTTTCCTGCCGTTCTGGCAAGGGGCGATGGTCCTGCCCGACGGCACCCCCCTGGCCGCCATCGACGCCACCCTCGGCATCCCCGGCGCCCCGCAGAGCGCCAGCGGCCAGACGGCGCTGTTTTGCGGGGCCACGGCCGACGAGATCGGCAACCGCCATGTCAATGGCTACCCGGACCGCAACCTGCGCGCCGTCATCCTGGAAAAGAATCTGCTTTCCCGGCTGGCGGGAATGGGGATCAAGGCCCGCTACCTGAATGCCTACCCGGCTCACGACGAACTGTTCAGCGCCAGGCATGTGCGCATCCAAGCCGACGGCCGCTTCTGGTTCTCGGCCGAATTCCCCGAAAAGTTCAAGCGCATGATCTCGGTCACCTCCTGCATGCTGCTGGCCAGCGGGCAGAAGCCCTTCGGCGAAACCGACATCCGGGCCCGGCGGTCACTGTACCAGGATTTCTCCAACCGCCAGCTGATCGCCCGCAAGTTGGATCTCCCCGAATTTTCCCCGCTTCAAGCCGCCACGATCATGGCCAACGCGGCGAAGGGGTACGGGTTCCTCCTTTACGAATACTTTCAAACCGATATTTACGCCCACCGCAGCCAGTTCACGGAGTGCGTCAGCCTGATCCGCGACCTGGACGCCCTGGTCGGTTCCCTGCTTTCACGCCTCGATAAAAAGCGGGATACTCTGGTCCTGACCAGCGACCACGGCAACCTCGAGGATTTTCACACGCGCGGCCACAGCCGCAACCCGGTACCGTTCCTGGCCTGGGGCCGCCACGGGGACACCCTACGCAACAAGGTTGAAAGCCTCAGCGATGTCACACCGGCCCTGCTGGAATTGTTATGATTCACGATTCCACAGCCGACCCGCATGGTCTATTGCAATTTCCATAAATACTTTTTACAATCTTTCTATATGAGCCGAAATATTTTTTTATTTTTTTTTCTCTGAACACCTGCATGAAAACCAGAAACTAAGGACTGGGCAGGAACGATATGACTCGAAAGTTAAAAAATGGTCTGTTTCAAAACGCCGCATTGAAAATCGTGAAGAGGGTCAATCGCATGATGTGCATCTGGCAGAGCTGGCGCCAGCGGAAGCTGATTCAAGCAAAAAATTTCCGTCAAGGCCTCCCATTTGCAAAAAGAATTCTAGTGCTGGCCCCGCACATGGACGACGAGATGATCGGCTGTGCCGGCCTGATATCGCACTACCAGCGTCTGGGCGCCCGGATCGTTTGTGTTTATCTGACCGACAGTGCCATCGACCAGACCGGCATCGAAAGACTCTCCTGCATGGCTACGCGCATGCGCGAAACCAAGGCCGCCGGCCGCGCCCTCGGCATCCAGCAGACGTACTTCCTGAACCAGCCCGACGGCCGCTTGCGGGAAAACCCTTCCCTGATCGAAAAATTGAAGGCAATCCTGGAAAAAGAGAAGCCCCAGCTCCTGCTTATGCCTTACCCGCGCGACCCGCACCCCGATCATAGGGCCATTGCTTCCCTGGCCGCGAAAGCCATGCCGATATCAGGCGCCGGCGGCATTGCTCCCTATTTTTTCCAGCTGCGCGCGCCGATCCCCATGGAAGAGATCGACCTGGTCCTGGATATCAGCGATTTTCTTGAATCCAAGCGGGTGCTGCTCAAGGGATACCGCTCGCAGCCACAGTTCATTTTCGACCTTTCCCTGCACTTGCAGAGTTGCCAGGGGGTTCTGCTTGGCCGCGCGTGCCGCGCGGCGGAGGTCTTTGCAGCCGCGCCACTTTACCGCCTTGCGCCCACGGCCGGCGACGTCACGGATACCCGCCGCCAGGTCAAGAGGCATCTTCATGTCGGCTACAATGCCTTGCGCTGGCGCGGGAGCACGAAGCCTGAAAAAGTGCCGGCGCATTCCACCCTGGATGAGGGGCTCCCATGCTCCTGAATCTGCGTAGGTTTGGTCGAGGTGAGATCGACCTCCGCGCGGCAGCAATAGGCATCTGGGGGTCGATTTGTCGCCGCCTGGGGCTGCGGGAATTCGGACGAGCCTATTTCGCCCACGTTTATCGCCATGCCGACCCCTGGAACTACGAATCCAGCCCATACGAACAAAGGAAATATGCAGTGCTCCTCGCTGAACTGCCCCGATCGCCGTATGACCATATCCTCGAAATTGGCTGCAGTATCGGTGTATTTACCGAAATGTTGACCCGGCGGGGGAAACAGGTGACCGGCGTGGATATTTCCGGCAAGGCCGCGGCTCTGGCTTCCCGCCGCTGCCGCCACCTTGACCATGTCCACATCCGCCACATCGATTTCCTCCGCCTGCAGGAAAAAGGTTCATACGACCTGATCATCGCCGCCGAGATCCTTTATTTCTTCTGGCGGCCGCTGCGCATGCGTTCGGCCGTGCGGAACAAGTTGACGGCGCTTCTGGCCGATGGCGGCATTCTGGTGCTTGTCTGGGGAGGCTTCCGACTTGAGCAGGACTGGGACACTTTCCTCCAGGAAGAAGGCAAAATGCTCCTGTTGAGGACAACGCTGCATGAAGATCCCGAACGTCCCTTCCGCATTTCGTTCTTCAAGCGCGTCGATGCCAGGATTTCAGGAGGGCGCCGTGGCGGTTGACGTGGACGCACGGTCCGGCATCGAAAGAATCGATGCGGTCTATCTCTGGGTGGACGGGGCCGATCCTCGTTTTCAAAGAAATTTCGCCATCCACGTTGCCCGTCATGCCGGCTCTCTGGCCGCCGAAGCCGCCCGCAGACATCGCTTTCGCGACAACGATGAACTCCGCTACTCGCTCCGCTCACTGGAATCGTTCGCTTCCTGGACCGGGAATATCCATATCGTAACAAACGGCCAGGTGCCGAAATGGCTGAACAGCGGCCATGAGCGCATTCGTTTGGTCTCTCACGACGGGATATTCCCCGACTATTCCTGCCTGCCGACATTCAACTCCTGCGCCATCGAACTCAACTTGCACCGCATCCCAGGCCTTTCTCGCCGTTTCCTTTACCTGAACGACGACCTGTACCTGGGCCGTGAAATGCGTCGAGAGGATTTCCTTCCCCCTGACGGAAGCCATCGATTCTACGTGGAGCCGACGTTCGTCAACCGGCATTTTGCCCATGGCCCTGTCCATGACCGGGCCTATCTACACACCATCAGGGTGCTCGATCGCCTGTGGGGGCGGGGGCGGAGGCGAACATCACCGGCGTATTTCCACTCCTGGAAGGATGGCTTGCTGAACCGCCGCCCCAGGCGGAGGCTTCCGGCCCATACACCGCAACTGTACGACCGTGAAATACTCGCGGATCTCGAATTTCTCTTGGCAGGCGAATTCCAAGCCACGAGGAACCACCGCTTCCGCTCGCCTGAGGACCTGGTCCTGCGGCTTGTCTATTTCTACTCCCTACTGGAGTCGGGAAGATATCCGGGAGCGGTAGAGGCCGTACGGCTGGATTGGGAATCCGACCTTTATTTTTTCCTGATGCTCGACGATTCACTCCCGCGCCTAAGGGAGAAGCTGGCCACCATCGGTCGGCTGAGGCCGAAATTCTTCTGCATTAACGACGACCTGGAAGAGGCAGCGGTCGATCATCCGGTGCTTCGCTATCAGCGCGATTTTCTTCAGGATTTTTTCCCTAGACCCGGTTCCTTTGAAAAGCTCGAAGGCCTTTCATGAAAGACAAATTCAGTGATCCGTATCATTCGCTTTCTGCGGGCCAAAGCAAAAAACCGGCAGGAATAATCGACTGGATCCGGAACGTGCTCTGGCTCCTGGCCCGCAAGGGCATGGCGTGGGCCGGGATCGGCTTGGGATCGACTTTCTTCCTAGCCGTGAGCGAGTATATGCTCACGGTGGTCCTAATCCTTTTCCTGTATGTCCTGAAACTGGTACCGGTTTCACAATTTCCCCGCTGGTTCGTCCTGGATATCCGGAGTCTGAGCCCCGTAACGGTGCTGCTGATCCTGGCCGCCATCGGCGGCTTCCGAGCCCTGTTCCAGCTCTCTTCCCGCCATGCTTTTCATGCCATGCTTGAACTGGTGCGCAGTCGGTTGAAAATTGTTCAGGGCTACCGCATGCTGATCCGGGAAACGGAACACCCGGTTTCGCTGAGCCGGATCAACCTGTTCATGAATGAGTACATCCCCAAAGCCTCTGATTACGTTTATTACACCGTCGAGCTGATTTCCGATCTGAGTCTTTCTTTTCTACTTCTGCTGGGTATGCTGTTCCTGGCCTGGAAGGAATCGCTGCTGGGCATCGCCTGCCTGGCAGGTTTCAGTATCGTCATTCACAAGCTGAACCGAAGCATCAAGCGGGTAGCGGCGCATGTTCCACGGCAGCGGGATATGCTGGAGCGATCACTGGTCCGCATCTGCCGCAACTGGCTTCTCATCCGCATTATGAGGATCGAGGGCAAGGAGTACCGGCATTATGTCGATTCCGCTTTGGACTATTTTCGCCACAGCAAGCGGACGTTTTTTTATCGCAACCTGGCCATCGTGCTGCCGCCCCTCTTTGGCATCTTTTCCCTGGCGCTGATCGTAGGCATGAACATCTGCTATTTCCACACGTCCGCGGTGGAACTCGTTGGATTTGTTTACCTCTTCCTTGCTTTTTCGCGCAACCTGATGCCGATCACCGAGAAGATCGGCATGCTTAGCCTCTACCGGCCGCAGTTCGAGGAAGCTGTGAAGATATTCAGCGAACTGCCGACGAAGGAACTGACCACCGCGCTTGGACCCGAAAAACGCTTCAACCTGTTCGAGGTAGAGAAAAGTCAAAAGGATCTGGAGGCAATGTCCTTCCCCGTCGGCGTATCGCCACTGGCGACTGCAGCCCGGCCGCCGGAAATCATTCTTTCGCACCTGACATACGCTTGGCCGGATCAGGCGAGGTCCATTATCGAGGATCTTTCCCTGAAGATTCCGGCAGGCGCTCGCTTCGGCATCATCGGCCCGAACGGCTGCGGTAAAAGCACTCTGCTAGGTCTGATCCTGGGGATCCTGGCACCTAGCGCCGGAGAAGTACTGGTCAACGGCACCCCCGGCGGCATTTGCGACCGCAACGACATCACCGTCGGCTACGTCAGCGACGATCATTTTCTCATTCAGGGAACGATTCGTGACAATTTGCTGTACGGCGCAGAGCGGGATACCAGCGAGGAGGAGATGTGGGAGGCGCTTCATCTCGTCCGCCTGGACCGGCTTGTCCGCAGTCTGCCGAACGGCTGCGATTATTCGATCCAAGAGAATGAGGAAGGGCTTTCCTCGGGAGAGAAGCAACGGTTAGCCTTGGCTAGGGCTTTTTTGCGCCGTCCCACGCTGCTGATCCTGGATGAAGCATCGGCCAATCTGGACCGTAAAGCGGAAGCGATCCTTGCTGAAATCCTCGGCGAACTTTCGGGACGTTGCACTACGATCATTGTGTCCCATAAGCCTGGCATTCTGCGGGGAGTCGGGCGAGTCTTCAAAATGGGCGAGGTACTCAATGGCTGAGCCTGTCAGGGGAATCAAGTATATTTCTCTTCATGGAGCGATCGGTTTCTTTGTCGCAGCTAAGCGTTACATGCTCGGGCTTTGCAAACGCGGCGTTCCCCTGACCTGGACGCCAATGGTTCCCGGACGGTCCTGGGGGACGGGCCTCGAGCCCTTCAAGGGAAAAGCGATAGGCGATCCCGACCTGGATCCGTACTGCAACCGCCCCCTGGAATACGACACCGTGATCATCCACACGCCGCCCGACCTTTATCCCCGCTGGGCCCGATTGGAAAATGGTCGACGGCTCATTGGCTATACGGCCTGGGAGACCAACCGCATTCCCGCATTCTGGCCGTACTGTCTGGACGTGCTCGACCATCTCCTCGTACCGTCGCGCTGGAACCGGGATGTGATAGTCCAGTGCGGCATCACAACGCCGGTTACGGTCATTCCCCATATTGCTCCCGCTGCGGTGGCCGCTGCAACACGCCGGCGGAACGACAGCGGACCTTTTGTCTTTTACGCCATCGAAACCTGGACAGCGCGGAAAAACCTCGATCAGGTCATCAACTGCTACCTGGAGACGTTCCGCCGCGAAGATCCGGTCTTGCTCGTCATCAAGACGTTCCCGCAGATCTACCGCCATACCTGGTTGACCCGGCTCAATTTTTTAAAGGATATTTATGTCCGTCTGCGTCGCGGTTTGCACGTCCCTGGGCATACCACTCTCCGTCCCGACGCGGACGGCTATCTTAGAAAGATCATGGCTCGCTACCCGGGAGGCGGGCAGATCGAACTGATCACCAAGGAATTGACGGAAAGCGAAATCACGGCTTTGCATCTCCGGAGTGATTGCTACCTATCCCTGACCCATGGCGAAGCTTGGGGAATCAGTTCCTTCGACGCCGCCGCTTTTGGCAATCCGGTGATCATGACTGGGTGCGGCGGGCAGATGGATTACCTCGATCCCGACTGCGCCCAGCTTGTCGGCTACGAACTTGTCCCGGCCAGGGACGATGACAATCGCAAGTTCTACGATCCCGGCCAACTATGGGCGGAGCCGCGGAGCGCCGATGCCGTCGCTTACATGCACCATGTGTTCGAAAATCCCGTTGCAGCCCGGAAAAAAGCCGAAACCCTGCGAAGACGGATAATCAGCGAATATGCTTCCGAAAGAATCACGGACCGGCTCATGGCGGTCCTAAAGGGGGACTGAAATGGTTCGGGGCATCCGCTATGTATCCCACATCGGTCCTTCCGGATACGGGAACGCCGCCCGGAACTATCTTTTGGCCATGCGGGCAGCCAACTACCCCGTAACCTGGACACCGATGCGGAGTGGTTTCCGGCGCTTCCCCCATCATCGTCCCTTCAGCGGAAGAGCCGTGAGCGATCCTCAGCTTGACCCCATTTGCAACTTGCCATTGGATTATGGAATCGTGCTCCTGCACCTACTGCCCGAGTACATCCCGCTCTGGCGCCGGCTGGAGCCCAAAAAGCGGCTGGTCGGCTACTGCGTCTGGGAGACGGATCGCCTGCCCGTCCACTGGCCACCGCTGCTCAACCAGCTCGACCGGCTGTTAGTCCCCTGCCGCTGGAACCGGGAAGTGTTTCAGCGCTCGGGAGTTTCGGTGCCCATCGAGGTCATTCCGCACATTGCCGATCTGTCATGCGGAACCTCCCCCGGACTTCTCTCAGGAGTGTCTGCGGATGACTTCGTTTTCTATACCATCGGTTCGTGGACCAACCGCAAAGCGATATGGAACACAATCTTATGCTACTGGAACACTTTTCGGGACGAAGAACGCGTACTGCTGGTCATCAAAACCGATCGCCGTGACCTCACTGCCACCGGTCTCCGCAGGATAGGCGGGAGTACCCGTGCCGCCTTGAAACGACTCAAGGGGAGACGTGAGGACCTCGCCCCGGTATTGTTGCTGGACCACGAAATCAGCACCGCCGCCATCGCCGCTCTTCATGCTCGGGGCGACGTTTATGTTTCCCTCTGCCGTTCCGAGGGCTGGGGATTGGGGGCGTTCCAGGCCGCTGCGGCGGGCAAGCCGCTGATCATCACCGGCTTCGGCGGACAACTGGATTACCTTCCGCCTGCATTCGCCTACCTGGTCGATTACCGACTGGTGCCGGTAGAGGATCCGAACGGCTTGCCCTCCTACTCCCAAGAACAGCGCTGGGCAGATCCCGACCGGGAACATGCCTCGAGACTGATGCGCCATGTTTTTGCAAACCCCGATGATGCCCGGCAAAATGGTGAACGGCTGGCGGCGCATGTCGCAGCCCATTTCGACCGCACCGCCATCATCGCCAAGCTGATTACGGCTTGCACGGAGGACGGGTGATGGCTATATCTATCCCCAGGCAATTCCTTTTCATCTACGGGTTGAAGAGGCAGAGGCAGCCTTTTCATCTTTGCCATTTTCTTTGCATCGAGAGTTGTTTCCGGGTTCACCAACCTCGGCAGATCTTCTTTTTCTACCACTACGAGCCCTACGGACCTTATTGGGAGCTGGCCAAACAGCGGTTAACCCCGGTCCGCATCGCGCGGAACCACCACATTTCATTCTTCCGCTATGGGCTGAATAACCGATCTTGCCGGAAATACCGCTACGCCCACCAGTCCGATTTCATCCGTCTGGAAAAGCTGCTCGAACTCGGCGGAGTCTATGCCGATATAGACACTCTGTTCGTTCAACCCTTCCCGGCAGAACTCTGGGAAAAAGAATTCGTCCTGGGCCAAGAGGAAGACATCGTCTGCCAGGGATCGGGAGAAAAGCGCCACTCCTTGTGTAACGCCCTGATCATGGCAAAGAAGGACGCCGCCTTCGGCCGCAGCTGGCTGGAGCGCATGGACTCCGCGTTCAATGGGACCTGGAGCGCCCATTCCACCTTGCTGCCATACGAACTGAGCCGGGAATACCCGCAGATGATCCATATCGAACCGGCACGGAGTTTTTACAAGCATCTCTGGACTCCCCAGGGCCTTCAAACATTGCTCCAGGGCTGTGACGGCGATTTCCGCGGCGTTTACAGCATGCACCTGTGGGCGCATCTGTGGTGGTCGGAAAAAAGGTGCGATTTCTCCCAGTTTCATGCCGGCCTGCTCACCGATAAATACATCCGCGAGGTCGACACGACCTACAACATCGTCGCCCGGAGGTTCCTGCCGTGAAGGGATCGGAACAACAGCCTCCCCACGGCAGGGTGTCGGTCATCATTCCCACTCGTGATCGTCCCGCCTTGCTTCGCGAGGCTGTCGAATCCCTGCTCAGGCAAACCCGGCCGGCGACTGAAATCATCGTCGTCGACGACGGATCGAGGGCGGAAAACTTTCCGGAGATCGATGATATTGGCCGCATGCATGCATCCATCTCCATTTTTAAATTGCCTGAAAACTCCGGCGTCACTGCGGCGCGGAATTTCGGTCTGGAAAGAGCTTCCGGGAATTTTGTGGTCTTCTTCGATGACGATGATCTTCTTCACCCTCGCGCCCTGGAACTCAACGAAGATTTCTTCGCCGCTCATCCTGCCAGTGATATCGTCATCTGCCGCAGCCGCATGTTCCTTACGGCCGAATCCGCTCCCAACTGCGCCCCGGAGCAACACCCATCCTGTCGCCCAGCCAAATTCTGGCTTATCGATCAATTTGACGGTAAGCGACTGGAAAGGAATCCTATCCGTGAAATCCTGCGCTTCGCCGTTCCCATCAATGCAATCATGTTCCGCAGAAAATGCCTGGGAACATCAGCTTTTCAGGTCGACCTGCGAATGGGAGAAGACAGATTGCTGCTGCTGAACCTCGCACGCCGGGGATGCCGATTCGCTTTTCATCCCACAATCCTGTCCTTCATCCGCATCCATGCCGGCAATGCCCAGACTGAACCCGCTGCCGCCAGGGCACCCATCCCCTATTTGCTTTCCTTGCTCTCTGGAGACATGCTGACAACAAACCACGACCGTTTCATCTGCCATGCCCGGCTCCTGCAGATATTTCAATACCTTCACGATCGTTCTCTTTGGCCCCACCTGCGTTTCCTTCTCCGTTTCCCCCACTTATTTCTTTTTTATACCTCATGGTACATGATCATTCAATTCAAGAAAAAAAAGCGCCGTCGGCACCTGGCACTGACGGCAGTGCCGGAAACGGAGGAAAGAAAAAGGTCATGAAACCCCACCTGCTTTACCTGAGCCCGGTCACACCCAATCCCGTCGGCAACGGTTTGGCTATGAGAGCGTTTCACAACCTGGCGGCCCTGGCCAACTCCCACGATATCACTCTTCTGGTCATTCCCACAGGCCTGCGTTCGTCCATGCCTTGCCAGGAAACCCGCCGCCTGTGCGGGAATATTTTCATTCTGGCCATCCGTCCCTGGCATGATTTCACCCTGGTTTTGCGCTTGCTACTTATCAAGATGTCCGGGATGCGGGTGCCGGGCCGCCACCGACCGTTTGAATTTAGGTCACTGTCACTGCAACGCCTGCGGGCGGCAGCTGGACTGCTCAAGAATAAAACCTTCGAGATCATCCATGTGTTCCGGCTCTACCTTTACCCTTACGCCTTCTTCCTGCTGCGCGACAACAGGGGGGCACGGATTCAGCTCGACCTGGACGATTTCGAATCCCGCGTCCGCCGTGGCCAGAGCGAACTGTTGAAGGAAAATGGCTACCAGAAATGGAGCGAGCGTATGTTGGGAGAAGCCATTGCTTATGAGGGGATCGAGCGGAACTGGCTCCATCGTTTCGACCGCATTTTCACCTGTTCGGAGATCGACAGGCTGAGACTCGGCAAAGCGTACGGCAACCTGCCCATAGAGGTTCTCCCCAACGTCGTCACTTCCCCCGGGCCCAAAACCCCGGGAACAGCGGCCGAACCATTTGTCTTTCTTTGCATAGGCGCTTTCTCCTATTTTCCCAACGCCGACGGACTGGATTATTTATGCAGGCAAGTTCTGCCACTGCTGTGGGAGCCAAAGGGAAGTGAATTTGTTTTTCATATCATCGGCGCCGGGGTAAAGTGGAGGTTTAGATTGCGCCGGATCTTCGACCATCACATCCGCTTTCTCGGCCGGGTTTCACACATTGACAGGTGCTACAATGGGGTCGGTGCCGCACTAGTGCCGATTCGGACCGGAGGCGGAACCAGGATCAAGGTCATTGAAGCCATCGCCCACCGTGTCCCGGTGGTTTCGACCAGCAAAGGGATCGAGGGATTGAAGCTTGAGCCTGGAGTTGATGTGCTCGTCGGCGACACGCCCCGGGAAATGGCCGAAAACTGCCGGGCCCTCCTGACGCAAAAAGACCTGCGGGAACGATTGCAAGCCAATGCCTTCGCCGTTTTCCAGAAATATTATATGCCGGAAAACCTGCGACCACTCCTGGCCGAATCGATCCTGCCAGGCAAGGATAGAGCCCGGTTGCCATGAACAACAATATGCCGAATAATCCGGGCGGCGACAAAGAAATCGTAGACATTCTGGGTTTGTGGGTATGCCCGCTCCGCACAGAGGAATTGAACAGCAAAATCCTCGGGGTGATCAAGAAAAGGGAAAGAGCGATCATACCCAACATCAACGTTTATTTCGCAACTCTGGTGTTGCGGCAGCCGTGGCTCAGGGATTTTTTCAACCTGGCTCCTTTCAACTTCTGTGATGGCGTGGGAATTATCCTTGGCGCCCGCCTGCTGGGCAAGAGTATCCCCGAACGTATTACCTATGCAGACTGGATGTGGAGTCTGGCCGAGCTGGCGGAAACCAACCGACTGCGATTGTTCTTTTTGGGAGGACGGCCCGGACTTGCGGCGCTCAGCGCCCAGAACCTTAAAAAAATCCACCCCGGCTTGCAGGTGGTCGGTACCGGGCATGGATACTTCGACAAAGCAGATTCGGGAGCGGACAACATGGCGGTTATCCGCGAGATCAACCAGTCCCATCCCCACATTTTGATAACAGCTTTCGGCATGCCCCTGCAAGAAAAATGGCTCCAAGACAACTGGCACAATTTAAATGTTAACATCGGCCTGACCGGCGGAGCTGTATTCGACTACCTTTCCGGCTGGCTGCGCCGGCCTCCTCTCTTTCTACGCCGACTCGGCCTGGAATGGCTGGGGCGGCTGTTTCTCGAACCCAAGCGCCTCTGGAGAAGGTATCTCATCG
>Ga0315293_10005104_pt1 | contig 12391 bp, 15 predicted proteins | sample YL17G13_20_MG_FD_203071 | JGI IMG/M metagenome (GOLD analysis project Ga0315293, IMG submission 203071) | Sediment microbial communities from Yellowstone Lake, YNP, Wyoming, USA - YL17G13_20 | ecosystem: Environmental > Aquatic > Freshwater > Lake > Sediment | place: USA: Wyoming | collected... | reverse complement strand
CGTCGTTCTCTGCATCCTATGTTAATGTCAAGCGCGAAGCGCGTCTGACCTACAAATGCTCGTCGCGATAGTCATTGCGAGCCCCGCTTCGGGGCGTCGCAATCTGTCGGCTTTTTGCGTGGCCGTCAGATCGCGACGTCTTTCCGCGAAGCGCGTCTGACCTACAAATGCTCGTCGGCATAGTCATTGCGAGCCCCGCTTCGGGGCGTCGCAATCTGCCGGCTTGTTGTGTAGTCGCCAGATCGCCGCGTCGTGCACCGCACTCCTCGCGATGACGTTCAGCACTCCTGCAACATATCCGGACACAGTTGGTGCAGTTGTAGGCCAGGAGCCTTGCGCTCCTGACAATTTCACGAGGATTGGCGAAGAAGATATCATCAATCGGAGATCGCGCCTTTAGGAGACAGGCAGAGCACCCTACGTCTCTTCATGCTCGCAGCCTTGGCTCTCGCCGCCGCAAGGGCTATATCAACCAGATCTTCGATGTCCATGTGGCCGGTATTCAGAAGGATATCATATTGGGTTTCATCGTATACATCATTGCGCAAAACCTTCAAAAGGTACGCCGTCCCATCATTGTTCATTTCTCGAAGCAACTTGCGCGCCTCTTTGAGCGGCAATCCAGATTCCTTCATAGCATTCTGCGTGCGAACCGGGTTGGGGGCATGCACCCGAATGTGCAGTCCACAGTCAGGACCCAAAACGTAGTTAGCGGCCCAATCTATGAGAACAACGCCGCCTAGTTCTGCAAGGCATAGTATTGTCTTGCATTGGTGCCGTACAAAGTCCGATTCGATACTGGGATCTAGAGCAATCGAATTAACGATAGTCGGCAAGGCCAATCGGAATTGGTCATCCAGCAGCGACTCAATCCTGCTGTAATTCTCTGAGCCGTCGGCGAATGCTTCAATGTGCTCAATCGTCAGGCATTGGAACCCCAGCCGAGGTGCCAACAGTTTGCCAAGCTGTAGTCCCAAACTACCCGGTTGAGCGCTAACAGTTACAACGGGTACCAAGCCGAGAGTCTGAATGAAGTCACGTCTGCCGTTGCTCCTCTCGGTCTCCCAACGCTGAAGAAGCTGATCTACTGTTGTCTCACCTACTAGCAATCTGCCCCCCCTGCATTCTATGAAAAGGCCTTGACAATCTCTGTGACAAGCGGTGCCTCGGGTTTTCCCTGGGGATGCGGACCGACTACTATTGAAATAGGTCGGGAGGGAGACAGTTCAATTGTCCCAAGCCACTGCACATATTTGAAGCCACTCACTTTTGCAGGTCGTGCATCAAGTTTCTTGAGAAACCAGTCGGCCCAGTCCTTCCCAGTAAGCATCAGAATTCGTTTGGGTTGCCAGCGACTGATTTCTGTAAGTAAGATATGACCGCAATGCTCTTGCTGGAGTCTCAGAAGGGCATTCGAGGGATTGCCCGTTGTTGCCGGAGAGATCTTATAGAGATTGCTCCACATCACGTGCGAAGGCCAATCCGATTCTGAAACGGTCCTGTCAAGGCTCAAGACGGCACTCTTGACAACCCGCCAGAACGCGGAACGAGCAACGTTGTAGTTGCCATCGGTGCGCTGCCAGTACTCATGAATCCAATTCATCGGACACTTGTCACCAGATTCGGCCATTTGACGCATCTTGACTACGCGAGGATGTATCTCGCGTTCGTCATCCAGTTCACCCTTCTTCCAACGCAGATCGTCCCACCCATTGACGGCTCGGCCGATCACCATCAACTCACCTTTAGACAGGAACCCTTTTCTACCCCAAAAGGCAGTCAGTTCTTTCTCTGGAAACTTATCGCGGAAATCATAGCAGTCTTTGATCACGGCGATATACTGCAATTGTAGCATGTGCGGCATTATTGCGTTTCTCCCTTCTGAACGCAGACAGTTCTTTCCACAACTAAGGACTCTTACTCCACTTGTCAAGCAGAATCCGCGGAGCCGCGAAGGGGTTCGACGCTACAAAGTTAATGGCCGGGTGGCCTACCGCTCCGCGGTGGGTTTTTCTTCCCCAGCCCTCTACAATTTCGCAACTAATTCGCATCAAATCAATCCCTCCGCCGCTTATGCAGAAGGAGCAATCCGTATGCGCACATTAAATATTCAATTCCCGACAACCACTTCCGCCAAATCTGGAAGCCCCGCCATTATCAAATGTAAAAAAACACGGAAACGAACCCAAACTATGCAGTGCCCCAACGACTTGGCGCGAAACAAGCGCACACAGACGACCGGTTTGTGACCGGTTTCGCTCCGGTTCCGTACCACATTCGAACCGTTACGGCTCAAAGGCGACCACATATGAGAAAGAACCTGGGGTTTCGACCTACCAAGTCATTTGGCCCCAGCCTCCGCTTGCCGGATGCTGTCCCGGTATGCCGCTCCGGCCGAGTCCCTCACCCGCTTTTCTTCGGTTCGCCTGAGGGAATCTCGTTGCGCAACTATCGAGTCGACATAGTGGTTTATTCGCGATGCGAACTCCTGCCGGCTGGCTGGTTTCCCCTGCAACAACTGAAGGTAATCATCCATCTCGCTTGGAGACAAGGAGTTGGCCTTGAGAGTCGAATCGCGCCACGCGAGGTATTTGGCCGGATCGCCACGAAAGTCGGCCGATGCCACCCAGACCTGCGCCGTCACCAGCGCCCGATGATCCGCTTCCGCCGCGAACTTTTTTGTGCGATACTTGTCATAAGTATCGTAGGCAAACCAGAGAACAATGATGAGTACCAGCGGAGAGAGACGTTTGACCCAGATCACGTGCGCGCCAACTTTCTGTTGCCCCGGTTCGCATAACCGCCCAATTATGGACTGTAACAGTCAACAATTCGCGTATGCAGATAGACTACCCCATTAAACGGCGCAAAAGCCGAGCCGTCAAGATCGGAGATGTGATCATCGGCGGCGGGTTCCCGATCGCCGTCCAGTCGATGACCACCACCGATACCCGCGATGTTCCGGCCACCGTCGCGCAGATCAACCAACTGTTTGAGGCCGGGTGCGATATTGTCCGCATCTCCGTTCTCAACCATGAGGCCGGGGACTGTCTTGCCGCGATTCGCGCTCAGGTCGCCAAACCGCTGGTGGCGGATATCCATTTTCAGTACAAGCTGGCGCTGAAAGCAATTGAGGCCGGGTTTGACAAAATTCGGATCAATCCGGGCAATATCGGCGCGGAATGGAAGGTTCGCGAAGTCACCAAGGCCGCCAAAGACAAGGGGGTGCCGATTCGGATCGGCGTCAACTCCGGCTCGCTCCCCAAGGATTTGCTGGAGCAGTACGGGCACGATGACCCGCACGCCTTTGTCGAAGCGGCTCTTCGCGAAGCTGCGATACTCGAGGATATGAACTTCACGGATATCGTTCTTTCGGTCAAATCGACCAACACGACCGTCGCATTCTGGGCGTATCACATGCTTGCGGAGCGGTGCGATTACCCGCTGCATATTGGCATCACCGAGGCCGGTATATTGGAGACCGGGACGATCAAATCCTCAGTCGGTATCGGCGCGATCCTGTTGACCGGCATCGGCGATACGATTCGCGTGTCGCTGACGGCTGATCCAATTCATGAGCCGCGAGTGGCGCATCAGATTCTGCAGGCTTGCTCGCTCAAGACCGACGGCGTCGAAGTGATCTCCTGCCCCACCTGCGGCCGGTGTCAGATCGATATGATTCCGCTGGCTGAATCTATCTCGGCCAAGACCCGACACATCAAGACGCCGTTGAAAGTGGCGGTGATGGGGTGTGCCGTGAATGGTCCGGGGGAAGCGGCGGCGGCGGATGTCGGCATCGCCGGTGGCGATGGGAAGGGGATATTGATTAAGAAAGGTCAAATCATCAAGCGGATGGACGAAGCGGACCTCGAGCGATCACTGCTTGACGAGATCGAGGCGATGACCGGGGAGCGGATCGAGCGGTAGGGTATACTGCTTGACCTGCCGGATTAGATTTCCCGGTGTAACAATCCTCTTTCTTCCACGTAGTATTAGCTACCATATTGTCCAAGTAGCGGTCCTTGATCCGCGCGTTTGAAGGAGACTAAGTTGTGAAAGATACCAAACTCGTCGGAGTACTCAATATCGTGTGGGGGTTGATGGGGATCACCGGTGGGGTCATTGGTGGCTTGATTCTTTTCCTCCCGGCGATTCTGGCTCGCGCCGGGTATCTGGATCGCGTACCCAGACACGAAGCCGATACTTTAATGGCTGTGCTCGGACTGCTGGCCGGGGTAATCGTGATCATTGCGCTGGCCGTCTCTCTTCCCAGTTTGATAGGCGGGATTGGGCTGCTCAAAGGACGGTCATGGGCGCGCACGCTGGTACTCGTGGTCTCATTTTTCAACCTGCTGGCTTTCCCCCTTGGCACGGCGCTCGGCGTCTATGGAATCTATGTTCTGTGGGATCAGCCGGTGGAGAGTGGCCAGCGGCAGGCAAGTAGTCAGGTCAGCCCGGCGCCGGGGCCGACTTCCTGACGCCGTTCTCGCGCATCTACTTTGCCTTCCTCGGCGCAACCATGATTGACTTCTCCCGCTCCACTGTCACTAATCCCGGTTTGGCGCCGCGCGGTTTGCGGACATACCGCCTTTCCGCATAAATCACCGGCACCAGCGAATCATTCTTCGCCTTGCTGTGATACGCCGCAATTGCGGCGGTCTCTTCGATTTCCCTCTTCGATGGCTCAAACGACTTGTTCGGAAACTTTATTACCACATGCGAACCTGCGCACTGCTGGGCGTGGAACCACAACTCGTACGGCTTAGTGAACTCGAACGTGGTGCGATCATTGTCGGAACCGTCGCGGCCAATGTAAATGGTAAGTCCGGTCGACAACGTATGCTCGCGATACGGTAGACGCGGTTGTTGCTTCTCGGAAACACTCTCCCTTGGCATCAGGGCGGCAATCTCGGAGCGGTATTTTTCCGAAGCGGAATCGAAATTCGCGTCCAGATCACCGCCGATTTGTTTCAGTTCCTGCAATTCCGATTGCGATATCTCAAGCCGCCGCTGCAACAGTTCCAACCCTTCCCGTCCTTTGCGGTGCTTCTTGAAATAGCTCTCGACATTTTGTTTGGGCGAAAGAGCGGAATCGAGAGAAATCGTAATTTTGTCGTGCGAGTGGGAGTACGTATCATCCAGCGTAATCGAGGCCATCCCGCGTTTAAGGCGATGGAAATTGGAATGAAGCAAATCGCCGATCCGCTTGTACCGCTCATAATCCGAAGCTTCGGCAATATCCTTTTCAACATGCTGAACCCGGCGTTCCAGCTTGCGAATGGCGCTTTGAACGGCCTGCTGAATGCTCTTCTTTTCGTCAACCTCTTCGACCGCAGACTGACGGCGCATCGCCAGTTCCATTACCGCCATCGACAGCGTCCTGAACTTCTCCGGTTGGTCGGCAACAGAAGAGAGCTTGAATGGATACGCCTCAAAGCCGCCGGCGATTGCGTATATGTACGCGGCTTCCGGCTTCTCGAATCGACCGGCCAAATCAGCAACTGAAGCGGCTACTTTCGCAAGCTGATCAGCAGTTGGTGTTGAATCATGTTCCAGCGACAGCCCGGCGCGAACTATGGCCTCGCGTGCCATCGTTTTGCTGAATCCGGCAACGTGCTTCTCTATCCAATAGATCATCTGGTACGACGAAGCCGCTACGGGATTGAGACTCTCGACAGACATCCGGCGCGGGTCGATACGCTCAATAGCCGGCTTCATTTCGTATAGATCACCTGTTGAAAAGTCGCGATTGCGGAGGGTGGCGAGTTTGCAATTGTCACTATCGAGCATCCAGACATTGCCGTTCGGACCGAGCGCCTCGAAAGCGAGTACTCGCTCGCCGGACTTATGTCTGACCCTGATCTGGAATATCCGGTCAAGGGTCGGTTGGTCAACGGAGAGAATCTCGGAGCCGGCGAGGTCAAATATCGGCCAGGGTTTCTCTTTGGTATCGATTCTTACCTTCGACGCCGGCGCCAGAAAGTAACCACAGCCATGTGGGTGAAACACAAATCCCAGCGCCCAGAGTATAGGGCGACTCTTGATGAAAAAGTACGCCGCGCGCTCCTTCTTGTAAAACTCGGTATTTACGATCTGGCCGTCGACAATTTCCTGCCGGAGTTCGTGTACGAGTGCGAGAATGTGCAGGGCGGTTTGCATGGGGCGAATATAGGTTCGGACCGGTTTGATTACAAGCTGTGAGGGTATGAGGATCCCTCGTCAATCAATTACTTCTTCAGATTAACCACTGTCGCTCCCCAGCCGCCGCCTGAACCCTCTTCGTGACGAAACGACTCAACATATGGATGCGATCTGAGCAGGGAGCGGACGATTTCCCGCTGAACTCCTATCCCTTTGCCGTGAACAATTCGGATAGCAAGGATGCCCCTCCGCAGACACTCAGCAATATACTCAAGAACGGCGTCCTTCGTCTCGTCCGGACAAAACTGATGCAAATCGAGAGTCCCGTCGATCGGGTACTCAATCGGTTCGGAGTCATCGCCGCACATGGTCGCCGTTTCTCGTCCGCTTCATTTGCACAGAACCATGATACTAAGCGTCATCCCTTAGAGCAAGGCGTCATCGCCCTTGCGAAGGATAACGAATGTGAGTAAACTTAGGCTGTTGGCACAGGCGCCGTTTACACAAGGAACTGCATGATGACATCTTCACCCAAGCCCACACCCGCCCCCAATTGGGACCTTGATTCTATCTTCCCCGGAGGAAGCAACTCAAGCGAGTATGCAGCCTATCGGGCAGCGGTCAAAGATAAGCTGGCCGGTCTCAATAAGGCGCTCGATGCGCTGCCGGATTCGATCAATGAAGAGTCACTCGGACAGTGGATATCATTGATTCTCGAATTTCAGCGCATAGGCGAGGAGTTGGCTCTTATCCGGGGCTTCGTCGGTTGCCTGATGGCTCAGAATGTGAACGATGGCCCGGCGTTCAAGATCGCCGCCGAAGCCGACAGCCTGATGGCTGAATGGGAGAAGATAAAGGCAGGAATAGAGTCGCGCGCCAAGGCGCAATCCGATGACGCCTGGAAAAAGCTGGTGACCAGTCCGGAGCTAATGCCGATCAGTTTCTTTCTCAATGAACTCCGTGACAATGCTCGCAGCAAGATGGCTGTGGAGAAAGAGGCATTGGCGCTGGACTTGGCAGTGAATGGCTACCACACCTGGAATCGTCTGTATGACAAAATGGCGGGGGATATGCGGGTCGATTTCGAGTTGGCCGGGGAAACGCGCAAAATGTCTCTCGGTCAGTTGGCATCGATCATGGATAACCCTGATCGCTCAGTCAGACAACGGGCGTTTGAGAAAGTCAACGAAGCATGGGAATCGCAGGTGGATTTGGCGGCGATGGCCCTCAATGCTCAGGCCGGATTCAGACTCGCCCTCTACGAGCATCGGCGTTGGCAATCTCCGTTGTACGAACCGTTAGTGCTTAACCGGCTGTCGCAGGAGTCTCTCGACGCCATGTGGAATGTTGTCGCCAAGAATGTCTATCGTCTCAAGCCGTATATTGAAACCAAGAAGCGGTTGCTCGGCATCGACAGGTTCAGGTGGTATGATGAGTTCGTTTTGTGTGGACAGTCGGAGATGAAGATGCCGTTTGACCAGGCGGTCGATTTCGTCATCGAGCAGCTTAGCCGCTTTTCGCGGGAGTTGGGAGATTTCTGTCGCATGGCGGTGCTGAAGCGTTGGATCGAGGCGGAAGACCGCCCCGGCAAGCGGATCGGAGCCTTCTGCTCGTTTATGGGACCACTGCGGCAGAGTCGCGTCTTCATGACCTATGCGGGCACCACCGACAACATTTTTACTCTGGCTCATGAACTGGGACATGCCTACCACACCTACACCCTGAAGGGCAAGCCGTTTCTTGCGGTAACCTACCCGATGGGACTGGCCGAAACTGCCTCGATCCTCAACGAACTGGTTACCAATGATTCGGCTTTGGCCGCCACCGCCGATCCGGCGGAGAAACTAAAGCTGGTCGATCAAACACTGCAAAACGCCTACGTATTTCTCTGCGACTTGAGATCGCGCTATCTTTTTGATACCGCCTTCTATGCCGAGAGGAAAAAGGGCGTAGTTGGAAAAGAACGATTGGATGAACTGATGTTGCAGGCGCAGCGGACCGCTTTCGGTGACCTGCTGGATGAATCCGGCTATCACAAGCGGTTCTGGTGCACCAAACAACATTTCTTCATGACTCGATCGCCGTTCTATCATTTCCCGTACACTGTCGGTTTCCTGTTCTCAAATGGCGTTTATGACTGCGCGGTACGGGAAGGAAAAGCGTTTGCCGGCCGATACCGCGCCCTTCTTGCCGACACCGGCTCCATGACCACGGAAATGGTGGCGAAAAAGCACATCGGGGTCGATCTGGCCAAAGAGCCGTTCTGGCAGAGTGCGGTCGATCGGTCCCTGAGCCGACTGGATGAGTTTGTAGAGGCTGCAAATGCAGGAACTTGAGTGCGCGCCCGATGGATGGCCTATCGGACGGATGGCAGGTGATTTCTGCGCGTAAGGTGGAAATATGAAGCTTATACCCAATCGCTCATATGTTTGGCTTACCGCCTTGGTTGCTGTTGCCGCCATGATCGGCTGCGCCAGTCGGTACCGTCTCGACCTCCATGTAACCGCCGACGGAGAGATGCGTCGGGTGAAGGTCGAACAGACGCAGTTTGCTCCCGGCACGGTTCTCAGTGACCCGATGTCGGAAACACAGCTTGAACCAGGCGAGGCTAACTGTGTTGTCGTCATGGCAGGCGCCCGCGGAAATACGCAAAGCCCGGCGGGCAAGTATGATGTTCTCAGGTACGATGAACATCTGCAGTACCGGCTTCTCCTCCAAATGCCTGCGGAATTGACAACCGGCAGTTGGCCCCTTGCCGAACGCTCCTTTGTCCAGATTATGGGGCGCTACGAACTTCGCAAGGAAGAGAAGCTGTTTACGCAATCGTCCGGAACGATAGGCATCGACTCACTCTCCGGAAACCGCGCCTACCTGTCTATCGAAGGTGAATTCAAGAACCAATCGGGCGCCACGCTGGCGGTCAAAGGGAGATTCAGAGTCAAGGTGAAATAAGGCTGCCGGCGTTCACGCCTGCGCGTTACGCTCCTCACATAAACCACTTTTTCGTGTGATGAACAGCATCGCCGAACTCCCGCATGAAGGCCATCTCTTCATCCGACAATGGTCCCTCGCGCAGCGCGGTCAGGTTCTCTTCGAGCTGTCTTGCGTTTCTTGGGGCTGTCAGGCAAACGTCAACATGAGGGTTTGACAATACAAATCGGTAGCACATTGGAGCGGTCGGAATGCGGCCGTCCTTCGGCCAATTTTTCGGACGCCGCGTGAGGTATGACCAGCGCGTCGCGGTATAGCTGATTAGCGTCGGATTGTGAGCGCCCAGGTGCGGGAAGATATCCTGTTCGGCCCCCCGATGAGCCGCGTTGTATCGGATCATGAAGGTATCCAGCAATCCCTCCGACGCCAGCCGTCCCGCGAACTTGCGGTCATGACAGGATAGACCTATCCCTCGCACCTTTCCTTCTTCGCGCAGACGAACCAAATCCTCGACTACTCGGGGCGGCATCTCCGCTTCCTTCATCACGCCGAGGAAGAGAAAGAAATCGATGTGGTCGGTTTTGAGTTGGCGCAATCTGCGCTCAAACGTCTTGCGGACATCCTGTCGCGCCCACACGTAGTTGTAGGCGCCGGTGGTGACGACCATTTCCCGGCGATGACTCTTGAACAAATCGCGCAGCACGGTCACCATCTGGCGATCAAAACTGAACACAAAGAAGAAATTGACGCCGGAATCTACAGCCTTATAGATTGTCTTCCTGCCCGGCCAATAGGTGGCGGACAATCCCAGACGGCAGACTTGGATGCCGGTATTGCCGAGAGTTGTGTGACCGAAATCCTGTGCGATCATCATCTCCTCATCTCCTTTATCGCCCGAGTTTCGCCAGCGCCTCTTGAAAGAGCAGCTCGCCATACTCGTCAAACAAACAGAACTGCACCCGCTGGAGTGATTTCGCGAGCGGTTGGTAACCGTCGACCGTGTGAATCATCAGATGCGCGCATGCTTTCATTGGGAATCCCCCTACACCGGTTCCAAATGCCGGGAAGGCGATACCGGTTAAGCCCAGTTGCTCCGCGACGTTGAGGCTTGAAACCGTCGCCTGACGAATCAGCTTGTCCGATACCCGAAGGTCCTGACCCATTACGGCGGCATGGATCACGGCTTTGAATCGAAGGGTGCCGGCTCCGGTGAAAACGGCTTCGCCCGGGAATATCGGTCCTTTGGCTATCGCTTGTTCCTCTATGGACTTACCGCCCGCGGCCTTGATGGCACCGGCCACACCGGAGCCCATCCAGAGACGGTTATTGGCGGCATTGACAATCGCCTCAGTGTCGGTCTTGGTGATATCCCGTTTGACGATTTCTATCCGAAACGGCATGGTCCGGCCTCAAATCGCAAAAAACACTTGACAAAATGGAGCAATCCAACTATCATGCTATTGAAAGGTGCCGCAAGACGGGGCGGCCACGTCCAGCCTCGCCACCTTCGGTGGCAAACCACGGATGCCTTTCACAGACATATTAAAGTTGTTTAAGCCCCCCGGCGCTAGTCGGGGGGTGTTTTTTTTCGATGAGGATCATGGTCCGGCTGTGAGCGTGAAAGAGCGCCACGCCGGACAGAGCACCGAGCAACGAGCCGACCAGAATGTCACCGGGGTAGTGGACCCCAACGAACACCCGGCTGGCGGCAATGACGGCGGCCAGCCCCACCAGCCACCATCGTGCGCGCAGGAATGCCAGTCCGAACAGGATCGCCTGGCCGAAAGCATTGGCCGCGTGACTCGACGGCATGGAGTGCCCGGAACCGCACGTGACCAGCAGACGGAAACTATCGATCGGCAGCGTGTGACATGGTCTCGGACGAGCAAAGAGCGGCTTAAGCCAATGCGAGGCTGTCTGGTCGGTGATAGCCAGCGTTAGGGCCGAGAATAATACCAGCCAGCGCGTGCGCCGGTCCCCCTTCCAAAGCAATACTATCGCGGCAATGGCATATGCTAGGCGAAGCACAGTGTCGGATGTCACCAACGGCATGACAACATCGGTCACGGCATTGGCCATGTGTACATTGACAAACAGGAAGATGGTCCGGTCTAAACCGGCGAGATACTCAAGCATATACCGACCGTCGCTTCTTCAAGAACTGCTGTACCTGTTTAAGGTTCGGTGCTCCGGTTCGCGCTCCCGGCTGAGTACACTTGATTGCCGCCGCCGCAGCTCCAAACTGAAGGCATCCGGACATTGGCCACCCTTGCAACACACCGTATAGATAGCCCGCATGAAAGCTGTCACCCGCGCCGGTAGTGTCAACGTTTTTCACAAGATACGCCGGCTGCCGATGCCATGTAAGGCCGTCGAAACCGAGCGATCCCTTCATTCCCTCGGTTACTACAATTTGCCCCGGGCATTTCCGTCGCAGGCGGTTTATTGCGGCACGCGCCGACCGCGCTTTAGTAAACGGCAGCGCAAACGCATCCGCTACAACCAAATGGTCCACCAATGGCAGCAGGGCGGAGACATCGTTGCGCATGGAGCCGATATCAAGGGAGACCGACACTCCAAGCCCCCTTCCCCAGCGGGCCAATTTCATGCAGGCAGGCATATCGCGACCATCAAGGTGAACGACTTTGGGAATAGGTAAGGCGCTAAGATCTATGTCCGATGGTTTTACCGCGATCTTCCGAAAGAGGGCAATCGTGCGTCGGCCGCTGTCGCTCTCGATCATCCCGGAAGCAAGAGCCGACAGTTGCTTCTTGACAATCACATTCCTGATATCAACTCGTTCGCGCTCTAGTTCATTGATCCCGATTTTCCCCGTTAGATCGTCGCCAAAAGCGCCGAGAAACGCTGTCTTTACGCCGAGCCGGGCTAACCCGACCAGACAATTAGGTACCGGTCCGCCTCCTTGAATGATGAGACCAACGGCATCGATCTTGCCACCGGCCTTCGGGAAATGTGGCACCGTGAACAGAATGTCGAGCGGGGCGATTCCCAGCCCCAGGCAATCGACCGTTCTCCTATGGCTCGACAATGTCAAGCTGCCCCTTTCCGGCGGTAAGTTCGATGAATCCGCTCCGAAGTTCCTCCGCTCTTGACTTACGAACGGTCAGCTCGACAACAACATCCTCGCCGAATTGCGCGTTTGTTACGGTTGCCCCCAGTTTGTGCTGCAATCGGAGCCATCGGTCGTAGTATGGAAACGCCATGCGTAGAACAAACGATGTCGTGAGAAAATGCTCATCCTTTCCCGAAGCTTCCAACGCCGCCTTTGCCGCCTCGCTGTAAGCATGGGTAAGGCCGC
>Ga0315293_10005103_pt1 | contig 12391 bp, 8 predicted proteins | sample YL17G13_20_MG_FD_203071 | JGI IMG/M metagenome (GOLD analysis project Ga0315293, IMG submission 203071) | Sediment microbial communities from Yellowstone Lake, YNP, Wyoming, USA - YL17G13_20 | ecosystem: Environmental > Aquatic > Freshwater > Lake > Sediment | place: USA: Wyoming | collected... | reverse complement strand
GTCGCCATGGACCGCACACAGGTCGGCGACAAGTACGTCGTCGAGGAAATGATGCGCCACGGCTACATACTCGGCGGCGAGCAGTCCGGCCACATCCTCTTCCTCAATTGCTCCAACACCGGCGACGGCGTCATCACCGCCCTCAACATGCTCAAGGTCATGCTCGACGCCGGCAAGAGCCTCTCCGCGCTCTGCGGCGGCATTAGAAAATACCCGCAAGTCCTCATCAACGTGCCAGTGCGCGAGAAAATCCCGCTCGAAAATATCCCCGCCGTCAAGGAGAAGACGCGTTACATACAGCGCAGTCTCGCCGACAGGGTGCGCCTCGTCCTGCGATATTCCGGCACGGAGAAAAAAGCCCGCGTCATGCTCGAAGGCCCCGACCAGGCCGAAATCGAAGCCCTCGCCAGGGACATCGCAAAGGCAATAGAAGACGAAATCGGAGAAAAACCATGAAACGCAACGTCGTGCATCTGGGAGTAAACATCGACCACATCGCCACCGTCCGCGAGGCCCGTAAGACCTACGAGCCTGATCCCGTCTTCGCCGCGTATCTCGCCGAACTCGCAGGCGCGAGTTGCATCACCGCCCACCTCCGCGAAGACCGCCGCCACATCCAGGACCGCGACATCGCCATCCTCCGCCAGACCGTCACCACGCGCCTCAACCTCGAAATGGCCCAGGCCCCGGACGTCGTCAGGTTCGCCCTCAAAATCCTCCCAGACCAGGCCACCCTCGTCCCCGAACGCCGCCAGGAAATCACCACGGAGGGCGGCCTTGACGTCGTCAAGGAAAAATCCTCGCTCAAAAAACTCGTTCGCCGCCTCAAGGCCGCGGGCATCGTCGTCAGCATGTTCATCAGCCCCGAACGCGAACAAATCGACGCCTCGCGCGACATCAACGCCGACGCCATCGAAATCCACACCGGCTCTTACGCCAACGCAAAAAAACCCGCCGCCGTGAAACGCGCCCTCGACGAAATCACGCGGGCCGCCGCCTACGCCCACTCCCTCGGCCTCACCGTCATCGCGGGCCACGGCCTCACATATATTAATGTAAGGCCCATCGTCGAAATTCCAGAAATCGTCGAACTCAACATCGGTCACAGCATCATCTCGCGCGCCGCCTTCGTCGGAATCGAACGCGCCGTCCGCGAAATGGCAAAACTTCTTAAAAGATAACAGGAGGACCGCACAGTGTTCCAGGTAGCATTTACAGCATTGGTAACGCCGTTCAAGAACGGCGCGGTCGATTACAAGGCGCTTGATGAACTGGTGGAGTGGCAAATCGCTCAGGGCATCGACGGAATCGTCTCCGCCGGCACCACCGGCGAATCCGCCACACTCACCCACGAAGAGCACAACGAAGTGAACCGCCGCGTCCTGCTCGCCGCGAAAGGCCGCGTCCTCGTTATCGCCGGTACCGGCTCAAACAGCACCGCCGAAGCCATCGCCATGACACGCGCCGCCCAAAACGCCGGCGCCGACGCCGCCCTCCTCGTCACCCCTTACTACAACAAGCCCTCGCAGGAAGGCCTCTTCCGCCATTACAAAGCCATCTCCGAGCAGGTCAGCCTCCCCATCCTCGCCTACAACGTCCCCTCACGCACGGGCGTCAACCTCCTGCCCGAAACCGTCGCGCGCCTCGCCGGACTTCCCAACCTCGTCGGCATCAAGGAAGCGTCCGGCGGCGTCGAACAGGCGAAAAAAATCCGCGAACTCTGCCCGCGGCTCGTCGTACTTTCCGGCGACGACGCGCTCACCCTCGACATGATGGCCGTCGGCGCGAAGGGCGTCATCTCCGTCACCGGCAACATCGTCCCAGCCGACATAAAAAAAATGGTCGCCCTCGCGCTCAAAGGCAAAATGGACGAAGCGCGCAAAATGCAGGAAAAACTCATGCCCCTGCACAACGCCATGTTCCTCGAAACCAATCCCCAGCCCGCAAAAATCGCCCTCAAATTGCTCGGCCGCGGCAACGCCGAATTCCGCCTCCCGCTCTGGGGCATAAGCCCGGAGAACGAGGAAAAACTCCGCGCCGCCCTCAAAGCCTACGGCCTCCTCTCATAATATAGGTCTTATATGTCTTATATGTCCTATATTTTAGGTATTGAGACCTCCGGCAAAGTCGGCGGCGTCGCCCTTGGTAGGGGAGGGGAAATCCTCTCCGAACTCTCCTTCGAAAAAGGCCTCATCCACGGCCGCGCACTCGTACCAATGATAAAGCAACTCCTCGACCAGCGCTCCCTCAAACCCGCCGACCTCGCCGCCATCGCCGTCTCCGCCGGCCCAGGCTCCTTCACAGGCGTGCGCGTCGGCGTCGCTTGCGCCAAAACCATGGCCTACGCCACCGGCGCAAAACTCGTCAGCATCGCCACCCCCGACGTCATCGTCCGCAACGCCCCCCCCGACTGCGAATACGCCATCCCCGTCGGCGACGCCCGCCGCGGCAACGTCTTCACATGCATCTATCGCCGCGTCAAAAACGAATGGGTCCCCCAGACCGACTTCCTCGCCGTCACCCCCGACGAACTCCTCGCACAGGCCCCGCGCGGAAGCCTCCTCCTCGGCGACGCCATCCCCCGCTACGCCGACCTCTTCACAAAAGCAGGCATGATCCTCGCCCCCGAATCCCTCTGGTACGGCAAACCCTCCGAAGTCGTCCGCCTCGCCCTCCCCAAAATAGAGCAAAGCGCTTTCGAAGACCCCCAAACCTTCGCCCCCGCCTACCTCCGCCCAACCGAGGCCGAAGTCAACCTCCTCCAAAAACGCCTCCGCGAAAAACACCAGCATTGAATGCGCCGAAAGGGTCGGACCCCGAACTCACCCCCGGCGTGACCTTCGGGAGGGGGCTGACCCCAGATACCCACAATTCTGGCCGCACCCAAAAATCGCATGTCGGAAAGATTTTTCTTGCAACATGAAACGGAAAGTGATATTTTATAAAATATAAAATGTAAAACCATTTCGGGCGTCTTGCCGGAGGGGGAACATGCGACAGTATCGCCTGTGGGCGGAGATTGATCTCTCCGCGCTGGAAAATAACCTGGAGGAAATAAAGGGGCGTCTCAGGCCGGGCTGCGAGATAATGGCCGTCGTCAAGGCCAACGCCTACGGCCACGGCGCTGTCGCCGTCGCCAGCGCCCTCGTCCCCGCGGGCGTCACGTGGCTCGGAGTGGGGGACTCCTCCGAGGCGCTCGAACTCAGGCAGGCCGGAATCACCGCCCCAATCCTCATCCTCGGCGCGGTCATCGACGACGAAGTGCCCGACGTGGTGAGAGAAAATATCACGCCCAGCATCCACTCCTCGGAACGCGCCAAATTCCTCAATGACGAAGCCGTGCGCCAGAACCGCGTCCTCGAAGTGCACCTCAACATCGACACCGGCATGGGAAGGCTCGGCGCCTCCCCGCGCACCGCGATTGAACTCCTGCGCGAAATCTGGGACCTGCCGAACCTGCGCGTCACCGGGCTTTGCACGCATTTTTCTTCCGCATCCTCGCCGACGCTGCATTTCGCGCGGGAGCAGTTGCGCACCCTCAACCGCGTCATGGACGAGGCCGCCCGCCTCGGCTATCACTTCCAGATAATCCACGCCGCCAACAGCGCCGCGATGCTGCGCATGGAGGAGTCGCACTTCAACATGGTGCGCGTCGGCATAGCGCTCTATGGCATGGATCCTGACGGCTTTTTCCGCGATGTCATTTCGCTGACGCCCGTTCTGTCCCTGAAGACGCAGATAATTTACCTGAAGACGCTGCCTCCGGGGACGCCGATGGGATATGACCGCACATACTTCACGCACTGCGAAACCCGCGTCGCCACGCTCCCCGTGGGCTACAACGACGGCTACTCGTACCTGCTGAGCAACAAGGCCAAATGCGTCGTCAACGGCAGGCAGGTCCCCGTCATCGGCAACGTGACGATGGACTACACGATGATCGACGTCACCTACGCCGGGGAAGTCCACGTCGGTGACGAGGTCACGCTCATCGGCAGGAGCGGCAACGCGCAGGTCACGGCGGAGGAACTCGCCAACCTCACCGGCACCATCCCCTATGAGGTGACGTGCCTGCTGGGAAAGCGCGTCAGGCGCGTGTATTTGCGGAAACCACGGGAGCAGCAGCAAGTCCTTACCCATGCAGAAAAAGCCGAGTAATCCAACCGCTCCGCAAGAGAAAACTTCGGCTGTGCCGGCGATGATCCTGCTTGCGCTCGTATTGCGAATGGCGGTCGCGTTCGCATACGGCGTGCATCAAAATGCCTCGGAATCTCCGACCTTCGGCGACACCGCCGAATACTGGGGAATCGCCGCGAACCTCGCCAACACCGGCGGCATGTACGCCGTGCTTGGAGACCGCGTTTGTCAGGCTTCGCGGCCTCCGCTGTATCCGATTGTTCTCGCGGCGGCGATAAATGTAGCGAAGGCGGACGCCGTGCGCGTCGCCGTGATTTTGCAGGCGCTGATGGGCACGCTGACGTGCTGGCTGGTCTATCGCATCGCGCGGGAGAAATTCGGCGAGCGCGCGGGCCGCATAGCCTTCATCCTCTGCGCAATCTATCCCTTCTTCATCTTCTACACCGGCCTCTTCCTCACCGAAACGCTCTTCTGCCTGCTGTACGTCCTTCTCAACTGGCTCATGACGAAAGCATCCGGCCGGTCAGCGCCCTTGTGGGCCGCGGGGTGCGGGGTGGCGCTGGGACTTTGCGCGCTGACGCGCAGCGAACTGCTCGCCTTCCCCCTTGTCGCTCTTCCAATCTGGATTCTCACAGGCGAAAACCGACTGCGCCGCCTCGGCCACGCGCTCATTGCAACGCTCGTGATGGCCGCCGTTGTGTCGCCCTGGGCGATAAGGAATTCCGAAGTCTTCCACGGCAAAACGGTAATCGGCACGACGCGGCTTGGCCACGATCTGTACGAGGCCAACAATCCGCAGGCCGACGGCGGCATCGCCGCGGAACGCATTGCATGGGACAAAGCCGGCTTTGTCCCAAATGACGCCGATATGTCCGATGAGCAGTACGAGTTTGCGAAAAACCGCGCATTGCGGGCGGAAGCTATCGCGTGGATAAAGGAAAATCCGGGCAGGTTTTTGGCCCTCGTCCCGCAAAAAATCTGGCGCACCTGGCGGCCCATCCCCGCGTTCAGCGAATTCCAAAATTGGTATTTCGTGGCCGTCAGCCTCGCCTCCTACGTCCCCGTTATGTTGCTCGCCGCCGCCGGCGCATGGCTCCTGCGAAAACGCGCCCGCAAAGACCTTTGGCCGCTGCTGGCGCCGGTCATCTTCGTCGCCCTGGCGCATTGCGTTTTCATCGGCTCGCTGCGGTACAATCTTCCCGCGATGCCGTTTGTCATTATACTGGCCGCGGTCTCGCTCGACAGGATTGCCGCCGGCTATCTCGCGCGCCGCGCCCGTCGCCGCGCGATTTGAAAAAATTTCGGGCCGCTTGCGTAAACTGTCTGAAATCGTTTGACGGACTGCGCATACTTATTAGAATGGCGTGTTTAGTCTGGAGACGGAGGCGCGGAGACACGAAATGTTCAAGAGAGTAGTCCTGTTCATCATTAGCACAGTCGCGCTGCTGCTGGCCATGGCGGCGGCGGACGCAATGCTTTTAACAACTCCGGGGCAGTTGCGCGTTCGCATTGCCGAGATTCTGGCCGAGCAACTCAACGCGGACCTGCAACTTGATTCGATAAGCCACCCGGCGTTCAGTTCGAAGGTCTACATAACCAACTTCAGCCTCAAGAGCCGCGGCCAGGACAGCCGCGTCTTCTTTACCGCCAGGGAGGCGACTTTATCACTGAACTATCTTGGCTTCCTCGGTGGAAGGGACATAAAGAGCATCTCCTTCGAGAACCCCACGCTGACCCTCTATAAATCCGGGGAAGAAACCGAACCAGGCCCCCCGGCCAAGTTCCCGCGCCCGAACCCCCTTGAAAGTCTCGCCAGGTCCCCCCACAGGGCGCAAATGCCCAAGTTCATCTTTCGCAATGCCATCGTGCGGGTAAACATCGACGGCTCCGAGCCGGCCGAAATTGTCGGGCTTAACCTTGTGATAGACCCCGCCGCCGCCCGCGAGAAGAACTCTTTGACATTAAGTTACGAGTACGATTCGGAAAGGCAGGTCCAGGTTGACGTGACGATAGACCCCGTAACCGGCATCATCCACTACGTGACCAGCGGTGCCGCCCCAAACTACCTCTGCCTCACCGACAAACTGCACGACATCCTCGCGAGGCTTTCACGGGGCGAACCCGCGGGCTTCGCGGCGGATTTCCTTGATGTTTGGGACAACCTGGGCCTGGGCGGCGTACTCAGATTCGAATCCTTTGAAGCCACCTACGACCCCTCAAAGGCTGAAGCGAATCGCTGCGACTACAAAGGGGACATCGCCATTGAGAACGCCACGATGGCGGTAAAGGAATTTCCCTATCGAGTACAACTTGTCGGCGGCCACGTCCTCATCGACGGGGTTGATGTCACGCTGAAAGACCTGAAGGGCCGCAACGACGCCGGTCCCGGCGTGATGGAGGGCTACGGCGCCATCAAGAACTTCCTCTCAGGCCAGAGCGAGGTGGACCTGACGCTCACCGCCCACGGCATGCCTATTGACAAGAAACTGCACGAAGCCCTCAAAGTCGACAAGGACATGGAAAGAATTTGGAACGCCATCCAGCCCGAAGGCGTCGGCAAGACCGCGGTAATACGCCTGAAAAAACAGCCGGACCAACCGCTCTGCGAGGCGAGCGTCGAGATAACTTTCGACGGCCGCGCCAGCGGCGCATGCGCGTACGCGGACACCGACGGCTCCTCGAAGACAGTTCGCGTGACAAACGTTGACGGAACAGTGGACTTCTCGCCGACAGGCGTGAAGATCATCAACGCCGCCGGCAAGATCGCCGGCGTCAAGGCCGCTGTCACCGACGGCACAATCACAAGGCCCGGCTTTGACGACAGCGAGATAAACGTGCATGCCGTCACGGACAAGTTCGCAATAAGCGGCGAAGTCCTCGCCGTCCTTCCCGAAAGCCTTCGCAAAGAGATAGAGGCCGAACACCCGGAGGGAGAATTCAGCCTCGACCTGCGCCTCACGAAGAAAAAAGACGACCCCAAGCCCGCGTTCAGCGGCAAGGTGATTGCGCGCGGCGCGTCAATCCTCAGCAAGATGTTTCCATACCGCGTCGAAAAAATCGAGGGCGCGCTCTCTTACGAGAATGGCCGCATCTGGTCCGAGGAAGGCGCGGACATCACCGCCGCGCACGGCCCCGCAAAATTCAACGTGAAACTGGACGTCTCGGACCTCAACGGACAACCGGCCTGCAACATCGAGATCCACGGCGAGAAGGTCCCGCTGGACATGGAACTCTACAACGCCTTTCCGCCGGAAGTCCGCGAGCAGATAGACAACTACGTCCCGCGCTCCGCGCTGGAAGCAGGAAAGGGGACGTGCGACTTCACCTGCACAATCAAAGGCCGCTCGCCCGACCAGGAAATCACGGTTGAAGTCAACGTAACCGCCGCGACAGTGCAATGCGCGCATTTCCCCTATCTGGTCAATGACGTCAGCGGCACGCTCAAAGTCGCGCCGGGCGGCGTCCATCTCCAGAACCTGCGCGGCAAACACGGCGGCGCGGAACTCTCGCTCGCCGGCAGCAAAATCGAAAAGGACGCCGTCGACATAACCATCAACGCCAAATCCCTGGCTTTTGACGACGACCTGAAAAAGGCGCTCGGCGAGAAATACATCAAAGTATACGACTCGTTTCAGCCCAAAGGCAGCGTCGACATAACCGCGCGCCTGACCCGAAAGGGGAGCGAGGACCTCCGGCCGGAAATCACCGTCACGTCCAACAAGACAATGGAATTCACATACAGCGGCTTCCCCTTGCCCGCCACCGAGGTCGAAACGGAATTCGTCATCGCCCCCGAAAACGTCAAGGTCGGCAAACTGGCCTGCAAACTGGGCGGCATCACCATCCCGCTGACAGAGAAACAGAACTACTGCGAAATCTCGCTCGGAGACGTGCCGCGGTTTTTCCTGCACCTGGAAAAGGCCGAAGGCGTTCGTATTGATGACCAACTCAAGAACGCTTTCCCCGCCGGTCTTCGCGATTCGCTCAACAGGATGTCCGTCAAAGGCGGCCTCGACATCTCGGACATGGACCTCGATTTCCTGATGGGTGAGACGCGCGCGAGGTATTCATACAAATTCACCGCCGCGCTCAAGGACTGCTCCCTCGGCGAAAAACCCGCCATCGCCAAACTCACCAAGACAATGAAAATACAGGCCGTCGCAAACCCCGGCGAGCAGGCGAACGCCGAGGGAACGGCCTTCGAGGACATCGAGTTCTACATCCGCGGCCTGCACGTCATCAACCTCAGCGGAACCGTCACCCGCCTGGACGCAAAGGACGTGGACTTCAAGAATCCCGCCGACCCCCACCGCCTCGACTTCAAGGCAAGCCTCTACAACAAAGGGGAAACGCCGAACATCATAAACGGATTCTTCATATTCTGCCTCGGCGACTCAAAAGAGTACAAGGGCGGGTTCGATTTCGACAACGTCGACCTCGCCGCGCTCCATTCCGAACTCATCGGCAAGCCGTCAAACTTGAGCGGAACCATGAAGGGCGGCGTCGTGTTCCGCGGCGAAGGCGAGGACTTCGGCAACCTGCAGGGCAGCGGCCACATGAACATCACGGAAGGCAACCTCGGCCAACTGCCACTGATATTCAGCCTCAACCAACTGCTCAAAATCGACCTGCCCGAAAGACAGGTCATCAAGGACGCCCGCCTTGAATTCAACATCAAGGACAAGGCCTTCAACTTCGACGTCATGACCTTCAAGAGCCAGGCCGTCAACTTCATCGGCTACGGAAAAGTGGACTTCGACGAAAACCTCGACATGATCGTCTTCAGCGACACCGTCCTCAAGATACCCGTCCTCGAAGAAGTCATGCGCCTGTTCAAGCGGCAACTCTACCCCGTGAAAGTGACAGGCACTTTCAGCAAGCCCGAAATGTCGCCCGCCGTTTTCAAACTCATCACCGACATCCCCGGCGGCGTCCGCAACCTCCTCGGCCTCGGCGACTAGCCGACGCCCGCGATGCGCAGCGCGAGCGCCAGTTGGCGCAGGTACTCCCCCCTCGCGCGGTTTATCAGGACCGCCTGCGTGAACTGCTCAATCGCCTTGCGCTTCTCTCCCAGCGCAAGATACACCTCGCCCAGCCTGAACCGGTAATACGCATTCTCAGGAAACGCCCCAATCGCCGCCAGGTACGCGGACACCGCGGCATCATTCTTGCCCCCAGCGTACAGCGTCTCCGCATCGTAAAAATGCGAAAAGCGCGGCGAATCCGCATCCATGCTCCCCCATTCCGCGAAACGCATCCGCATCATCTCCAGCGGCGTGGAACGCGAAAGCGAATACCGCAGCGCGACCCGCCGCCGCGCCTCCTCCAGCAATCCCCGCTTCGCGTCTTCAACGGTGATGCCGCCGCTGCGGGCGAAAAGCATTTCCTGCGCCGTCGCAATGTCGCCCGCGAAGCCCTCCGCCACGCCGCACCATATCACGTTCTCCGGCGACGGCGCGGTCTGAACAAGCGTCCTGTATATGCCGAGCGCGTTAGCATACCTCCCCGAAATCAGAAGGCCCCGCGCCAGCATCTCCTGCTCCTCCGCCTTGTCCGGCGCAAGCGACGCCGCAAGGTCAAACACCCGCAGCGCATGCGCCGCTTCAGTCTGAAGCGCGTTGTCCTTCCGTCCGCGCCTTTCGGCGGAAACGTCCAGAAGACTGCGCTCCCTCGCGCCGTCCGCCATAAGCCTCTTCAGGCCGTCCATGTACGCCTTCGCCACGTCGCTGGCAAGCGGCGCGTTTTCAGAGTTCTCGCGGTCAAACTCCACCGCCAGCAAAACCATTGCCGCCGCGGTTTCAGGGAATCCCTTGTCCAGAAACTGCCTGCCGGTCTCGCGCAAGTCTTTCGCCGCGGCCTTCTCTCCCCCAGGGCCGTACATGTCCTTCATCATCCCGCGCGCGATTTCCGGGTCCTTGAATACCGCGTCATAGTAGTACGCCGCCGCGGCGTAATTGCCCGCTCTCTCATACAGGTCCGCGAGCGCCAGTTGCATGGGCAGCCTGTCCTGCTCGGTCTTCACCGCCGACAGCGCCTTCCTGTAATCTTCCGCCTGTGCCAAAAGCCGCGCCTTGTATGGGTGGATGAAGAAGTTGGCCCCGGCCCACACCAGGCACGCAATGAAAATCGCCACTATCCCCCGCGCCATCATGCGCGCAAATCCCTGGAACCGCTCTCCTATCTCCGGATGGTACATCGCGTCTATCAGAAACTTCACCCGCTTGTCTATGCTCGAATGCATCCACGAACGCAGGTTCCGCGCGTTCCCGCTGTACAACGCCACCTTCTCCAGCGCGTTCACGAACACCATCGTGTCCCCGGCCATCTTGCACCCGAACATGTCCGCCTGCCGCTCGAACCGCCGCGATATGAACCCGAACACCAACCCGATGAATATCCCGAACGTCAGCGCCACCTCAGCGATCCTGTCGATTATCCCGTTGCCCGTTGCCAGAGGCCGCATAATGAACATCGTTGCGAAGGAGATGACTATCAGGAACGCCGCATATATCGCGATGTGGCGGTGCTTCGCGTGGCCCAGTTCATGCCCGAACACCGCCTCCACCTCCGAATCAGACAGGTGCCTCAGCAACCCGTCCGTGATGATGACGTACCGGTACCGCCCGAAAAGGCCCAGCACCGCCGCGTTGATAATGCTCGCCCGGCCCGTCCGCCACAGAAGTATGTCCCGTATCCGCACCCCCGCCCGCCGGGACAACTCCTCCAGCCGCCCGCGCAGGTGTCCCATCGGAAAACTCTCAACCGTCCACAAGAACCGCGCCAGTATCGGTATCAGCGTGTAAATCGCCGCCATCACCGGCACGAACGCCACTAGTATCAGTTCCTGATAAAGCGCCAGATACTCCTGGATGCCGCGAAGCCGCTCCACCGCCTCGAAAAGGAAATTGAAACCCAGCAGCGGTATCATCACCACCAGCGTCTGCCGGACCTGAAAACTCAGGTACTGACCCAGCGTCCACGACCTGAACGAGAACAACCTCTCCACGTGATAGTATATGAGCCACGATATGAACAACATCACTAGAAACGGCAGGAGTTTCAGCAGGAAATGCGCAAAGATGATTCGCTCCGGCGGGGCCGCCATCTCGCTCACGTCATACCAGTTGAGCGGCGTGAGCATCACGAAGTACAGCGTGAGCATCAGCCCCTTGTAGCCTGATGAAAGCGTCCGCGCCTCCCCGTACGTCGCCTCCGTCCGGTCGGGCCGCGCCTTCAGCCTCCGCGCCATGATAATCCTGAACGCCAGCCCAAGAAGCGTGAACACCGCCACCAGCGCCGCATAAGCCGACAGCGCCGCCAGCATCCCGCCGGGTTTGCCCGGATGAAGCGCCGCCAGCTGCCGGACGCTAGGGTCCCCGGCAGCCTGCGCTATCACAAACGCAAACAGTATCAGTATTATGTTGAGCATTTCCGCTATGCGCCGAAAGGTTTACCAGCCTCTGGCTGGGTCAGACCCCATTACGGAGCGCGGGACGCCTTGCGGCCCATCTCGTAGATGGGGTCTGACCCCGAACTCACCCCAGGCAAAAAGTCCGCCCCTTTCCTCGAACACACATCTGCCTTGGTTCAACCGCCGGGTTTTGCAATAGCGCCTAAAGTCCACTCGGCTTCTTGCTCGAACGGAACGATATGTCACGCCGAAGGTGCGACAACTTCCTCTCGCTCTCCGGGTCCATCCGCACGAACTGCACACCCACCCTGTATGCCTTCTTCTCGGGAATCTTCTGCGACCAGATTACCCGCGCCCGGAACATCATGTTCCCCAGAAACGCCGGCACCGTCGCCAGAAGAGAAATCTTCCTGCCGGGCCGCAGATATTCCTCGCAGATGAACTGCATGCCCCCCGCGCTGATGTTCACCATCAGGCACTTGGCCCCCCCCTCGGGCTTTCGCAGAAATCGCGGTATCAGCGGCGTGCTGTAATAGACCGCGCTGTCAGGCACAGGGAACCGGTGAGATTTCCGCCTGTCAGCCTTCTGCGACAATGTTTGCTCCGGCATCTTCCTCGCTCCCCATCATATCTGGAATACGCGCCGAAAGGGTCAGGTACAATTACGGAGCGGAGGCGAGGGGGTCAGACGCCAAGGAGAAGTCCCGCTTCGGGACTTCGGGAGGGGTCTGACGCCCGTGCCCGCCGTCCGGCGGGCCGCCCAGCTCGTAGATTGTGCCTGACCCACGAACTCACCCCAGTCCCGGAACGACCTGAAGGTCGTTCCCTACATTATCATGGTTT
>Ga0315293_10005101_pt1 | contig 12393 bp, 7 predicted proteins | sample YL17G13_20_MG_FD_203071 | JGI IMG/M metagenome (GOLD analysis project Ga0315293, IMG submission 203071) | Sediment microbial communities from Yellowstone Lake, YNP, Wyoming, USA - YL17G13_20 | ecosystem: Environmental > Aquatic > Freshwater > Lake > Sediment | place: USA: Wyoming | collected... | reverse complement strand
CTTCCGTGAATCCCCCTGAGCTGCCGGCAGGATGGCCTCCAGCTTGGTGGCCTCCCCCAGGTCGGCGTAAATGACCCCGAGCAGGGAAGTGATCTGTTCGTCGAACGGCAGACTGTCGAAGGCAAATCGCGTCAGTTGTTCGGCATCAAGCAACCGTCCGGCCTTACGAAGGCTGTCAGCGGTGATCACGATGCCGTCCGCATAGGCAGTAGTCATCCTCAGCGCGTTGCCATCTTTGAACAGCGAAGAATCAACCAGTCCTCGAACCCGGAACTTAGTGCGGTCGGCGTATCGCCGATAGCATTCATCAACAGCGATTGCCATCGTGCCGGCGCTATCCCGAAGCCGCCACATCAGACCGCTCAGAGTCAAGCGGTGATCGATATTTGCCCCTCGATAACGGCGGTGACTTGGCGGCACCGTGGTCGAGAAATTGACCGGGCGTTTCCGCGTATTGTGATCAATAATGGCATCGATTACCTGATCAGAGATATTGAATACGCGGCCGTCGGCCGCCTGATACGCCCTGAGCCGACCGATCTGATCATCTGTCCAGCCCAGGTCCACTCGCATGTAATCCCGGACCTGTCTGATATACCACTGGGCGCTGGCCAATGACAAATTTACAATACTCACGTCCGTGCGGAAACCGAACGCTTCCTGCAGACACCACAGCGGAAACGTGTCATTGTCACCGTAGGTGAATAGCACCGCATTAGGGTCCGCAGAGTCGAGGATGTTACTGGCATAATCGTAGGCGACGTAATTTCGGGACCGGTCCGACTCCCAATAGTTGCCGGCCAGCGCATAGACCGGAAGCAAGAACAGCAACAGGCAACAAGCCAAGATCAGCTTCCGAACCGCCGGACTGAATCTGTTGACTGATTCCTGCACGTATGCAATCAACGCCGCGATTCCCAGCCCAACCGCCAATCCAAACACCAGGAAAGCCGATGTGAAAAAATAGTCCCGGTCTCGGACCTCGATATAATCGCGACCGGTGACCGGATGCTGCCGCGTGCCGTCGGCGAAATTCATGTACAGCACGAGGCCTATCGAACCGATGATCGCAAGCAGCGTCAGCACAAGACCAACTTGCGGCGCGCGGCGGACTGTCTCCCACAGACCAAGCGCCCCCAGCAGAAACAGCGCCATGAAGCGGGGCCCGGGCAGCCCGTATTGGTCGCTAAAGAACCGCCAGAATCCCATGCGCTGATAGTCGCCGAACTGGTTCTTCCATTCGGCCCGCCGGACAAACATCCGCTCCATCATAGATTGCGAGGTGTACTGTTTCCGATCTAGAAAATCGGCCGTGACTGCAAAGCCGCTTGATAATGCGCTATGGTCGAGCATCGGTTTCTGCGCCGACCGAATCGGGAGAAACAGGTGTACGGAATAGCCGAGTGCCGCCACCAGGAGAATCAGGAGGGCTATCCGCCACTCACGGCTCTTGGAGACCGCGACCATGATTAGACAGACAATAAGCGCGGCCGACAGTGCGTACAGGAAAGGGAATACGCCGATCATGACGGCTGATGAGCAGGCGATGGCGAACAGAATCGGCCAGCGGATGTGCTTTGCAAGAAAGGCGCCGAGAGACAGCAGGAGCAGAGCCGACAGAAAGAGAAACACGGTATATCCACGAAGACGAAGCGCCGGTATCAGCACTGAGAGTGCGGCCACAGCGACGAATAAAGATGAGACGAATATCGGTTGTCGTTCGACCGCCTTGGCGCCGCGGACCGAGCGCCCTTTGACAAAGGCATATACTGCCAGCCCGACCAGCCCGGCTCCGCCGATCGCGCTGACGACGGTCAAAATCGCCGATGCACCGAGAGTCTTTGAGGAACCGGTCACAGCGCCAACAATCAGTCCGAACACAGGAGCGACTACCAGCAGATATCCGCCGACAAACCAGAGTGTGATTTGCGGCACCTTGTCCTGAGAGAACAAGTACAGCAGATAGATAAGGAACACGATAAGCACAGGTACGTAAAACGGTACTTCGCCCGGCCGCGATGACAGCGCAAAAATCAAGTACAGTTCGAACAGCAGCGCCCCGGCGACAATCATCCAGAAGCGTGCGGGCGTATCCCGTTTCAGGACGAAGAACAACGCGCAGATCGGCAGGGCAAGGAACGTGGTCATGTGCACACCGATCCCCAGGAATCCGAGATAGACGACCGCGAGCATGAGACGATCACCGGAATCAGACTCGGACCGTTGGGCGTAGATGAGTGTCAGCCAAAGCATGATGAAGAAGATCAGCATGGAAAGGCCGTACACTTCGGCCTCAACAGAATTGCCCCATTGTGTCTTTCCGAAGGCCAAAAAGAACGCGCCACAGGCGGCGCCGGAATAAACCAGAATCTTCTGAAATGCCGTCAACGCACCCGAGAACTTGAGCCGCATAACGCGCACAGCACAGAGATACGCGAACAGCGCCGTGAATGATGAGCTTACTACTGACAGAAAATTGATACGGGCGGCGGCATCGGCGAATAGAGGCAGGACGGCAAACAATCGCCCAACGAGAACATAAAGCGGCGTGCCGGGCGGGTGCGCGATGCCGAGAATATGGCAGCACGCAATAAACTCGCCACAATCCCAAAACGTGAGCGTGACGGCCTGCGTAAGAGCGTAGGCGGCAAACACAGCCAGCCACACCGCAAAGGCGACAAGAGCATTGACACGATCAATCTGCGGAAACCAGTGCTTGAACATGCTCTCTGTCGTCAGGCGAATTGCCGGCTCTCTCCTCTGATCATTTTGCCCCTTTTCGAACTGGGCACAAGCCGGAAATATACCGGCCCAGCGGTCAATGTAAAGGGGCTTTCACAATCATGCCGCCGCTACTTGAAATCGCGGCCTTCAGGGCGTCTTCTTGGCGAAACTATCGAGAATCCCGTTGATAAAGGCCGAGGATTCACTCGTAGAGAACTTCTTGGCCAGTTCGATAGCCTCATTAAGCGCCACTTTTACCGGGGTATCAGCCATATGCTTGAGCTCCACCATCGCCATTCGGAGAACAATTCGATCCAGGTCGGCAATCCGACTGATATCCCAGTTGGTTGCAAGCAGGGTTATCTGTGCATCGGCCCACTCCTGATGCTGCCGGACCAAAGCAAACATGCCCCGCGCAAACTCCAGATTACGAGCGCTCAAAGAATCATCCGTAATAATCCGCCGCTGGACCTCCTCCGGATCATTTTCGCCGACTTCGCAGGCGTACAGGGCCTGGAGCACCAGTTCGCGCGCACGACGGCGGGGAGCGTCAGCCATCTACGCTCCAATGCTGCGATAGAGGTTCACCATCTCGATGGCTGTTTGGGCCGCGTCCCAGCCCTTGTTACCCGCTTTGGTGCCGGAGCGTTCCACGGCCTGCTCCAAGGTGTCGGCAGTAACAAGGCCGTACACAACCGGTATTTCGCTTTCCATGCCTATACGCGCGATGCCTTTGGAAGCTTCAGTTGCGACGAAATCAAAATGCGGGGTATCCCCGCGGATGACCGCACCCAGGCAAATCACCGCGTCGTACTTTTTCATTCTGGCCAATCGTGCCGCTACGGCCGGTATCTCAAATGAGCCGGGGACATAGGCGACATCGAGTTTCTTTTCGTCGGCGCCATGCCTTACCAGACAGTCCAGAGCGCCGGCCAGCAGCTTGTCGGTGAAGAAATTGTTGAACCGACTGACCACCAGAGCGATCTTCATCCCCTTGGCGTCAAGCGAGCCTTCGTATCGTTTCGTACTCATCTCACGACCTCTCTATCAATAATGATTCTAACCGAGATTCAGCAAATGCCCCAATTTATCCCGCTTGGTCTCCAGATAACGATGATTATAGGCGGTTGGGTCTATCTCAAGCGGAATCCGTTCGACAATCTCCAGGCCGTACCCCTGCAAGCCAATTACTTTGCGCGGATTATTGGTCAGAATGCGAATTGACGTCAGCCCCATGTCGGCCAGAATCTGCGCCCCAATTCCATAGTCTCGAAGGTCGGCTTCAAAGCCGAGCTCCTCGTTAGCTTCGACCGTGTCCCGTCCGGCTTCCTGTAACTTGTAGGCAAGAATTTTGTTGGCCAGTCCAATGCCGCGCCCTTCCTGACGCATGTACAGCACGACACCCAGTCCTTCCTTCTCTACCAGCCTCATAGCCGTCTGAAGCTGCGGGCCGCAATCGCATCGCCTCGACCCGAGCACATCGCCGGTGAGACAGCTGGAATGGACGCGCACAAGGACGTTCGATTCCCCAGCTACCTCCCCTTTGGTGAGGGCAATATGGTGATGGTCATCGATCTGAGACTTGTACAGATGAAGCTGGAAACTGCCGTATTCGGTGGGGAAATCGACCGACGTGACGCGCGTCACGAGGTTTTCAGTCTTGTGTCTATAGGCGATCAGGTCCCGCACCGTGATAAACTTGAGGCCGAACTGCCGCGCGAATACGGCGAGCTTGGGAGTGCGCATCATGGAACCGTCATCATCCATGATCTCACACAGAACACCGACCGGTTTCAACCCGGCCATTCGGGCGAGATCAACGGTTGCTTCAGTGTGACCGGCGCGCGCCAGCACGCCGCCCGACAGGGCCTTGATTGGAAAGACGTGGCCGGGGCGGCCAAGATCTTCCGGCCGGCTGGTGTCATCGGCCAGTACCTTAATCGTGAGCGCTCGATCATGCGCTGAAATCCCGGTGGTGGTTCCTTCGAGAGCATCCACCGAGACGGTGAATCTGGTCCCTAATTTCGCGGTATTTTGCGAGACCATAGGATGCAGTTTGAGTCGCTCGATGCGGTCTTCCGTCATCGGCACACAGATTAGCCCTCGGCCGTGTTTGGCGAAGAAATTGACTGCCTCCGGCGTCACCCCGTTTGCAGCCATGATGAGGTCCCCCTCATTCTCGCGATCCTCATCATCCACTACGACTACGCATTTGCCGCGCTTGATATCCTCGACCGCTTCGGGAATAGGGTCAAAACGAACTTCCAGTCCCATATTTTCACCAGCCGCTTTCCAGCAGTTTCTCCATCGTCAACCCTGCGCGCGCCGAGTGCCGATGTTGCTTAGCCACGTATTTTCCGAGTATGTCAAATTCCATATTAACACGATCGCCTGCCACAAGCGAAGCTAAGGTGGTTGCGTTCAGCGTGAACGGAATCAAGTTGACCGACAGCCAGCCCGCACCGACATCGTTCACTGTCAGCGAGACACCACTGACGGCCACAGAACCTTTGGGCACCACCAGCGAATCGTATTGATCGTCATAACGAACAAGCAACTCCTGTGACTCTCCGATCGATCTCAAGTGGCCGACTATACCGACACAGTCGATATGGCCGGAGACAAAATGGCCGCCCAGCCTGCTGTTGGCCCGTAGCGCCCGTTCAAGGTGCAGGCGGCGTTCAACCTGCCAAGTCCCAATTGTCGTTCGCATGGTCGTCTCCTGCGACGCCTCGACAGCGAAACCGGCACCCGAATGGGAAACAACCGTCAGACAGACGCCGTCGCAACTAATCGAATCCCCTTCCTGCAGGTCAAAATCGCACTTCTCTGAGGCTATTGTCAGCAGCAGGTGGTTACCGCGACGGGCCAGTCGCTGGATTCGGCCAATACTCTCTACCAGACCAGTAAACATCACTTCCTCCGCCTGACCGGATATCCCGTTAAGACAAAATCGCGGCCGACCAATTGAACTTGTATACGTTCCAGTCGCACCGCCTGTGATATTCTCTTCACCTCAAGCTCGCCAATGCTGTCTGTGCCGCTGCCGATGAGAGAGGGCGACACGATCACAACGATCTTGTCGACAAACCCGGATTTCAGGAACGATGTCACCAGCGTCGGTCCTCCTTCGACCAGAATTGACTTGAGTCCAAACGAGGCCGCTTTGCGGAGGAACTCTTCGATATCAAGCCGACTTCGCCCCTTTGATTTGACCGCCCAGAACATGACATTCCTTCCCCATTTGGTTTTGGCGGCTTGTTTGATCGCAGAATTTTTGGATACTATGATCGTTCGGAAATTGCTATCGATTTCGAACAGCCGGCCGCGACGGGGAAATTCCAGCGAGCTTGAGAAGACAATTCGATACGGTTGAACCCCCTTCACGCGCCTCACGGTGAGAGCCGGATCGTCGGCAGCGACCGTGCCGGAGCCTACAACTACGGCACACGATTCAGCTCTCAATTGGTGGGCGAAGCGGAGCGCCTCAGGGCCGGAGATCCACTTGGAATCGCCGACGACTGTGGCAACACGTCCGTCCAGCGATTGAGCGTACTTGACCACGACGAACGGGCGACCAGTCCGATGAAAATGGTAGTGGGCTTCATTGAGGTCTATGGCCTGACCGGCAAGGACGCCGCCGGTAACTTGAATGCCGGCTTGCCGCAGAGCGCGCGCTCCGCGCCCGTTGACGCGCGGGTCAGGGTCCTTTTCAGCGAACACGACCCGGCGAATTCCCGCATTCTTTATCTCGTCCGTGCATGGTCCGGTGCGTCCGGTATGGCAGCATGGTTCGAGGGTGACATACAGCGTTGCTCCGCGGGCACGGGGACCGGCCTTCAGCAGGGCATCAACTTCAGCATGCATTCCCCCTGCTTTCCGATGTAATCCCTCGGCGATGACCTGACCACGCTGCACGATAACAGCCCCCACGGCCGGATTGGGCGTGGTCAACCCTTTACCGCGTGCCGCGAGTTCCAGCGCAGACCTCATGAATGTCAAATCGTCTCTATCACGCACAAAAAAACCGAAGCAGTCTTCGGGGTCACACAGGCAAACAGCGACAGGGTTGCTACTGCTGAGTCTTCTACCATCCGGACTTTGACCGTCGGCGCCTGAATTTCACAGGCTCAACCGGATTACCGGGTCGCGGGCTATACCGCCGGTTGAGGGATTTCACCTCACCCCGAAGACCTATTTGCAGAGAGTATACGATGAAGGCAGATAAACCGCAAATGGATTTTAGTGAACCGCTTTGGGAGCAGCCCCGGTGAGTTCAAGAACCAGAGCCTTGACGTCCTTGAGATGAAACGGCTTAGACAGGACAGTTTTGATACCTTTTATCGCCATTTCGTCGTGGTCAAGTTGCATCCCCCATCCGGTAATCATGGCAATTGGAATGTGTGGGTTCTTCTCATGAACAATTCCGGCAAGGTCAAGACCGGACATGCCGGGCATTCCCAGATCGGTAACAACCATGTCATACGGCTCGGATTCGAGCATTTTGAGCGCTTCATAGCCATCTCTGCACCGGGTTGCGGTGTGTCCGTCAAGGCTGAGCATGTCGCTCAATACTTCGCGGATCTGTTCGTCGTCGTCCACAACCAAAATCCGCAGTCTGGCCGCCGTCACAATCTTGCGAGAAATGTCCGACTGATCCCGATGGCCTTCCTTCATTGGCAATGAGACGGTGAACACGGTTCCTCGTCCGACTTCAGAATCGAACCTGATCTTCCCGCCGTGGCGGCTGACAATGCCGTACACGATTGCCAGCCCCATACCGGCCCCTTTGGCGCTCTTAGTGGTGAAGAACGGGTAGAATATCCGGGAACGGATACCTTCCGGAACTCCGGCGCCGGAATCGGCAACACTCAGCGCTATGGTCTGACCGGATTCGTTGAGTTCGACAGGCACATTAGAGCCTTCCGGTGCGAATTCCACAGCGTTGAGAATCAGATGCTCGAGAACACTGACCAGATCCTCCGGCACTCCCTTAACAACTGCCTCCGGCAGTGACGAGCGAAAATCGACCGTGACCCTTTTCCTCTCGGCGAGCGATCTCCAGATCGCACGTATATCCGTCGAGTAATCATGAATAAGCGCACTCAAATCAACCGGTTTGAGCTGTTTCGTCTTCACCGAAGTCGTGAACTGCTGAAGCTTGCGAACTGTCTCGGATCCTTCAAGAGCCGTCGCTTCGAGGCGATCGAGAGCAGATACAATCGTATCATCCTGACACTTCAATTTGAGAATTTGCAGACGGCCGACGATGGCGCCAATAACGTTGTTAAAATCATGGGCAACGCCCGAACTCATGTCGGCCAGGGCCGCCATAGTCTCGGCATCGGCCAATCGGCTTGAGGATTCCAGCGCCCGGGCGCGGTCTTTGGTCAACTCTCTGACAAGCTGAGCGGTGGACAAGATCGTTTGAGAAAACAGCCGGAAGAACGTAATAAGCTGTAGGGCGTCGTTAGTAAAGGGTACTCCCGTCTCGGTCCAAAAGACAATTCCGTACAGGTATGGCTTGCGGGAGAGCACGTCGACCGCTATAACTGACAGCGGTTCCCGACCGCATTGTCCGCCCAGATCATGCCAATTCCGTTGCCCGGCCGAAGCCAAATCCTCAAATACCGCTCCCGCTTCGGCAGCGACGCGCTCAATATCGATCGCATCTTGCCCCGCGGAGAAAAGGCTCTGGGTTAGAACGTAATTCCCGGTCACGGTATCACGTGCAACCAACCCAACGGCACACCGAGCCGCCACTGACCCGGCAATCTTCAAAAGCTCCGACAGTAGGTCGGGAATCCGTTTGGCATCGACCGGTAGTTCGAACATCGAAATGAGAGTCGATAGACGCAAAGAAAATGCGCCGATGGATTGCATTTCCTCCGTCAGCGACATGCAGCTGATCAGAACTTCGGCTAACGGGTTCAGCACGTAATTTATTTCGGAATAGTCTTTGTCCGGCGGCTTTGCCCAGTAGGCAACGACGGCGCCATGAACTGTTCCGGCAATGACAATCGGATAAGCAAACCGGGAAGAGAACTGATTCATTTCGGCAAATTGATCCGGCGGCTCGCCGACCCGTCCCGAATCCGATTGGAAATGCCGAAAGCCGCGCGGAACTCTGGCGTCCGACAGGCCAATCTGCCGCCAGCTTGATTCCAGTTCGGCCAGTCCTTTGACTTCCCGACCTTCCCAATTATGGTATGCCACCGGCACCAGTCCCGACTCCCTGTCCTTGGCGTAGAAAACCGCGACGAAATCACATTCGACCAGTTTTAGCAATAGGCGCGCTACGGCGTCGATTTGATCGAATACCTTATTGAAGCGAGTGCTTTCGCGGGTGTTATAGTACCGCTGTAACAAATCGAATGAGGCAGACATCGTCAATTGCTCCCTTGGCCCGGCGCGTCGCCAATGCCGCATGGATTCTGTGGCCGGCAGCGACGTACGCAGTCCATGGTCACGACGAATTCGTCTGTACCGTCAGCCTGAAAGACGAGCGTCGAGTCGCCAATAATCATCTGCCCAACTCCCGAGTCCTGAAGGAGCAGTTCGCAACGCGGAAACAGCTCGGTAAGCAGCCTCGGCGGTTCAAGGCCGGCCAGCAGGCGTTGTCGAAAACGAACCGAGAACGTCACCGTATGATCGCTGCCGCGTCCCCCGATCATGAGTTGGCCGGAGCAGATCGATTGTTCCACGATCGTCATCACCAACGGCACCACATAGTCGTAGACGTCCAGAGCGCGGACGACCAATTCACTCTCCGCTTCAGTCACGATCTGGAGGTCAATGTTCTTCGAGTCTTTCACCTGCCGGATAAGCCCCGCCATCATCGCCGGGATTGCCGAGATCGCCGCGCCACCGTCAATACAGTCGTCAGGAGCGGCTGTCACGGCGCACACCTGACGAAGGCCGGCCAAGTGCGAGTCCAGCCGATCGGCAACAGCACACAGGGTTTCGGCGGCCGCCGTCTGGCGCTGTGCTTCGATAATCGGATCATCAAGAAGACGAGCATCGCGAAGCAGTTCCGCCTGTCCAATAACTGCCGAAACCGACTCGCTCAGTCCATGCAGATAACCCTCGGTCAACCGGCGTATTGTGTTTAGGCGAGCGACCATGTCCTGTCCCGGGATATCCGCTGAGTCGCCCGCTTTGTGCTGAGATACGGCCAGGTCCTTCATTGCGGACCAGACTGATATTAATCCGGCCACAGCGGATAGTGTCGGGACGGTTCTCGCCAGATAGTCGCCGGCGACCGACGAACCAAACGCGACCATGCCGACTACACCCCGAGAAGTCTCCACCGGCATACAGTATTCCGACGCGACATTATCGCGATACCTACGGCGCGCCTGCGCTTCGTCAAGCCCGCAGCTGGTCAAATCAGGTATCAACTCCGATTGACCGGCGTGGATCTTTTGCACGACTGCGTCGGGAATGTCAATATCTTCACGTTCCTCGATTATTGACTCACCGGTCGGACGCGGCAGGAGCACTCTGGTTTTGGCTCCGGCAGCATTCCCCTCAAATAGAGTGAGTACAACCCGCGATATCTGCATTTGCCGCCCCAGATGACCAACGGCGCTCATAAGGATGGTATCGAGTTCTTTTGCTTCAAGCGTCAATCGGCTCAAAGAACGGTAATCTTCCAGAAGCTCGGTGGCGGTATGAAACTGTGATTCGTGCAGAGACGAAGTCAGGGCACATATTTCGTTAAGTCTTTGCACGGTTCGACGACCCAAGTCTCCCGGACCGGCCACCACGATATACTGAGCAGAAAGCTCCGATTTCAGACCCTGACACACGTAATACAGGTCCGGCGCGGACGTCAGGAAGGTTGCCTGATCGGGCAATAGTTCAGCAGGCAGGAACGGCTCTGCTTTGGCACAGGCAGCGGCAAACTCTACTCCCTTATCCGAAGTAAGCCGGCGAGCAAGGCGATAGTATCGACTCACATCGCCGGTCGCCAGCAGCAAATGGTACTGTCCACGATACTCGATATAGGCTCCGGCGCAACTGCCGGGCCATTCAAGCGACAGGAGCGATAGCAGTCGCTTGATGAATTGCTGTGGGCTGCTCTCGCGTTGAAACAGGCTCTGGACAAACAATTCCTTGACCGGCGGGCGGATGCGCTGGTCTCTTTCAATTTCAGGACCCAGTGACCCGGCCAGGCTGATGAGTAGATTCTGGTTCAGATCCGGCTTCTCCCCCTGCGGGAGGACTATCTGTCCGACCGTTTCTCCTCCGGCCACGATTGGATACGCCAGCCAATCCTCAAGGTCAATTGCCGGGCCAAGAACCACATCCGAAACCGTCTGCCGACGCGCTTCCTCCGGGCTGAGGGCTCCGGTTCCGGGAACGTATAACCAGGAAGCGTCGAAATGCAGTTGCTCGGTTTGGCTTGCCCTTCTAAAAAGCAATGGCGAGCCGGTAGCCATATACAGGCGGGCGTTGGGTGAAAGCCCGACCTCCGCGGCCGTTGTCAATCGCAGTTTAGTCCCTGAAGACGCGCCGCTCATATCGTGCCTTTATCAGCGCTCACTTCCCGACGCAAGCGGGTCGGCCAATTCCAAGTATCGGTGCATGCGCTGCTTTGTCGATTATGGAAAGGTACCGATTCAACGACGGTGCGTCCGGCTCGCCTTGAGCCTTCATCAGTTCTACCGAGCCCATAATTCCCGACAATGATGACTTCATCCGGCTGCGCAGTTCCAGATCGGGAAACAGCGCGCCGTGAGAGTCGAGCCGAATCCGCTCGCTGATTTGTGATGTTTCCCGGGCACATATGGAAGTCACGGCCCCGAGGCAATCGGCGGTAGCCCGAACCAATAGAACTTCGCTTCGCGTGAAGCGTCGCGAGGATGGTTCGGAAACACGCCCGACCGTGATCAGAGCATCGGTTCTTCCTGCATTCGTTACCGGCGCTATCACGAGCGTATTCACATCGGCACAGAGACCCTGGCTCTTCTCGGCGGCGGTCAAACTGTCTGAAGTATTCTCCATTGGAAACAGCACGAGCCTGCCCGTTTTGGCGACGCTATCATGCAACGGCATCAAGGAGCGTATCATAAGTTTGTCATGCGGGGTCTCGGTCGTGAGTTGGTCCGTTCCGGCAAAGGCCAGCGATTTGAGAAACGGACTGTCCGGCTCGACTGCAGAGATGCGAACGATATCAGCCCGGAGCGAGCGTTTCAGAAACGCGGCCGCTTTGGCGCAGACGACTGAAACATCCCGGTCCCGACGGGCCGCCAGATAGAGATCACACAGGGTTGCCAGAGTCTGATCTGCTCTGCTCCTGCCGCTTGACGCCTTAGACATTTCCACAAGCCGTGTGACGACCGGACCGAGCGATTGCAGCATCCGGGCCGTCTGCCTACCCACGCTGTCGCGCGATCGGGACGACACTACAAAAACAAAACTGCTCTCCGTCTCAGTCGGCAGCGGCACTGCCGCCAGTGACGGCATGGCCGATCTCGAGTCGTCAGGTTCGGCCAGGCGGCGTCGTTCCGGTTCTCGCTGTATTACCGGCTGGCCGGTTGTCAGAGCGCGGAGGACCGGACTTCCTGTCGGCGGCATGGCGAGACCCTTTTCGATTAACAGCGCGCCGTTGGCACCAACCGAAAGACAGGTCACCGGACGAGGACCCGTTCCGAATACCTGCAG
>Ga0315293_10005097_pt1 | contig 12401 bp, 9 predicted proteins | sample YL17G13_20_MG_FD_203071 | JGI IMG/M metagenome (GOLD analysis project Ga0315293, IMG submission 203071) | Sediment microbial communities from Yellowstone Lake, YNP, Wyoming, USA - YL17G13_20 | ecosystem: Environmental > Aquatic > Freshwater > Lake > Sediment | place: USA: Wyoming | collected... | reverse complement strand
ACAAGGAGGGAGGTCACTATCGCGACTATTTTAGTAATGCGAGTAGCTACTCGACCACTAATTTTTCTGGGTACCGGGGGTTTCAGGGTCTGCCAAATGAGTATTTCCTGGACCTGACGAGGAGTACGCCTCTTGGGCTTAGTCGAAGATTCGACGTTGTATTCAATCATACTACTTTAGAACACATTTTCGACATAAGAACAGCTTTTTCCAATATCTGCGAGCTTTCAAGAGACGTAGTGATTATAGTTGTGCCATTTGCACAGGAGCAGCACGAATCTGAAGATTGGAGGGATTACTGGCGATTTACACCCACCTGTCTCCGTAAGCTTCACGAGGAAAATGGTTTGACTGTGATCCACGAAGCAGAAAGTCCACACAGAGACGCAGCCGTGTATTTGATGTCTATTGCTTCAAGACACCCTGATCGTTGGCGAGACATACTGCCAACTTTCCAGCCTATCACCACTGCTGGACAGAAGATAGGTGAGAGCCTGCACACACGTGCCGCGAATTTGCTCAGGTTCAGAGGGCAACGTAGCCACACGTCGCGGGATCCCTGTAGAGTCGCGAGTATGCTCAAAAAGATGGTATTTCAGATTCTGTCAACGAAACACACAGGCGGCAAGTGAGAGGTATTTCTTCAATGAGAATTCTCTACATAGCTCGGTCCTCAATTCCCTCACGGTGGGCTAATTCCATCCAGGTCATGCGTATGTGCCAAGCATTCTCGCAGGCAAGTGTGGAGCTGGAGCTCGTTCTTCCCTTTCGCTACAGCGCTCTGCTTAGACAGCCCATGAACGTCTTCAAACTCCGCCAGTACTATGGAGTTGACTTCTATTTTCCCATCCGATTCCTGCCGGGACCTTATATCATCCGAAAGACGTTTACTATTGACTGGTTCTCAAGACAGGCCCAATGGTACGCAAAACTACGACATGCGCATATTGTGTACACGCGTACATTGAAACTCGCAGCAGTCCTCGTGAAGCAAGGGCTGTCAGTTGTGGTAGAGTGTCACGAATATGAGTTCTTTCGTGATAATGGCGATCTATCTCTGCTGGCTCAAATCGCAGATTCAGCCTTGCTGAAGCTAATCGTGGTGATATCAGAGGGGCTAAAACGCCTGTATATCGAGTTCGGATTTCCGGAAAACAAGATCCTAGTTGCTCACGACGGCGTGGACCTGTCAAGCCTCCGAGCGAGCCAAGATATCACTTTTAGATCAGAACTCGGAATCCCAGATACTGCCCCGTTAATCTGCTACACTGGCAAGTTGGCCGCCGATCGTGGTTTGGATTTGCTGATCGAGGCCGCGGCCATTATTGAAGAGGCATACTTTGTCGTCATTGGTGGTAGCCCGCCCGAAGTGCAGACTTGGCAGAGGTTAGCCGCAGCAAAGAAGGTATCAAATGTGAGATTCGTTGGGTTTGTTGCTCCTGGAGAAGTAGCCAAATACACTCTTACATCGGATGTGCTTGTTGCACCTTACACGACACGCATCCCTACAGTAAACGTAGCATCCCCGCTTAAGCTCTTCGAGTATATGGCCACTAGACGACCTATTGTCGTGTCCAGTCTACCCACGATCCGCGAGGTCGTTACAGATCGGTATGACGCCATCTTGGTAGAACCAGATTCAGTAGACGCCCTAGTCGAAGGGCTTCGTTATGCTCTTACCCCGGCAGCTAGGCAAATTGGGGAAAACGCATACAGGACAGTTCAGAAATACACTTGGCAATCGAGAGCCCATAATATCCTAAACGCTCTCTTACCCATGCACAATTGACTCTACAAATGCATGTGTCTCTCCCTGCCGAGGGGGGCACACAGTGGTAGCTGCCGGTTTATTTCCTGATATCAACTTTCTGAAGAGGTCGTGGCTAACACAAGTCGTTGATACCATCAAGAATGGCGCACGGTGAATTCCGTGTGGCTTGACGTATTCTTCCTTGTTAATGCAGTAGGAGATGAGGCGGATGCCTACAGGCGTGCGAGTTGCAATTGTCACGCATAAGTTGGACATGGGAGGTATGGAGCGGTCCATGCTGCGACTATACCGCTGTCTAAAAGACAATGGATTCGTTGTTGAATTCATTACTACAGAGCAACGTGGAGAATGGTTTGGCCTCATCAGCAAATTGGCGCCGGTTCGTCACATTGAGTTTCATCCTTTGGGAGGACTTCCGCATATCTTTCGGGTGGGTCAAGTACTGGCAGGAGGTGACTACGATGTGGTGATACTCTTCAATGCCAGGTATGCCCAAGCTGCTCTCCGCATGTTGCCAGACACTATAGCTGCAATACCCGCGATCCGCTCAGATACAGAAGGTTTCTACAAAGTGGGCCTGGGCAACCAATCAGCCTGGAATGCTGTTGTGGTGAATAGTCCCAAACTCTATGCGGTAGCTCGAGAGAGACTGCCGCACAAGCCGGTGATATGTATCCCGAACGGTGTTGAGTTGCCTGATCTGAGTAGACTTGCAGAGCGGAGAGGACCTGATGGCACAGCTCGACTGATATTTGTAGGACGCCTCACGAGGCGTAAAGGCGTTCGCTGCCTCGCGCCCATACTCAGAAGGTGTCTCGATGCGGGACTGGATAGCCATCTAAATGTTGTTGGGGACGGGCCGGAGCGCCTTGGGGTATTATCCGACATCAAGGATGCAGGGTTGACTGCGAGAGTCAAGCTTTTCGGCAGCCTCTCGCCGGATGAGGTGTCCGGAATGTTACTCGACGCGCATGTTTTGATACTTCCGACTCAGGTAGAAGGTTTTCCGAATGTTGTCTTGGAGGCACAAGCCTGTGGTTGTGTGCCGGTTGTGTCTCGGTTGCCCGGCATAACCGATATGATGATCGACCACGGTGAGACTGGTCTATTGGTGGACCCGACCGACATCGACGGCTTCGTGAGTGCAATCACCAATATATGCAGCGATTCCAGCAAATGGTCGCGCATGAGCAAGGCTGGACATTTGAAGGTCGCACAAAATTTCTCGTTCCAGCGAGAGTGCGAGTCCTATTCCACTCTCATCCGGGATGTTCTTCGTGGTCGATATCCATTGCCAGGCACACGAAAGTCACTGTGGCCGATTGAAACGAGCATACTCTCATGGCCCGACCTCGTGCCACCAATCGTACGCAAAATAGTGCGTTGGATTCGCGCAAGTTTACGTCTGAAAGGAGCATGATGCAACCGTCGAACATTTCCGTTTCACAGACCTGCTATCCTGAAATATCAGTTTGCCTGTGTACCTATAAGCGTCCTGCCATGCTGGCGAATTGCCTTGAGAGTCTCAGTAACCAGTCGACCACACATTCGTACGAGGTTATAGTTGTGGACAACGATACGGCAGGGACAGCGAAAAGCACCATTGAGCAATTCAGAACAGCTTTCAGAACTCGCGGGTGTAATCTTCGATATGATGTCGAGCCGAAACAGAATATAGCTTTGGCAAGGAACAAGGCCGTTTCTGTGGCAACCGGCAAGTACATTGCATTTATCGATGACGACGAAGAAGCTGAAAGGGATTGGCTGGACCGGTTAGTTGATACACTCATATTGAAAGAGTCTGACGCCGTATTTGGCCGGGTTGTGAGAGCATTTCCAGAAGGATTTCCCGAATCACTGAGAAGGGCGAATATTTTCGAGGACCATCGTATGCGAGAGAGTGGATCAAGAATCGCTGGCACGGGTGGACGAACGAGCAATGGAATCGTCAGGAGTTCGGTTCTCAAGATGCGTCCAGGTCCATTTGACAAAGAGTTGGGAAAGACGGGCGGCGAAGATACGGAGTTCTTCTGTTGGCTTGAACAGAAGGGATGCACATTTAGCTGGTGCAGCGAGGCCGTTGTCAATGAGAGTATCACATTAGAGCGTGCACGGTTGAGATACCATTTCAGACGGGGTTATTCGACAGGCTGGGTGAGAGCAAGGATCGCTTTGTCATCACGGCGAAGAATCCAGAGCGTTATGCGAGTCCTCATAGGAGCTTTGCTTGGTTCCGCGAAAACCATCGTGATGTTCTTGATCAGCCTTCCCAATCCACGAGTTGCAACCGTCAGACTTGTTCGCGGCATGGGCAGCCAAGCCGGGAAGTGTGGATTCCTGCTCGGTATCTGTGTGGAGCAATATAGGGGATGAAGGCTAAGTCGTAGCAGCTAATCTTTGTACGAGTTCATAGGTATGTTTCTGTTTATCATCGACAACTCAGGCAATTCATCAATTACATCTGGGGGACAACCCTGTCCCAAGATGTTCGATAGGTATAGGACAAGCGATTTCACCACATGGACAGCTACTACCGGCGTTGTGCTGGTCTCGCACGGCGGCGCGAATTGTGCGACGTCGGGTGATTGCTGTGTGCTTCTCGATCAGATCTATACGGACGATGGTCTTTCCGCTAATGGAGGCGACCACGATGGCCTGTTCTCCAACCTGCTGCAACGCTGGAGGTCCAAAGGTGTGGATTTCCTCAAGGACTTGAACGGCTCCTTTGCTCTTGTGCTCCACGACCCCCAGAAGAGCGAGATACTGGTTTCCACGGATCGGTTCTCGACATACCCGCTTTGGCGTTGTGATCTTGACCATTCAGGGATCGCCATTTCCTCGGATTTCGCGCCTTTGGCCGGTCTTATCAAGGGCACTATTGACTATGCGTCATTGTGGTCATTTCTCACTTGCGCCCGGCCCATCGGGCAGCACTCATTCTACAACGAGATTAGAGCCATCCGACCTGCGACGGCCTTGCTCTTCAAGAACGGCAAACTGGTCGATGAGGTTGAATGGTATAAGCCTAAGTTTGAGCCGGAATACGGCAGGTCATTGTCCTACTGGGGCAAAGAATTGGCCGAACGCCTTGAAGTAGCAGTTGGGGACCAGATGAAAGGCTCAAGCTCGCCGGGCCTGCTCCTCAGCGGAGGACTTGATTCCCGCTTGACAGCATCAATAGCTCCAAAGCAGACGGCTTGCTTCACGTTAGCCGACTTCAACAATCGGGAGATGAGGATCGCATCGAAAGTGGCCCGTATATGTGAATTGAAACATCATCCTGTCATTCGTGATGAGGATTGGTATCCCAGACTTCTGGAGGAGGCAGCACACAAAAGCATCGGACTGTGGCACTGGCACAACATGCACTATCTGCCACTTCGAGACATGCCGGGGCAGTGGGCACAGATTGACCGGTTGATGATTGCGTGGGGTGTCGATACCTTCTTCAAGGGTGGCCGAGTGACCGATCCCGAGTTGTGGAAACCGACCCCCGGGATTCGTTCTGAGTCGGCTATCTCGTTCCTGGTCGACTTCGGAGTACGCCGACTTCCAATCGAACAGTATTACGAATACATAATGCATCCAGATGTCATCCGTACGTGCAGACAGTCCTATAGAGATTCCCTCGCTGATGAGATTGAACATGTTCTGCCGATGAGCGAATGTATACCCGATGTCTGGGAGATGGTTCAATTCCGTTCGATTCATAGGGGCCGAGCTTTCACAAACTTAACCTGTTTGCGAGACTTCGTTGCGACAAGAAATGTCATATTCGACAATCGCCTGTATGATTTGTACTTTCGTATTCCTGCAAAGGCACGACGCACCGGCAACGTAGTGCGTGCGGCCCTCAGACACCGAGGACTTCGTTTGGCACTGATTCCGGATGCTAATAGTTGGTTGCCCACGGTTTTCCCATCGCGTGTCCATGAGCTGGCAATAAAAACTCGCAGAGGAATCTCTGCAGCGCGCAATAAATGGTATCGCATCAGCGGCTCGAAAGGCTTCAAAAGCCACGGCTCATGGCCACAGATAGGCAGGCTGTGGATTAATAATCCAAAGATGAGCATGACTATGGAAAATGTCATGGATTGCAAGCTACTACCATCGATGTTCAACATAGACAGCCTTCGAAGAATCTGGCAACAAGCGAAAGTTGGCAACATCAATTGCACGGAGTTGTTCAACTCCGTGGCACAACTGGGATTATTTCTTGACGGTTCAGTAAAGTGGGAGTCCGTATGTCATCAAGCATGATAAGCGTTGGGCTATTCTGTAGGGTGCTTCCTAAGTACCGCTTAGGGATATACGAAAGATTGTCTCAAAGGCCGGAGATCGACTTGACTGTTCTGTACAGCAAAGAGCCATCTTATTATTCCCTCAAAACAGTGAATCCTGATGGGAGATTCAAATCGGAACTGATCGAGATGCGAGCCTGGCGGTTCGGCAAGCAGGAATTCCTCTATCACCCGGATGCAAGCCGGCTGATCAAGAGCGGGAGATTTGATGTCGTTATTCTTCCCGGCAATCCTCGGCTGCTAAGCAATTTCCCCGCCCTCTGGGCATGCAAAAAGCATCGCGTTGGTATCGTCTGGTGGGGTATGGGCACCATGCCCAGGCAATCTGGTCTAACATTCTATGTAAGACGAAAGTTGATGGATATACCTGAGGCTCTTGTTTTTTATACTAAAGATGAAAAGAAATTCTTCGTATCACATGGCATTCCAGCCGAGAAGGTCTTTGTAGCACAGAACACTATTTGCACAATGAAGGAAAAAGAAGCAGCGGGCAAATGGTCACCTGATTTGCTAGCGGCCTTTGCACGGGAGAACGGTTTCTTAGGCAGCAAGATATTCCTGTTCTGTGGTCAGCTTCGAGAAAAAAAGAGGATTGATTGGCTTTTATCCGCTTTTCGCGATGTGCTTGCCAAGGGATACGATTACCGTCTGTTCATAATCGGCCCCGATGGTACTGGGGGAAAATTCCAAAACCTTGCCTCTCAAAAGGGCCTTGGCGACGCAGCGCGTTTCCTTGGCCCGATCTACGCGGCCGAGCAATTAGCTCCGTGGTTTCTCTCCGCCAGAGCATTGGTGGTCCCGCGGGCGATAGGGTTGGCGGCACTCCATGGTTTTGGATTCGGCTTGCCGTGCATCACCTCGCGCGATCGCCGATATCAGACGCCGGAAGCTGCGGCCTTGAGAGATGGGTATAATTCGCTCATGTACGAAGATGGTAATATAGACGATCTATCTACTAAAATCATTCAGTTAGGAGAAGACGACAGTCTCCACATAGAACTCTCCTGTAATGCTCGCCGGACAATGGAAGAAGAGTATACTGTTGATAAGATGGTGGATGGATTCTGTGAAGCTATTGCGTATGCCAAGAAACAGGTCTCCCATCGATAAAAGGCAATCTGTATGACTATCTACCAACCAGAATCTATGAAAAGCTCTAATTCTAGATCGGCTCTAATCGGACTTCTATTGGTATATGCTCTTTTGTCAACGTCTTTAATAGGAAAGTCTTATCTATTCGCCATGTACCGCTCACTGTGGACTATACAGATGATTTTAACTGTCGGCCTGATCGCAGTGTTGTGGCTTTACCTTTTGTTCGCTTTCCTTAGCGGCAGGTTGTCCCTTGGCAACTCCGGAGTGAAGCTGCGACTCAAACTTTGTCTTTTCTTTATGATGCTCTTTGGAATATTCTCTTGTTGTGCTCAGGAGGATATTTGGATGAATATGGCGTTTCTTGCCACACATGCCAGCTCGATAATGATTTTGTTTATTCTTGGGCCGCAGCTTATTGCAGACAAAAATCGGGAACGATTCTTGAATTTTGTTCTGGTTCCTCTTGTAATAATAGCGTTGCTAAACATTTCGGTCTTTTTAGGGAACAGTAGCAATGGAAGATTACATGGATTGTACGGAAATGCAATCATAGCCGGCCAAATGCTGGGCATCACATCGATTTTATTGTTCTGGAAGATTCTATATCATCCGAGACAAAAAACCAAGCTTCTATGGTTGCTATTTATAGTATCGATGTTTGGACTTATTATGACACGCACGCGAACGGATATAGCGGGTGTATTTGTGGGTATTACAGCATGTCTCTTAGCAGCCATTTGGCATGCAAATATGGAAATGTCACGTAAAAGGGCTAAACGTTTGGTTCTTGTATTTATTCCTCTGTCTATTGTCACTTTGTTTTGGGTTATAGCTGCTGAATTTGAGTTTGTTGCTGTTAGGGAGTATTTGCGCCTGGGAGTAAATGTGAAGGAGACAATTCAAGACAGGCAGATCTATTGGGAACGGGGCTATGAAAGGATTACAATTGCTAATTTCTTTGGTAATGGGCCGCTTGATAAATTTGGTGATGATGTATCCCTGAGCCACAGCAAGTATGATGCCGACAGTAATGCGCATAACGCCCTGTTTTCCGTCATTCAATTTTACGGTTGGCCTGGTGGGTTCTTGTTCGTTTTATTCTTGTTGTTATTGTTAAGTGTGTTCTTGTCTAAACAGGATTGCTACTCTGTATTGGGTATTTCAATATTGGCATTTGGCCTGGTTCAATGCATCAGTGAAAACTGGTTGCTGAGTTTCGGCACACCTTGCGACCTCTATTCATGGTTTATCCTCGGCATAGCGTGTGCAGGTAAGGGCGTGTCTGCACGAGCCCTTCACAGAATGAGACTCGCTACACATTCAGGATTTGGACACTATGGCACTCGAGTTCTACGGCAGGCTTGAACGCAGCCCACATTCCCTGTCGCAAAGGATCTTGCGGGCGATATGGGGTGTAGTGTGGTGGATATTCTTTCGTCCCTCTCCGCGTGTTTGTCATGCGTGGAGGCGCTTCCTTCTCCGGTGTTTCGGAGGAAGAATAGCACACGACGCACATATCTTTCCTACAACAAGGATCTGGGCGCCTTGGAATCTAACGATGGGGAGATCATCAACGCTATCCTACGACGTCGACTGCTACTGTGTCGCACCGATTACTCTCTGCGAATACGCAATTGTGGCTCAGTACTGTTATCTCTGCACCGCGACACACGATTTCGAACAAAGAGGTCGGCCTGTAGTAAGCAAGCCAATAATAATTGGTGCAGGTGCATGGGTGTGTGCGCAGGTCTTCATTGGTCCGGGTGTGGTAGTAGGTGAAGGAGCAGTAGTGGGAGCAAGAGCCGCTGTCTTCAAAGATGTCGAGCCTTGGACAGTTGTCGGCGGCAATCCGAGCCGGTTCATAAGAATGCGCAAGAAACCGGGGGACAGCAGGGAAGTGACGTCGATATGACCGCATCTGTCTTCATCCAAACATTGAACGAAGAACGCAATTTGCCGCGTTGCTTGGAAAGCGTGAAGTGGTCGGATGATATTGTTGTTCTCGACTCTTTTAGCTCAGACCGGACTGTGGAAACAGCCAAGAGTGCCGGCGCTAGAGTGTTCCAACGTGAATATGACGGCCGTGCCAACAACCAGAATTGGGCCGTTGAGAATATTGATTTCAAGCACGAGTGGGTGTGGTATGTAGATGCTGATGAGGTTACTCCCCCAGAACTGGCCGAGGAAATAGAAGAGGTGGCATCGGACCCATCCCGGAATGAAGTGGCTTACTATGTCAGGCGGCGAAACATGCTGTTCGGCAAGTGGCTCAAGCACGGTGGCCAGTATAACGTCTGGATTACCCGGCTATGGAAGCCGGATAAGATCCGCTGGAAAAGAGGGGCAAATCCGGTTGCCATGATTGAAGGCCCTGTTGGTTACCTGCAGAATGACTTCATCCATCACTTCTTCAGCAAGGGTTTTCATGGCTGGTTCGACAGGCACAATAAGTCAAGCACTTTTGAGGCGATGGATAACATCAAGGCCATCACCACGGGAAGCATCGACTGGCAAGGACTCGTGTCCAGCAATCCTCGCCGGAGAAGGGATGCTCTGAGACGGCTTTCATACCACCTGCCGGCACGGCCTGTTGTGCTGTTCCTCTACATGTACTTCCTGAAAGCCGGGTTCCTCGATGGAAAGGCCGGATTCACCATCGCGATGCTCAAGGCTATGTACGAGTATGAGATCTGTCTGAAGATCCAGGAACTGCGCAGAAAAGAAAAAGGCCTGCCGATATAGCTGTCAAGTCTCGTACCTCACGACCGTTGTTATATTGCTTCCACGACTGTGGGGCTGCCACGGGGCTCAATAGCGAGAATGCGTCTCCTGCTGCCGGTGCGGTCTGAGTTCATGTAGAGACACATATCACGGTTTTGACTTCATGTATAGGAGGAAAGTATGAGAATCCTACTGATCACTTTATATTATCACCCTGACAGAGGAGGGACGCCTGGGGTATATAAGGACCTATGCGAAAGCTTGCAGGCGATGGGACACGATGTAACAGTCGTCACTGGTTTTCCCAGGTACAACGTGAAAACCGTGGATCGAAGGTATAGGCGTAAGCTGTGGTTAAAGGAAAGGATTGGTGGCGTTGAGGTCAAGCGCATAAGAACTTTCAGCTTGCCGCGATACTTCCCGGCAGCCAGGGCTGTTGACTACCTGCTAACCGCTGTGTCTTTGTTTATTCGAGCCCTGTTCACAAGACGAGCTGATGCGGCCATAGTGCACGCTCCTGCACTATTCGAGGGTGTCGCCGCACCGATTCTTCGTAGCCTCAAGAACATGCCCTACGTACTCAATGTCCATGATATCTTCCCGCAGACGGCGATTGATCTTGGCATACTGACAAATAGGAAAGTGATACACTTCTTTGAGCGGCTTGAGGACTATATATATTCTAAAGCAGACTGCATCACCGTACACTCTGAAGGAAATAAGGAATGGATATTGCATCGCCACGAAGCGGTCAAGCGTGTAGAGGTAATGCCTATATGGATGAACCCTGATGTTCTTAAGCCGGGACCGAGAGAGAACCCATGGCGGTCCAACCAGGGCCTCGATGGCAAATTCATAGTGCTGTTCTCTGGCAGCCAGGGATACAACCAAGACATGAGAGTCATACTTGATGCGGCAAATCAACTGCAATCCGAAGATAATATCGTGTTTATGCTCATCGGCGATGGAACACAGCATGATGAGATGGTCAAACTAAGTAAAGACATGGGGCTCAATAATATTCACTGGCTGGACTGGCAGCATGAGGAAGTGTACCCGATGGTACTTCAATCTGCGGATGTCGTTTTGGCAACGCTCAGAGAAGAGGTGAAGACGCCCGTTGTTCCCTCTAAGGTATTGAGTGCCATGGCGGCTGGACGACCCGTGATCACTTGCGCGCCGCTGACTGGCGATGCTCCAAAACTCGTTAAGCACGCGAATGCAGGCTTCACAATCAATCCTGGGGATCATGAAGGACTCGCCGCAGCCATCAGGAATCTCGCGATAGATCCCCACCTTGGTCAGCAATTCGGTAAAAGTGCCCGGTGCTATGTCGAGGAGCATTTGGACGTGAGGAAATGGGCCGAAGCGCATGTAGCTCTCTTCTCAGAGTTGATTGCTTCGCGCGAAGGCGCAGAGATGCCTGAACTGGCATCTTCGGTACAATCGAAAGAATCCCCAACACAAAGAGTGCGTCCGATTGGCCTTGCGCAACATGCTGGCAGATTGGATGGCACGAGAAAGTAGGCAAATCATGAAACAGATCTTAGTAACCGGTGGCACAGGAATGATAGGCTCGAATCTCGTCAAGCGGCTTGTGGCCGATGGCACAGGTAAAATCCGGGTGGCGGACAATCTCTGGCGAGGTCGGAGAGAGTACCTTCTCAGTGAGAGCGGTCAGCCTATGATCGATATGGACAGGGACTTCCTCGAAGTAGATCTGAGAGATCCAGCGGCATGTGCGAGAGCTGTCGAAGGCATAGACGAGGTCTATCACCTTGCTGATGTGGTGGCTGGCATCAAATATGTCTTTGCTAATCAAACGCAGGTATTCCATGACAATGCCCTCATTGATACAAATGTTCTCAAGGCGGCGACCGAGGCAGGAGTGAAACGATTAATCTATGTTGGTACGGCATGCAGCTATCCACAAGAGAAGCAGACCGGCGTGGATGCGCCTCCTCTGGTGGAAGAAGACATTTTGCCAGCGAACCCTGAATCCGCCTACGGATGGAGCAAGCTCATGGCTGAGTTGCAGACCGAACTGTATGGGCGCGAGACCAAAATGCAAACAAGTGTCCTTCGGCTGCACAATGTTTACGGCACCCCCACCGATTATTCGGCAGATACTTCCCAGGTAATCCCCGCATTGATCGTGAAGGCCATTCGTTATCCGGCTGAGCCTTTTGTTGTTTGGGGGAGTGGAAACCAGGGCCGTTCGTTCATTCATGTGGATGATGTTGTTGACGGCCTCTTGTCAATGATGGAGAGCAGCTTACAGAATGGACCTATTCAGCTTGGCACAGACTGTTGCACAACTATCCGGGAGCTGGCAGAAACCGTGGTAAGGGTAAGCGGTAAAGACATACAAATACGATACGATGTCTCGAAGCCTGAGGGTGATAAGGGCCGTCGGGCTGATTCATCCAAAGCCAAGAGGATTCTATGCTGGGAGCCGAGAGTCAGTCTGGAGGATGGCCTGAAATCCACATATATGTGGATTAGGCGATGCC
>Ga0315293_10005094_pt1 | contig 12408 bp, 7 predicted proteins | sample YL17G13_20_MG_FD_203071 | JGI IMG/M metagenome (GOLD analysis project Ga0315293, IMG submission 203071) | Sediment microbial communities from Yellowstone Lake, YNP, Wyoming, USA - YL17G13_20 | ecosystem: Environmental > Aquatic > Freshwater > Lake > Sediment | place: USA: Wyoming | collected... | reverse complement strand
CGTACCAGATCATCGTAGGTTGACGCAAGCGCCGGAGCGTCGTCGTGAGTCAGACCGAAGAATGCAGTCAGAAACCGATGCGACGGATCACCGGCAAGAAGCACTGCGGGCAGGGCGACAACGATGCACAACCAACACCTCATGTGGAGATCTCCTTTCGCATTTCGCTATTTGCCCGGTAGATCCAACTCAGCACTTCGGCCACGGCTGCGTAGAGTTCGGGAGGGATCTCACGATCGATATCGACCTGCGCCAGCAATTCGACCAGGTCATCGTCACGATGGATGGGAATGCCGTGTTCGCGCGCGACCTCCTTGATCTTCTCGGCGATCAGGCCCCGCCCCTTGGCCAGTACCGTTGGGGCTCGCTCGGCCTCACTGTGATATCCCAGGGCAACAGCCTGCTCTCGGCGCGCAGCTTTGGGTCGGTTTTTCTTCATGGGTGTGACTCAGAGCCTGTCCAGAAGATACTCGATGCTCCGGCAATCCCAGCACTCTACGCATGCACGTCAACTCGACCGCGAGGCGGCTCGTGGGCAGGGCCGGCGCCCACCGAGGTGGACAGTGCAACCGGTTTGGGCAGACGAATCACGTCTACTTGCACTCCGCGCAGACCCAGCGCCTCAAGAGCCCCGGCCAGTTGCGGCCGATTCCGCTCAAACCACGCGCGCGACGCGTCCTGACCAAGTTCGAGGCGCAGCCGAAAGTTCTTTCCGGGAAAATACTCCATGAAGGCAGAAACATCACCCACGCACGAGGGGCATACGTCAAGTGCCGCAGTGTACCGTCCATGTTTGCCGCCGTTGCGCTGCCTGGCATCCCGCTTCACCAGCTTGACACGCACCTCAGCCACCTCATCTCGAATTCTCACCGGCAGCGCAATGATCTGCTGCTGACCCTCCGAGGTACTCACCTGTTTGCCCAGCACCTGCAGGCTCTCCATGCGACCCAGAACCTGTTCCACATTCTGGCGCACACTCTCCAGTGCCATGCGCTGAGTGAGCGCAGCGGCGTCGGAGGTTTCGCGCGCAGGTGCAGGGAGCGCATCCGCCCGTTGCTGAAACGCGTCGACAACCACGCGCCGGTGCGCGGTAGACGTGGCGCTCTGGTGTTTGTCCAAACGGGACACGATGGTGTCGATCTCGCCCAGCACCCGGGCCACGGCCTCGCGCAGCACCTGCTCGGCCCGCGTTGAGGCTGCCGACGCTGCGGGGCTGCCGCTTCCGGCGGATCCGGCGGCGTCAAGCCGCGCCCACGACGGACGGCCAGCCGTATCCACGGATGCCTCTGCCCCACCCCGCACGGCCGGAGGTTGCTGCGAGGGCGCCTCGGAGGAGTGCGTGATGTCGCCTGCGGCACCGGCGATCAGCGCGGGTACAGCGGCACGCAGTGCGGCCTGAGCGGAGACCAAGCCCTCACGAAACGACTCAGCTGCACGCGTCAAGGCCTCCGATGCAGCATCGAGCCCGTTGGCTCGAGGCGCCACCGTTGTCGGAGCCGCAGGATCAGCCGACAGCGGCCCGGAGGATCTGTGCGCAGCATCGGCGATACGCCTGACCAGATCCGACAGCATCTGGTCAAGCCGCGACTGAAGCGTCGCCGTGAGCACCCCTGCGGTTTCGCCGGGTGCAGGCTCCGCCTGTGAGCGTGCCGCGATACCGGAGCCGGAGACCCCGACGGATGCAGATTGCGCGGAGGCGACCCCACCTTCGACCGAACGTACAACTCCCGGCGCTGAGGCAGATGCGGTTCGAGGCTCGGGCACCGCCGAGGCAATGCGCGGAACTGTCTCCCGCGAAACCGCCCCGACAAGTGCCCGCACGTCTTCGGCACTGGACGTCAGAAGCGCAAGAGTCTGTGCCCGTTGGGCGGACACCTGAGCACTCACCCGATCAACCGTGCTGCTCGTTGCGTCAACCAGCGAGGTGAGCGCGCGTTGCACCGAGAGCCCTGCGGCGCGCACCACGGAAGCGTCGTTGTCGCCGGAGTCTGCAGAGAGTGCACCTGACAAGGGCGCCGCAGTCGCAGAGAGCAGTTCCCGGTGCGCCGCCAGGTACTGCCCCACCGCCGTCTTCAGTGTGTCGGGAGTCGAAGAGTCTACCTCGTCAAGCATGGCCACCAGTTGCGGGAGCAGAGCGACCAGTCCCTGCCGCGCCAAGTGAAGCTGCGCCGCCGGAGGTGACCCGGCGTTGCCGCTCACTGTCACGGTGGCCGTATCAAGCGCCTCCATGCCCGCTGTGCCGAATCCGAAGACGAACCGAACGAGCAAGTCGCGAAGCGAGCCGGGCGCTGCGGGCACCGGGGCGCCTGCGGTCGGGACCACGGGTCCACTGGACAGCGCAGTGCCGATCCAGTCGTCCATGCGCAGGAGTGTGGCCTTGAGGCCGGCAAGCGACTCCGGGGGCAGCGCAGTACCCTCGTTGACTGCCCGCAACAGATCTGCCTCCATCGTCAGCCCCAGGCCTCTGGCAGCAGCAACAATTGCGTCGGTGGCCGTGAATATGCTCTGCGGCCCATCGAGCAGGGGTGAAGTCGCAACGGGGACGGGGACACCCAGACCCCTGGCAGCGCTCACCACGCTCTGCGCATCGCGAAGAAGCGCCACCGCAGAGTTGGCAGAGGGGGGACCGGGAAGCGCTGACGGCTCGACGTCGGCGTCCAGTGCGGTGTTCAGCCACTGCACCATCGCATCGATCTGCGCCCGCTGCGGTACGGCAGCAGTGTTGACATCCGCCGATGCGGGCGTGACCGGTACGCTCATTGACGCACCTGTGGCAGAGCGAGCGCCTCCCCCGTCAACAGCGGCAGGGGTTCCGACAACTGGCTCTGGTGCACTCACAGGCGGTTGAGAGAGCACCGCGCGGTCGATCGCGATGAGCCGGTCAACCGACACCGCACCCCGGTCTCCAAGCACCTGCATGAGCACTTCGGGCGGTGTGTTTCGCAGTGCCGCGCTCTGCAAATCCTGCGCCGCAATGTATCGGAACTCAGCCACCGCGTCTTTTGCGGCGAGAGCCACGGCGCCGATCTGGCCCTGCTCGAAGGGAAACGTGCGCACTGCCACCTGGGTTTCCAGCTCCAGGGCGGGTGGAGATCCGGCGGCCGCTCCCACCCCGCGAGCGAAACCATTGTCGCTCAACCACTGTCGGGCCTGCGCACCGTTCTCAAAGAGCAGGATCTCGTTGCGGATCGAGGCACCGGTTGACACACCGGATGCAACGAAGACCGTCTGCGACGTGGCAGGCCCGGCCGACGTTGGCAGAGGAAGATGTGCGCGCGATTGGACATTCTCAGTCCAGACGTCAGCTGGGGGCGTCTGGAGTTTGGGACCGTCGAGGGTGGAGGGGACCTTCTCCAGCAGAATCTGTGCGCCATCTTGCTGAATGCGCACAGTGTCCCCCACGTCCAATGCCCCGTCCAGGAGCCGCACGGTCACGTCTTGCGCACGCACGCGAATCACGACGGTGTTCTGATCGACAACCCTCTCTACGCGGCCCGTGCCAATGGGCGGACGCGCGCGGGCTGGTCCCACGAGTTGTACGGCGATCTGCAGGGAGAGAGGGAGCATGGTGGTACTGGCTCGCAGCGGTGGCGGGACCGGGTTGCCCCATTCATAGTCATCGGCATCGGATCGGCGGCAATGCAGTGGAACCTGCAACTTGGTGCGACAGAGCCACTGCCGGCGCCTCGCTGGGGACTGCGGGATCGTCATGCCCCTGCTGCGCAGTGTCCCACGTGGCAGGATCGGCGGACGCAGGCACCGGCCAGAAAGAGACGCCGAGTCCAAGGCGGAGCTTCTGCGGGACTCCACAACCGCGCAAAACAGCACCCGGCCGCAGTGAAGTCTGAGCTGCCGCTACCGGGTTGACTCCTCGTTCCGATCGACCGCCTTGATGTGCTGCGTCACCCGGAGCAGAAGTGTGACCTGGTCGGTGCTCAACTGAAACTTCCTGGAAATATCCTGCGGCGAAAGCCCTTCACGTGCGGCCGCAAGCACTGCATCCTTCATGTCCCCGCCTGTGGTTGGCGCCGTACTTCTCGACCTGGCTGGAGATACCTCGTTTCTGACGCGGGGTGTGGCGCCAGGAGGCCGGGCCTCGCGAACCGAACGAGCAGCAGCGTCGTCCTGGCCCATGCGTTTACGCAGAGCCTCCATGGCCTCGGTTTCTGGAACGGGGCGTGGATGCACAGCCTCTGCGGGCCCGGTCTTCACTGGTGGCACTGCGCGTGGAGCGCCGGGAAGTGGAGCAATGCGGTTCTGCGCCTTCTTCTCGCTGGCAGTTGGCGCCCGCTCGCGCCGTTTTCTGGCTCCTGCCCCACCAACCCACGACTGAACGAGGCCGACTAGAAGGACGATGCCCGACAGTATGGCCACACCGCCAATCCCCACGATGAGCCAGTCCAACGGGTTCTGCGGAAGGGCGATGACACCCCGACCGCCGGGCAGTGACACCGACCTCTCAGGTGTGGTGGTCTCAACTCGGGTCTTTGGTGCGGCTTCCGGTCGCAGCGGCTGCGCGGCGATCACCGATCGAAGGGCACTCAGCGAGTCGCGAATCACGGTGGTTGACCGATCAAGTTCGGAGATGTCTTTGCCGAGGCGCTTGAGGTCTTGCTTTGCCAGCTCCAGCGAATCGAGTCTGAGCACGAGCGCCTGCCGCTTCTGCAGAGGTCCGGGGGCGGTCTGGCCCGACACCGCTGCGAGCGAACATGCCACAGCCATGGCCGTGGGAATGTAGACGCGCACAGACCACCTGGTCCAGTTGCAGAGGATTCTGAAGGGCATTGAGGCTAATATATCTTCTGATGCCCACCGGGGTCCAGTGAATTGCCCTCTTTGGGGCAGAGTACGCCCAGCTCTATTCCCTTAAGCCGGAACAAGTTGAGCCCCCGTTGTTGAACCACATTGGGGCAATCGTATATATTAGGCTTCCAGTGAGCAAGATCCACGTTTTTTGGTGCGGATGTTTCAACTGAGAGAGTCGGTTTCAGCCGACTCCAGCGGACCTCGCCGACTTTGATCGGTCGGGCGAGAGTATTCCCTATGAGGGGTTTCGCGCACTGCTGTCTGTGAGGTCACTATGCCTCGACTTGTGCTCCGATTCGAACAAGAACAGCTCAAAGCCTACGACCTTTCCGATTCGGTCATCACCGTCGGCAGGCTCCCGGAGAACACCATTTCCATTGTGAATATGGGCGTTTCCAGGCGTCACGCACGTATCGAACTCGACTCTCAGGGTACCTATGTCATCTCCGACCTCAACTCACTCAACGGCACATTTGTAAACGATACGAAAATTGTCAAGACGACGCTCGCATCGGGCGACAAAATCGCCATAGGCAAGTACACCATCATCTTCCAGAACGCGGAAGCGACAGACGAAGCTCCCCTGGCTCGACCCGTAGCCGCTGCCAGGAAGGCCGAAGCGGTGGATACCGACTCATTCACGGTCGAAACGCAAAGCCGGGCAACGGTGAGCACCCCCACGGTGGGAGCCTGGGCAGCACTTCCGCCCAGCACGTCGCAGACTCAACCGGTCGACGAGTCGAAGAGCGGTACTCCCGGATGTCCGGTTCTCATCGAAACAACCAAGCATGTTGCATACAAGCTCGACAAAGACGTCGTCACGATCGGCAACTCAGAAAGCGACGATATCTACATAGATGGACTTTTCATCGACGAGTCGCACGTGGCCGTCGAACGTCGCCCCGACGGCGTGTGGCTGGTCTCAAAGAAGCTCTTCGGCAAGGTCAAGGTCAACGGCAAGAAGACCAAAGACCACAAGCTGCAGCACAAGGACCGCATCGAGGTAGGGGCATCCACCCTGAGATTTATGGAGCACGGATAGCAACCCCATGCGGCTGGCGATAGTCTCCGATATACACGCAAACATCGAAGCCCTCGAAGCGGTGGTCGACGACATCACGGCCCAGAAGGTTGACGAGACCGCATGTCTGGGTGACTTGGTGGGCTATGGAGCCAGCCCCAACGAGTGTGTGGCATTGGTCAAGCAGCACTGCCCCATTTCTCTGCTGGGCAACCACGACGCCGCAGCCCTGGGCGCCCTCTCCACCGAGAACTTCAACATTCACGCGCGCATTGCCATCGAATGGACCACCGAGAATCTCTCGGCAGAATCACGCTCGTACCTCACTGCGCTGCCCCTGCGCGAGAACCGCTTGTCTGCGTCGCTGGTGCACTCAACGCCGTACGAGCCCAACATGTGGCACTATATCACATCGCTGGAAGAGGCTGCGTACAACTTTCAGTTCTTCGAAACGCCGTTCTGCTTCGTGGGTCACACCCACATCCCGCTCATCATCACGGTAAGTGGCGCCAAAGAGATATCCGTGTACCAAGACACCAAGCTCTCCTACGGCAGCCTTGCCGAATCGCGGTTCCTCATCAATGTGGGCAGTGTTGGCCAGCCGCGCGATCGCGACTCGCGCGCCTGCTACGGCATTCTGGACACCGACGCACAAACCTTCGTATACCGCCGAGTCAAGTACGACATTGGCGCCTGCCAGGACAAAATGAAGAAGATCGGGTTGCCCGAGTTCCTCATCTCCCGTCTCAAAGAAGGCAAGTAGTCTTTCGCGGGTATCGCGCGTAGTCAAGACGCAGCGGTGCGTCGCGCGATCGCCGGACTCCGTCGAGCAAGCGATCGGCAGTCAGCGGGCAGCGGTCAGCCCCTTGACGCGACATCGACTCCCATCAGTGCGGCGACTATGGAACCGCAGTCCTCAATCAGCGGTCAGGGGCAGATCCTCGCGGACGCACGGAGCGATCGCGGGGCAGTCGGGCCTCGGAGGATTGCGCTGTGATGGCGCGGCGGAGACACCGCTCAGGCGTGGGCGTGCTCGCTCATCCGCCGATGCACACGATCAACCTGCAAGCAGAAGGCTTCCACCCGGGCCTCCACGATTTGCGGGAACGGGTTGCCGTCGGACTCGATGGACAAGAACGGCAGACTCGCGTGATCGGGCATGCCCAGATCGGGGTGCGACTTCTTGCCCAGACGCTTGTCGAGGCGCTTCTTCACCCCAATGGTTGACTCGGCTGCAAGCACAGCCTCGATCACCCGCGTTGGCATGCAGGCGAACGGACCGATGGAGATCACGCCGTGCACGGTATGCAGAATGTCTTTGAAGAAGCTGCCCACCACCAGTATCGACTCGCCGGTAAAGCGCAGGTCGAAGAAATTGCGTCCGTAGGCGAGCAGTTGCGGGATGTCAACCTTCTCGTTGATGTAGAGACCCGAGCGATCGAGCGTGCGCTTGATGCGCTTCTCGTACCCATCCTGCAAGAAGAGCTTGACGTAGAACTCAAGTGCCGCCTTGAATCCGAAGGATGCGTCGTACACGCCCTCCAGCACCATGTGGTCGATGTACTTGAGCCACTCGAACATGGGAGCCCGGCGCACAATGATGTCGCGGCGAGCCAGGCGTTCGACGATGTCCTGACACGCGAAGTGATCGCGGCGCACGAAGATCTCTCCGAGCAGCGAGACCGCCTTTGCCTGGGCAATCGGGTACCGCACGGGGATCGTGCGCAGAGCCTCTGCCACCTCCGCCAGCACCGCGTAGAGCCGCTTGCCGCCCTGGGAGCCGATGGCCTCGACGAGACGCTTCCACTGCCGCTCGAATTCGACAAACGCGGCCTCACGGTCGACTGCCAGCACCCGCAACGCATTGCGAATATCGTCCATGGCATCGGCCACCATGGCGCCACGCAAGGCATTGAGCAGGAGCCCCGTGGGCATGCCGGCATACGAGTTCTCGTTGGTAAGAGAGAGCAGCGCCACATTGCGGATCCGGTTCTTCTCCAGGAGCGATCGTGTGAAGACAGAGTACTGCGTGAACCTGCAGTTGCCGCTGGCCGTGGGCATGAAATAGACCAGGTACTCGTCGGGATCGCTGCGCTTTGCGAGGTAGTCGAGCAGCCCTCCCACGGTGAGTTGCAGGGGCAGGCACTCCTTGCATGACGAGTTGGCCCGGCCCACCTTGAGCACTTCGAAGTCGTACTCGTCAATGCACGTGGCACGAATGCCCCCGCCACGCACCGCCGCCGCAAACGCCTCGCTATTCAGCCGCCCCATTGACGGAAAGAGCACGTGCAGCTTGGGATGGTGCAGATCGATGGTCTCCCCGTCACTGGTCACGAAGCACGCTGTGCCCTTGTGGAACTCTATTTTTGCCGGAGTGAATGGCGCGACGACCTCGTCCTTCTTGCCCAGCTCCCGGTACCGCGTCACGATGTCCAGAAACGCCTCGATGCGCGTGTTCACTCCGGCATCGGCCGTGTGACTATCCAGCTCCAGGGTGAGCGACGGCTTCGCCTTCATGATGTCGCGGAAGTACCCGAGCAGGAACGAATCGGGGCCACAACTGAAATTGGTAATGAAGGTGCCAAACAACTGAGGATGCTTCTTGACAAAGCTGCTGGCCCGCAGAATCATCTGCCCGTTTGCCCAACACATGTTGTCGTCGCAGGGCTCGTTATCAAACGGCAGGAAGTCCCAGGGAATCACCAGAACTCCGCGTGAGGCAAGTTTGGTGGGTATGCCCATGTTTGCCTCGCCTGCAAATGCATTGTACGTACGTCCGAACAGCACCACTGCGGTCTTGCTGGGGTCAGCCTCAAGTTCCGCCAGTATCTGCAGGCCCAGTTTCTTCGTCTCAGCCATGAAGGCCTGCTGCTGCGCCAGTACCGCGTGGTAGGCCGCAACTCCCCGATCGGCGCCACAGCCGACGCTCCGAGCAATACTGCGGAACTCCTCTTCCTGCGAGTCGTATCCCTGACTGAAGTTGAGCAGCGGTGTGAGGAGTTCTGTGCGCCCAAACCCGTCTTTGAACGCGCTTCGGATCCAGTACGCCTCGCTCTGAAGGAGCATACAGGTACACTGGTGCTCCTTCTTGTAGCTGACGCTGTTTTCCACGAAGAGCTCGGTCACCGTGGGCATGAAGATGTAGTCGAGGTCCTTCTTCAGCAGGTTGGCGAAGCAGCCGTGGGCTATTTCGCCGGGGTAGCAAAACGCGGAGCGTTTACGCTTGATGCCGGCTCTGTCAACATCGTCGGAGAGCACCACCCGCAGGCCCAGCGTCGTGAAGAAGCCGTGATAGAGCGGATACAGGTTGTTGGTGAGGTACGACCGGCTGATGCCCACAGTCTTTGCGGATGTTGGGGCCGTCCCCGACGCGAACTTGGTGAAGAGCATCTCCTGCCGCACGCGCACGTAGTCGAACTTCGTGATGTCGTACCCAATATGATGCACCTGGTTATAGTACTTGTTGCAGGCGCCACCAAAGGGGAACTTCCGATCCCCGATGGTCATCATGTTGATCTCGCAGCCGCGGTCGCACTTCTCCGCACCGCCTGCGCACCGGAAGCTCTTGCCGTACTCAATCTCGCGATCCGCCAACTCCTTCAGGTCGAAGCTCGACGCCGAGGCAAGCCCGTGGGTGATACGGTTCTTCAGCTCCAGAGCCACGCCGTACGCTCCGATGAGCCCGGGCTCGGGCGGTACCACAATGGGTCGACCGATGAGCTTGGCCATGGCCAGCGGCACTGCCTTGTTGTAGCACACGCCGCCCTGCATGAAGATTTTCCTGCCCGATCGGCGCTGGCCCTTCACGCGGTTGACATAGTTCATACAAATGGAGTACACAAGCCCAGCAACCACGTCCTCGCGGCCGATGCCCTCGTGCGTGGCGGTCTTGATGTCGGAGCTGATGAACGCAGCGCACTGGTCGTTGAAGTTGGGCGGGTTCTGCCCCTGCTGCGCAATCGCCTCTATCTCGCGGAAGCCCACACCCAGGCTCTCCCTGGCCGATTCCTCCAGAAAAGATCCGGTGCCCGCAGAGCACGCCTCGTTCATGGCATAGTCGGACGGCACCGCATTTGTCAAATACGTGTACTTGGCGTCCTGTCCGCCGATCTCGAAAATGGTGTCCACGTCCTTGTCAAAATGAGACGCACCTGTGGCATGCGCGATGATCTCGTTGATGATCGCATCGGTCTGCGCATGCAGGCCTGCGATCTGGCGACCCGATCCGGTGGTTGCCAGGCCGACGATCTTGACACCCCCCGAAAGCTGATTGTGCAGCTCCGCATAGCACTCGCGCGAGGCCTTGACCGGGTTGCCGTTGGTACGCAGATAGATGGATGCCAGCACAGCATCGTCGGTTCGCCGCATCACCACAGCCTTGGTGGTTGTGGACCCCACGTCGAGCCCCAGGATGCACTCGTCGCCCGGCTGGGCGGTGGCCCTGGTCGACTGCTTGAACTCCACCAGAGATGCGCCCTTGCTGATGGGTGGAAGAAACACGAACGACGAAGTGCCCTCAACGAAGATGTGCTTCTCGTCAATGGCGGGCTTCACACCCTTGTCCAGCGCGTACAGTGCCGCACCCAGGGCTTCGAATACCTCCGCGCTCTTCGGGATGGTCAGCGTGTCAAGGTTCTTGACCAGATGATCCATCACCACCAGGTTCCGCGTGACTCCGCCCACAGCCACAATGTTCTTGCGGTCAACCTTCTCCAGCAGATCGAGCACTTTCTCGGCCATCATGCGGCCCAGGCCCGAGGCTACGCGTCCGATGGGGATACCCTTGTTGAGCGCGTGGGTGCAGTCGCTTTTGCAGAACACCGAGCAGCGGCCCGACACCTTGTACTCCTCAACCCCGCGCGCGACCGACACCGCCTCATCCACACCGATGTTCATGCGGCCAATCTGCTGCAAGAAGAACTCACCGGTGCCCGATGCGCACTTGTTGCCGGTTTCCACCGAGGCGACATTACCCTCGTTGTCAAGCAGATACACCACGAAGTTCTCGGCGCCAAGACTGGCAACAGCCGCCACGTCGGAACCAATCTCGCCGGTGGACCGCAGATATCCCAGAGCGTACTCAACCGCCTCGGGTTCGGTAATTGACGGCAGTGCAACCATATCGCGAAACTTGCGGCCGGTGAGGGCCACACAGTCGTAGCCGGCGGCATCGAGTTCCTTGAGCATGCCGACAAACGTGGTGCGGGGGTTGCTCTCGTGGCTGCGGATGAGGATCTTGCCGATGGAGACCACACCACCCGTGCGGATGATTTCCACGGCCTTCATGTTCGATGCGCCCAGGCACATGCCCAGTGCGCGTGTTGTCTTGGGGGATTCGGTCAATCAGGCCTCCAGCGGCTGCGTCGGAAGTGAATTCGGCATGTCGGACCAGTCTCGAAAAATACCATCCGGCGGTGCTGGGACCCGAGCCCTCGAGTGATCGCCCGACAGTGGTACCTGGAGGTGTCGGAACGGAGATGTCATCGAGATCCTCCGCCTACCGGGATCGGGTTGAGACCGCGGTCCCGGCGGACGTCTGTGTCTGCTACGGGTCTTTGGGAAACCAAATCCCGGTCGTGACCGCGCGATTGCCTTTGTGTGAAGGCGCCGGGTATTCGGGGAACCGCCTCAACCGGCGCACGTGCATGGCGTACATGAACTCCACCGAGCAGCACTGCCGAGGAGTAAAACACCCACATGAGAATGAGCACAATGGAGCTGAGCGAACAGTACACAATGCTCACGCGCGCCACGTGCTTGACGTACATGCCAAACCCCGTCCGCGCGAGCTGCCACAACACACAGAAGATCAGGGCGCCCACGAGTTGGTGACGTTTGCGAATCTTGATGCCCGGAAAAATCTTGACGGTCACCACAAAGAACACCACCAGCACCAGACCCGACGGGAAATTGATGCGCCGCACATATGCCTGATATGGGATATACACCGATACCGCCGTGGAAAACTGCCGGTAGTAGTGATTGTGCTCAACCGCCGAGAGGCGGGCTGGCGGACGGGTCAACCAGGCAAAGCGGGCCATTGAGGGAAGATACGAGAAGAAAGAAGCGAGAAGTGAGAAGGCGAGAATTGAGAAGCTGTCGACGATCCCCCGGGCACCGTGGGAACTGACGCCGTTCCCCAGCTCGCCTCCTAGCCTCCGCACTCCGCACTTCCCCTCCCCCTCCCATGACGTAGTTTCTCTCTCGGTTCGCGACTGTCTCACCTGGGCCGCATCATGCGCATTGCCATCTTCTCCGATGTTCACGGCGACCTTAAGCGTCTCAACCTCGTACTCAACGACATCGCGGCGCATAGTGTTGACAAGCTGGTATGTCTGGGTGATGTGGCCACACTCGGACCTGAGCCCTGGAATGTGCTTGAGCGCCTCCGCGGACTCAAAGCATCATTTGTGCAGGGGAATCACGACGAATTCCTGCTCGACCCCTCTGCGCTCGACCGGTACGCCACTACGGCGTTTGTCAAAGAGCAGGTTCTCGCATGCCGCAACTTCGTGACCCCGGAGGACCTGACATTCCTGTCTACGTTCGTGCCAACGCTTCGGCTTGAGGCGGGTGGCGCG
>Ga0315293_10005091_pt1 | contig 12416 bp, 14 predicted proteins | sample YL17G13_20_MG_FD_203071 | JGI IMG/M metagenome (GOLD analysis project Ga0315293, IMG submission 203071) | Sediment microbial communities from Yellowstone Lake, YNP, Wyoming, USA - YL17G13_20 | ecosystem: Environmental > Aquatic > Freshwater > Lake > Sediment | place: USA: Wyoming | collected... | reverse complement strand
ACTGAAGAGATTGTACATTTCGAAAAGATTGCACGATCTGTCGATGGAATAAGTGGCATAGTAATAAGGCTGGATTTTTTGAAACACTCTCGATTTCGGGAAAAACGAATATTGAATTAAAAGGGGAATCATGCAAATTCCGCTTCGGGTAAGCCGGCCCACATCGGTTCGGAAATCACTGGCGACATCGATATAACCCGTTTCAATTGTCCACGTCCGCGTATTATGATAATAACGAAGTGAAAAAGCGTTGCCTTGGGTTTTATCAAGCTGATTGTGATCACGACTCAAGGAACGAAAAAAATCGTACTCCAGCAAGCTGGTTTTATTCAATCGTATCCGACCGTCAATGCCCAGCACTCGATTATATCCACCGTTCAAAACACGACCCGTATAGAAGGCTCCGATGAAGCCGTCATTTTTCAGCAGATGTTTGCCGCGAAAGATGGAAAAAAAAGCATTCCCTGTAGAAATATCCGTATCAGCTTCGGTCGATGAACTTGAACCCGGATTTTCATCCATGGCCAGGATCACCGCGCAAACATCCCGCCCGGTCAATTTCCCGTTCAATTTCAATCCAAAAACAGGATCGCCAATGGTCCGGGTGTTGACGACCGCCTCAAGAGGATTCGCATCCATCCGGGCGCCGAAGTCGAAATTTTCCAAGCCTTCGAGGAAAAAAGGCCTTTTCTCAGGATAAAAAACTGCATACCGCAGGTTGACATCGATCTGACCGGCATCGGCTTCGACCTGACTGAAATCGGGATTAACGGTTCCATCCAAGGTGAGTAAAGAGGTAATACCAACCTTACCGGTCAGACTAATACCGGTTTTGACGGGATCAGTCGTCAAAATTCCCAGTTGATGCGATTCCACTTGCCCCACTGTTATGGCGGGAATCAACTCCACGATACGCTCAAATTTTATAGTACCCAAATCAATTTTCTGAAACTGATTGATAAGAGATGCGTTCTGGGGATTAATCCCGGGAAAGCTGCTCAATTCAGAGCGTCGGGGAATGTTGCGAAAAAATCCGGCGCCGCTGACAATATTTTGCTTTTGAGGGAACCTCAAGCTTTTGAACGGAATGGCCATTTCGACAATGTACCCTTCGCCATTTATTTTGCCCTGGCATTTCCAGACGGCATCAAAATTCCAGTCGGGATTGCCTTCGCTGTCTATGATGCCATCCATCTGGACGCCGTAAGGATTGACCAGGAACACGTAACCATTCTGCTGATCGTTTAAAGTATCCAGTGCCACACATATCCAATCGTCGGCAACAATGCCATCGCGCTTGCTGATGGAAGCCTTTATTTTAGCCGGCTCCGAATCCAGGCAGCGAAAGGCGACATACAATGAAGAGCGATCGCAGACGATGAAAACTTCGGTTTTATCTGCAGGCTCTCCGCCGAAGTCAGGCTTGTACGTCCGGAATTCCCTTATCGGATCAACCGTTCGCCAGATGGCTTCCTCCAGTCGGCCGTCGATCACGGGTGAATTTTCAGTGAAACGTATTATTAACATATCGCCAGCAGGCAAAGCCGATCCGGAGAAGAAATAAACTAGAACGAAACCTGACAACAAACGAATCCACAAAGTCCACCTCCGATCAAACTTCATGCTTATTCATGTTCTACTAAGTTCCAGTTCTCACTTCCGGGAATGGCCCACCGGCAGAACAGAATGAGATGGACTCAAAGAATGTAATGGTTCATTTGTTTCCGCTTTGACGTTCCATATGAAAGTAATTGACGCATTCATGTTTTACTTATTACAGGAATAATATACTTCAACTTAATGTAATTGTCAATTCTTTATTTAGTTTATTACGTAATTCAAGTTCGCAGCGCCGGCAATGGGCAAGACGTTCCGGTCTGTCCCACGAGTCATTCCCGAAATAGCCGTTTGTTTCGGTTTAAAACTTATTTCAGAAAAAAACGTATAAACACATGAAATGACAGCGGACGAACTTCTCCTCGTAGAACAGGCAAAAGCAGGCAACAAAAAAGCCATTAACGAACTTTTTTATCGGGAGCAGAAATACATTTACAATCTGCTGGTTCAACTCACCGGCGAACGCGCCCTGGCAGACGATTTAGCCCAGGAAACTTTTCTTCTGTCCTATCGATATCTGAACAAGTTCAAACTTCAATCAAGCTTTCGAACCTGGATCAGTAAAATCGCCGTCAATCTTTTTCGAAAAGAACTCAAAAGAAAGCCCAAACACGTATCAATCTGTCTGGATACGATCAGGATTCCTATTCAAAACGAGACGCCTGAACGGATCGCCATCAAAAGAGAATTGCAATGGTGCATTCTTCACAGTCTACAGCAGCACGTGCCGAAAAGGTATAGGACGGTGCTCGTTCTCCGGGATCTGAATGATTTGAGCTATAAAGAAATCTCCGCGATATTGTCATGGAATATCGGCAAAATAAAAAACTGCCTCCATCGCGGCCGGAAGATACTGCGTGATCATTTCATCAATGGAAAATGCAGGGCCTTTGCTGAAAAAGATTATCTATGTGTCTGCAAGGGAATATTGCAATGATGAATTGCATCAAGACGAGATCGCTGTTCTCCGAATATATTGACCGGCAACTCGGTCAGAAGAAAAGCGTAAGCATAGCGGAACATCTGTCTGTTTGCTCGGAATGTTGGAAAGAATGCGAAAATTTCATGAAAATTCTAACGATTATGAAAAAACTGAAAACATTCGATGCTCCGCGGAACTACCTTGAAGGTATTGGGCACGGAGAAAAACAGGACAGCCAAACCTTAGCTTTGCGGATCCTTTTTAAAAAGCAACTCCGTTGAAAGCACCCCTCTGAAAGAAGATAAAAGGTCTCATCTGGCCGACCAGCCTCCATCCACAGCGACCACCGAACCCGTCATAAAAGACGATCCGGCGGATGCTAAAAAAAGGATGACATTTGCGATCTCCTCCGGTGCTGCCACACGCTTCAGCGGGATGGAACTTTCAATACGCTGCTCTTCTTCCTGGGGAGATCCTGAACAGGCAATAATTCTTCTCAGCAAAGGAGTATCCACGGGACCCGGGCAGACGCAATTCACCCGGATGTTGTCCATGGCGTGGTCCAGAGCCATCGCCTTGGTCAACTGAACCACCCCTCCTTTAGAGGCGCAATAGGCGGCGATTTCTGATCCTCCCACCAGCCCTAACTCCGACGCGACATTAACGATACTCCCCCCGCCATGGCGCCGCATGATCGGTATCGCCGCTTTCGAACACAAAAAAACCCCTTTCAGATTCACATCCATCACATGATTCCACTCTTTAAGGCTTGTTTCCGTAACTTTTTTTGCCAGTTCTACTCCGGCATTGTTGATCAGAATATCCAACCGACCAAAATCGTTCTGCACTTTATTAAAAAGTGCAACAACCTCATGAGGTTTGCTTACATTCACCTGACAAAAATGTGCCTTATTTCCATTGGCAATTTTTTTTTCATCCTTGCCGATCTCTTTAATATCAGCGAAGATCACCCAGGCGCCCTCGCAGATGAAGCGCTTGGCTGTGGCCAAACCAATTCCCGATCCGGCGCCCGTAACAATGACCACCTTGTCTTTCAAGACCATTAATGGATCCTCCTTTTTATCAAATCAATTCCTGTAATTCGCCGAAACCTATAACTGATTTTAAATGAAGTTTTTTCGTATGTTATAGATACTTTATCCACATGTAATGTTTCAGAAAAACAATTTATTTACACCTTTCTATTTTCCATAAATAGATTAAATGAAACCTTTTTCTCACTATCAATATCTATATTCAAGACATGGAGGTTTTATAGTGAAAAAAAGTAAAAATTATTTTAACAAAGTGGCAAGTCAATGGGATTCGATGCAACAGAGCTTTTTCTCTAACATGGTCTGGGAAAAAGCTATTGAAATTGCTCAACCAAAAAGAGGTAAATTGGCCGCGGATATCGGATGCGGAACCGGTTTTATTTCAGCGGCTTTGATCAAAGAAGGGTTAAATGTAATCGCAGTGGATCAATCCCCGGCAATGCTTGAAAGACTGAAATCCAAATTTAATGAATCTCCGTTTATAAATAAAATTGACTTCCGTCTTGGAGATTCCAATTCCCTGCCCATTGAAACAGAGAGTGTTGATTATGTGTTTGCCAACATGTATCTTCATCATGTCGAGAATCCTCAAATGGCTATTATGGAAATGACTAGGATACTAAAAACAGATGGAAAATTGGTCGTCACTGATCTGGACAAGCATGGTTTTCTGTTTCTAAAAACAGAACAATTTGATCAATGGCTCGGCTTCAAGAGAACGGATATAAAAAAATGGTTTGGGCGTGCCAATTTAAATAAAATTAGAATCGACTGCGTTGGAGTAAGTTGTCAAGCTTCTTCACGGTGTTGTACAAAAAAAGCAAATATAAGTATTTTTTATGCTTTTGGAATAAAAATAAATGCGGAGGATAAAATTGATGTCAAAAATCTTTCCAAAACCAATTCTTGACTTGCCAAGAGCAGAGATCCCCTTGAAAGGAATTACCGCCTTCCTTTCCCAGGGTGAAAACCATCAAATTATATTCATGGAATTTGACAGCGATGTCGAATTATGCGAACATTCACACGAAAGTCAGTGGGGAATTGTGCTTGAAGGGAAAATCGAATTGACCATCAATGATACTTCCTTCACTTATGCCAAGGGCGACCGGTATTTTATTCCAGCCGGAGTCATTCATTCGGGAAAAATCCATGCCGGCTATGCGGACATTACATTTTTCAACCAGCCCGACAGATATGCAAAAAAATTAAAATGAACGCATTCGCAAAGATTGGTCAGGAGACGAACCGAATGACAAAACAAGCCTGCCGGCTTTTGATTTATTTCTTTTTTCTTAATCTGTCCGCCGCAGAAACCGACATCGGCGGAGATAAAATGTTTCTTGATTACGATGTTAGAATCAAAAAGGAAAATCCGGATCGCATCCTCATGACCGCGCGCATAGGTCCGATTCCGGTCAATCACCTGCTCCTGGCGATGACGCAAAACTACGGCCGGGTCGAAACGTTGTCGGAAATCATCCCGGAAATTTCCATCTATGGTGCCGGCCGGAAGTCAGTTGAAATAAAAAAAAACAATGAGTTTCTCTGGGAGGTTGATCTTCCAGTATCCGATACCGTCTGCATCGATTACGCCATCAATACCCGGCACCCCTATACGAGTTTGAATAGTGTCCGGTTGCCCTACAGGGACGCCGACCACCTTTATCTTCCCGCCGCCTCCGCATTCGTCCACCCCGACGAAAAATATCTTGCCGATAATAAAATCAAGATCCAGAGAATTCGAATCCATTTTGACATCCCAGATGAATGGACCACGGCCACAAGCTGGGGTTCAAACCGGCTTGCCTATGAACTCTCGCCTTCCAGCCTGGAAACCCTGAATAACGGACTCATCGGGGCCGGATGCTACCGGGTCCATTCGTTCAAGGTCAAGGAACTTCCTGTCGAGGTCGCCATTTTAAACGTCGGTCCTTGCCCCGATGAAGAGATCGTCAGGATTGTCGAGCAAGCTCTCATCGCCGGCCATGACCTGTTCAATTTTTTCCCCGTCTCCAGGGTATTTGCCTTAATCCAATTCATTTTTGACCAACCAGGACGGGGCAGCGGTAATGCGCTGGGCTGGTCAATCAATTTGAATTATGGCCGTACTTTTGATTCTCTTGATTGGATCAAGGAAACAGCCCATATTTTCCACGAAATTTTTCATTTCTGGAACGGAACTGCGATCAGCCGTGCGCAAAGCGATCATTCTCTCATTTGGTTTACCGAAGGTGTAACGAGATTCTATCAATACAAAAACATGCAAAGGTCGGGGATCATTTCTGAAGAAAAATATTTTCAATACATATCCAGAGAGTACACAGACGTCTTCCAAAGCTCCCGTCGCGAAGACAGCTTGAAAAGCATTTCTGGGGATTACTATGCTGACCGCAGCGCCATGGCTCTCACTTACAGCAAAGGGTGTTGTCTCGCTTTCGCTTTGGATCTGCTGCTCCAGCATGCCTTCAGCGGCCTGAAAAACTTTGACAGCGTGATGAAGAAGATTCTTGAAAAGTACGATTTCAGAGTGAACCGGCACTGTTTGACCCATGATGAACTGGACGGTGTTTTTTACGAAATTCTGGGAAAAGGACTATATCCGAGTTATTTAAGGCTGCGCAATTGTGACTTTCTCCAGGAGTTTCAATCGACGCTGCTTTCGGCCGGCTTGGAAATCGAAAAGACTCGGGGCCGGAGACTGTACTTTGGCATTCTCGATTTTGGACCTCCATCCGATCATCTGCAAGCTTTCAAAATAGACCGAGAAAGCCCGGCGTATCAAGCGGGCTTGAGAGAGCAGGATATCCTACTGGAAATTAACAACTGGAAGGTGAAAGACATTCCCGATGTTAAAAAAGCCCTACAAGGAATGAAAGAAAACGAATCCGCCAATCTGATAATTGAAAGAAAAAATGTAAAAATGAGAATGCGCATCCCCTGGCACAGCTTTGAGACAAGGTTCAATATCAAAAAAATCCGCAATCAAAGCCAGTTCAAGTGAGGGAAAATTTCATGAAAAAAATCGGAATAATAGCCTGCGCGATCACGACCAAAATCTTGGATTGCCCCCTGTCTCCATGCCTCCGGGATTTTTATGACAGAAAAGGGGAATTTGGTCGATACCGGACCACGGCGGTAGAACTCGCCGGAGTCATTTCCTGCCAGGGATGTCAGGGGGGTATGGCCCCAGAAGCCATCCTTGCCAAGGCAAATTCCCTGATCCACTATGGAATCGAGGTAATTCATCTGACATACTGCATGATGATCCTCTGCCCCTTCATCAAGAACCATATTAAAACCCTCAAGGAGACCTATCCGGACGTGGAGATCATTCTTGGCACGCACGAACCTCACGATTCACAAAATAAATTGGTTGAATCAATCTCGAATTTGTTGAAACAAAGAACTGGAAATGCCTGTATACCTTGAAAAGGAATGACGATTGCATCTCGAATCAACGTCAAAAATGGTTCGCAAAATATCTATGAAACATACCGGACAGAATAAAATGAAGAAGCAGCCAATCGAAGTGGAAGCGGCCGAAAATGTTTGCACGTCCGACTTTGCAGACACCGACGCCTATGACCGGCGGATCAAAAGGTTTGTCCCTTATTATAGCGAAATGATCGAGGGGGTTTTGTCTTGTTTGCCCGAAAAAGAAAGTGACATTGCGGCTCTCGAGCTGGGCTGCGGAAGCGGGAATCTTACCAAAAAAATGCTGAAAGAATATCCATGCGCAAAATTACTGGCGATTGACTTGACTGAACAAATGGTGGAAAAATGCCGCAGAAATTTGCTTCATTATTCAAAAAGAATTCGGGTCGTGCGTGCGGATATGATCAGTTTCTGTCAGAAAAACCGTTTTGATTATGCGCTCTCGAATCTCGCTCTTCACTATCCGGGAACAGACGAAAAAAAAATGACTGTCTGCGAAAATGTCTGGCGATCACTAAAGCCAGGGGGGCTGTTTTCTTTCTCCGTCATGTTGAACGGAAAATCCCCGGCGGTCACAAAGAGAATCTGGAAATGCTGGGAACAGGATGTGCTTCAAGCCGGAGTCACCCAAGAGGAACTTGACGAATGGTATGGGACCAACCATGCAAGTGATCATCCGGTCCCACCGAATAAATGGCTTGAATGGCTGAAAAAACTTGGCTTTACGAATTGTGAATTCGTATGGAACAAAACCATTTTTGGAATTTTCCGGGTAATGAAACCATTATAAAATATCAGAAAATAGAAGATAATCTAATCCCCTTACCTGCCCCATTTTGAGTTTTCCTGAACAGACGCTAATTTCCTTGAGTATCTTTTAGTTTGGTTCTAGCCCGGAACATGCGTACCTTCATCAGGTTACCGCAGCCGGTGGCGTTCTCGCACCATTTTCGCGAGTGGTTCTTGCTGTTATCATAAAAAATCCACAGGCAATCGGAATTCTGACAGATTTTGATTCGCTCGGATTCTCCGAAGGCAATGATTTCGCCAAAAGAGGAAGCAATCTCGGCAAGCATGGAATGAATTCCGGGGGTTTTTGCTTCATTTTGCAATGCGTAGGATTGGCCTGACGGACTGATTTTTTTTATTTCCGGCGAACTTTTCAGAACATCGTTGAAGCGCTTCAGATCTATTTTTCTGAGAGGCTTTCGTTTTGAAAAGTCTTCAGCCATGCGGCGCAGCAGGGCACGCAAATCTTTCAATTTCTTCTGGATTTTTGGCAATGGAGCAACTTTTAGCGATCCCTGCCAGGGCGAAAGAAATTTTTTCAACCACTCATCTTTGTCAAGGCGGTCTTCGTGCTTCCCTCCGCCCTTGTAATCATGCCAATCACTGTTTAGGAGATCCAGCCACAAAGTATTTTTTAGTAATTTATTATTCATCTATTGACAATTACCATATTTCTTTGTAACATTCAATAGGTAACAATCATTAATATATATTATCTATTACACTAAAGGAGCGTGACATGGTTCATAAGTTGAAATCTTGGACAGCGGCCAGGGATTGTCCAGCGGTGCTGGACACGGCTGAGATATCCAAATCCCGCCGCTTCATCGCAGACCTGAAAGAGAGTGGACTGGTTAAGCGTCGGGTGTAGCGAAACTTTCTGGCCGGATTGGTCATGCCCGCACAAGGTTTGAAGGTGAAATTTAAAAACTGAATTGATCGGACGGGATACTTCGGCCGGTAGCCGGATTTCATACCCATGAAAATCGGAAACGGCGAAAAAGACAAACGCAGAGTCGTGACAGTGATAGAAGAAGGAAAAATTGGTAAGATTAAAAATTAGCAAACCAAGGAGGCCATACGATGAAAATTAGCGTGGAGCTGATCGCCAAGGAGAAACTGAAACCCCTTTTCACCGACCCGCTGACATTGCCCTTTGGGCGATATTTTACCGACTACATGTTCACCATGGAATACTCCCAGGGGCAAGGCTGGAAAAATCCCTGCATCAAGCCCTACCAACCTTTGATCCTGGAACCGTCGGCCAACGTGTTTCATTACAGCCAGGAGGTTTTTGAAGGGCAAAAGGCCTACCAATCGCAAAAAGGCGAAATTCTGATGTTCCGGCCGCTGGACAATGCCAGGCGCATGAACCGCTCCCTGCAGCGCCTCTGCATGCCCGAGATCGACGAGAATGTTTTCCTGCAGGCCGAGTGCGAATTGCTGAAGCTTGAAAAACGCTGGATCCCGACCCAGAAAGGGGCCAGCCTCTATATCCGGCCGGCCGTAATCGGCACCGAAGCGGCGCTCGGGGTCAAGGCGTCGAACGATTTTCTCTTCTTCATCATCCTGTCGCCGGTGGGTCCGTACTTCAAGGAGGGGTTTAAGCCCGTCAGTCTGTGGGTCAGCGACACCTATGCCCGCGCCGGCAGCGGCGGGACGGGCGAGGCCAAAACCGGCGGCAACTACGCCGGCAGCCTGCTGGCCACGCGCGAAGCCGTGCTCAAGGGCTACAGCCAGGTCCTCTGGCTCGATGCCTGCGAGCACCGCTACGTCGAGGAAGTCGGCGCCATGAACATCTTCTTTGTCGTGGATGGCAAGCTGGTCACGCCCTCCCTGGACGGGACCATCCTGCACGGCATCACCCGCAAATCGGTCCTGGAATTGGCTTCCGAGCTGGGCATCCAGCCCGAGGAGCGGAAGATCGCCATCGATGAGGTCATTGGCGGCATCCAGACCGGTAAATTGACTGAAATTTTCGGCGCCGGCACCGCCGCGACTATCAGCCCCGTCGGTAAAATCGGTTATAAGGGTAAGGACTATACAATTAATGACAAAAACAACACTAACTGGGCGCAAACCTTTTTTGATACATTGATCGGGCTGCAATACGGTGAAATCCCCGATAGATACGGCTGGGTGTACAAAGTGAAATAATTGATAGGAAAATCGATTCCGCCCATGTTTGTATTATGAGGTTAATTATCTGAAATGACAGCAGTCGACAGTGATTTTTTATAAAAAATTATAAAAAAAAGAATTTTTTAGCAAATGTTGGTAGGCGATTTTATTCAGCTTCTATCTATCTGTGACGAGAAGCTGCATCCACAATCGCCCGCCCAATCCTGAATGCTGCATCAAGCATCGAGCCGGTTGAGTCTACAGACGGATCATAAGCTGTCAACGCAGCGGCGGCAATCGGGATTCGAGCTCCCATACGGTCAATCATGCTGACTACCTGCTCTACTTGTAATCCACACGGAGCAGCGAATAGGTTGGCTCGCCCCACCGACGGATCGAGGACATCAAGATCGACATGAATATATATGGCTCCTGCAATTTCTAACCGCTTCAGCGTATCCTCCAGTGCAGAATCAGTTGAACTCGACGGAAGAACCACGATAGGAGAATTCGTCAGATACTCACGCTCAACTTGATCGAGATCGCGAGTTCCAACGAGCGCTACTAGTCTCTCGGGAACAGCTTTAAGCCCTACGCGCTTTCTGGTGATCATGCTCCAACACCGACCTATGAGCGCTGAGAGTGCCATCCCATCGAGATAACCGCTCAGGCTTGTCTCGGGCGTATTCAGATCGCTGTGTGCATCAAACCATACGACTGCCGGTTGTCCCTCACACCCGGCGACAGTGCCCACGGCAGAGATGCAGTTGCCCGCCAGAACGAGGGGGAAACGAAAATCTTCGTTCGCTTGGCGGACCGCCGCTGCCAGTGTGGCGGCAAGCTCGAACGCAACCGAGATCTCTGTTGCGAACTCAAGTCTACTTTCCACCTCGACAAGCCGTATGGTGTGGCCAGCCTCCGTAAGCCGATCGAGCAATCCTTTCTGCACAAGATGGAGCGGCCCGGCTCCCATGCGGACACTGCGCTGCCCCGAGTCGTACGGCACTTGCATTACGTCAATTTTCATCAGTACTTCTCGCGATGGACGAAATCTTCAATTGCACGCCTCGGCGACACATACTTTGCCGGTTCGAGCGGACGGCCAATCGGCAAGAGCTCGACGACTTGGACTTGGTCCGGTACACCGATCAATTTTGCTGCTCTTTTTTGATCAAAGTAGCCCACATGGACCGTCCCATAGCCGAGCGCATAGGCGGCGAGCGTGACGTTGTTGAGGAAGAGCGCGACATCGAACATCAGCCAGTCGCCGAGCACTGTTGCCAGTTCGCCTTTTTTGCATCCCGATTCTCCCTTGCGGCCACAAGCGACCAGGACAACGGGAGCGCTTTCCACAGCACCCCGTGCCGGATTCGTATCGGGGAGCGTCGCAGCGAGTGCGGATTTTGTCTTGGGATCTCGCACGACGACGACCTCCCACACTTGAAAATTGACCCACGACGGCGCCATCCGACCAGCATCAAGCATTCGCCTCAAGTCCTCTTCACATACATCATCACCACTGTATTTGCGGATGCTCCTCCGACCGGCTATAGCACAAAACAGTTCCATCATCTTCTCCTCCATGCTCCTCGTCAGTTACTTATTTGTAATTTACCTGAAAAATGGCTAAAAATTGATTGCTTGGCTAAAAAAACGAATGACCCTTGGCCTGCACTTTTTTTAACAACCGGAAATTTTTCCATGATATTGTTGAGTGCATCCAGATCTGACTTACTGAGGGGATTTCGCCGGGAATAATCATTAACCATGCACCGCAACAAATTGCGTAAATCCCGTAGCGGCTTACGGGCGTTGTCGAGGACCACGAAGGGCCAGTGGCTAATAAACTTCTCGAACCATTCTTTTTTATCTAATCGGTCTTCATGCTTTCTCATTCCCTTGTAATCGTGCCAGTCGCTGTTTATTAAATCCAGCCACAACGTACTTTTATGTAATTTATCATTCATCTATTGACAATTACCATATTTCTTTGTAACATTCAATAGGTAACAGGCTAATTTTTGTTCGACTATTACATTTAATATACTTGACATGATCCATAAGTTGAAATCGTGAAGGGCGGCCAGGGGTCATCTAGCGGAGCTGGATATAGCCGAGCTGGCCATGATGATGGCCCTGAAACCGAACCTCATCAAGGACGAGAAATCAGCAGGAAAAATGGTTCAACCGCAGTGGCCGTCCTTCATGGGCTTGGGAAGATATTATGATCCTGAATACACTAAGGAACATTGAAAGCGAAAGCATGACTTTTTTCGAGTTTTTAAAAATATGAATTCTCTCGTTTCCAGAAGATAAGGAGGAGATCATGAAGATTCTTTTTCCAACCACAATCATAAAAACAACCAGCCGAAAACTCGGAGGTATCTAAGAAAAGACAGCGTATCCCAGAATAGCGGGAAATATCTTGTAATTTTTCGAATTGTTCAGCAGGGATCAGGAAAATGATCAGGAAG
>Ga0315293_10005089_pt1 | contig 12417 bp, 14 predicted proteins | sample YL17G13_20_MG_FD_203071 | JGI IMG/M metagenome (GOLD analysis project Ga0315293, IMG submission 203071) | Sediment microbial communities from Yellowstone Lake, YNP, Wyoming, USA - YL17G13_20 | ecosystem: Environmental > Aquatic > Freshwater > Lake > Sediment | place: USA: Wyoming | collected... | reverse complement strand
GTAATCTTGAAGAAGGTGAAGCAATCAAGCTAATTGATGGACACTATACCCAGGTTATTTGTGTCACTGATGTAATTGGAAGCTATTGGGTATATAACCTATCTATTGAGCATGACCATACATATTATGTAGAAGAGATGCTAGTACATAATACGGCTGCTAAGAACGCAATTGGTGGCCCTACTATCCCAGGACAATATCACATAGTAGGAGAAAATGGTCCTGAGTTGATTAACACACCCTATTCTGTAAGTGTTATGCCTAATAACGAGCTAAAGGCTCGAATGTATAACTCAGAATATAATTCAAGTTGGGCTAGTACAACCATTAATAATCAGCAAGCCAAAGAACCATTTGTCCAAAGACTTACAATACCAATTTATATTGGTAATGAATACATAGAAGATATGATTGTCGAGATTGTAGATGGAGAAGTGAGGAAGATCTAATGGCTAACTATATTACCCTAACCACTAGTAATAGTTCTCTTTCAAAGCGCTTCAAAGCACTTGAGATGAACACGCCACTACTACGTATGGATACTTTCGACTTTACGCTTGGTGGAAAGACAGATAAGCAAGCTGGTCCTGTAATAAGACAGTGGAAATATTTATTTAGAGTACCAATTGATACAGCTGAGGGTACAGAATATGGTACATATTCGGACTTTGCTACTTTCTTTGCACTTGGCAATGCTAATGCTACTCCATCAGATGTAATTACTATGACAGACCATTGGGGAGGTACACAACATACCTTCTCGGTTTACTTTGAGGGTGATGCTATACCTACACCATTGACCACACAAATAACAGGTGGCAATGCCTGGTACACCATTCCAGTAAGTTTCTTGGAGAAGAACTAATGGCTCGTACTCTTACTACTGCACTACGAAATGCCATTGATATTGATGGCAGCTTCAGGATGCGTATAAAGGCTGAGATATATCCTTCACGTATTTACTTCGAGGCTATTACAAGTGACTATCCTACATCAGTCCACGATGAAGTTGGTCTACCAGATGATCCTGTAAAGCAAGATATTGCTTACTCATCAGTCGATGGTGGATTAGTAACCTTCTATGTAGATGATAGTACCTTGAGATATGCTAAGCAGGGTTCATCTTCAGGAACATCTACAGGATATTCGGCAGACTCAAAGCCTGGTGTAGTTGGCTCGACACTCTTTGCTTGCTATGGCAGCACGCTTACACGGTATTCGATAAACTGGTCAGGTCCAAGTCTATCACCAGCTACCTCAATTACACCTGATTACACAGTATATGCTGTCCATGCTATTAGCTCGACTGAATGTATAGCGTTATGCTCTGATCAGGGTGGGCTTCGTGTGCTCTACCTTAGTGGCACCACGGAGAAGTATAGCCCTGGTCGCTTCATGTTTCATACAGCTATAAAACCTACGCCAAAGACTGATAAAGAAATAAGAGAAGGAAAAGTAGACGATACTCGTACTCTACTGCAGAAGGCTATACACTCTGGAGCTGCTAAACTAGGCACCAAGATATTTATTTATATAACCAATGCTTTTAGTGGAATGGTAGAGGGATGCTATTATGATACAGATACAGGAACTTGGAGCACAATCTTTACTGTATTGGCAACAGATTTACAAGTATCTTTATGTGAGTTTCGGATTTCTAATGCTTTCGAACGTAATGGCACTATCTTTATGGCTGGACAGTTTCGAAGAACAGATAGCCTAGACGATACTATTCAACCACATTCTCTTGTTCTCTTCTCTACTAATGGTAAGACCTTTAGCGTCAATCGCAATACTCTTGTTAGCGATATTGGATACCGATTCTTAGCAACAGTTGGAGCTGATGGGAACTTCTATTTAGGAAATTGCAATCGTGTCTGTCATACACCTGTAACATGGGTATTTGATGGATTGAATGGTACAGTAGGAACTAAGGTAGATATTAGTGAAGATAATATAAAGGGGTATGGAGATGGTGATCTTGCAAAATGTACTTCATTTGCTCTTCGTTCTGGACTGTTTGAATACTTTCCAATAAACAATCCTAGTGTGATACAGGGAGCTCGTCTAGTTGTTTATGCTGGCTACGATGTAGCTGTCTCCACAGAGTGGAGCAAGTATGCTACTTATATCATTGATGGTATTGATTACCAACTAGGTGTAGGCAAACGTGGTACTGTTATCAATGCTACCAATGAGGCCGTATGGAATCTCACTGGTCTATCTATGCCTTTCTATGCTGAGATACTAGGAAAATCATGCCAGTTTGACCCCATGCTCGAAGGTGTTTCAATGCTTTCAAGCGTAGGAAATGGATGTATAGCTAGATCTAGTTTATCAGTAGACTTTTGGGATAGTGTAGGATACACAAATACAACTGAAGGTATTGCTGGTATTGATATGATGGTAGGTGGTGGTGTTGATTACTATATAACTTCAACAACTACGGATCACTATCTAGGTATCATTACCCGTTCAGAGCTTGCAGAAGCCTGTGGTCTTAGCGAGAACCCAACTATTACTGCTACAACTATAGCCCTAAAGATATATGGCTGGTCGGTTGATACTATAGCAAACGATAATGATGCTGTTTACCCTATTATTATTACAGAAGATGATGAAGGAAATGAGACAACACATATTGCTAATTCGGATAGTTATTGGCCTTGTACCTATACAACAACTGAGGGTGGTCAAGAGCCTATATCAATATCAATGCCAATGGGTACTACCTTTACTATTGGACATAAGATAAAGAAGGTAGGTGTTGCATTTTGGCAAGATCATTGCACATATTTCAATATTGCTAGAATTGATATTGTTTCAGGAATAAAAGCTTACTACCCATTATATGGAGCCGATTCACCGTGGGAAACTCAAGAGAAGTGGGGTTACTATAAGCTTCCTCGAAGGGGGAAGCCATATATAATGATTGCTTCCGGACCATACAATGCTTTTAACTTCTCATTAGCAGGACGCTTTAAGGATAGCCACAGTAATATTGATGGCTATATTCATAGTTATTGTGGTATTGTCGGCCATTGTGAGGATGGACTTAATTATACAGTTGCTCGGTATTGTAGACAGCATAACAAAGTTCAACTTATTCAATGTAGAGATGGAACAGAAACTCAGCTAAAGGAGTCTGCCACTATTCCTTTCACTGTCAATGAAACCTATCAGATACGTTTCGACCATAAAGATGGTTACTACGAGATATATCTATTCGATGATGCTACTGGATACTTCAAAGAGGTTTTAGGTGGATATTATTGGCTTACTGCTAATGGGTATATGTTTACCAGCGATATTGTTTCAATGCGTTCTGGCATTTATGGTTACGTAGCTACGCCAATGGCGCGTATTACTGGTTACTGTGAAGTGGGGGATGAAAGTGGTGTAACAGCAGATGGTATTCCATTTGATCCATTGTGGGATGTTTATGATTGGCCTTCTTCTGGTAGAGCCAAGATAATGGATAATATCTATGAGTATTATAGTATAGTGACTCAACCAACTATTCCTCGAGGTCCTTATCAGTTTCGTCAAATGGCAGATTACTCACAAATAGATACACCTCATGGACTTATGGGTGATGGGCCTGGCCTAGATGCTAGAGATTTCGATTGGACAGGTGAAGTCGATCACTCCACACTCAATGATGGTTACATAATAGCTATAAATAGTGGTGCTAACTTTAGATGCAATGGTACTGAATGGCAAGTATGGACTGACAATGCTGGTTCACAAGTCTTTCTTCGCAATCGTATGCGCTATTACTCAGATAATCCTATGATTGGCAAAACGTATAGTTCTCTTGCTAATAAAGTTTGGATTGTGGGTGGATTACTTGGCGACTATACTAATCCTACTAGTCCTATAAAAGTAACACTCAAAGAGGGCGAAAAGATGACCCATGGAGAAGGTAGTTTTGTAACCTATGAACCAGTTGTGAATGGGGAAATATTATGTTACTGGTATATTGGTTCTGGTGGAGAAGATGATGCTACAGTAGAAGATTTGATACAAAGAATATGTGATTTATCTGGTGCCAGGTGTAACTTCCCGGGTGACTATACTGTTTCCTCTTTAGGTATTAGTGGAAGTCCACAAACTATAGTTACTACACCTTACGCAGAAGGTTTTGACCTGAGCTTTGAGATAGCCAGCTTTACTTCGGGTAGCATAAGCATCAGGTTTAATGCTACTCTCAATCCAGATAACTATGAGAATAAGGCTAGCTTTGTAGATGATACTCATCTTATAGTAAATATTGCAGCTCTAGGTTCAGGTGGGTTTAGATATACCCTTAGTAGTTATGACTCCAATACAGTTATATATAGTTCAAACTGGCTTTCTGGTACTAGTGCTCAGAAGTTTAGAGTAATGTGTATGAAAGATAATATCGGACTATATCAAAATGGAGCATGGGTTACTACCATTCCAACCGATGAGATTGTCTATGGTCCAGAATTGGATATTGAAATATATGCTAGTGGTTCCATGACCTTGACAAACATTAGGGAAACAGACTTAAGCGATTGGCGCGAGGCAATCTATCTTGATCTTGAAACTGATGGTATGAGTGCACTAGGTTCTGTAATTCAGCAACGACCAGTAGAGATGATGGCTAAATCTGATGGCTCATTCAACTTCATGTATGACCCAATAAGGCATACTATAACAGCTATCAGACAACCAAGAGTACATAGATATGTATATTCTGTTCCTTCAGATGGTGCTAGTGATGCAATTATTTATGGACTTAAAGATGTAAAGACTATTATCAATCTTTACTTTGCCAAGGTGTTGGGGTTCGCAACAAAGCTAATGCGTATGCCTGATCTTGGTGTCGGTGCTATTCGAGCTGCACATATTATTTTACAAAGAACACTTGAGAACTATCGCAAGCATAATCTCTCCATCCGACCAGATTTAGAAGTAGAACCAGGAGATATATATTCCTTTAGTTATGCAATAGCTGGTTCCACTCATGTAGAAACAGCAGATATTATTGTGGAGTCTGTAAGTTTTGATTTTAGAGCATCTGGTACTAAGATAAAAGCTACCATGGACCTGATAGGTAGAGAGGTGTATCCATGAGCAGAATAAGTAAGGATATACGAGCTAATATAAAGGTTGGAACTAGTATTCCAGCTACAGTCACCGATGTGCTATTCGGAAGAGCAAGTGTAAGGATGCTTCGTAATGGAGCTAGGCTACGTAATCTTCAAGTGATTGGAGGACCAGTGGTAAAAGGTCAAAGTGTAAGAGTAGACTTTACTACTGCTGTTCCTACTATTATTGTTGTTGGTAAACAGGGAATTACTCAATACGAAGTACAGGGTATTGTAAATGCCGAGAATAACGATCCTTATATACTTCCGACACAAGCTGCTGCTGCTGCTGGTGGCCATATTATTAAGCATAATACAGAAACTTTACCAGCCGAGCCTAATCTAACTTTTGTAGGTAACCAATCGGAGGTTACAGATAGTACTACTTCTGGTGGCGAAACTATTGTATCTTATACATTTGCCATTTATCACAATAATAGTAATATTACAAATGATGCCAAAGGCATCAGATTTGAGGATACTCCCTAATGCCATCCTTTATAGTTGGGGTCGATCCCTCGCTTGATAATCATGTAAAAGTTGAAGTCCAGATAGACGGAGAGACTGTTCCTCTTACTATTACCCATACTGATGGTATTACCAAAATTAAGGCTCCACCTAACTATAGATGGAAACTTAGAATTTGGGGAACTCATATGATGAATGTAATGCTTATACCATCACTCTGGTTAAATGCATTTCTTTCGGGTCCTACTCTCCATAGTTTTATGGCATTTCTTAAGGGATATGGTGGTGAGATGTACCATGCTTTTCTAGCTGGCAAGGGTGGTAAATTCTTTGGTTCTTTTCTGGCTGGTATAGGAGGTAAATACTTTGGTGCATTTATGTATGCTATAGGTGGTAGATTCTTTCCTGCCTATACTAAAGGACCGCGTTATTGTCCAGTACGTAATGGACCTCCTGTTGAAGAAGGAACAGATCGTACTTACGAAAACATGAGAGGAAACTTCAATCTTATAGGATACCAAGAAGATTTCTATCCAGGTCCACCTAATGGAACTTGGATTGCTAGTAATCAGTGTTGTTCAGAATCATATATCTATTATCTAATAATGCCAATGTCCGTTGCTGAAGTACCTATTACTGTATATGAATATGAATTAGCTACTGGTAGTATAAGATCAGTAGAGCTTTATTCTGACCCTGAAGCCAATGGATGGATTGGTTATATAGCTTTTCTTGAGGACAGAAAAGTTCTTTGTTATCCAGGTAATGACATGACAGAGCTTTTGTATATTGTAGACTTTGAAGATCTATCAAAGACCGATATAAACGATGGCTTCTATATATATGGTGTAAATGCTATAGAACGTGAGAATGGAGATATATATATTATTGTCAATGAGAGTGGTACTGTATATATAAAGAACTACACTGAAGATAGCTCATGGGAAAGTGTTAGCACCAATGGGGGATGGCTGTACTATGCCTTTGTTCAGGATAGATATTGGGTCTTACCATCTGATGGCGGTACTAGTATGAACGCAGATATTATTGATATAGTAGATGCTACCGTTGAAACAACTGGCAATGTAACACTAACCCAAAATGCACACGGCGGGTGGCCAACACTCGGTGATTGCCAAGGAGATTACGAAACTGGTTGCGTCTATTGTTTTGTAGGTGCGAGTACATATGACAATATCTATTTTCCAGATCACAATGCTTCCGTAGTTATATTAATCAAAATAGATCCAGTAGCAGCAACAATAAGCACAGTACTGACTAATAATTCCGATGATCCTCCTAATCCATTTTATATTTATTGGGGAAGAATATGTTCTAGCAAGAATTATGCTTATTTCTTTGAAAATACTCCTACTGGTACTGGAGATATTATAAGATGCCACGATCTTAGTACCGTAGGAAACTTTACGCAATACTATAACTCATTTTATGTAGCAGCATTATTGAATGATGACGAGAGTTATTGGTATGTGGACCGTAGTAGCGATACCGTAAAACATAGTACTGCTAGTGGCAGTGTAATTGGTTCTTATAGTATTCCGCATCGACTACATCCATATACTCCATGGATAGACAATCTTAGCAATGCTACAGTATATGGAGATAATATGCAACAAAGTTCTTCCTATAATCATTGGTACCACATATATTTAATAACATAAGGAGAGTGTAATATGGCGACATATAATTGGGAAATGTATCTTGGGTCGGCATGGGTTGATATTGAAGCCAATACTTTAGTATTTTCTGGCGATCCTGATGATTTATCAATAGCCATAAATGTAGATGAGTTCAATAGTGGTACTCATCTTGGTAGTAATGATCCTGGTACAGATCAGTGTGGTACTACACATAAATACAATATAAAATACGCCTCTAATACACAATTCTTTGGTGGTACATCAACAACAGCAGAAGTTATTAGTAACACAACTCTTGCGACAACAGAAGCTACGATACGTCTAAAGTTTGTCGATACTTCAGCAGTATCTATAACTACAGGATATTTCTTCTGCTTTGATGGTGTTGCTGAAACTGTTGAAGCAGTTGGAGTTCATGTATATGCGATTGAAGTAGGTAAAGCAAATACTACTTGGGTAGAGATAAACAAGGACTCTGATAGTATTGGCGGTAACAACAGCGGCGAAAGATTAGATCTTGCTTCCCAAACAACAGCTGCTACAGATCATTATTTCTATCTTGCTATAACTGCTGGTCCTGAAACCTATGGTCCTAAGACACAGTTCGATTTTGGCGTAGCACTTACCTATTCATAAGGAGAATAACAATGGAAACTTTATTTGATGTATGGGAAGGAAGTCTCGATATTGATGAAGAAGTTATTCATAATGGTGGCATAGTTGGATTATTTATCAGACTCAATCACATGAGTGGTGGGCATCATATGGATGCCAACTTTACTACTCAATGGATACAATCTCAAAACTTCTTACGAGCACCATACTTTGTCTATAATCCATGGGTAGATGGTAAAACAAACTTTAGATGGTTAATGGCAAATTTACCAAAGAATGATGTGACTGTAGTTGCTACTGATATAGAGGTAAAGTATCCAGACTATTCAGCAGAAGTATATGCAGACGAAGTACAGATATTTACAGACCTCACAAAGGCACAAGTTCATTTGATAATCTATACTGGTCAATGGTTCTTGCCAACCCTAACCCACTGGCCAACTAATGTAGGGTATTGGTGGGCTAGGTATCCAGATAAATTCTATCCCACACCATCTGAAGTATGGAATTACGAGAAACTTGAAGTAGAGACTGAGCGATATGGTTTCTATCCAGATCCACAAAAGAAATGCCCTGGTCCAATAGAAGTATGGCAGTGTTCAGGTGATAGACTCAAGCTACCAGGTTGTTGTGGTCGAGCAGTTGATGTAAACTTAGTGAATAAGACATTACCAGCTCTAAAGGCATGGTGGGGAGTACAATCTCCACCAGTACTAACATGCGAGCAGAAAGTAGATATACTATGGGCTAAAGCTAAGACTATGGGATGGACATTACCATGACGATGAAACCAATCCTACGTAGGAGTGTGTAATATGGCAACAAAGAAAGCACCAAAAGGTAAGTCGAAGATCTTTATCAAGCCATCTAAGCGAGGTACATTTACTAAGGCTGCCAAGAAATCTGGAAAGAGCGTTCCCGGCAAGGCAACCGAGGTACTGAATGATCCTAATGCCTCACCCGAGATGAAGAAGAAAGCAAACTTTGCACGTAATTCCGCAAAGTGGAAGAAGAAAGGAGGTAAGAAGAAGAAATAGATGGGATGCAAAAAAGGAAAGAAGAAGAAGAAATAAGGAGGTATCCTTATGCCATACAGACTGAACCCTAAGAATAAACGTCAGGTACAAGTCAAGCAAGGTGCTAAATGGACCAAGAAGAAAACTTACCGGAGCAAGAAGAAAGCCCTAAAGTTACAGAGGGCGCTGTACCTGAACGTGACAGCCAAGGGCAAAGGGTAATCCTCAAGTCTCTTGGGGCATTACTTATCGAGTCTAGCCTAGCGGGAGATAGTCCTACTCCCTATCCTTCATACTGTGCTCTTATGGATAACTCCGAACAGTTCTGGCTAGAGAACCAAGACAAACTTTTATATAATCCTAATTAGGAGAATGATATGCCTATCAAAATTACTTTTGAATTACTGCCAATTGTGGCAGTGTTACTTGTACTTGCAGCTTGGTACATACCAAAGTTCAAAGATTGGTATGGCGCCCTGGCCCCGGAACGCAAACAATTATTCATGGTTGGAGCAATGTTCGTTGTTGTCTTGTTCGCTGTTGCTGGAAGCGCACTTGGTTTCTTAGCAATCTACACGGGCCCAACCTGGCGTGAATGGTTATGGTATCCACTTATAGACTTTGTTGCCGCGATCATGGTCAATGCTGGTGTATACAAGGGCACCAACTACATGCTTGGACCAAAAGCATAAGCCTCCACAGTGTGGAGGCAGATATAAAAGTACCCCATTCTTACGAGTGGGGTACTTCTGTTTTAGGAGGATGCCTGCTTGGTACAGGCACCCTGGGAGGGAATACGCGTCAAGAGGAGCAGCTTGACCTATTAATTATAGCACAGCTTCATTGATACGAACAAGACTATCTGGTAGTCTATCTTTCTCGAAGTCAAAATAAAGACCGCTCAAATATTCTCTTGACATAGCAGCTTTATCTTCATACCTCTTAGTCATACTATTCCATATATGCTCTACAAGATACCATCTTGGTTTATAAAAGTATGGTATCCAAAACATACCAGTAAGAGATTGATTAACTAAAGCATAGGCGCATAAGGGAAGATCATAAGGTTTTATAAAAGCGTGCCTGTAGCTATCAATAAATATTCGATTGGTATTATAGGGCCGATAACCATTTAGACTACGATAGTCATAGGTTTGATTATGCTTAGCTTCAACTCTTCCTAGAATACCATTTATATTTATCCTTATATCGCCAGGGTCAATGTAGTTATCCACTATTTCATGTGTAGCTGTAAACTCTACATCATATTCTTGTCTATGTAAGTACATAAAGACAGCCCTCTCGCAAGGTTCAGCATCTTTGAGCCATATTGCGAAGTTATTTTGTTCTTCCTTTGTGTATATGCTCATCATGTATTCTTCTCCTTACGAGATGCTATAAAATATACTATTAGTAAGCAAACTACAATAAAGAAATCCATTATCTTACCGGAGTATGATTAGCTACACGGAGTAGCTCTTCAGGAGCGTTCTTCAAGTAAAGCACCTGAGTTGCAAGCATATCGCACATAGGTACATCACGAGTGACTACACAATGCTCTATGATGCGCTTGCCAGTTTTGGGATCGTACTCATGCACGTTGTGGGAGCTTAGGTTCTTCAAGATAAACTTGGGGTGTCTGAAACCAGCCTCGTATAAAGAGATCTGTTTCTTCTCTTTCCATTCCTTGCGCTGTCGGCGGTTTAGGATAGACAGTAAAAGGTCCTCAGCACGTACTGTGGCTTCATTAGCCAGCCTTATACGCTCAAGTTCTCTTACTCGCTCTGCCTCTCTACGTTGAATAGCTTCGGCAGCAGCTTGTGCTACAGCCTTAGCAGCCGCGGCAATCTCTTCAGGAGTTTTGACCGGAGCCTGATATTCGCCAAGAACTATTGTGCTGTAATCAAGAGGATTAGGAGTAGCAACACGGTAACTACCAACAGGTGTCCAGGCTTCCCAAATAGTAGCTGTATCCCAAGCAGAAGTGCTTGGAGTAGCCTGAATACCACCAGTAGTACCATTGGGGGCTTGCCAATATACCCATACCTTCTGAACTTCATTGGTAGACGTAGAAGATGTCACCTTATAGGTAACATTCCAATCACCCCAACAAGTGCCAGCACTATAGTAACTAGCTGTAGTATCGCCATATGCAGTAACATTATAATTATCACCGCAAGACATATCAGCCTCCAGAGATAGGTGGTACTAAAATTATCTTCTCCATCTTAGGATCAAACTCCGTAATCTTTTCTCCCTGGGCTCCACCTTTCTTGACAGAGAAAGCTACATAGCGTTTCTTGGTCAAGCGGTCAAACGTTTCACGAGCTGCATCCACTTCGTCTTTACTATCGCTATCCCAAATTATCTTCTGATCACCAGAACCATCCATTATTCTCATTGTACCCATATCTTCTCTCCTTCTAATGTTGCGTTCCAGTTGGAACGTTAGTAGGTCAGCTAGCCACGAGGCATCACTATAAAACTTAGTCATGTAACTTCTTCAAGAAACTTACCGCAAGCCATCCACTTCTTACGCCAATCAGTACCAGCTCCGTTACTATCACCATATAACTCACACTTAAAATAGTTGTGATTATGGCCTTCTTTTATGAGAAGATGAGCACAATCACCACATTTCTTACCATTGATTCTATTGTGACTACGCCACATAATGGCAAGTCTTTGAGGTACTGGCTCAGTAGTAATTGCAGCTTGTTTATGAAATTCCCAGGGATTAGTCATGATATATAATCGACAGTCCTTGACGTTTGCAAGCATTTGCCTAGTTTAGTCATTCAATATCCTCATTCGGGTTTGAGCAGAAGATGCTACTATGGTAGGGGCTTCCACTCTGGCGTATAAATGTGCATCCTGTCGATATTGTAATAAATGCATAGCCTCTATGTTGCAGCCACCCTCTCTGAGGTTTCGCTCTGTTTGGTGAGCGTATCCAGTACGTTTCTGTACAGGACAAGAGATATGGTGGATTTTCAAAGACCTTTGTACTTTACACTTTACCATTTGAAATCTTTTCTAGCTTTGAGTAAAGAGCTTTTATCTTTGAGTGAAGGAGTTGAACCTTCTAGCGAGTTTCCCCGCATTACCATCGTATAGGTTTCAGACCTATTGGCACACGGTATGTACCGTGTAAGTTTTCCAAACATGCTTACGCTTGTCCTCACTGCGCTACCAAAGGCTATTCAATTATAAAGGTACTAATTACAACTGGTTCTCATCAAGCATGAAACGGATACGCACCATCACCATACTAATCTTACCTCTTAACTCACTAAGCCGGATAAGATAAGGTGACTTTCCAGGATCAGGTGGTGTTGTACCATCGGCAAACCCTGTAGACTTTGTGTAATTCTGTGGTAGGACAGGACTAATCCTACTCTCAAGACCTCCTACAAGTTCTAGCAACTCGTCTGCCATTTTATGAAGTTCATCCAGATCAACCTGTAATGAACTCTTCCTTATTACAGAACCAACATCTATTGGTGTCATAGTATCACCTCCACATTGGCGTTCAACATA
>Ga0315293_10005087_pt1 | contig 12421 bp, 23 predicted proteins | sample YL17G13_20_MG_FD_203071 | JGI IMG/M metagenome (GOLD analysis project Ga0315293, IMG submission 203071) | Sediment microbial communities from Yellowstone Lake, YNP, Wyoming, USA - YL17G13_20 | ecosystem: Environmental > Aquatic > Freshwater > Lake > Sediment | place: USA: Wyoming | collected... | reverse complement strand
TAATATTCTTGATGTGATAGCACTTGTGAAGAGTGGCGGCTCTATTGTTGTCAATGTTAAGGGCGATATATTAACCAATATAGGAACTATTACCATTAACGAAACTAAAACGGTAACCGTATGAGACCGCAGCTCGCAGCGCCGGACTATATGCGGCAAGTCATTAAAGTAGATGGCATTAACTCGGATATCGTTAGTACGTTAAACAAGTCATTCAATCGTGCGCGGCAGGAAACAAAAGATTTTTTAGTTACTGGCAGCCCGGAGCAAAAGGCTGAAAAAATATATAACTACATTAAAAACAATGTCCAATATAAAAAAGACGCGCCCGGTACTCAAATCATACAATTTCCATCCCGGATGATCTTAGGCACAAAAGCCGGCGATTGTAAGAGCATGGCGCTGGCGGCTGCTGGGATGATGGCGGCCAATGGTTTTAATAACGTAAAATTAAGATATACGAGCTACGATAGTAAAGATAGCACGCCTACCCACGTTTATACCGTTGGTAATATGGGCGGTAAAGAGTTTATTATTGATGCAGTATTTAATAAGTTTAACAAAGAATTACCTTACCAATCAAAAAAAGATTATCCTATGCACATATCCGTATTAAGTGGCCCGCCAATGTTTAAAAAAACTGTAAACGTAGTTTCAAGGTCAGCTAAGATATTACGAAGCCCGGTTATTAAAATTAATATCGAAGCTAATATCCTTAAAAGGCTTTTAACAAAAGTTAAGCCCGGCGGTGTTTTTTTCAATGTCATATCAAATAAATTAGGGCGCGATAGCGGCAAAGTATCTTTTATGCGCTACGATCAAGACCAATTAAATAAATATAAGAATTTATTAATTAAAATTAGCCGCGTTCAAGAACCTACACTTAATAACCTTGTTAATGCTGAAATAAAGTTAATTAATGATAGGGCCTTTACTGGTAATATTGTCAATGAACGAAGCGGCGATATTGCCGGGCTTACTTCTGAAATTGGTAAATTTTCACTCCGCAAATTAGGTAAAAAATTAAACCCAAAAAATATATTAAAGGCGCTTAAAACTATTGGCTTAGTTGTCCCGCGCAAAGCCTTTTTGGCATTAGTAGCTATTAATGTAAGAGGGCTTGCAAAATCATTGAGCGTTTTTTCAGATGCTGAATTAAAAAAAATATGGGTTAATAAATTTGGCGGTAAATTAAACGTATTAAAAAATGCTATTAAAAGCGGTAAAAAAAGAAAACCGTTATTGGGAGCCTCTAAAAGAGTAAAAGCCATTAAGGGCATTGGGTACGTTTTTGACGAAGGCAATAGTATAGGTGAAGCCGCCACCGGCGCGACTGTTGCGGCAATTATCGCGGCGGCCGCTCCAATATTATTTGTAATTACTAAGGCAATAGTTGAAAAAAAGAAAGGTAAAGACGCGGTACAAGAAATTATACCAATGGTTCCGGGCCTTGTAGATTCGGCAACGGGAGGCGAAGGTAAACTTAATGAATATGTTCAAAAAGGCGCTGAAATAGCTGAAAACTTGGGTATTATACCCGAAAGAAAACTTAATGCAAACGAGCAAGCTGTTGATACAGCTTTACCGGGCGACGACCATACCGATATGACTACTGGAGGTTCCGGATTTAAAATCAATCCCCTTTATATTGGTGGCGCAGCTCTTGCGGCTTACTTACTATTGAGAAAAAAATAATTTATAAAAAAATGGCAACGAAAAAAAAACCAATTAAAAGAAGGCCCGCAAAAAAGGCAGCCAAAAAAACTACGCGCCGCCCGGTATCAATTTTAAAAACGGCAAGCAAGAACAAGGCTTACAAGGCAGCCAAGAAAAGAGCGGAGGCAGCTAAGAAAAGAGCTACCCAACTATATAAAAAGGCACTTGCAGCAGCTAAGAAAGCAAACAAAAAAAAACGATGCTAAAACAATAAAAAAAATGAAAAAACCAAAAATTAACAAAGCCGCATTGACTGAATATGCGGGTATGATCTTGGGCGGTGTTGCCGCTTCTAAGGTTGCTAATATTAAATTACCTATTGCTTTGCCGGCTCCAGTGCAGGCATTACTCCCTGCGGTGTTGGGTGTATTCTTGGCAGGTCGAAAAGGCTTTTTAGGAAGTCTTGGTAAAGGAATGATAGTTGTAGGAGGAATGAAGGCAATAGGCACTTTTGCGCCTCAATTAGGTATAAGCGATTACGGTTTAAATATGATGGACGAAAGCGGCGTAGGCGCGTACGAAATTGAGGGCGCTGACTATTCATTGGCCGGAAATGACGATATGGCTCCAATGAATGGCTCAAGCAATTATTCGCTTGCTGGTATTGATGCGGATGACAATAGCGCGTTCGGATAATAAAAAAAATCGTAGACGCCAAGCCGCTGACTAAAAGAAAAAAAACCATAATCTAAAAAAAAATAAAAAAAATGGACAATCAACAAATTATTGACAGAATTCGCACGCGCTTAGTAGCGAAAGGAATGTTAAAGGGCGATGAGGTAAGCACACAAGGTTACCTAAGAGTAGGAGCAAACTTACAAGCGGCAGCACTTAACACTATTAACTTTAATGTTCTTTCAAATCAAGGTACAGTAAGAGCCACAGAGCGCCGTTTGAATATTACCGATTTATTCACCGTAACGCATTGGTGTTTATATATTGTCAAGGCCGGCGGTATTGCTGGCGGCGGTGGTGTAGTGGCAACAGATGCGGAAATTGCGGTATCAAGAAACTATACGTATCCAAATCCGTTTGTTTTTGGTAGTGCGGCGCAGGGTGTACCAACATTCTTGCAAAACCAAACAGCAACGCAATTAATTCCGTACACAGCGGAAGCCAATAACCTTACGTCAATTTATAACGGTTTTATGTCCGTTACTATTGATCGCGAAGTTATCTTAGATTCGTATGACTGTATGCGCTTCCTTCGCGTACCCGGATCACAGCAACAAATGGCGCAAGCTGCGGCGGCTATTGCTCCGGCGGCGGCAACAATTGGAATGAGTGCGGGCGCTACCTTTGACGAATGGACGAGTGGCGAATATGGCTTTAGTGCTGTTGATCCTCAATTCACGTTAAACGGAATAGGCGATAATGTTTTGCAGATCACATTACCTGCGGCGTTGAACCTTAGCGGAACAAGCTCCACTAACTTTGCATTTTTAACGATGCGCGGTATCAGATGGCAGAACGCAAGTAAATTAAACGCATAAAAAAAAGAGGCCGTTATAGCCCGGATTTTGCTTGATTTAGGTTAAGAATTTCCGGGCGGCCTTTATTAATTAATTTATATTATAATAGTTTTAAGAACAAAACGATGTTACAACCAATAGTTGAAAAATCATACTTAGTAGAGTTAAACTTGGGTACCGTAGTAGGTGCGCAGAGACAAGTTAACTTTCAATTTATTCCACAATTAAAAGATGCAATTATCTACGGCGTTGAAGTATTTAGCATCGCTCAATTTTCACTAAGCCCTAACGGCGCAACAGTTGTATCGGCCTTAGGTCTATCCGATTTAACGGTTACGTTTGCCGTAGGCGATGATCAAGATGTGTTTTTGCAACCTTGCGCGGACTTAAACCCGGCATTAGTAGGCGGATTTATTCGTATGTATAACAATAAAAGATTTAATCTTACCAAGTCGTTTATTACAATGCAGGGAGTAGCTAATATCGCCGCAAATCAAGCTGTACTATTTAACTTTTTTTACCGTTCCAAATAATGGGTAAACAAGTCAGAGTTTATGATAATACTTATTCATTGCCTATTGATGTAACAGTAGGCCAAATTGTTAATAGCTCAACACCTAAATATTTCACTGGCTATTCATACTTGCGTGGTAAAAAAATAAAGGCAATTAGTATAATGCCGTTGTTAGTCAATGCGCCCAGTGGTTTAGGTTTAATGTTGACATTAAGAGATGGTAAAGGCAATGAGTTGTTATATAATTATCCTATGTCTGATTTAATTGTAAGCAATGTACAATTCGGCAGCCCATTAAATAGATTGAGATTGTTTAACCTTTATGATTTAGACTTAGAAAATTCTTATTGGTCGCAGACTCAAAACATAGGATATGGCGCAGCGCAAAGAATAGTTATTATTAATTTCCATTATTAAAAAAACGTATGAGCGAGATAGATATAATTATTAACGTGATGAATGATTTGAGCCTCCCGGTATGGATTCCAATTATAGCGGCGGGCATATTACGTTTTTTAGAATTAAAATTTAATATTTTTAGATCTAAAAAAATACAAAAATAATGGCCTCTACATTTCGCGCGGTAACGGATACAATGCAGGATATGAACTTTTCTACCTATGTAGTTAAGTCGCGCAGCAATTCAATGATTGGTTACCAGCTCGATAAAAAATTAAATGTAGATATGGCGATTGATCGCCTAAAAAAATTATTACTTGAAACAACTGGCGATTTTGTTAAATTAGAAATTAACCCTAAAGGTAATAGCGGCGGGGATCAATTCAAATGTATTAAGATGGATGTTGACCTTTCTACCGTTCCGGGCAAAATTATTGCCGGGATGACAGTAGAGGGCAGCGGAATGAGTGCGGGCCATCTTCGAGCGATGGAAAAAAAAGATGCCGAGATGATGGCGTTAAAAGAGGAGTTAATACAATTAAAATTCCAACAAAAAATTGATAAATTGGAGGAACAAATTGCCGGCGTACAGGCAAATGACCCTATTGGCAAGCTGACCGAAATAATTATACCGGTATTAATACAATACCTTCCGGGACTATTGACTCCGAAAGATAAAAAAGCAATTAACGGCTTTGATACCATTGGCGGTACTGATGGACTAAGCACAGAGGCGCGCGCGGTACTGATGACAAAGGAAATATTAAATATCGATCAAAACGCCGATGAGCTGATGGCGGCAATTTATTTGATAGCCTCAAAAAATATTGAGGCCTACAATGCTCAAAAGCCGATGTTAATTAATTACGCCAAAACTTTAGATAATGGCAAAGGATGATATTAACCCGAATTTATTAATTGTCGGCGGCCTATTAATATTCGGCCTTAGCGCCGGCAAAAAAATATTGGAGGCGCTGGGCCTTTCTGATGATAAAAATGACACAATAAAAAAAGAGGCTATTGAGAATATGCAAGCCGCTAATTATTTTGATCCCGACTTTTATAAGAAAGAAACCGGCGCAATCATATTAACGGTAGCAAGCGCGCAAAGGCTTGCAAAAATAATATACGATGCCGATCAAATTATCAATGATGATGAGGCCGCCGTTTACGGTGTTTTTCAATCGCTGAAAACAAAGGCCCAAGTTTCTTTTTTGGCGAGTATCTTTTTTATGATGTATAAAAAATCTTTATTAGGCTATCTCTCGGCTTTCTTAGATATTAATGAGATAGCCAATGTAGCAACAATATGCAACCGGTTACCAAGTTATAAGATATGAACCGTATTGATTGGATAAAGAAGTACGGCCCCGATGCAATGGCGGCGGCAAAGGATACTAAAATATTTCCTTCCGTTATGCTTTCGCAGGCTATCTTAGAAAGCTCCGGCAAGGTGAATGGCGTTTATGAGCCGGGTCAATCATTACTTTCAAAAAATGCAAATAACTATTTTGGTATTAAGGCAAGCGCGGGATGGGTGGGGCCGGTCATATCTTTAAAGACTGGCGAATTTATAAACGGCCAATATGTTAGTGTTACCGGTGTTTTCAGAAAATATAATAATATCAAAGATTCCTTTGCTGATTATATTAATTTCTTAAAAATAAACCCACGATATGCGGCGGCGGGGGTGTTTACTGCAATAACAGCCCAGCAGCAGGCCGATGCTTTACAGCGTGCGGGATATGCTACCGATCCACAGTATGCAAGTAAAATTAAATCTATAATCCAATCTATTCAGAGCTATATACCAAGCCCGGCGGTAGTGGCAGCCGGTGGCGGGGCTTTATTAGCGAGCTTAATAGTTTTATATTTTTACAATAAAAAAAAATAAGATGAGCAAAAGAAACTATATTACAGAGGTTCAAGCCTACGATGAAACACAATTAGACGTTGATAGTAATTGTAATACTATTATGTTTTCTGTTGATACGGTTAGTACGGTATTTATTAACGGTTTCCCGGTAGCAACCGGCGGCGTTTTATTTATTGATGGCAATGAGGATGAAACTAATGTAACGCGATACCGGTTAAGTTTTGGTACTGGTAATACTGGGCAAGTGTTTGTAATGCGCAAAAAATATACTACCGGGATATGAGTAGAATAGAATACCGGCCGCCGGCGGCAGCTCCCGGCGTTGAAATATTGGTACAACAAGGTGTAATACTCGGCGCTCAATTCAAGAAATTTTTTGGTGTTCCTTTTGTAGTTTTACCAAGTACTTTTTTTGGTCAATTAAGTGGTTTAAAATACTTTATTCCTTATTCTTTTACGTTAGAAACTTCTGACGTAACTGTCCCGGTTTTAGTTTCAATTTTGTTAAAATTTCCAACTATAACAGATTCTTTAACGCAAGTAAAGCCAGATGTTGGAGGCTCATTATATACTTGCGGCATTATCCCCTTTGGTGGTAGTAATCACTTTAACGATAATAATTTGTTAGGTATAGATGATTTGGTATTAACCGCAACAGTAAACAGCCCTCTCGCGAATTATGGGGATGCAAAATATACTTTATTATATTCTCTTATTACTATAGTATAATGAGCAGAATTGAATATAGGCCGCCAAATGCTGCGAGCGTACAAATATTAAGTTTACGCGGCACAATGCCGGGCAATAGATTTGCAACTTTGTCGAGCAATCCCTTTGTCATTGTACCGGCAGGAACGTTTGGCGTAGGCGTTTTTTTTGTGCCATTATGCTTAAATGCATTTATTAATTGGGGTGGAGTAACGCGTTTATTCACGCCCATTCAACTTACATTTGATATTGCCGTACAACCTATGACAGAATTAGATGCGGATGTGTCGGGCGGTGGGCTGGTGTCTTGTGCATTAATGCCGTATTTAAATGGTCTAAATACACAATTCCAAATTAACAATATAAATACGGGGGCCTCGGTAACTAACTTGGTCTTTAAATCAAATATAAATACACCTCTTGCAGATTATTTTGAAATGCCCTACGAAATTATATACCTTTTAAGGAATCAATTGTAATAATATTTATATTTGCCTCACTGGTGAAGCTTTCAGCGGCCTAAATCCAGCGGTAACGATTAGAACGGCCCCCAGTAAGGGCCGTTTTTTTATTTAGATCAATTCTAAATAGGGTATAAAAATCAAATTTAGAATCATTCTAAATAAAAAAGCCTCACAACTGGGTTGCAAGGCTTTAGAGAACACTACAAACCGCGAAGCCTGAAAATGTTAAGGCAAAGATATGATTTAGATTTGGATTTTTATTAAAACTCCCTTACGTTTGTCAAGTAATAAAAAGAACCGCGAAAATTTAACCTATAAAATACAATGAGAACAAAAAAACCAATTTGCACCTATAAAGATTTTTTTCTACAAATAGAGAAACCAATACCGGGCAACGGCACAAATATTTCGATAAATTTCCCATCCGGTTTAATTTTTTTAGATTATAACGAATTTAAAAGGCTTGCAAAATATAGAAAGTTAATTTTTTTAGGTATCCATCCGGACAATAATAATATAAGATGCTATCAATTTAAAAAGGATATTTTCAACTAATAAGAAAAACTATGTTTTACAATTTTGAAATAAAAAGAGCAGGAGCGCCGCCCGAATATATAGGCTCCGTTGAATTTGAGCAAATAAGCGATATTCAATACAAGGTGCTTAATATCGTTTATACGGCAAAATATTATAATGGTTGGCTCAACCTTACCCGGATGCAGGTTGTGGCCATTACGGATATATTAAGGAGGTTGTGCGATAATAATAAACTAACGAGGTTTAGAATTGAGGAGCGTACTGTTGTATCCATTGGCGAAAAGGGCGTATCGGTATCAATTCGCAATGGGCAGGGATATGAGGAAAGCGGACAACAGTTTAGAGATTGATTTTTATATAGTTATGGAAAAAAAAACATATAATACAATTAACTTGAATAAAGGGACAAGGTCTACATTTTGACAATGGAAGAAAACACCAATATTGATGGAATTGAAACCAGCTACAAAAAGGGGCAGCGCTATTTTGCCGAGAATATTGCTAAAAACAATATTTTTCACTGTTCACCCGGATATGTGCGCGGCGGTTGTCTTGGCGGGCATACCTTTGCAGCCGTTCAATTTTGCGGAAAAGAATATTGCGCCGACTGTTCACGCGATGGCAGCCCAATCCATCAAAAAAGAGTAAACAGAGTATGGAAACGTGCCATTAAATGGAATAGTATGGGGTACTTAGTCATAACTATACCGGACTATATGCGCGAATTTTTTAAAAACAAAAAAATACTTAAAGATTTTAGATTCAAATTATTACGAAAATTAAAAGAAAGTTATAATATTAGGGAGGGGGTGGCGCGCTGGCATTGGTTTGGTGATTGTCAAAGCTGTGGGGGTTGCGGCTGTGCTGTATGCGATATGACTGGGGCGGGTAACTTTTGGCATCCTCACCTTAATATTCTATTCCCTGCGATGGGTTTTATAGAAGATTTAAACAGTTTTTTAATTCCCTTACGTACTTGGATGCGGCAATACTTAAAAAAATTGATCAAAACCGAGATACAAGAGATTGAAAAAGAGCGCAAAGGCTTTTTTCTATTGGATGAGGATGAACAAAGGCTTAATTTTTTATTGGATATATATATAAAAGTGAAAAAAGAGGATTTAATTATTAATTATTCCTATGTATTAACCGATAAGCATAAGATGAACCGGGTTAAGTATGTTTTTAGGGCAACCTTTAAAAGGTTTCAGAGCGACATTAAACATTTATTATACAATTTCCGCAATTCTATTCAATGGGGATGGAAAAAAAGCGATTTGGATATTGATAGCAACCAAGAAAATAAGGCTTTTTGTCCGGAATGTGAAAAAATAGGCGTAAAGCATTTAATTAAGTGGGGAATATTAGAAAAAATTGATAAAGAAAATATCATTTATAAAATAAAAATAGAGAACAATGAAACTAAAAGAAAATCAAGCCTATACGGCTTGTATCGAGGAGCTGGAAATATTAATATTAGGCAGCCTAAAAGAATTTTTAAAATATGAAGACCAACTTTTTACCAATGGTCGCGGCGATAAAGTTACGATTCGTGAATATGGCGGACAATTGTTTAGTCATTCCTTTGAACTATTTAAAAAGCACCCTGTTTTTACATTAAGATTTGATTTAGATGATGTAATTGACGATTATATTTTATTTTCTGTCGGTAATTATTCTACCGGCAAAAAAATCGCTCAAATGATTACGAACGATATTACGCTGCCCTTAGTTATTATATATAGCTTTTAACTAACTAAATTAATTTATTATGATTGTGTTAAGTTTATTTAACGGAATGAACACAGGCCGGCAGGCACTTCAAAATATAGGTATCAAAGTAAATAAATACTATTCCAGTGAGATTAAACCGTATGCAATACAATTAACTCAATATCATTATCCGGATACGATACAATTAGGCGATATAATGAATTGGAAGCAATGGAATATTGATTGGAGTAATATTGATTTAGTGTTAAGCGGTTCACCTTGTCAAGATTTAAGCGCAGCAGGCAAACGTGCAGGAATTAATGGAAGTAAAAGCAGTTTATTTTTTGTTTTTGTATCAATTTTAGAACATATTAAAAGTTTAAATCGAGGAGTTTTATTTTTGCAAGAGAACGTAGCTAGTGCTAAAAAGTTAGATGTTGGTATTATGAGTAGAGCTTTAGGCGTTTACCCGGTTAGAATTAATTCAAAATTAGTAACAGCGCAATTAAGAGACAGGTATTATTGGACTAATATAAAAACAAAAAAAACATTATTTGATATTGTAACAGATATACCACAGCCAAAAGATAAAAAAATAATGTTTAAAGATATTATAACAAGCGGTACAGTTTATCAATTAAAAACAGGTTGTTTAATGGAATCAATTAGCCGCGTACAACATACATATAAAGGAATTACAAGCAGAGTAAAATTTGGCGTTCCAATAATTTATATGAACAAAAATAAACATACTTGTTTAAATACTAATAGCGGAACTGAGTCAAAAAATCAAACTTATTTGAAACATAGAAACAAAACAACGGGTATGATTACTTTAATACAAGAAAAGGAAATAGTCAGAACAGTAAACAAAATTGAGATGTGTAGGCTGCAGGGTTTTCCAGATAATTATTGCGATATTCTAACAACTGCAAAAGCTGGTAGTTTATTAGGGGATGGATGGACTTTACCAATAATTGAACACATATTTAGTTATATAAAAAATAAATTATAAACCTATAAAAATTATAAAAAATGAAATTACACACTAAATTAACTCTATTAATTTTTTTTTATGTTGTTATTGCTTATGTATTATATAGCTTACTTGAGCGATCAATTTATTTTTATCATTGGCAAAAGGATAGTATTGTAGCCTATTGCATTATATTAACATTCCTATTATTTGCATTTATTATGAACTTATACAATAAAAAATAAAAAAATGAACGAGAACAACAACAGCGCGCCAATTCACAAAAGCACCGAGCCTTTATATGATGGCTTTCGATTGGTTATGTTTAACAATGAAAAGAGGGAAGGCAAAAAAGATCCCGATTTCAGCGGATGGATTGAAAACATTGATCCAATATTGATTGATGGAGGTTTCAAAAAATTATCAAAATTTGTTTTTTGGAAAAAAGATATTAAACATTTAAACGGTATTTTTTCGCCTGCTGATGGATATATGACAATATATGTTTTTAAAACTACATTAAACATATCCCAAGCGTTAAAAGGTGATAATAATACGCCAAGTATTAAAGGAACAATTTTATTGATGGATGGGCATACTTATAATTTAGCATTATGGTATAATGAAGCTACCGAAAATAAAAAATCTTATTACAATGGTAAGTTAGAGATACCAAAAAGTAATATTTTTATTGTAGATGAAAATATTATATGATTACGGTAACTATAAAAGGCCGTTTTTTTCACGCCTCCGAGCAATATACATTGCCCGGTGGTAAAAGGATGGCGCAAAAATTGTTTATTGAATGTACCCACGATGATAAAAGGGTAAAGGATGATATTTTTTGCATTTATGTCTTTGGCGATGATATTGCCAAGTGTTTTGCATACTATCCCTACGGCGCAGCCCCTAAGTATTGCAGCGTTACAGCAAAGCTCTCGGGTAGGTACAAGAACCAAAGAGATAGTTTAACACTAACATTCCGCAGCATATTATGGAACGAATAAATGAACAAAGGCTTATTGAGCTATGCGATGAGGTAGCCAGTGCAGGCGAAATATTAAACGATAGCGCCGTTAACTTGTTTATGTACATACTGGAAAAGCTACCGGAACCCGAGCGGACTCAAATAGCTTGTAAGATGTTTTCGATGACAGTAAAAAAAGGATTACAGATAATAAAAGAACAATCAATTATAAATCAGAACTAAGATGAACACAATAAAAAAAATTGATAATAACTATATATTGCACAGGCACGATAAGCCGCTGGCGTGCGCTCTTATTGCGCCCATCCCAGTACCGGGCCGAATTGCGGGAACGGTAAGTATGGAGCAAAGGCCCTGCGGCGATACTTGTCCGCTCTTTGATATTACGGAAGGCACCAATAGGGATGGCATTATTATATTGCAAATTTGCCACAATCGTACGTTAAAAGTTACAAAAAGCAACGAAATACCTGCAATAAAAGCCCCTTTTTTGTTTCCCGGTACTAAATTGTAAGATTAATTATCAATTAGTTACATATTAAAAAAGGCCTTATTATACTATAATAAGGCCTTTTTTATACTTTTATGTTATGAATACTCTATTAAAGGTAGGATTATTGGCCGGCGCAGCTTATTATTTAGCTAACAAATTAACCGATTTAGATAAAAAAATCGGCGTAAAACTTGGTAGCATTAGTTTTAATAAGACATTAACGCAGGGAGCTAACTTTTTTAAGATATTTTTTAATGTCAATTTATCAATTAACAATGCTTCGGCCTTACAAGGCACTATCAAAGGCGGCTCAATTAATCTAATTATTAATAATAGGTTACTGGCTACGGTATCCAATATTCAATCTTTTACTATTGATGCGAATAAAAGCGTTAATATTAGTTTACCGGTAGGCATTAACAGCCTTTCATTGTTTAATAATATTCTTGATGTGATAGCACTTGTGAAGAGTGGCGGCTCTATTGTTGTCAATGTTAAGGGCGATATATTAACCAATATAGGAACTATTACCATTAACGAAACTAAAACGGTAACCGTATGAGAC
>Ga0315293_10005086_pt1 | contig 12423 bp, 12 predicted proteins | sample YL17G13_20_MG_FD_203071 | JGI IMG/M metagenome (GOLD analysis project Ga0315293, IMG submission 203071) | Sediment microbial communities from Yellowstone Lake, YNP, Wyoming, USA - YL17G13_20 | ecosystem: Environmental > Aquatic > Freshwater > Lake > Sediment | place: USA: Wyoming | collected... | reverse complement strand
TATGTAACCGAGTGGCAACTAGACAGTATGTCGGAAGATATTAATCCGGAAGATGCCATCATCTCAGTACTAGATGGAGAAGAAAAGGGGTCCACCCCAGACCGCGACTTAAGTCAAATGCTCGCCTCCCTAAATAAAAAAGAAAAAGATATAGTTCAAGGGATTCTTTTTGATGGTAAGACCTTTGCCAAGGTAGGCGAAGAGGTCTCTCTCTCCAAGCAAAGAGTTCATCAGATTTACAAAGCAGCCTTACTTAAGATTAAAGAGGATGAAAATGGCCGGACGCCCTAACCGTTTAATCCGCGCAATGAAGCAGCGGGACTTTAGATCTTTCTTGTGGGAAGCCCTGCTCCATGAGTACCGCTGTGCCAAGATTGGTGATACGGAACATCGACTAGGTCCCAATGCTCTAACCTCTTTAATCGCAGCCCTTCGTGAAATAGAATCAACTAAGTCTGATGCATCCTCTACCAATCTTGTTGAGCTAGAAGATTGGGTTAAGAAGATAGGCGGAGAATAATGTCTTACTCAGCAGGGGATGTCTCAGCTATCATGTCCAATCCTCATAAGTTTATTCCAAGGATGAAGATAAAAGATAAGGGAGGAAAGATTATCCATCTTCATCCTAATGATGAGCAGACGGAGACTATCGAATCACTTCAGCTGGGTAAAGATCTTATCATTGCTAAGCCCAGACAAATAGGATCTACTACTATCGTGGCTGCTTATCTTTTTTGGAAAGCTTATACCAGTAGCGAGCCTATTACAGTAGCACTACTATCACACAAGATAGATAGCGTTAGACATATCTTGAGGATATTTAAAACCTTCTATGACAACTTACCTAACTTCCTACGTAGACCTCTTAAAGAAGATAGCGCATCGAAGATTGTCTTCCATAATGGTGCTACTATTCTGTGTGCATCTGCTTCATCAAAGGGTGGGCTTCGTTCCTTCACTTGTTCTTATCTGCTTCTTTCTGAGTTTGCTTTTAGTGAGAATGCTGAGGAGCTTAAGGCCACCGCAGTAGCTGCACTTAACGGTGGACAAATGATCATAGAATCCACAGCAAACTACTGGGGTGATCCCTTACACCTGGAGATAGAAACTGCAGGGAGAGGAGAGGCTAACTACAACTATCTATTCTTTCCTTGGCACAAGCACGGGGAGTATGTTATTCCATCACAGGATTTTATTCCTACAGAAGAAGAAGAGGAACTAAGGGAGGCTTACAATCTATCCCACGATCAGTTAGCTTGGCGCAGATTAATGATTGAGAAGATTGGCAGGGATAAGTTTCGTAGAGAATATCCGGCTTGTTTATCCGATGCCTATAGTCAGTCAGGTGATGCCTATCTAACCGAGGATGATCTTAAGTATGTAGAAGAGATCGATGTAGATAATGATAGATGGAATGCTTTGTCACCAGTGGATCCTTCTGATAGCTATGCGATAGGAGTTGACGTAGGCACAGGAACTGGTAGAGATTATTCGGTAGCTTATGTTTTATCTAAGATGACATCTCAACCTGTCGGAATATTTAGATGCAATCATACCACCCCTACTGATTTAGCAGGAGAGCTATTCTCCATCTCACAAGAATATAATGGGGCAAAGATATTAGTAGAGAGTAACAACGTAGGTATCGTAGTCTTACAATGTCTGCAGGGATCTAATCTTTGGAAGTCTTCTGAAGATAAACACTGGACTACTACCCAAACAAATAAGCGTGTGATGTTTGAGGAGTTAAAAGAATCTATTAGAACTGGTACTATCAATGGGCTGGATCGTATTATCCTGCAGGAGTTACGCTCCATTAAGATTGACAAACATTATAACATTAGTTTAACCCGAGCTAATGGAGCCCATGCTGATAGTGCTGTGGCTCTCGCCTTAGCCTATCAATGTATGAAGAATGTTAGATTACCTACTAAGCCATTCTTACCGGAGTGGGTCAAGCATGGAAAGGCTAATAAGATTATCAGTGCTGGAAATGGTTCAGCGGCTAGGAGATATTGATGATACAACTATATAACAGTGAATGTTTAGAGAAACTAAAAGAACTGGAGGACAATAGTGTCGATGCTATCGTCACAGACCCTCCTTACTTTATTTCTTTTATGAATAAAGGTTGGGACAAAGAAGATGGTATCGCTAGCAAGAAAGAGTTCTGGAAGGAATGTTTGAGGGTGACTAAACCCGGAGGTTATTTGTTAGCCTTTGGTCATAGCAGAACACATCATAGATTATTTACAGCAGTAGAAGATGGAGGCTGGGAGATTAGAGATACTATTATGTGGTTGTATGGCAGTGGGTTTCCCAAGTCAAAGAATCTCTCTGATGGATGGGGAACAGCACTTAAACCAGCACACGAACCAATCTGTATGGCGAGAAAACCTTTTGCCGCTTCAGCCCAAAATGTATTTAAAGAAACAGGTCTTGGTGGAATAAACATCGATGCTTGTAGGATCCCCTGTGATGATAAAAGTAAGTTTCCCATTGGCATCTATAATGTGAATACAACGATTGGAAAAATAAGGACTGAAATGAGAACAGGGGATAGTAACATGGAAAGTAGATTCCCAGCAAACATAATCCTTGATGAAGAAGCGGGAGCTATACTTGATGGCCAAACCGATAATGCTTCTCGTTTCTTTTATTGTCCAAAAGTATCGGGCAAGGAAAGAGGTAAAGATAATAACCATCCGACAGTCAAACCAATAGCCTTGATGGAATATCTTATTAAGTTAGTATCCAAAGAAGGGGCCACCATCCTCGATCCTTTTATGGGTAGTGGTTCAACAGGTATAGGGGCAAAGTGCCTTAATAGGTCCTTCATTGGTATAGAGATGGATGAAGGCTACTACACCATAGCGAGCAAAAGAATAGACAGAATCAATAATAATAGAAGGATTAAATAATGAGCCGTACAGAAAAAGAAGTATGTAATCTAGTGAGGACTGTCTATAGGAATCACAAAAACTACTGGAAAGAATCTGCCTCCTTGATGAAGAAGCTAAAGAATACTTATGAGACCCGGATGTTCAAGGACATTCAGTTCGATGTTAGCCAGATACGAATCGAGATAGCCGATGCCTTCGCCTTCGTAGAGGGATTCGTAGCCAGTTTATTTTCTAAGTTTCCTGCAGTCGAGGTAGGTCGTGACAGTGTAAGGAAAGGAAACGATAAGGTAGTCAAGGCTCTGGTTAATCGCTGGCTTTATGATCAGCGACAGATGCTAGAGAATGCAAGTCGTCTTGCTCTTATTTATCCCAATGCTTTCTTCAAACTATCCTACAAAAATAGCAACGTAATCTTTGATAGGATTTCCCTTAGACCAGTACCTCCTTGGGAAATCATCACCGACAACGACGCTAGCAAATGGAGTGAACAACGCTTTGTTGGACATGCTTATTATCTTCCTGTCGCAAAGGCTAAAGAGCTTTATGGTGCAAAGAAATATCAGGCAGTTGTTAAGAGTGATTTCTTTGAACAGTCAGCTCACCCATACAAGACGGCTCAGGATGAAGATATTCCTGATGAATATAAATACATCGAAGTGGTAGAACTATATGACCTCATCTATGATTGTCTTTATATCTGGTCACCTAACTATTCCAATGGAGAAAAGTTACTAGAAGAAACCAGTCCTATCCCTGTGCGTACCTATGACGATGAGCCACTTCCTCCGATAGTTCCTCTCTACTATTCCCGTATTCCCGATAGTCCAATGGAAGGTTACTCTTCTCTCTTCCGTATCTATGATCAGATTTATGAAAAGAATATTATCCGTTCCTTCTGGGCCAACGCTATCCGTAGGGACAGTAGACAATATCTTTATAAAGAAGGATCTGTAGACGAGGAAGCTCTAGCTAAGATCACCGCAGGTATCGATGGTGCAATGATTCCCATTGATGCGGATTCTCTTGAAGGAATAATCAAACCACTAGAAGTAGTTCCAATGTCAGCTAACTTTGATAGGTACCTTGCCGCAGTGGAAGGAGATTTACAAAGAGGTTCTGTCCTCGCTCCCTTCGTTAGAGGCGAGGCTACTAAAGCTACAGCTACCGAGGTTGCTGCTCTTGCTAACTACACAAGTTCAGAGATTGGAAAGATGGCTAGAGAAAGAGATGAGGCTGTTGAACTAATGTCTCAGATTTATATCCGGATGCTAGTGGATCTACTTAAAGCAGAGGATGTAGAAGACACTGTGATTGCCGAAGGCGAAGTCTACCGAGTAACCTCTGATAAGTTGGAAGGTAAGTTCCGCTTTGCTGCAGCCGATCAAAGCAATACACCTATCGCAAGTATCATGAAGAGACAGGAACTGGTTGAGTTACTTCCTATTCTCCAGGGACTAGGTGTAGACCCAACTAAAATCAAGGAAGAACTTATCCGTCAGTTTGATTTACCTAAACAGTTTGGAGAGGCGGTAGAGGCTCCAGCCGCACCAGTGGCACCGCCAGTCGCAGTGGCTGGACCACCCATAGCAGAGGAAGCCCCACCTTCTCAACTTCCCTCGGAGGCCCTGGCACAGCAGCTAGCGCAGTCTATACCTGAGATGCCAACCTCAACACCGGAGACTTTCTAATGCCTAACTATAGTTATATCTGCTACACCTGTAAAGTTCAGTCTGATAGACTTTGTAAATGGGATAATAAACATGAACAGATTTGTGAAATGTGCGATAGTACTTTGGTTGCTTTGGTTACAGCTCCAGCCAAGACCTCAGGTAGATGGGGAGATAACACAGGAAAGCATGGAGTTAACGGCAAATATGACCGAGGTCTTGGAGCTACATATTATAACTCCATGGATCGAGAAGCCCTCTGTAAATCTAAAGGTCTTATCCCACTGGAAGATGTAGGATCTTCTCATTGGGTAGAGGATCGGATGGCATCCGACAGATCCATTCTAGACCAACAGGATAAGGTTCTGCAGACTTATAATAATAAGGTAGCCGAGTATGGTGGCGACGAAAGAGGAAAGATTAAAGCTATCGAAGAAGTATTCCCAGCCAAGGATTGTCTTGGTGAATCAGGTAACGTCGGAACAATGGATTTAAACTAAAGGAATAATATGGCAAACGTAATGATGGATATGGACGAAGAAGAAATGATGTCAATGAAAGAAGAAGTTGATCAGTCAGGAGAAGAAGGATCCTCTATGGAAGACGAAGGATTTATGTCCTTGATCCAGGGGCTAACACTTTCACCAAAGGCTCTCTCTGGTTTAGTTAACTCAGTCAACAAAGTACTGAGTGTCTTTGGACTTCCTTCCTTAAAGGGCAAGGAACTAAATGCTGAACTGGCAAGAGCACTGGCAATGATTGAAGCTGCAGTCTCTGATGCTGGTGAAGAAGAAGAAGTTCCAATGGAACTAATGTTCAGAGTAACCGATCTTGGAGAAGGAGATTCCTCTGTCATGGTAGTCTCCGGAAAGATGGATCGTCTTTCCAAGACCCCATCATTTAAGAAGTTTCTAAAGTCTGGCCAAAAAGAAATGCCATCTAATCAAGCACCCATGGGTGATCAGATGGCAATGGATAAAACTGCAGAACAAGGTCCAGATATCGAGAAGTTATTTGCAAGTAGAATGTAGATTCGTGACTTGGCTGTGCAGAGGTTCAGGGAAGATTCCTACAGAAGAGATTAACCTGGTTACTTTCCTGTGGGATACTTACCTGATCTACTTCGTTACCAAGTCTCGTATCCCCTTGGCTGGTGTCTCATCTCTCGCTTCAGGGGTTCGCTTCGCTCACATGGTACTTTTTTATTAGCAGAAAAACTTATAAAAAGTATTAGCTAGATGAAAATAAATAAAAATAAATATTTGATTTTGTATTAATAAAGGAAAACTAAAATGGAAGAAGTAAATGGAACTGTCGAAGACACCACTCCAGTAGTCCAGGCTGCTGATGAGAATGATTATCAGTTAACCTTAGAAGAACTAATGGTAGCTGACTTTGGTGATGATCCGATTATGTCTCAGACTCACACTGGACTCAAGCCTTACAATCAGATTCTCGAAAGCTTACCAGAGGATGCTAGAAAACTAGTAGCAAATCTCCGGGCTATGAGCACACAGAAAACTCAGCAGGTTGCTGAACAGCGTAGACAGCTGGAAGGAGAAAGGGCAAATCTTATAAAAGATCGTGAAGCTCTACTCTCGGGTAACTTCCGAAATCAGATTGATCAACTTGCTACTGCTCCGATCCAGCATGATCTCTGGTCAGAGGAAGGAATGCAAGCTAAGATTCAGCAAGAGGCAGCAAAGATGTTCCAGCAAATGTTGAATCCACTTCAGCAGGAACTGGAGCAATCAAAGAGAGGAGCACAACTGGAAGCATTTAAATCTGCCAATCCAGATCTACTCTCTCACAAGACAGAGATCGCAAAGCTTCTGATTGATAGAGAAGATCTAAAACTAGAAGATGCTTACTATATTGTGAAGGGCCAGAAGGCCGCAGCTGCAGCAGTAGCGGATAGAGATAGTGCTAAGAGTCGCGTAGCTGCAGTGAGCAAGACAAGCACTGGACAGAATATAAATGGAACAGTTGTCCCAAAGTTTAAAGATAGCTGGGAAGCTTATAACTATTTTAAATCTAATCCAGAAGCAAGTGCCGCCGTAAATAGAGCAGGCAATAAAATCAGAAGGTAGTCGTTTGTTGGGACTTTCTTTTTAGTACAATAAACTAGAAGGAAGGTCCCATGCCCTATAAAGATCCTGCTAAAAAAGCACAGCAAAGTAAAGAGTGGTTACAAAATAATCCAGAATGGGTTAAAGAATATAATAAAGAATATAAGAAAAAAAATCCAGACTATATGAGAGATTGGTCATTAAAAACTAAATATGGAATGACCTCTAAAGATTGGGATGATATGTATTCAAATCAAGATGGTAAATGTAAGATTTGTTTAAACAATATAATCTATCGAGGAAGACAAACTCACGTTGACCATTGTCATACTACTGGAAAAGTTCGCGGATTACTTTGTAGCAAATGTAATCAAATGATTGGATTAGCCAATGAAGATAAAGACATCCTACAAAAAGCTATTGATTACTTGACGGATTCTTCTATTAGTAGATAGACTAAATATTCTAAACCTCCTTAGGGAATACTTCGGAATACTTTAGTTGATCTCTCGGAAAAGAATAATCCTCGGAACTCTGGAACGTGTCTATCAACTAACGTATTTATGCAGCTAAACTAAACAAAGTATTTTCTCAAAAAGGAGCCCCTAGTGGCGATTACCAATGATTTGTTATCCTCAACTCTCTACTCCATCCGTGATGGTGAAGTGGACGAACTTTATAAAAAGTTGCCATTCCTCGATGACGCCAAGAAGCACGGCGGTATCGAATACGAAGACGGTGGCATCAAGATTCAGCGCCCCCTCTCCGTTGCAGAACACTCCACCATCTCACAGATGGCAACTGGTTACGAGCCAGTCTCTCTCGCAGTAGCTGACGTTCTTAAGCCAGCAATCTACGATTGGGCAGACTTCGTGGCACCTATCGTAATCAGCAAAAAAGAAGAGCTAGAGAACAGCGGCGAGAAAGCAATCGTAAAGATTGTCGAAGCTCGTATGCGCTCCGTCATGTCCCTTCTCCGCAGAGAACTTAACAAGCAGATAATCGCAAACACCTCTGCCACTCTCACCAACGTTGGTACCCTCAACGGTGTTACCCCCGGAGCAAATAGATTCTTCGATGACGCTGCTCCTGGCGCTGGTCAGACCTGTGTTGTTGGTGGCCTTGCTAAGAACACCCTCAACGTTCCCGGTTTCTTCAATCAGTTCCAGACTGCCGGTGGTGCATTCGGCACCAACGGTCTTGGAGCCATGCACAACATCTACACTGCTGCTAACGTGATCACCCCAATGGGCGAAATCAATAGCATCATTGCATCTACTGCTGCATTTGCTAACTACAAACGAAGCCTCTTCATCAACGAAAGATACATTGATGAAAAGACTCTTGATGGTGGACGTATGGCTCTTGCTTACGCAGGCGCAATGATCTCTGCCGATAGCGACATGCCAACCACTGCCGGTGTTATCTCCTCCATGTATTTCATCAACTTTGATGGCGTTAAGATGTGCATCCACAAAGACGGTGACTTCGCTGTCAGCCCATTCGAATACATCTCTGGTACCACTGCTCGCGCAGCTACCGTGTACTTCAAGGGTCAGCTCATTGCCGATCACCTCGGTTCCTGCGGTCTACTCGTAAACGGCGACACCTTCTAATATCTAGTTCTCTTAACAAAACAAAACAAAAAGGAAAATATTTATGGCTACTTCTACAATACTACAAAAGTTAGACCCTGTTACAGACCCATTGGTTTCTGGAACTGTCGGGTCTACCTCTATCACTATGGATAGAGGACAATATGAAACCTTCATCGCAAGAGAAACACTTGTTGTTGGCGATTGGGTTTCTTTCGATTACGCTGCTACTGCTGCTGCTGACGTAACACTTGGCGTATTTAAAGCAGACGGAAACTCTGTACCTGTTCGCACACCATTCGGTGTTGTGGTTAGTGCAGATTCTACCTCTGGTCTACTTACCTCTGGTTCTCGCGTTAAGGTTTGTATCGCTGGTGTTTGCTCTGCTTCCGTTGGTGACAACGCAGCCGCAGGCAACGCAATCGGTGTTCTACTTCAAATCACCAATACTGCTGGTACTGCTGACCTCGCTGCTGCTGCTTCAACACAGCCTGTCTGTGGTGTTCTTGCAGAAACTGTACCTGCCGCTGCTGGTATTACTCTGAAGCGTGTCGTTGTAATCAAACAGTTCTAATCTGACTGCAAGATAATAAAACCCTCTCTCTCAAATAAACGGGAGGGAGGGTTTTTTAATAAACAGGAGCACCACCACCACTATTTCCATTATAGCCCTTGGGATGGATGCAGTCGTAAGTTTTAATCCAGTGGATTTCTCTGTCATTAAGATCCTCTCTGGCACAGATCTCTAAAACAAAAAAGTGAAATGATTCAATCCCGGCCTCCTTGATGGCCTTTTGAATACCAGAAGACTTTTTGCCTGGTGTGGTATGGGCAGACCAACGCTTGATTATGTCAACACTTTGTCCGACGTAAGCCATGCCTGTGGTTTTATTCTGAATGCAATAAATACCGCAATACTTCTTTACCCAAAAATCAGTTTTCATAATGCCTCGGCTACAATGGTACGCCGTCTAGACAAAACCAATATAGTAGAAGGAACAAAATAAATGAACCTCGCAGACCTAAGAAGTAAGGTGAAGAACATCACGGATTATTCCCCAGAACTTTCCACCTACAACGTACAGATGGATGATCTGATCAATGATGCCATGTATAGCATCTGGACAAGTAAGCGTTGGCGCTTTGCCCAGGTCAGGGACATACTAAAAGTTTATCCAGATCTCTCCAGCTCTACCGTAACAGCTACCCTAACTAATGGATCAAGGCGAGTAGTCTTCTCTGCTCCAGTCTACATGCTCATCGCAGAACAAACCTCTGGTCCCTTTGGTAGTCAGTCCTTCTCTACAGCTTATGGTTCTTCAGGTTCTGCTTATGAGGGAGAAATCTTTGCATCTGGGAATAGAGAATATAATATTATCAAAGTAGTTTCTACCACAGAGATTCGTCTTGATGAACAGTATCGTGGTCCTACTGGAGCTACCTTCGATTGGAAGGTAAAGAAAAGATTCTACGATCTACCCGATGATTGTTTAGAACTTCTAAATATTTCTCAAAGAGATATTCCTACAGCTGGTGGTCAGCGTCCACCTCATGGTAAACTTTCCGGTCTTTCCAAGAGGAGAGAGGAAGAGCTTAACCTGAGAGAAGATTACACCGCTACGTTTGCAGAATGTTATATCGACACTCCTCCAGTAAATGTTCCTCCTGGCGAAAAGCTAGTCCTTATCGCGGACGATAGTCCTCCTGGTGTAACTATTCCAGCAAACTATTATGTGGAACTATGCTGGGCATTTCACTATTGGGGAGCAAAGATTGGTCCACTATCAGAACCACTTCTTTATAAAACAAGTTCTGTAGCAGGAGGACATAATATTACCATAGGGTTTAGATCCTTCGATGATAAAGTTATTGCAGCACAGACATTTGCATTAGCCTTAGATAGGGTTCCGAATAAGTATGAGGGATTAAGAAAGGTTCTATTCTTTAACCAAAACTTAAATCCAACAACCGGAAAAAGAATAGGTCTTCCATGTTGGAGGGCGATTACCGGTGGAGGACAAGTTGGTGAAGAAGGTGGAACAGCAGACAGCGGTAAGCCAATCCTTATTTCAGATGAGCTTAGCCAGATAACTTTACAATATATAAATCAGTTTAATCCTGGCAATCCTCGCTATGCAGAATGGGATGGTTCTATTCCACGCATTAGACCTTATCCTAGAATCATAGGATTTGATTTTTATAATCCTCAAGTAGAGGGAGAGATCAGCGCTGCAGAAGAATACTTTCGAAGACTTGAGATTCGTTATTTTAAAAAACCTACACGGATGGTTCTCTCAACTGACACACCACAAATGCCCCACGAGTTTAGTCAACTAGTTGTCTATGGTGTTCTGGAAGATGTCTATAATAAATCAGGTAACTTTGAACTGGCAAACGCCTACAGAAAGAAGATTGATAAATCCATCCTTGGATTAGAACGGCGTTATATAGACAGCATTGACACCAACTTCCAAAGAGGAAGCTTCTCTGTTGGCCAAGATGCCTTTACTCTATATGATCCCAACAGCCTAAAGCTGGCACCATGAAAACCCTTTCTACTACAGAGGTTGAAGCTAAGGGTGTCAATCAACGTTACTTAGCTCCTCCTAATGCTGCAAGTGATATCCGTGGTTTTTTCCACGTCGACCCCTCGGGTGGAGGCTGGGTAAACGATAGGGGGATTGAACCTCTAATACCATATACCTCTCCTGTGGTATTTACCACCTCTACGATAACTTCCCTGCTTCAGCCTGTCCGTTTTCTAGCAGTTATTCCTAGACATAACTCCGCAGAAGTTTACTATCTATATGAACAGGACGGCACCTTACAGTATGACATGGGTAATATAGGAACGACTACTGGCATTAGAGGAAAATCTATTTTGGATACTGGAAGAAAGATCCCCAAACCAGATGATCCCGGAACACAGATAAGTACCTATGGTAGATTTAATCTCCTTATAAATGGAACTAATGATATGCTCAAGTGGTGGGGCAGAGAATCCGTATCCAACTTTGGCTTCGTTTCTCCTACACCATCACCAGGAATAGCGGATATTAAAACTGATTATATTGCCTGGCAAGATGGTGCAGATGTTCCACCCTCATTTTATAATAGATTAACTAATGGACAAAACTGTTTTAGACTACCATCATCAGGCTATTATGGATTAGGAGATCCAGAAGTTGGAGATGTAAATCGTTATGATTATAAGATATCTTTTATTTCTGATACTGGATCTGAGAGTCCACTCTCATCCCCAACCACAGTCGCTTGGACTATTAGTGATAAGACTTTCGCTACTACTGGCAATCGAGGCCAATATGCAAAATACGCTGAAGGAAAATATGGTGTCTACTTTACAGATTTACCACTAGGACCAAAGGGAACTGTAGCGAGAAGAATCTATAGAACTAAGAATCGTAAAGATGGTCTCACTGGTGCCGGAGAAATATATTACTTTGTAAAGCAAGTAGATAATAATGCCGACAGGAATCCAGTAGACATAAGTCCAGACCAAGATCTAAACGTGGTTGCTCCATCTGTTGATGACTCTGTTACTATTTCTTCTCAATGGAAATACTGCGCCACGTTTAATAACTCAATGTGGTTAGGTGGTGGAGAGATGAATCCATTTGGAATCATTTTTTCTAAGCCTGGGTTTCCAGAACAGTTTGGAGCCTTTGATACTTTCGATGTAGGCTTAAGAGAAGGTGGTGCGATCACTGCACTAGTTCCTTTTTATGATGTCATGTTAGTATTCCGAGAAAGAAGTATTGAACTAATCTCATATAATAATGGAAGCTATGCAATCTCTACCCTTGACTCTAACGTTGGAACTACCGCTACTAATACTATCAGAATAGTAGCTGGACTTGGTGTTCTCTTCTTAAATAAAGATGGAGTATTTTCTATCTCTGGATCTATCCGAGGAGGATCGGTTTATTCTTTAGCTAAAATATCAGATCCCATTGAACCAGAAATGGGAAGGGTTTCTCTGTCGGCACTACCAAGAGCAACTGCTACCTATTCAGAGAGAGAAAAAGAATACTGGGTACATTACCCAGTTGACGGAGACACAGAAAATAGTAGAGGCTCTTGCTTCTCAACACTAAATAATCAATGGTCATTCCGTTTCTTATCAGGCCTGTATGAGAATGGGGAAGGAATGCCCTACACCCAGATGGCA
>Ga0315293_10005081_pt1 | contig 12430 bp, 11 predicted proteins | sample YL17G13_20_MG_FD_203071 | JGI IMG/M metagenome (GOLD analysis project Ga0315293, IMG submission 203071) | Sediment microbial communities from Yellowstone Lake, YNP, Wyoming, USA - YL17G13_20 | ecosystem: Environmental > Aquatic > Freshwater > Lake > Sediment | place: USA: Wyoming | collected... | reverse complement strand
ACGGGCCCTTCTTCGGGACATTTTCGCGCCCCACCACTTTGAAACTAAGGTAGCACTTAAAAAATATGAAGAATAAAGACCAACCTACAAAGTAAGCCATTAGTTCGTTCGGCGTTCGTCGTTCTGTCGGTTCTCGCGTTTGATGTATGATAAAATCTTGTCCACGACTTCCTGGATTGACAACTTTGTCGTATCTATCAGTATCGCGTCCGGGGCCTTCTTCAGCGCCCCGACCGGCCTGGTCATGTCAGATTCGTCCCTCGAGAGAACGTCTTCCTTTATCTCTTCGACAGAGACGTCTTGCCCTGATTCGATAAGCTCTTTAAATCTGCGCCTGGCGCGCTCATCCGGATCGGCGTCGAGATAGAACTTGTGATCGACGTCCGGAAATACCACCGTGCCTATATCGCGCCCTTCGAGCACCGCGCCGCTTCTCTCGCCTATCGACCGCTGAAGTCTCACCATCTCCGCCCTGACGGCCGGAACGCGGGCTATATACTTAACGTTGTTGGTCAGCTCGGGCGTCCTTATAAGCGGCGTGACGTCCTCGCCGTCCAGGATGACCTTAATTGAGCCGGCGGATTCTTCAAGATCTATTTCTGTCGTCCTTGCAATATCCGCAAGACCGGCCTCATCTTTAAGGTCCAAGCCCTTGCGCATCGCTTTCAGGGTCAGGGCCCTGTACATGGCGCCGGTATCTATATAAAGCAGCTCCAGTTTCTTTGCGACAAGTTTCGAAACGGTGCTCTTGCCGCTCCCGGCGGGACCGTCGATGGCTATTATCATGTTAACCACTAATTCCGAAATTCGAATATCGAATATCGAAACAATATCGAATTACCAAATTTCAAAATATGATACTTTTGAGATTTGGTCATTCGGATTTCGAAATTGTTTCGGATTTCGGATTTCGAAATTCGGATTTATTTTTAAACGTGTCGCGCTTTAACTTCGCTTTTTTAAGCAGGGCGACGACCCCCTCATAATCGCCCTTTGACAATACTTTCAGAATATTTTTGTAATACTTCTCAAATAACCTGCAGGCGTTTAGCACGTCTTCCTTGTTAGTAAGGAATATGTCAGCCCACAGGTGCGGATCGCTCGAAGCCACCCTGGTCGTATCTTTGAAACCTTCGGCCGCGTACGCAAGCTCCTTCTCGGGTATCGCGCCGGCCAGGCTGAAGGCCACTATATGCGGCAGGTGGCTTATGAGGGCAACGCTTCGGTCGTGCTGGCGGGGAGTCATCACCTTTACGTTCCCGCCGAGGCCCTTCCAGAAATTCGCGACTTTCTTCAATGCGGTTTTATTCGTTCTCGCCGTTTTGGTCACGATGCACGGCGAGCCTTCGAAGAGGTTATCGCGCGCGAATTCCACGCTCGAATGTTCTGAACCGGCCATCGGATGAGAACCGACAAAATAGGCATTAGACTTTCGCGAAAGTTTTTCGGCGCGGTCAACGACCAGTTTCTTCGTGCTTCCCGCATCCGTGACAATAGCGCCTCTTCGGGCTTTCTTCATCACTTTGCGCAAAACTTCAATGATCTTAGAGACCGGCGTAGCCACTATAATAAGATCGGCCCCCTTAATACCTTCCTCGACGGTCATGTAACCTTTATCGACGGCTTTGCGCGCAAGAGCTTTCTTGAGCGTACTCTTACGCCTGAAGACGCCTGCCACCTTTTTCGCCAGGCCCTTCTTCTTGATAGCAAGGCCTATCGACCCGCCTATCAGGCCGACTCCGATAATTGTAACCTTGTTAAATTGTCTCATAGAGTTTAAATCCTAAATTCGAATATCGAAATTCGAAACAAATCCAAAATTCGAATTTTGAAAATTAGAATTTGTTTCGTATTTCGGATTTCGTGCTTCGAATTTATAGTTCCCTTCCAACAGCCTCTGCCACTTTCTTCAATTCCCTCATCATCTTACTGAAGTTCTCCGGCAGCAATGACTGTTCCCCATCCGACATCGCCTCTTCCGGATTCGGATGGACTTCCACTATAATGCCGTCCGCACCGGCGGCTACTCCTGCTTTCGCGCAAGGCGCGACCAGGCCCCATTTACCGGTGGCATGAGACGGATCGACTATAATAGGAAGATGGCTCAGGCTCTTCACCACCGGGACCGCGCAAACGTCAAGAGTAAAACGGGTGGCGTCCTCGAACGTCCTTATACCCCTTTCGCAAAGTATCAGATTAAAGTTTCCCTCCGACAGGACATATTCCGCGGACATCAAAAACTCTTTTATGGTGTTCGCCATGCCTCTCTTCAGGAGCGCGGGCTTCTTCGTCTTGCCCACCTCTTTTAGAAGATCGAAATTCTGCATGTTTCGCGCGCCGATCTGAATGATGTCGGTATATTTCAACACCATGTCAAGGTCGCGTATATCCATGAGTTCCGTGATGATGCGCAGGCCCGTCTCTTTCTTTGCCTCCGCAAGGAACTTTAACCCTTTAAGCCCCAGCCCCTGGAACGCGTACGGAGAAGTGCGCGGCTTGAAGGCGCCTCCCCTCAATACCGTCGCTCCCGCCGCCTTGACCTTCCGCGCTATCGATATAAGGAGCTTTTCGCTCTCGACCGAACATGGCCCGGCCATTACGACTATCCTCTTGCCGCCGACCTTCACCCCGCCGCCCACATCTACTACGGTGCCTTCTTTTTTGAAGTCTTTCGACGCGAGCTTGTATGGCTTTAATATCTGGAGGACCTTTTCGACGCCGGGGAAGACTTCGAGAGGCTGGACCCTTATGATATCCTCTTCGCCGATAACTCCGACTATAGTCCTCTCGACACCTTTTGAAACCCATGGTTTGAGCCCGAGAGACTTTATCTTTGTGACGAGGTGATCGAGCTGTTTCTTCGATGCATCCGGGCGCATTACAATAATCATGGATAAGCTCCTATCTTATGACTTTCTTAAGCGCTTTGATGAACCTTGTATTCTCACTTCTAGTCCCAAGCGTGACCCTTATGAACGTATTCAGGCCCCAAGCGCTCATGTCGCGGACTATCACGCCTTCCTTCAAAAGCGCGTTGAATACCGCCTTGCAGTCGGTCTTGACGTCCGCGATAATAAAGTTCGTGGCGCTTCGGACATATTCGACCCCCAGCTTGCGGAAGGCGGCATAGAGATATTCCCTCTCCTGCTCGACATGGGCAAGCGTCTTCTTCAGGAATGCTTTATCTCCCAGAGCAGCTGCGGCGCCGACCTGGGCGAGCGAATTTATATTGAACGGCTCCCTGACGCGCTCCATGTAACCGGTGAGCTGGGCGCTGGATACGCCGTATCCGATCCTGAGGCCCGCCAGGCCGTAGACTTTAGAGAACGACCTTGCAACGATCACGTTGGGCCTCTTAAGATAGTCGAGGCCGTTCGGATAATCCTTAAAGCTTTTGTGCGCAAATTCAAAGTACGCCTCGTCCAGGAATACTATGATACTGTCGGGGAGGCCTTCAAAAAATTCATCAAGCTCTTTTTTTGTGACATACGTCCCCGTAGGGTTGTCCGGATTCGCTATGAAGACCATCTTGGTGTTGGGATTTACCGCCCTCTTCATCTCGAGCAAGTCATAGCGGAAGTCCCGGGCCATAGGCACCAGCTTTACTTTAGCGTTGGCGACCTGGGCCGCTATCTCATATACCAGGAATGTCGGCTTCGCTATGATGACCTCATCGCCTTCCTTTACAAAAGCCCTTATGGCAATGCAGATCACTTCATCGGAGCCGTTACCGAATACGAGGCATCTCGCGTCAACGCCGAGAAGGGCGGCAAGCTTCTTCCGCAAGTAAAAAGATGAGCTCTCCGGGTATCTATTGATGTTCTTGAGGTTCTTCCGTATGGCCTCGAGGGCTTTCGGCGAAGGGCCGAAGCAGTTCTCGTTCGAAGCGAGCTTGATCACATCTTTAAGCCCCAGCTCCCTTTGAACTTCTTCAATAGGCTTGCCGGGAACGTAGTTCTTGACGTTCAGTATGTTAGGTCTGACCAAATTTTTCATAAAATTATATCAACAGCTCTCTTCCGCCGGATATGATCCAAGTATCTTCACGAACGAAGCCGATCTCCCCAGCTCATCCAGCGCTTTCTTTATCTTGGGGTTCTTATTGTGTCCTTCTATATCGACGAAGAAATAGTATTCCCACGCCCTCACCTTTGACGGCCTCGACTCGATCTTCGTCATATTGATCTTATATTTTTTGAAAGGCACGAGCATGTCGTGCAGCGCGCCCGCCCTGTCCTTGACCGAGAACATTATCGACGTCTTGTCCTCTTTTGTGGGCGCGGCATCATGCTTGCCTATGACAAGGAACCGCGTAACATTGTGCGCATTATCCTGTATAGCCCTATCAAGGATCCTGAGGCCGTACTTTTCGGCCGCGAGTTCGCTTGCGATACATCCGCCGCATTTCTCTTTCGCGGCTATCTCTGCCGCCTTTGCGGTGCTCGAGACTTCCACGAGCTCCACTTTAGGCAGATTCGACTCAAGCCAGAGCCTGCACTGCCCGAAGACCTCCGCCTTCGAATACAGCTTCCTTATCTTCGACTTATCAGATCCTTTCGACAAGAGATTATGCGTTACCTCGAGATATATTTCCGAGCATATCTTAAGGTCGGAATCCGCAAACATGTCGAGGGTGTGATTAACCGCGCCTTCGATCGAATTTTCAATAGGCACGACGCCGTAATCAGCCCTGTCGTTCTCGACTTCGCTATAAATGTCGGTTATAGTGGCGCATGCCCTGTAGGTAACGCTCGCGCCGAACTTTTTCATGCCGGCCATGTGCGTGAATGTATAGGCGGGCCCGAGATACGCTATGCCGAGCGGCCTCTCGAGTGAGAAAGAGCTCGACATGATCTCCCTGAATATGGCCTTGAGCGCGAAGGGCGAAAGCGGGCCGGCGTTCTTCGCTATCAATTTCCTATAAACCTCTTTCTCGCGCTCCGGCACATAGATCGAGCCCTTAGTCCTGGCCTTCAACTTGCCTATGCCGAGTATTACCTTTGCCCTCTCATTCAAGAGCCTGAGGACATGAGAATCTATCGAATCAACTTTTTTGCGTAATCTGCTGATCTCCATCTAAATTACCCCCTTCGATTGGGTGAGCTCCGGCGGCAGGCGTGCCTTGCGGCTCGAGCGCGCCCGTCGCAGTATCTATAACGTCGTGCTTCTCTTTCTCTTTTACGAAATCGAGATCCGACTCCTGGAACTCTTTAAGTTTCGGAAGCTCGTCCAACGATTTCAGCCCGAAGTGCTGCAGGAATTCGGCCGTCGTGCCGTAAAGTATCGGCCTGCCAGGCGCTTCCAGCCTGCCCCGCGAGCGGATAAAAGAGCGCTCCTCGAGCGTATGGAGCACTCCGTCGGAGTTCACTCCTCTTATCAACTCTATCTGGCTCCTCGTAAGCGGTTGTTTATACGCTATGATGGCGAGCGTCTCAAGCGATGGCCCCGTCAATCTGTCGGGCGGCCTCTTGTAGAGCGCGGATATCCAGCGACTATAGACGGGGTCGGTAAGCATCTGGAACCCGCCGGCTATCTCTTTGATACTGAAGCTCCTCCCCGACGAGGAATACTCCGCGTTAAGCTCCTCGATGATCGACCTTATCTCGGTGGACTCGAGGCCTTTCAGAACATCCTTGAGCGCATCCAAAGATACGGGCTTGTCGCTCACGAATAGAAGCGCCTCGATTATCTTTTTAGACTGTTCGGTTTCCATTATTGGCCTCTTCAATATTTCTTGTTATCTCTATTTCGCCGAACGGCATGGCCTGAAAGACGATCACCTCTCTTATCTTTATGAGCTCGAGAAGCGCCAGGAATATCGTTATTATCTCAAACTTAGTTCTAGCCGCCTTAAAGAGATCAGTAAAGAACATGTTCTTCTTGTCGAGGAGCATGTGAAGGATGTCGTGTATCTTCTCCGATACGGTATACTCGTCCTTCACCACCTTGTAAAATACGTCCTTCGGTATATCCTTTAATACTTTCGTGAACGCTGTTATCAGGTCGAACAGGCTCGCCTCGAAAAAAGTCTCTTCCGACTTCGGAAGGTCGTCGATCTTTATGCCGGGGCCGACCCGCGCAAAGTGATGCTTATGGTGCGACTCCATCTGCGAAAGTTCGGATGCCGCCTCTTTGAACTTCTTGTATTCCAGCAGCCTGCGGACCAGCTCCGCCCTCGGATCCTCCTCGGGCTTCTCCTCGCCTTCCGTCGGTTCCGGCGGCAGTAGCATCTTCGACTTTATATGTATGAGGGTCGCCGCCATCACGAGGAATTCGCCGGCAATATTCAGATCGAGGAGCTTCATGAGCTCCAGGTATTCGAGATATTGATCCGTGATCTTCGCTATCGGTATATCGTAAATATCGACTTCTTCCTTCTGGATAAGATAGAGAAGAAGATCGAGCGGCCCTTCGAATACATCCAGTTTGACTTTATAAGACATCTATCTAAACCACAAAATTGATAAGCGACTTCACTTCGTCCATAGTCTCCGCAGCGGCGGCACGTGCTCTCTTTGCGCCTGAGCGTATAATACCCTCGACGTCTGCGTCGGCAAGTTTATCCCTTCTCGTCCTTATCGGATCGAGGTGGGTCAATAATATTTCAGCAAGATTTTTCTTGCAATCGGTGCAGCCCCTCTTCGCGCCCTCGCACCAGTCTCTTACATTGGCCTTGACGTCCGGCTTCGCGAATATAGAAAAGTATGAGAAGACGTTGCAGATATCCGGATGGCCCTTGTCGTTAAGCCTTATCCTTTCGGCATCCGTTATCATCACCGATACCTTCTTCTTTATCGCATCGGCAGTATCCGACAATGCGATGAAATTTGCGAAACTTTTCGACATCTTCCGGTTGTCGATCCCGAGGAGTCTCGACGTCTTCGTAAGGATCGCTTCGGGCTCCGGGAATAAGTCCTTCTTGTAAAGTGAGTTGAACCTCCTGATTATCTCCCTCGTCAATTCCAGGTGCGGCACCTGGTCAACGCCGACCGGGACGGCATTCGCTTTATATATGGCTATGTCGGCGGCCTGGAGAACGGGGTATCCCAAAAATCCGTACGTAGTGAGATCGCGCCCCTTTATCTCCCTGAGCTGCTCTTTGTAGGTCGGGACTCTTTCGACCCAGGCAAGAGGCGTCAGGTCCGAGAAGACCATGGCAAGTTCCAGATGCTCCGGCACGTGCGATTGGATAAATATCACGCTCCTGTCGGGATCGAGGCCCGCCGCTACGAAATCCCTCACCATCTCGTAGCAGGACTCTTTTAAAATTTTCGGGTCTTCATATTCGCTCATCAGCGCGTGCCAGTCGGCCACCATATAGAAACATTGGCAGTCGTCCTGCAGCTTGACCCAGTTGTTGAGAGCGCCCACCAGGTGGCCTAAATGCAACCTGCCTGTCGGACGCATCCCGCTAAGTATACGCTTTTTCATAGTTTAAATCCGAAATACTAAATCCGAAATCCGAAACAAATTCTAATTTTCTAAATCCGAATTTTTAAAACTTTTATTTTGAATTTCGAAAATTTTGATTTCGGATTTGTTTCGATTTTCGATATTCGGATTTAGGATTTATACTCGCTCCTAGCTTTTCTTAAAATCAAGTCTCCTGGCAACCTTCTCGATCGAGTATACCTCAATAAGGTCGCCGGTCTTTATATCGTCGTGCCTGTCGAGCCCTATCCCGCATTCAACGCCCTCGGCCACTTCGCGCACGTCGTCTTTGAAACGCTTGAGGGACGCTATCTTGCCTTCATATATGACAGCTTTATCCCTGATCAATTTCGCTAACCCGGTCCTCACGATCTTCCCGCGCGCAACTATGCACCCGGCGATGGTGCCTGCCTTTGTGACCTTGAATACCTGTTTCACGCTCGCCCTGCCCACAAATATCTCTTTCAGGAACGGTTCGAGCAATCCTTCCATCGCCGCGATGACATCCTGTATCGCCTCATATATAATACCGTACATCTTTATCTCGATGCCTTCTTTCGCGGCGAGCTCTGCGGCGCCCTCTTCGATCTTGACATTGAAACCTATTACGACGGCGTTTGATACCACAGCCAGCATGATGTCGGACTCGTTGATATTCCCGACATCCGCATGCACTATGTTTATCTTAACATCTCTGGTGCTGAGATCCATGAGGGATTGCTTGATCGCCTCGATCGATCCCTGGACATCGCCCTTCAGCAAGATCGTCAGTTCTTTGGCCACGCCTTCCTTCATCTGCTTATAGAAATCTTCGAGCGTAACTCTCTGGGTGGCCCTCAATTTCCTGGAGCGCGCCTCGTCCTGTTTCAACGCGGAGAGGATCCTGGCCTTCTTCTCATCTTTGACTACGAAGAATTCGTCGCCCGCCATAGGCACGCCCGACAGGCCGAGAATAGTTACGGGCTTTGACGGTGGGGCATCCTCTATGCGTTTGCCCGCATGGTCCATCATCGCCTTGACCCTGCCATAATGCATCCCCGTAAGGACCATATCGCCTAACCGCAATGTCCCGTTCTTGACGAGGATGGTCGCGACAGGCCCCTGTCCGCTGGAAAGCTTGCCTTCGATCACCACGCCGCGAGCCCTCAGATTCGGATTGGCTTTCAGCTCTAAGAGTTCCGCTTCCAATAGAAGCATCTCGAGAAGCGACTCAACGCCCTCTCCGGTCTTTGCCGAGACAGGTACGGCGATAGTCTTTCCGCCCCAGTCTTCCGGCGACAACCCAAGCTGCGAGAGTTGCCTTTTGACCTTGTCAATATTCGCGCCGGGGAGGTCGCACTTATTGATCGCGACCACTATCTGAACGCCTGCCGCCCTCGCGTGGTCGAGCGCCTCTTTAGTCTGCGGCATGACGCCGTCATCGGCGGCCACGACCAGCACTACGATATCGGTCGCGTTCGCGCCGCGCGCCCTCATTGCGGTAAAGGCTTCATGGCCGGGCGTATCGAGAAATGTGACCGAACCGCTCTTCACTTTTATTTCGTATGCGCCTATATGCTGCGTTATCCCGCCCTTTTCTTTGTCGGCGACTTTCGTCTTCCGTATGAAATCCAAAAGGCTCGTCTTGCCGTGGTCGACATGCCCCATGAAAGTGACTACCGGCGCGCGAAGCGTGAGATTCTTCACGTCCTGTTTCTCTTCCAGCTCCCTATGCTCCATGACGGCCTGGTCTTCAAACTTCGGCGGTTTCTTGAACTCTATGCTGTACTTCTTCAACAGGTCCGTCACGATCTCGTCGCCGAGAGACTGGTTTATCGTGGCAAAGACATTGCGCTCCATGAGATTCACGATCAGTTCATTTGGCTTAACGCCTATCTTTATGGCAAGGTCTTTAAGCGATATCGGGGTATCTATCTCGAGGATCCGTATCTTCGGCGGCTCGGGGGGTTTCGGTTCTTCGGCTACTTCCACCGCAGGTTGAATAACCGGCTCTTTGGGCTTCTCTTCGGCCCTCTTTAATTCCGGCTCTTTCTTCGGTGGGATCGGCGGTCTCTCTTCTTTCTTGACCGCCGGCGTCTCCGCCCTTTTCGCAATAACCGGCTCTGCCTTTTTGACCGGCACTTCGATCTTTTTAGGAGGCGTTTCTACCTTCTTCAGCCCTTCTATGATTTTGGCGACGGAAGGAACTGCCTTCCCGATCTTCTTTGCCTCTTTTCTAGGCGCAGCCTTCTTCACCGCGGCGCGGGCAAGCCCCGGCGCAGGTTTCTTAAACTTCTCTTTCGAAGAGGCCGCGGCCTTCTTCGCCGGCGCCTTCTTCGACTTAGGCTCTTTAGCGCCCTTCTCTTTCGGCTTTTTTATCATTAAAGTTCCTTTGAAATCTTATCCTGCGCCTTTAGCGGACTTAATTATCTTCTGCGCCGTCTTCTCGCCTATCCCTTCAAGCTTTGTCAGGTCTTCTACAACTAAACCCTTTATCTTATCGACAGTGTCGTATCCGGCGCTCACCAGTATCTTCTCGACTTTAGGCCCTACGCCCTCCAGGTCCGTGAGCTTCATGAGCTTCATGGGCTTCGTGAGCTTAGTCTCAGCCGCCCCCTCTTCCCCTTCTCCTCCCTTATCTTCCCCTTCTTCGGCTTCTCTCTTCCCGCCCAGCTTATCCGAGGCCTCTTTCAACTTCTTCGCCTCGGCCTCTTTCGACTTCTCCTCCTTGCCGCGTATATCCATCTCCCATCCTATTAAACGCGACGCGAGCCTGATGTTCTGACCGTGCTTTCCTATGCCTATCGATAACTGATCGTCCGGCACGACCACCTCTATCTTCTTAGCCGTCTTGTCTATCCTTATCTCGGATATCTCGGTGGGTGAAAGCGACGCCTTTACATATTCTTTCAGGTCGTCGCTCCATCTTACTATGTCAACGCGCTCACCCTGCAGTTCGCGCACTATATCCTTCACCCTCGACCCTCTCATGCCGACGCATGCGCCGACAGGATCGACCTTTTCGTCTTTCGACCACACCGCTATCTTCGTCCTCTCGCCCGCCTCGCGCGATATCGATTTCACCTCGACTATGCCTTCGGTTATCTCGGGCACCTCTATCTCGAAAAGTTTCTTCACGAACACGGGATCCGACCTTGAAAGGATTATCTGCGGCCCATGCGAGGTCTTTGTGACCTCGAGGATCAATACGCGAACCCTGTCCCCCTGTTTGTAACGGTCTTTCGGGCATTGCTGCGACCTTAAGAGCACCCCCTCGGTCTTTCCCAGGTCAATGATTATGTCGCCCTTCTCGAATCTATGGACCGAGCCGCTCGTTATCGTCCCTATCCTCTTCAGGTATTCATCGAAGATGATATCCCTTTCCGCCTCGCGTATCTTCTGGATTATCACCTGCTTCGCGGTCTGGGCCGCGATCCTGCCGAACTCGGCCGAATTTATCTCTTTGCCTTCGCTCAGGATCTTTATGGTGCCCGTAGACCTTTCGATGGTCGCAACGACATCGGCATCCTTATTTCCAATTATCTTCTTAGCGGCGCTCGTCAGGGCGGACTCTATCGCCTTGAAGAGGAACTCCTTGTCTATCCCCTTCTCGCGCTCTATGTGCTCTAGTACAGTCAGTAGTTCTTCGTTCATTTTTTACCTCTCTATAATGCTTAGGGTCCAGGGACCAGGGTCCGGGGTCCAGTAAATCAAATATCGATCTTCAGCTGTGCTTTTGCTATCTTTACCCTTGGGACAACAACGCTGATGCCACCCGACTCAATAACAACGTTCTCCTTATCCATGCCGATCAGTTTACCGTGATGCTCTCTCGAGCCCTCGATCGGCTCATAGCTCTTCACGTCCAGCTCCTTACCCATCACGTGCTCAAAATCCCTGTCGGTAACGAGCGGCCTGTCGAGCCCGGGAGAAGCGACCTCTATTACATAGTGGTCGGAAATGAAATCCTCTTTATCCAACCGCTCGCTCAAGTAGTTATTAAGCCCCTCGCACTCACCTAGAGTGATACCTTCTGGTGTATCGGCGAGTATGCAAAGTACCATCCCGCCTTCACCGCGCTTGTAGGTAATATCGACAAGTTCGATCGAATTTTCTTCTAAATAGCTTTCGATCAACGCTTTAACGCGATCTACTATTTCCATATATCTCGCCGAATTTAGCAAAAAAAAATGGGTTCGCCTTGGCTAAACCCACTTTCCCCCTTTCAAGAAAGTATGATCATTTATACTATAATATGGTCATTCTGTCAAGGAAATTTTACTCGGAAATTTTTCTCCTTAATACCATTAAATGTTTACGAGGCCAGGGGGTCTCGCCGGATTTTGATATCAAGGATGCTTAAGCCCTTATGACCGACCCTTATTTACCCTTATCTTGCCCTTATGATAACCCTTCTTCAATATATTTTGGGATAGTGAAACCTTATCAAAATCTTTTCGGCTATGACCCCCATGGCCTCGTTCCATTTAACAACACTTGGCAAAAAATTTCCTCGCTCAGCTGGTAAAAAAATGGCTCTGGTATCACCACCAGAACCGTCCCCTAATTACGTTTAGTAAATGCCGGCTCACATCATGAGGATGGGTATCCGGAGGACGGCATATTGCTGGTGATCTTACCATTGTCTAATCGTATGCTGACAAGTGGATACCCTACAGGATCCAGCGTTGCTGCTGCGGTTGATATTTCAGCATTCCTGACTGCAATGTTTTCGGTGGGGGAATAATTACCGGCTAGCCAACATTCTATCCTGGTAAGAAAAGGTTTATTAGACAGGTTGAATATAAAGTAGCAGTTCTGACTGATATAAGTTCCATCCAGGCTGGAACCGACGTTTGTACTCCCATCTGTTAACGTCAATCCTGGAAGTTTATAGGACTGGCCAGCGAGAAAAAGTCCGCCCGGGGTAGAGTTAATATCCGGATACCTTCCATATTCCATATAATATTGTCTCAGGGCCGTTCTGATCGTGCCCAAACCCGTAACCGCTTCTGTACAG
>Ga0315293_10005080_pt1 | contig 12432 bp, 17 predicted proteins | sample YL17G13_20_MG_FD_203071 | JGI IMG/M metagenome (GOLD analysis project Ga0315293, IMG submission 203071) | Sediment microbial communities from Yellowstone Lake, YNP, Wyoming, USA - YL17G13_20 | ecosystem: Environmental > Aquatic > Freshwater > Lake > Sediment | place: USA: Wyoming | collected... | reverse complement strand
AACGCTCGATTCACCGAACGGCAACTTCCCGCTTTATCTCGCAACCGACTTTCTAATCCGATTCCTTTTTGCAGGAGTTATGACGGGAGTTTCTCGCTTTAGACTAATTCAACCGCGTAAGTCCTATAAGAACAATAACACCATTATTTATATTTTTAGACATTCAACATATCAGTTATTGTGGGATTTTTAACAATACAATATTTTAATTCATTAATATGCTACGATATCCTTTTCTAATACACAGAGTTTATTTTTAAGAAGACGATAATTTAAACCTTTTTTCGAAAAATACGTATACTTTGAGCCTTTTTTGTGGCATCGACGTGATAACCGATTTGGCTTTGAAACGCTTTTTAATACAAGTGGATTCAGAGTTTTATTGCCCTGTCCCTGTGGATGAAAAGAAGTGTTCAACTTCACCTTTCGTTGCACAAAGAGGAACTTCTGTATTGTATTGCATCTTAATAAGATCCTTATCGATATCACTATAGTAATTTGTTTCCGTCCATTTTTGATAAAAAATACTATCTGGATACCTCAAAGAGTCCCTTGCAAATCCGAGGCTTTGGGTAAGTTCTTCGCGAATCAAATGGCAACGTTCGGGGGTTGTTGGATTTATTGTACTAATCAGAATGCGAGCATGATAGATCTCGCAATTGCGAGTGTAATCTACCCAAAAGAAACCCCAGTTTCCTTGAACGTAATTCGGCTCAATACGAGAAAACTCTGGATCAGGAAGAAAATACATATCGATATCACCTTTCCCGTTGTCAGATATTTGTAATTTTGTTGTCGTACTAAGCTGGTTAAAATCCGAAACAACTACGTTCAAGCAGGAGAGGGAGTCAGAATCTGGATTCCCATAAATCCGGATAGTGATTGGGTTGCCAAGCCATCTAAAAACTTTAGGAGGGTTATCACCATACTCAAAACCAAGAGCAACATCTTCAAAATAAGCGATATCATTTGAGGTGAAACTCTTTTCTTTACTAATTAACTTGGCAGTAGCTTGGGGTGTCGGTGTTTGCATCGGTATTGTAAAAGTTATCGGCACGGTGGGTGTTGGCGTTGTAACTTGGTGATAATTGGTGGGTTTGACACAACCCGTCGCTAATATCATTAGCATCAATCCAATCACGAGAACCCAGTTGAATTGCATAATTTAATCGTATTCCTATTAGGTTTGGGGAGGAGATAACATTCACTTGCCACATAGGAGTGGTGTCCCTACCCCGGTTAAACGCCAACAGAACGCGAATATGAGGCTCTCTATCCGTTGAAATACACCTTCACCCCCTCCTTACTGCGACTCTCTTGAAGGATACGATCAAACCCCGTGTTCATGGAATCGTACTGGTGCTGTAAGAAAAATTCGATAGTGAATTGGATTAATTATAGAATAGAGTTTACTCCTGAATTAGTGCCCTGCATACGATCCGGCTGTCCAAAGTGGAGAGAGTGGGAAGGTCGTGGTGGGTGTATTCTTCTTGTAAAGGCAGGGAAACATGGCAGGTATTGAACTACACTTTCAATAAAGAACCCAATAGAAGCGTTCTGTTGGCAAAAGTCCGGGTGCGTGGTATGATTGTATCCCTATCTTTTTTCAAAAAAATTCAGATAGTAGTTATAACGAGGTTGCTGAAAGCAACTTCATTAAATGAATTCGATGTTAAACAAGTTGACGACAATTCAACTGTGCCTTCCTTGAAAGCGTTATCGGTTACATTTCTTATTTGATGACCATTCACCGAGAGGCTTAATGTATTTTTATTAGCTTCGATATGAATATGATTAGTTGCACCAATACCTGTACTGATATAACTTGATTGTGTTGGGCCTCCGATAAGACTTATTAAATTACCTTTCTCCACTTTGTAGATTGAATATTTTCCATCTGCGGAAATTTGAACACCATAATAATTATCATCCTGCAAACGTAAATCCACACCCTGCCAGTTTTTGACCGGGCCGGCAATCAACTTAGTATCGACATCCAGAATAAAGTCATTAAAATTCTTGTTTAATGTATAAACCATCTTTACTCTGTTTACTCCGGGGGGATCATTATCACGGATATGGAGGGAACCTCCCGAATAAAAGATCTTCCCGTCTGTATCGTCATATTCTGATTGCCATTCACTTCTCAACTGGCTAAGGTCGTCGGAGTACAATACTGTTTTCATTGCCGATGTAGGTTCAGCAGTTGACGGGGGCTGTGGGGTAGTAGAACATCCACAAATCAAGCAGACGCCAATAACAATAATCAAAAGAAAAATTATCTCTTTCTTCATGAGTGCTGTTTAATCCGTTTCACACGATAAATTCTTTGAAATAAAATCATTCAATAATTTTTTAATTTCACACCCCTCTCGGCTTTACTCCTTTACCACAAATGCAGAACCAGAATCATGGAAACTTACTGGTGCTGTAAGAAAAATTCGATTGTTGATTGGATTAATCACGGAATAGATTCTGCGGCGAGTTAGTGCAGCGGGCTCACAGTCATCGATGATGGTGACTCCGGCTTTCTGCATAAAAGCAATCGCAATTGCATGAGGAACACCTATTGACCGTCCCCAAGCAATTATTGCGCCTTTGTGAAACACCTGTCTGCCCTCAACTGTCATGGAGAAACCTCCTCAGATACTGCCGGGAATATTAACCGTTTCCCGTCCTCTGTAACCGTCTCTTTGAGTTCTCTAAGTGCGATAAGCTCTCCCGCTCTGTTACTGATGTGTTGCTGCCCGAGATGTATCCCGGATTTCTGTAACCCTCGAGCTATCTGCCTGCGCATGAGCCCGGGATGCTCACTAACATACGCTTTAATCCGATCTTCCAGTAGATAATTTCGTTTCATTTCGCCCTCCCAAGGAAAAAAGAACACCACCATGGGAAGGGTTGATATGTCACTGAGTGACATACTGTTTTTGAAGAGTTTTTCCCTTCCGGGGAGTGTTACTGCACTCCCTGTTCTTTTACTCCCAATTATGATCTTGGATTTACCAATATATATTATTTTAGCCATAATTTGACGCTATTTTCCAAATCTAGCCAAGTATAAACATTTATACTTAAATCAAAGCCAATATTGAGTTGTTACAGAGAGAGAAATAAGAGTTTTTTAAACAAACTGCGATCTTTGAAAAAGGATAAACTGTCGATTTATGCTTTTTGTTACAGACGGAAAAAAGTTATTTTGAGATTTTTTGGTTTGCTTGTTCAAGCTCATCTGCCAGCATACGCAGTTTCTCCGGGCTCTTTGCAAACCTGCGAACTTCATCGATCTCGCTTTCTGCTTCAGCCGTTAATGATCGTCCACACCTACCGCAAAAGTCAGATGTGGGAGCATTCACGGTTTGACAATGCGGACATTGACGAGCACTCATTACGCTTGGTCCCTTGGGTCGCCCGCGTTTAACTCCAGCATGTTTAAGGAGAATTTCATCAGTGCTATTATTGCTCATGTGACCATAGGTTGCTAGCATATTTGTAGAGAGCCCGCCCCAATGCTGTAATTTTATGACACTTTCCGGGATCTCCTGTTCAAGCATATTTGTTACCCGGCTATGCCTGAATGTATACAAGGATATAGGTTTTTTGATCCCTGCCAATTTGACCGCACGTTTCAAGACATCTTTCATACCAAGGTATTCCAGCTTTCCATGGGGTTTAGGTAGGGTAACGAATACCGGATCATTGTCACGGGCACATAATGGATGTTCAACCCTCCATGCGGCAATATAGGGCACGGATGAGATAAGGCGCACATACCGTGCTCTCTTAGTCTTTGCTGACGGACTGACTACCGCGCCGTATTCATCAAACGTTATTTCCTTCCATGTGAGCCTAACCAGTTCAACAGGTCTGAATCCACCCTCATACAGCATGGCGAAGAATGCACGATCGCGAACCCTTCCGCACTTCTCAATGATCTTTTTGATCTCATCTTCAGATAGCATACCTGATGCTTCTTTGGTGAGCATGTCGACAGCAGGCACCTTGATCTTATTGAGGCGTGTAATGTCTACAAGGTGCCCCTGTTCATGCATCCACTGATAAAACCGTTTCAACCTTATGATGTATTGCCTCAAGGTATTTTGTTTGAGACCTTTACTGTCTATGGCTGCCTTTGCCTTATAGATGTCATCAATGGTTGCAATAGAGAATTTAAGGTGTTCAGCCCACGGTATCAGACATTGATATTCTGCTAAAAGAGATGACTATTCAAGATTACGGATAGTTTGCCGTTCTGCAAGATACTTTAATATTAGCCGGGAGTCCTTAACTGTTATCAAACCAGCATGAACTTTTTGATCTATGTCTCGTTGGATGTCCGGGTGCATGAATCAAAGATTGAGTTAATTCAAGATAAGGGTGTTGGTATTCTCAATTTCATATAGAGTAAGGAGGTTCGATTTCATTTGCATGATGTAAGAGTTCCCAGTGTCAATATTGGGGTGGTAGGTCATGTCGATCATGGCAAGACCACCCTCGTTAACGCACTCACCGGGACGTGGACAGACAGGCACAGTGAAGAGGTGAAGCGTGGCATTTCGATCCGTCTTGGATATGCCGATGCGACCTTTTACCGGTGCGAAAAGTGCGAAGGTACTGACGCCTTTTCGACCAGTCCCGATTGTCCGGTCTGCGGCGGAAAGGGAACACCGTTCCGGTCAATTTCCTTTGTCGATGCACCGGGACATGAAACGCTCATGGCAACGATGCTGTCTGGTTCGGCATTAATGGACGGGGCAATGCTGGTCATTGCTGCAAGCGAGAAGTGCCCGCAGCCGCAGACAAAAGAGCACCTGATGGCGCTGGAGCTTGTAGGGATAAAAAATATTGTGATTGTCCAGAGTAAAATCGATGTGGTCAGCCAGAAAGAGGCGATCGGCAATTACCACGAGATACAAAAATTCATAAAAGGAACAATCGCAGAGAACTCACCAATCATTCCGGTTTCTTCCCAGAAAGGTATCAATATCGGCGCTCTTGTACAGGCGCTTGATCAGGCAATTCCTGAACCAGTGCGGGATCCAAATGCCGAACCTGTTATGCTTATAGCCCGCTCGTTTGATGTAAACAAACCTGGCTGCAATTGGAAAGATGTGAAGGGTGGCGTCGTCGGAGGGTCTCTTATCCGGGGCATCCTCCGCGAAGGTGACGATATCGAAATCCGACCAGGCAGACAGACACAGATCGAAAACAGGATAAAATGGATTCCTATCACAACAAAAGTCACATCGATCAATGCTGGTTCCATTAAGATCGCTGAGGCAACACCCGGCGGACTGCTTGGTGTTGGAACCAGACTCGATCCGGCTCTGACGAAAAGTGACGCACTTGCAGGTCAGGTACTGGGCCACGAAGGAAAACTTCCTCCAGTTTGGGACAAAATCCGGTGCAGGGTCACGCTCATGGAGCGGGTTGTGGGGGCTACAAGCGAGCTGGTTATTGAACCGTTGAAACACAGTGAGCCGCTGATGCTTTCAGTCGGAACCGCAGTTACGGTGGGTGTAGTCAGTAATACAAAGAAGGATACCATTGAAATTCAGCTGAAGCGACCTGTATGTGCAGAACTGGGTTCAAGGATAGCTATCAGCCGGCAGGTGGGAGCACGCTGGCGGTTAATCGGGATGGGAGTCCTGAGCGAGTGAAGATCCTTCTGGATGCCAATGCACTCATGATGCCGGTGCAATTCCAGATCGATCTTTTCGATGAGCTTCGTATGCTTCTTGGAGCATTTGAACCGGTCGTGCTATCAGGTGTAATTGGGGAGCTTACCGGGCTCTCCCGGGCAAAAGGGCGTGACGGTGCCGCTGCCCGGCACGGTCTTATTCTTGGTGAGAAATGTACGATCGTGGAAAGCGGGGAATTACAATCTGGATCTGTCGATGCGCAGATGATTGAATATGCAGCTCGGAATGCATGCATGGTGGTTACCAATGACCGGCGTATCAGGAATGCACTGTTAACACGCGGTATCAGCGTGGTATCAATGAGAAATCAGAAAAAACTGGAGATATTACGGAGGTAAAATATGTATCATAAGTTGATGCTTGAGGACAAGGTGCGGGTACCCCCCCAGCGACTGGGTGAGAAACTTGAAAAAGTGATTCTTGAGGTCCTGCAGGAGCAGCTTGAAGGTAGTATTGATAAAGAGATCGGCATCTTCATCTGTGTGACGAAAGTGAAGGATGTCGGTGAGGGCGAACTCGTGCCTGGTGATGGTGGCGTCTATTATGATGTGAAGTTTGAAGCACTCGTGCTTCGTCTTGCGCTACAGGAAGTCATTGAGGGACTTGTTGTCGAAACGACAAGTTTCGGGGCTTTTGTCAGTCTCGGTCCTATCGATGCGATGCTGCACGTAAGCCAGATCTCAGATGAGTACATTAATTACGATGAGAAAAATGCCCGGCTCATCTGCCAGGAGTCAAAACGGTTCATCGGAGTAGGAGATGTAGTCCGTGTCCGCGTAGTGACTCTCTCCCTCAATGAGCGAGAGCCACGTGACAGTAAGATCGGACTCACGATGCGACAGGCAGGACTTGGAACGGCACTCTGGCTTGAAGAAGAGATGATTAAGGAGAAAGAGAAAGACCAGAAATCCTCTCCAGCACCAAAAGAGGCTGTAAAGGAGAAAGGCAAGGGCAAGAGGAAGGAGCATGCCTCCGGCGAATAAGAAAAAGCAGGGAAAAGTCTGTCGTGACTGTCATCGTGTCGTTGATGGCGAGAACTGCGTAATCTGCGGCACGACAAATTTGAGTGACGACTGGTCCGGCTACCTTGTCATCATTGATCCGGAAAATTCCGAAGTTGCGAAACGGATGAACATCAAACTTCCAGGTCGCTACGCGTTGAAGGTTCGCTGATGCTCACACTTCCTGAAGAGTACCGGAAGCTTTTTCAGGAACCTTTCGGGGAGCTGCACCGGAACATTGATGAGATTATCCCCCTAATCGCAGACAGCACCGTGTACGCAGTCGGCGATGTAGTTACACACAACCTCCAGAAAAGGGGGATCACGCCCGCAATTGCCGTTGTTGACGGTTATACCATGCGCTTACCATGCAAACGGTTGCCGGTATTTCGGGGGGAGTGCATCAGGGTGAAAAATCCCGCCGGCACGTTAACCGAGGACTTGATCCGCGCGCTCGATCACGCGATCATGCATCCCCCAGCGACTGTCATTGTTGATGGTGAAGAGGATCTCGCAGTGATCCCGCTTGTTATCGCTGCTCCAAACGGCGCAATCGTGTTGTACGGACAGCCACATCGGGGAGTAGTACTCCGCAGAGTAAACCGCGAGGCAAAAGAAACTGCCCGCCATTTTCTGACTCATTTTATACATTCTGATGCATGAATTTCCATTTGTATCCATGAAAAAATCTGCATCCTTTTATCGTTTGGTTAGGGCCCATGTGAGGCTCATATTATAAATAACCCGGTTTCCAATAATTACAGGATATCGATGGACTTTGAGATCACCGGCGATAAAAGAAATGAGCTTTTATCCAGAAGAGAGGTTCAGTTTAACCTCAAATACGAGAGTGCGACCCCCTCCCGTATGCAGATTATCGGCAAACTTTGTGCCCTGCTCAATGTAAAAGAGCATCAGATAACCCTTGACACACTAAACGGCAGCTTCGGTAAAACAGAAATTACCGGTTCAGCGCGTATTTATGACAGTGAAGAGAGCAGGAACAAGACCGAGCGCCCACACCTTGCAGCGCGCGGAATGCCCAAACCCAAGGAAGAAGGGGCTGCATAATAATGGCAGCAGCAAAAAAGGCAGCCGTATCTAAGGGGCAAAAAAGGGGCGCGTACTACAAAATTGATGGGGCTAAGGTCACCACTATCAAGAAATACTGCCCACGCTGCGGACCTGGCATCATGATGGCGGACCACAAGGACCGGACCACATGCGGCAAGTGCGGATATACTGAATTCAGAAAATAAGATCCAATGCCTGTTTTTGGGCAGATACTTGGAATTGAGGGAACCGCATGGAACCTCAGTGCCGCTCTTTTTGACCAGGATCTCATATCGCTTGCTTCCCGACCCTATAGCCCACCTCTTGGCGGGATCCATCCTCGTGAGGCGGCGCAGCACCATGCATCAGTAATGAAGGAACTCATCTCTTTGGTCCTTAAGGAACCTGATAAGATTACAGGAATAGCATTCTCACAGGGCCCGGGGCTAGGACCCTGCCTGCGGACAGTTGCAACGGCAGCTCGATCGCTTGCGCTGGCACTCGATGTTCCGCTTGTTGGTGTTAACCATTGCATCGCTCATATAGAGATAGGACGTTTTGCAACCGGTTGCCATGACCCGATTATCCTCTATGCAAGTGGAGCGAACACTCAGGTAATCGGGTACCTGAACAGTCGATACCGGATCTTTGGTGAGACACTCGACATCGGTATCGGCAATGCACTCGACAAGTTTGCCAGGTCCAAGGATCTTCCTCATCCTGGAGGTCCAATCATCGAAACTCAGGCAAAACTCGGCCAGTACATCGATCTGCCGTATACTGTCAAGGGAATGGATCTCGCTTTTTCAGGCCTTGTTTCAGCAGCGAAAGACTGTAAGGCAACGCTTCCCGATGTGTGTTACAGCCTGCAGGAGACTGCATTTGCAATGTGCGTTGAAGTGACCGAGCGGGCGATGTCGCTTGCCGGAAAAGATGAGGTGCTCCTTGTTGGAGGTGTTGGAGCAAACCGGCGGTTGCAGGAAATGCTCCGGAGGATGTGTGATGATCGCGGGGCGCATTTCTACGTCCCGGAACAGAAATATCTCGGCGATAATGGCGCGATGATCGCCTATATGGGAAAACTGATGCTTGAGAGCGGGTCGTCACTGCCCATCGAATCTTCACAGATCAAGCCCTCATTTCGCTCAGATGATGTCGAGGTGACCTGGAAACACGAGATTATTCGTGAGGTACCCCCTATTTTCCCTGATCATCTGAACCGGAAAATGGGTGCGGAAGCCATTGTCACATTCCAGAATGGCAAAGCTGAGAAGCGCAGGGTCTCGAAACTGTACCGGGTGCCAGCACTTGACAAACGACTCATTACAGAGCGAACCCGGGCGGAAGCCCGGTTAATCGCGGCCGCACGCAAAGGTGGTGTTCCAACACCAATCATGAGCGACATCACTGCTGATACAATTGTGATGGAGCAGGTGAAGGGAACATTACTGACACAGAATCTCACTGAAGCAGCAGTACATAAAGCGGGGCGAATGATCGGCAAGCTGCACACATCAGGTATTATACACGGCGATCTCACGACAAGCAACATGATCCTTCGTGAGAACGACGGTACTTGCGTACTGATCGATTTTGGCCTTGCACAGGTAAATTCCGAGATCGAGCAGCGGGGAGTAGATATTCATGTCCTTTTCCAGACGCTGGAGAGTACGGCACCAGATTGTGCTGATTTACTAAAAAATGCGTTTGCAGTGGGATATGCAGAGACGTTTGCAGAGGCTGCAGAGGTCATCACCCGTGAGCATGAGATCGAGATGAGGGGGAGATATTTATAATACTCACCATGGTTACGAGCAACACCAATAAGGCAAGGGAAGTTGCGGAATTTTTCGGCGGATCACTTGATGTGTGCCATGTGCCGCTCGATATTCCCGAACTCCGCTCTGATGATGTAGCTGAGATCTCCCGGCAGAAGGCGCAATATGCATTCGATCATCTGCTCACACCACTCATCGTGGATGACACCAGCTTTTCCATCGATGCCCTGAATGGATTTCCCGGCCCGTATGCCGCGTACGTACTGCACTCGATAGGTAACAAGGGGATTCTTAAAATTATGAAGGACGTGAAAAATCGCAACGCTCACTTCACGACAGTGATTGCATTCGCAGATGAACATGGCGTCCGTCACTTTCCTGGAACCATCCACGGCAGGATCATACCCGTCCCCCGGGGAAGCGGAGGGTTCGGGTATGACCCGATCTTTGAGGTGGAGGGACGGACACTTGCAGAACTCCCGCTTGAGGAGAAAAGCAGAATCTCTCATCGTGCGCTGGCGCTTACTGCATTCCGGGACTGGTTCATGCAAGAATACAGACCATTAAAAAGTGACACAAATGGTTAATAAGTCTTACAGCTTTGTTATAAGGGCAGACAGGAGTGTATTTCTATGGCAAAATTCCCCGAAGCCGAAGCCCGGTTACTCAATGTGAAAATATGTATGCATTGCAACGCCCGCAATGCGATCCGCGCAACCAGCTGCCGCAAGTGCGGTTACCAGAACCTGCGCCCCAAGAACAAGGAAAGAAAGGCGTAATTGTAATTCTTCACTATTTTTCCCCTGTTTTTTTAAAAAATCTTACCTCTAAGAAATCATGCCGAGTAGTAGGTCACCCGCTTGCCTTTCTTTGCATACTCCCCGGCGAACGTTTCGATGTTCCGTTTGTACCCTAAACGTTCAATAAAGCCCAGCGTGCGGAGTACTTCACGCACCCGCATTACATCAATCTCATCCGCCCAGTTTTTTGTATATACATAGATGACTTTTCGGTTGTCGCGTGATTCCGGATTTGGCTTTGACGTGCTCACTTTTGCAGATATTCCAAGATCAAGTGCCACTGATGCGTTGCGAACCTTCTTCCATGCTTCATCCACCAGTCCCGGCTCCTCGAAAATCAGCCATTTACCCGCATTTTCATCCTCGATCGCCTCTGGAGCGCTGCCCGGAGCGTCCTGTACAATCCAGTACATCTGCGTGGTCTTTGTTGGGATCACTCCTTCACCATTGCAGAGCATCCCATAGATTGTGTCAATATCGGAAAATCGTTTCAATATTGCCTCCGCAAGCTGCGGATATTCTTGAGCGAACTTCCTAAAAATAACGGAAAGTTCCGCTTTGAAGTCAATACCACCTTCGACCAGTGCATAAAGGTATTTATCCTGCGTCTGGAGCCCCCGGTTCAGGGAGTGCTCGAAGATGCCGTATGCCACATCAGCCAGCGCTTCGGGATCGACTTCAGCCATGCGTACCAGTCAGATGTCAGCAAGAAAATAGTTTCTGTATTGATCCTGCAGTGCTTTTCGGTACCGGCACAATCTCTCTGCAGCCAACAGGGATATACCAAAATCAGCGCAGGTTTCTGGCCTGTTATTGTAATTGTCGAATGATTTAAGAGCGCCCATAACGAACATGTACCACTTATGGAATGGAAACGTGACTGGGGCTTAACGGGCCGGATCGTGCTTACGGGATTCCTGCTACTGATTCTCTACATCGTATTTATGGGGATACTTCTATTTCTGTTCCCAACCGCCAGTTATTGGCTGTTTGTCATTTTAGCTGTTGGAATGGCATCAGTCCAGTACTTTTTCTCAGACAAGCTGGTACTCTGGTCAACTGGAGCACGGGTCCTGGAAAAAGATGAATATCCTGAACTGCACCAGACCGTAGAGAAGCTCTGCAAGGAAGCAGACCTCCCCATACCAAAGATTGCAATCATGCAGAGTCCCGTACCCAATGCATTTGCAACGGGAAGGAGTCCAAAGCACGCCGTTGTCGCATGCACAGACTCGATCATGCGTCTTTTAACTAAGGATGAGCTCGAGGCAGTGCTCGCCCATGAGCTTGCCCATGTGAAAAACCGGGACATCCTGACGATGACGATGGCGAGTTTTATTGCGATGATAGCTTCGATGATCATGCAGAGTTTTTTCTTTTCCGCGATGTTAGGGGGACGTAACCGGGAAGGGAGCGGGGGAACGATCATCATCTGGATTGTCTCAATTGTCGTATATGCAGTCAGTACATTACTCATCCTCGCACTCTCTAGGTATCGTGAGTTTGCAGCAGATCGCGGAAGTGCCCTGATCACGAAGAACCCTAAAGCGCTCATGTCCGCATTGAGCAAGATTAGTGGACGAATGGATGCAGTCCCTCCAGAAGCCAAAGCAAAGATAGAAGCAGCGAACGCATTCTTCATAATCCCGGCGATTTCAGGCAGGTCTTTTATGGAACTCCTTTCCACTCATCCACCACTCGAAAAACGGATCGCAAATCTTGAGAAAATCGAAGCTGAAATGCATGGGTACTAATTATCTTTCTTTTACCCTTTTTTTATTCAGAATACTCATCCTGAATCTCATAATTCCCGGAATTCTTTAAACGATTACCACATATCTCATTCGATACTTATTCACGTGTCGATTTTCAGAGATTTTCCCTTCAGATTGTCAAACCAGTTGGCCGTATCTTATCATGCAAGAATATGATGACCCGTTATAAAAGCCCTATATTTATATCTGCCGGGACTCATTGAACTATTAACAAAGGTGGTCTGATCTTGCTATCTGTCCTGCTTATCGATGATGAACCTGCGCTGCTCGAGGTGCTCAAACTGTTCTCTGAACGGTCCCGTGAAATGAGCGTCCACACAGCA
>Ga0315293_10005079_pt1 | contig 12434 bp, 17 predicted proteins | sample YL17G13_20_MG_FD_203071 | JGI IMG/M metagenome (GOLD analysis project Ga0315293, IMG submission 203071) | Sediment microbial communities from Yellowstone Lake, YNP, Wyoming, USA - YL17G13_20 | ecosystem: Environmental > Aquatic > Freshwater > Lake > Sediment | place: USA: Wyoming | collected... | reverse complement strand
ACGTTTCAATCCACGCACAGTGTGCATATTGCACACTGTGCGATACTTAACTTACGAAGAAATGCAGGTCTTGAACAGGCACGCAACATCGAGACACATCGGAGCGACATCAACATTTTCGCTCGCTTCGTATACCCAATGTTTCTCGGCCTCTTCGCGATAGCTGCGAATCTCACGATAAACTCCACCGTCATAGGCAACTCGATACTGATAACCCGGGAACGCAGTCATGAGACCAGGACCAGTCGGAGACTTGTAATAAACCATACAGTGACCTTTATTGTCCTGATTCCAGACCCATTTCGGCACCGACATCGAATGTGCGGCAGTTTCTTTTTCCGTTGTGTAAATAGCCTTACCAACGTGGACCTCTTTGAGCCCGCAAACCGCTGCAATCAACGCTTCATCGGTCATAAGCGGATTCGTATACTTCATTCTTTCAACTAATCCGCCTGTCGCCGTTGCTTTTGTCTTGAGAATCTGCATGGTCTGGTAATCCATCCACAGTGCATTCGGCAAAAGACCAGTCGCTTTGGCAACCGTCGTTTTAGCGTTTTCGATGTCAAAAATAAAACTATTACCTGTCGTGTCTAGTGCCCATGCCCCTGCTCCGCCACTCGGTGCCGATCCGCCGCTGGTGCCGTCTGCCCACGTTGCCCCAAAAATACTGTTGGCAACCATGAGTTCTCGCGCCCTGTCCAGTCTGTCGGAAATATTAAGCACGGCAGATTGTTCCGGGTTAAATGGCAAATTACCAGGCATGGCCGATGCCCGACGCAGTTCATCCGAAACTACGTTGCCGTTGGCAATTTCTCTCGGATCCAGGTTCTGCGTTGACAATTGCATGTCATATCTTTTCGCCACGGAATTTTCGGATCTGAAAATATCGTCGCCTGAATTAAACCAACTCCATTTTGCAAACTTAACGACTTTAGTCTGCAGATTGAGTCCGTCAATGGTCGGATATATCATATCGGCGATAAATTCCGGGTTCCGGTAACCGATGGATACGTTCTGCAACGCACCACGTACGACTACACTTTGAACGGCTGGGAAACTCATAATTTTATTCTCCTGTTAAAAGTTTTTAATTTCTGTTTATGCATTGCTGATCATATTCGAATCAGTCAACCTCACTGCTATGATGTTATTGGTCGCATCCGACGCTTCCAGAACAATGGCCCTGCCAAGCGTACTGTCACCGGTACATGCCGTGCCGAGTCCCTGACTGTCACTGGTCAACAGAATTCCAGGCACATAGGCATTATCGACTTTAAGTTTTGTCACGCCGACATATGCAACGCTGCATACATTTCCGATCGGAGGAGTGTTTGTTATAATTCCCTCGATTTTGGAATTGACCGTTGCGGGAACTACTCTTGATGTACTATCAAGTTTTACAAAAATCGGCCCCGTTGTTGCCGAAAAATCAAAATTTCCCGCTGGATAAGATGCGGATAACGGATTTAGCTGATAACCCATAAGATTTATTCTCCTTTTTTATTAGTTAAGATAACTTTCGTCAATATATTCCCTGACTTTATCCGGGTATATTGCACGCACTCTATCTAAAGCCGTCGAATATTGGAGTGAGGGTTCCGCTTTTCTTAGTTTGGCAATCTCCTCTTCAACAAAATTTGCTGGCTTGTTTTCCGGAGCTTTCCCGACCAGAATTTCGTTGAAATCCATAATCTTAGGCATAGCACTGAGATAAGCTTTATATTGATAAACGGATGATTTTAATTCATCCGTTTCTGCAAAGTTGTTTACTTTATCGAGTTCGGCCCTGGCCTTCATATTTATAATTGCCTGATCCACATCACGCGGCAACATCCGACCTTCGGTTACCAAACCGTCCACAAAACTTTTATAGGAATCCGTCACTTGCTCGGTTTTCTTTGCCACCAGTTCAGTTTTTAACTGCTCGTTTTCAGCCTTGAGAATTTTAATTTCCTCCGCATAATTAACGGCGGGGACTTCAACAGGCGGAACAACAGGCGGCGGAACAACGACAGCTTCGACGACGACAGGAGCGGCTGCAACCATTTCAATTTTTTTCTCCGCCTTTTCCACAATCGGCTCAGCAACTTTCGGTTCTACCTTGGTCTCTACAACTTTAGTGTCAGCCATGTTATCTCCTTTGAAATTTTTTGTATCAATTTTAAATAATTCGAATAATCTTTTGAAGAATTTATTTTCGGACTTTAGACCATTTATATCCACGGGTTCTTCCTCCTGACTGAATTCATATGTATCATACTTCTCTTCTGTCGAAAACTTGAACGGGGCCAACCCGGGCACCGCAGGCTGGGCTGCGCCGAGAAAACCAAGGTGGCGTATTGACATATCAGGATATAGCGAAATACTGCGGGTTTTATAAAGCCCTTCCTTTAATGCGTTTACAAATGCTGGCTGCAACTGACCTATTTTCAATTTTAAAATCCCGCCGATTGCTTTTGCCTTTTCGATCCAGCCATATGCTGGAGCATCATGCGTCGGATGCCCTATCACAACAGGAGCAATGCGACGCTCGGGATTATTCGCGTCGTTGCTGACATTATATTTTTCTGCGATGGTTTTAATATCGTCGTTGGTCCAATTTTTTGTGTCGCCGTCGCTGTCGGTGTGCGTCCCGGACCTAAAAGCCTCTACCCAATATTCCTCATCGTCATCGTCGTCTTCTTCTTCAACCATTTCATCAATTTTTTTACAGCTGGCCATATCTTCCTCATCCAACGCCGACCGTACCACAACATCGGCAACGGCAACATGATCAGAAGATTTTTTTGCCGGTTCCACGCTTATTGGGTTTTTATAACCGTGCTTAGAGGCCCAGGCTCGAGCCTCTTCAACGGAAAATTTTGTCTTATCAAACCGAATTGCCTGGATTTCTGACCCAGAACCGGATTTAAAACCTATAATTGCATCAATTCCGGGGGCTAAGTTCTTGCGAATAAAGCGGTTATACTGTCCTGGATCCGTTAATCGTATGGAATGTTCGGACGGATAAGGCATTTTATCTCCGCAAAAAAATTTTTTTTACCCGCCTAGGAGGCCCTAGGATCGATAATAATGCTTCGAGGCATACCTTGCTACCTTATTATTAAAGGAATTCAGCACGAAAATTTACTTAAAATGTTTAAAATTGTACGATTACCCATAATAATAGGTATATGTACTATAAATCCGACACAAATTTGGCATTTTTAAGCACAAAACTGGTGCAAAACAAGCTCATTTCAGGCAAAACTCACCATAAATCGCGATATTTTGTTTAACTATAGGAGGCACAAAGACTTATGAGACCATCACGTCGTTCCGAGAAAAAAAAGCAATGGTTGGACGCTTACGCCAACGGCCTGAACATCAGCAAAGCCTGTGCAGCGGTTGGCATCAATAGGCAAACATTTTATGTCTGGACCAAAGATGATTCCAAAAATAAAAATTTTGATCGGGACTTTGCCCTGGCCGTTGGCGAGGTCGAGGATTCCTTTGTTGATATCTGCGAGGATAAGGTCAGGCAGCGTATCATGAAGGACGAATGGGTCGCCACAAAATATTTTCTAGAAAACCGGGCACCGCACAGATGGAAGGATTCACAAGGACCCATCCCGGTAGAACTGTGCGGAGGGACAACCTTACAGGTAAAACTAACAAAGGTCATCGATGGATCGTCAGAGCCAACCGCTTGATTTAGATCTTAAGTACCTGCCGATGCAAGACCTTGTTTTCAACAAGGAAACTGCCCGCTACGTGGTCTTGGCAAAAGGAAGACGCGCTGGCGGAACCTATGGAGCTGCACTATTCTGCATAGAACAACTCTGCGAGGGCAAGAAAGGCCTTTGGGTTGACACAATACAGGTAAACCTGTCCCTTTATTTCGAGCGCTATTTCCTGCCTGTTCTGACTAAAATGCCAAAGATGGATAGGTTTAAACATCGGATCTGGGTGTGGCAAGATCAAAAAAAAGTTTTGAAGGTCTTTAACGGCTATTTAGATATGCGAAGCGCCGAGCGACCGGAAAATCTGGAAGGTTTCGGGTACGACTTCGTAATCTGCAACGAGGCAGGCATCATCTTCCGCGATGGTAAGTCCTTGTGGTACAACACTATAGCCCCAATGACCATCGATCGACGGGCCCGCGTCTTCTTTGTGGGCACTCCTAAAGGTAAACTTGATAAGCAAGGCAACGAGCACCTGTTTTTTGAATTCTGGAAAAAAGGCCAGACAGGAGATCCGGACTGGAAGAGTTATCAATTTAACAGTTATAAGAATCCTAAACTCTCCGTGGACGCCATCAAAACACTAGAACGAGACACGCCAGCAATCGTGCGGGCCCAGGAGATTGGGGCAGAGTTCATAGACATAACAGGCAATCAACTTTTTCAGGACAGCTGGTGGAAATATGTCGATGCGATGCCCGAGGAAATAGAAATAAAAAGAAAAATTTTATCGTGGGATACGGCCTTCAAGGAAAAATCCATTGAAATATCACCTTTTAAAAAAAGAAGGGACCCGGACTTTTCCGCTTGTACCTATTGGATTCAGACCAAAGATAAATATATCTGTGCCGATTTATTTGTAGACCGATTGGATTTTCCTAAACTTCTTGCCAAGACAAAAGAGCTGTTCAACAAATATAAACCTGATGTGGTTCTTATCGAGGACAGGGCTAGCGGTCAGTCGTTAATACAAATGTTTCAACAGTCAACAATGCCTGTGGTACCATATAAAATCGATCGCGATAAAGTGAGCAGGGCTACGGCTATTTCTCCACTGCTCGAGCAGGGCAGGGTCGCTTTGTTGGCTGGTAAATGGAACAAAACACTGACAGACGAATTCTCACTGTTCCCCACAGGACAGCACGACGACGTGGTTGACTCATGCACACAATGCCTTTTGTATATGAACGGGTCAGGGACTTTTGGCGAGATAAGACCGGTCATCAGCAAATCGGTTATAACAATGGGTGATGAAATGAAATGCTTCGAACCGCATAAAATAAAAATTCAGCGTGAAAATGTTTTATCGGGATATCTGCAATAACAGATGAAAGGATTTTTATATGGGACGTTACAGAAAATTCCAGAATAACATGGTACGAACCAGCAGTTTTACCTCGCGGTCAATATCGGCTGAAATTGCCACACGCAAAACGGCGTGGAATGATTGGGGAACGACTTTTTCGTTTCTCCCGAATCCGTCCGAAACCCTGCGGGCCATGGGGAAAGATATTTCGGAATATAAATATCTGCTGGAAGACTCACATGTCAACGGCTGCCTATCCTCACGCAAGGCCGGGGTACTAGGACAATCCTGGTCGCTTGACAGAAACAACTGCCTGCAACGGCAGTACGAGATTATAAAATCGATATTCGATGGATGGCCTATCATCGAAATATCGAATGAAATGCTGAACGCCTGCTTTTTTGGGTATCAGCCTGCAGAAACGCTGTGGGAAAAAGTGCTTGGTCTGGTATTACCTAAAGCCCTGGTGCCAAAAGACCCGGACTGGTTTAGATTCAGTGATACCAATGAGTTGCGTTATATGTCAAAAACAAACATGACTCAAGGCGAAGAAATACCACCATATAAATTTATTGTTGCTCGCTACCGAGCCAGTTACGAGCGCCCTTACGGCCGTCCACTGGGGAGCTGCGTGTATTGGCCGGTAAAATTCAGGCATGCCGGGATTAAATTCTGGACAATGTTTACCGAACGATTCGGAATGCCCTGGATAAAAGCCAGTTACCCTCTCGGAAGTCAACTTCCACGCGTACAGGAGATGATTGACATATTGGATAAAACAATCCAGGACGGAATCGTTGCCTATCCGACAGAATTTAATGTCGAGGCGTTGAAAATGAATGACACCGCTAGCAGCGACATATTTAAAAACTATGTCGAGGAAATGAATAAGGAAATATCGATCGGCATTCTCGGGCAAACGCTGACCACCGAAGTCGGGGAAACCGGAGGAGCCTATGCTCTCGGTAAGGTGCATGCAACCATACGTGACGATATTGTGGCCGAAGATAAAGCTATTATCGAGGGTATCTTCAATACATTAATATCTTGGATTTACGAGATCAACTGGCCAACCGCCGACATTCGTCCAAAGTTTAAGTTGATCGAGGCATCCGCACCGACCGAATCTGATGGCAAGCTGGCGGTTTATCTGAAGCAGGCAGGTGTTAAATTTACAAAAGAATATTTCCAGAAACGGTTCAATCTGGCTGACACGGAATTTGATATCAGTGCCGGTGACAATAACCCCTTGTTAAATCCCGAAAAAGATTTGGAAAATTCTGTTAATTCGTCGGTTGAAGATTTGACACACGAGACTAGAGATACAGGCAAGCCAACAGGAGGAAAATAAATGGATCCGATAGATGCCCTGAAGGAGTGGGTCATAGACCAGTATTTTAAAAAAGAAGCGTTTTATGGTTGGATGAAAGTCTTGATTCCGGTCATTATTATTTTCGTCTCAAGCTGCATAGCCTACGCTCTTGTAAATAACAGCAACGTGGCAGCGGCCCAGACCAGTATCAAGCAAACCGAACAGGCCATCGACAAATTAAATTCCGAGATAAACAGGAAGCTTGATCAGTTAATTGACAGGGCGAACCAGCAAGAGCGTCTGGACAGGGTCAGGGCCGGGAAATGAACAAAATCTGGAAAACAGATCCATGGTACAGACGCTGCCGACAGAATGCCATCAGGCAGCATGTTATAGAAAAACATGTGGAAACCGATCAGCAAATTCTCTACAAGTAGCAGGAAAATGAATCCAAAAAGCCAAAGGAACCGGAATGGCCGCGATTAGACATGCCAATATGAAAACTTTACTTTTAATACTCTTTACCGCAGTCTCGGTCAGGGCCGAGCTCAGTGATTCCGTCCGGGACTGGGCCATAAATTTCACCCTAGCCCACGAGGGCGGCTATGTACTTTACAAAGGAATAGACTACAACTATGGTTTGTCAGGTAAATATTACGGTAATGTACGGCACATCAGTCAGGACTCCGCTGTGTCAATATATAGACATATATGGCAGGAATCCAACGCGGGCATTATAAGCGACTCATGCATGGCCCTGGTTTATTACGACACCTACGTGATGTTTACACCTACGAGCGCACGGGCCCTGCTGGATAATTGTTACGATCCGCGTACATATCTATTAAAGCGACTGACTTTGCAGATGAATAATCTGTCACAATGCCCGATCGATCAGCAAAGAAAACATTTAATAGCGTGGAATAGACGCATAGTAGATCTGTTTAAACTTTGCCAATAAATAAGGAGAAACAACCTGATGAGTTCTGCCGACATGGACGCGATCCTTGCCCGTACCGACCGCCTGGAACAGATGGACAAGCGACGGTTTCAGGGCGACTTCTTCACCCCGCTGGCGTTCGCCAAGCTCGGGCTGGATTACATCGAGAAAGTTCTTGGCCCGAACTGGTATAAGGAGTATAAAATCTGGGATATGGCTTGTGGGACAGGGAACCTTGAGTATCATATTCCCACCTATGAGAATGTGTTCATGTCCACGATCGATACAGGAGAAGTATCGTATCTGAAAAGCAATAATATGTTTCCAGGAGCCACCATCTTCCAGTACGACTATTTGAATGACGATGTGGAATTGGTCATGTCTGGGGCCGACCTGCTTGATGACAAACTCGGCTGGAAACTTCCTCGGAAGTTGCGGGAGGCTCTGGCTGACAAAGCTAACAAGTGGGTGGTGCTTATGAACCCGCCTTATGCAACAAGCCAAGAAGCTGGTGCAACGAGCCCGAAAGCCACATCAGGTGAAAATAAAAAAGGTGTTAGTAATACAGCTGTTCGTAAAATAATGCATGAACAAGGTTTGGGTGAAGTATCAAGAGAGCTCTTTGATCAGTTTTTGTATAGGGCTACTGTTGAGGCACGTTCTTGCAATATGCATATTGGCCTGTTCTCAACAATTAAGTATATAAATGCTAATAATGACCAGAAATTTAGGGACAAGGTATTTCATTATCAGTTTAAGGATGGTTTCGTATTCTCATCCTCAAATTTTTCTGGAACAAGTAAACAGAACCCTTTTCCAATATGTTTTATGATTTGGAACTTGACAGAAAATAAAAAATTGGAAGATCAGAACATTGAAATAGATGTTCTGGACGAACAGGCTAATAAAACATTCAAGAAAAAAATTGATTCCAAAAACCGGAGAACATTTTTAAGTAAGTGGGTTAACAGGCCAACCACGGAAAATATTTTTCCACCTTTTAGTAGTGCCCTCACTATAAAGAAAGAAAATAAGGACATTAGAGATAGAATTGCAAAAGGATTTATTGCGTCATTTATGTGTAATGGTAATGATGTGCGTAATCAGAATTCGACGGCATTTCTTTCAGGTCCTTGTGCAAGTGCAGGGGCGTTTTCTGTTACATCAGAAAATTTTGAGAAATCCGTGACTACGTTTTCTGTGCGTAAAGTAATCCCACACACATGGATTAATCATCAGGATCAGTTCTGTCAATCTAACTCTAACTTTTCTGACGATTTTATTAATGATTGTGCTGCATGGACACTTTTTGATAGTAAAAATCAAACGGCTTCCATCAAAGACGTGGAATATAAAGGCACGACCTATCAGGTTCGGAATCAGTTCTTCCCGTATCTCCTCTCCGAGTTAAGAGAATGGGACACGCCCCATGACTTGTCTGGTCAGCTTCGTACTGCACAGGACACCTTCGTGGCGAACTGGCTCAAGGGTAGAGCACTATCGGCAGAGGCTCAGACTCTGCTGGACGCTGGCCGTAAAGTGTATCAGGTGTTCTACAAGGAGTGGAAGAACCTGAACCTACGGAAGTTCAAGATAGACTATTACGACTGTGGCTGGTATCAGATCCGTAATGCTCTGCTGGATGCCAAGGTAGGGCTGGAAGAACTGAACGCAGTCAAAGAAGCCCATACGAAGCTGGCTCTGAAGCTTCGTCCGAAGGTCTATGACTATGGGTTTCTGGATCATCAATAAGGAGATTTTTATGAAAAAAATAATGGCATTTTTACGGCGTTGTGTCTGCAACATCGAAGGCAAACTGTCTTGGCGGCGTTTGGGAATTTTGTTAATTACGCTATCAGGAGCGGTCCTTGCCGTACAGGCATCGACGCCTGAACTACACCTTGCGGTTAATGTTATCATTGCGTGCAAAGCCTGCGTGGCTCTTGGCATTTATTTCGGCCTGGCAGGGTTGCAAGACGCGGCCGACAGAAAAAACGGAATAAAATGACCTGGTATGGACTCCTGGCACGCATAGATGTCGTGCTACACAAAATACGACACCCGAAACACAGGATGATCTGGCGTTATAAGCCTGATGCACTTTGCCCGGGCGACATCGTATGTGACACGTGCGACGTCATCTTCTGGTGCAGGGCCCAGGAGCTGACACAAAAACAGATTGAAGAAGGATTGAGAAACTATGATAAACATTGACATCAGCAACTACACGGCGATGCTTGACAGTATCTACGACCAAGGCAACGACCTGCCGCTTGACGAGATCGGACAACTGTTGGTCGAGTCCGTCCACGAAAATTTCAGGCTCGAAGGGAGACCCGAGAGATGGGCTGAGCGCCAGGACGACAACCCCTGGCCCATCCTGTACTATACCGGAACTCTATATGACTCAATACATTATAGCACCTATCGCGACGAGGTCACGGTTGATGACGACACGGATTATGGGGTGTGGCACAATGTGGGCACGAGCCGTTTACCAAAGCGAGAATTTTATTTGATCCAGGATGAGGACGAACGAGAAATTATGGATCTGATAGCACAAAGTTTTCAATCGTAAACCACATGAAAAAAAGAAACCCTTATACAAGATGGTACAGCACCGCCAAGTGCGAGTCGTGTGAGCACGGCGACATATGCACTATACTCAACCCGCACTATTGCGAATCATATATTCCCGCGGTGTCAAGCCCGATGGATATGGCGGACGAGGATTATGAAATTCCGGCGGAATGACCTGCTGCTTATAAACTTCATCGACCACAGTTCAGGCGTGGACGAGGCCATGGAATTCATCGCGATCGGCCGTCTGGTTGACATAAATGAGCGCCGCATACTCATTGACAGTTGGGCGTACGCGGACCCGGACACGCCACGCGATATCAATGTCGATCGTATGAGCGTCGTACTTGGGGCGGTATCCAGGATCACTCTTCTACGGCAAGGTCCATCCATTAAGCTCAGACATAATATAAACGAGAGGCACCTATATGCTTTACAGAACAAAGCTGATAAATAACATTGCCGCCGAGCCATGGACAGGCAACCCCTGCGATATCGAGCGCATGGGCCTGATTACCTTTCCGGAGATCGACAAGATGACAGTCTTCCAGGAAACCCGCAAGGGTCTTGTACGCGTCGAGCGTGGTGATATGGTTGTGTTCATGCCTTGTGGAGAAAAATATGTCCTACCCTGGGCTATCTTCAGAAAACTTTTCCATCTGCAGGAATCGGCGCAGTAAATCAGTATACTCGTTCCGTGCCGATTGTCCAAGATCTGTTACACGCTTTCCCTGGACCTTATACCGCAAATAATCCAACGGCCGCGTGCTATCTGTGTTGGATGCAATAAAATCGCGGAAACGATGCACGCGCGTGTTCAAATCGTAATACGGTTCTGGATTGTAACCCCTTATGTCGTCGTTAATTACAACGGTCTCACGTATTGGTTGGAATGTTGTGTTTATACAGTTTGTCAAGCAGCCATAAACATATGTGCTAAACTTAACGCCGCGGGATGAGTCATAGCGCTGGAGGATCGGGTCCGTACATAGCCGCAGGTAAAACTTCTGCTGCATATCCTCTTGTAAATCCTTGTCGTACCAGACACGGCTATGCACCATAGCCTGGATGTCGGCATTGTTGCGTTTGTAAAAATCCTCTACTGTCGTGCTATCGTGCATCCTTATTTACCACATGTCAGCGGAAACTGAAACAGCTTCCATTTATCCTTTGTCAATTTACTGACAATGATGATCTTCCCGGGCACGCGCCTCAGCCAGACGTGGTTGAGCTTTACATAATTACGTTTAAGATACACATTCCATTGCTTTGCTGTCATACCTGTGTAAAAAATATTAATAGATTATTAAACATTATATCGGCGGTGGCAGAATTATTAAATTTATTTTTTCTGCTGGCGCGTATAACATCTATATGCGCTACTACTCAGGCAAATGCAAACGTCCGGATATATATAGCCACTCGCTGCCTACATCATATGACGATGACAGAGTGCAGGCTGCTGCCATTAGCACGAGTATGACGGCACTTGAGTATTTTAATCACATGACAGGACTTAACTGGTTCGAATCCAGTGAGTTACGAAAGAAATTACCAGCGGTTTATCAAGACATCCTGCATCTTTTTTTTGAAAAGGCTAAAACGCAGAAACAATGCGGGGATATCCTAGGCTTAACACAGGGCAATGTCAGCGCCATTCTGCGGCAGATTTATATACAATTGTCGTGGTTGTCAACAGCCGAGAATTTAGAACGGACAGTAAAACAACGTGCGGGTGGCGCGGGTAAGGGTGTGGGCAGGGGTAGGTACCGCGATCTCGCAACCGGCAATCGGGTGGTAGCATTAGTAAAGTCGGGTATGACCAAGCAGCGGGAAATCGCCGCCGCACTACATATCAGCCAGGGAACAGTTTGCATATGGTATAAAAGGCTGGACATACACCCGCCGCATGGCAAAATGCCGTGGTCAATAGAGCGGCATCGTCGGCAACAAATTGATTTCGACAGGAGGTTCCCATGGATCAATTAAAGTATCAGCTCGAGCTGGCTAGTTTTGATGAAAAGATAGCATTGGCCGAACTCGAGGAAAGCAAGGCCGCTGGAAGAGTTCGGGAACTTAAATATGAACGTACCCGGTTCTGCATGCAGTGGCTGGAGTTGATAGCAAAAACAACCTACGCCGCACAAGCTCAACCGCAGACTGGGCCTATCCAAGATATACCCAAGGGCACGATCGTGGCACCTTGAGGCTTATAGGCGGCTAAAACGGCATGATCAAGCCCTGCGCGGGAGCGGATTGAAATAAAATGAAGACTATTACGAGAGTTATTAAACATAGGAACTATTATAAGCGTACCCGCTATGATATACTGCAATCTCGACCAGGTCGTCTGATACTAGGACGAGTCGAGAAATTAACTGCTATAGCACAACTGCCGATTAAGCCCGGCAATATAAGGCATTCGCGACGCAGCCCCCAGCAGATGAAAGACTGGTATAAGGTCTGAAGACGCTACCGCGCTGCTTACCAAAAGTTATAACGGTTATAACTCCCGGGAATTACTTCAGACTATGCCTCGACGGGTTATTGCTATCCAGTTTCTTTTTCAGACCA
>Ga0315293_10005077_pt1 | contig 12436 bp, 10 predicted proteins | sample YL17G13_20_MG_FD_203071 | JGI IMG/M metagenome (GOLD analysis project Ga0315293, IMG submission 203071) | Sediment microbial communities from Yellowstone Lake, YNP, Wyoming, USA - YL17G13_20 | ecosystem: Environmental > Aquatic > Freshwater > Lake > Sediment | place: USA: Wyoming | collected... | reverse complement strand
CCCACCACGATAAGCACCGCTATGAGAATGGATCCACCAACAATCAGATCCATGTCGCGTCGCTTCACTGAGGTCTGCGTCCTTTCGCCGACGTGTCCAGTCCACTCACTGAGCCAGATCGCGGTATCGAGCGCATTTCTCCTCAGAAATCCGCCCGTTCGCGTGCCAATGAAGATAAATCCTGGGCCTGCACTGCCGCCGGGGATCAGACCCGATCACGTGGCAGAGAAGTGCCCTCGGAACCGCACAAAGAAAGAGGCGGGAAACACCGTCTCCCGCCCCCTCAAACCTGCCGAATCACGCTGCTTCGATCAATCAAGCTTCAGGAAGTTCTTCAGCTTGCGGATCACCAGCAATGCCTCGGGCCCCGATACAGACTGGAGCATGCCAAACTCGCCATTGATCTCGGCGTCCATGATGCCACGATCGGCAGCGGTGCAGATCGCGTTGTACGCCGGGTGCGACGGGTTCACATCGGGGAAGCGGCTCTCCGCATCGCCTACGTGCTTGGTGGCAATGGTCTGGTCGCCGGTGATAGCGATGATGGCATCTTCCACCATCATGGCATACTCGGCACGGTTCACCAACTGGTCGGGATAGAACTTGTGGTCGGGCCCCGGCTCCAGACCGCGAATCTTGAGGCTGACGATGTCGTTCACGAAGTTCTTGGCCCAGTGACCGTCCATGTCAACAACGTCGGCCATTTTCACGTTCTTGTCCACTTCCATTTCGCGGGAGTCGGCTGGTGCTGCAAAGCCCGTCTCGTACACCTTTGGGCGCTTCTTCTGCACGAGCACGTCGATCTTCAGCTCTGAGATAAAGAGAGCCGCGATGTCGGCACGACCCATCTTCTCGATAAGGGCGATCTTCTTGCCGATTTCGGTACCCGGTGCTGCACGCTCAATGTCGTTGATGAGCTTGAACTCTTTGTCTGCCTGGCTCGTCCATTCCTTGTTCAGCTTGAGGACCTCGGCAAAGTCGGCCTTGGCCTCGGAGAACATGAAGGCTTTCTTGTAGCATACGCCCCGACGATAGTAGGCTTCGGAGTTTGTCGGATCGATCTTGATGGCATCTTTGTACTCGCTCTCGACCTTGCGGATCCAGTCCTTGGGATCCTTCTTGCCACCCTCGTTCTCAAGCGTGATGACCATTGCCTTGGCCATGAACGGCTCGGCTAGTTTCCCGCCGCCAAGGCTCTTGGACTTGTCAGCAAGCTTGTGGGCATCTTTGAATCCCGACTCCATGGCCTTCGTGTCGGTTGCGTTCCTGGCGTTGGCTGCTGTGGTCAGCGCGAGTCCGGCCACTGCAGGTGCAAACTTCGGATCGAGCGACTGCGCGAGCTTGAACTCCTCTTCGGCCTTGGCAACTTCGCCCTGGTCCCAGTACTTCATGCCCTGCTTGTAGTGCACTTCGGGAGTGTCCATCTGCCCGCCCGCTTTGCGGGTCTTGGCGCACCCAACCATCATGCACAAGCCCAGTGATACGCATGCGGCCACTGCTACCTTCGCAATCGTATGACGCTTCATCAAAGCACCTCCAGTGAGTGGTTTTCGGATTGTTGAGAGTCGCCAGGCCTAGTCGATGACGAGGATCACACGGCACTCAGACAGGAACTTCAGGTTCTTGGCCGAACTGCGTACGCCCTCTGCGTCTGCCGCGGCAATCACCACATCGGTGCTGTTGTCCCCCGATGCCTTGGCCGCCTTGATTGTGCCGGGCTTTGCCCCCACGCGGTCAAGTTTTGCTGCTGCTGCAACGTCCTTGGAGTATCCGACTACGCCGTACTTGGTAGCCCATTCGCGGGAGATGTAGGCGCTGCCGTACACTTCTTTGCCGGACTCATCCAACACTTTGGGGCTGAGTGCCGGCTTGATCTTCAGACCACGGCAGTCGATGATGAGGCCGGTGAAGATGACCTCTGCGGCGGCTTTTTTACCCTCAAAGGAGGTGATCGAAGGCTTCTCGCCAACGCTCTTGCCGAAGAGAATGTCGCCCACTGCGCCCACACCGTCCAGAGGGATCTTCATGGTGATTTCGACTGATCCGTCGCTCATGTACTTCTCGCGACCCTCTTGCTCAAAACCCTTGAGGTAGCCATTGACCTGGGTAGTGACAACGTCGCTGGTGGTCATGAAGTTCTGCACTGTGGTCGACGAGTTCAGGTACATGCCCTTGACGGTCTCCAACGCATTGCGAAGTGCGAGCAGCTTGGCTGCGCGGAGGCCACTGGCACGCTGGGCAGATTCCGGCAGGTTTGGATTCACTCCCGCGATACCGGTCGCCACGATGTACCGCTGAGACCAATCAACGCTTCCCTCTCCCTGACTCCCGCTCACCACTGGCTGCATCTGAGCCACCACAAACGAGGTGGCTGCCAGACACGCCGCAAACACATGCGCATGGTTCCGCATAGAACCTCCTTAAAGGTGAATGAATGCTGGACTCTCTGCCCTTGTCGGTGTTGATTTCTGGTGGTGCATCTTGCTTGTCGGAGACCCGTGCCCCGCATCCGTCCGTCCTGACCACTGCCCGAAGGCCTCCCCGACTCCGAGACTGAATATACTATGGCTGGTTCGATTTGAATGTGATTGACGTCACAAACGCTACTTTTTCCGGGCAAGGCACGAAAGGTACCCGGCATACCTCAAACCGTCAAGTCTATAGAATACATCTATTTCACGATGAAAGGCGAGCTTCACGCGCTTGTCCGCGAAGAACCCCCTTTCGTCCTCCAGACGCTTTGCCATGTGGGCATAGTAGTTGTCCCATCCGCTGGGGGGGACCATGCACATGAGATGAATGTCAAATCCCGCGTGCTCAACCAGACTGCGGTATGAACTCTCCGACTCGTAGTGGTACAGATGATCCTCGAAGACGCCGCGTACCTCCTCCGGTACCTGGTCGGTCAGAAAGATCAGATCAGAGAATGCGAGCCAGCCCCGTGGTGCGAGCCATCGAGAGCAGAGTTCGAGTCCCCGCTTCCGTGAAAGGAAGGAGATCACACCACCCTCCGCCATCACCACGTCAAACGGTTCGCGAGAGAAATCCGAGTCGAGCACATCCGCGCACTGGAACGTGATGAGATGGCTCACTCCCCGCTGTGTCGCGTACTCCCGCGCAAAGTCGATGTTCTCCTGGTTCATATCCACGGCAGTGACCCGGCACCGGAATTCCAGCGCCAGGTTGCACGCACCCTCCCCATGGCCGCACCCCAGATCCAGAACTCGGCTGGCAGGATTCACCGCCGCAGTCCTGCCGGCAGCAAGCGTGAATTCCCTTCCAGCGGGAGACGAGTAGTTTGAGGAGAGATCTGTGACCATATGTAAGCCGGGAGCCCGCCGTCGCGCCAACCCCTTCTCAGTCCGAATGCCGGACCGAAAGGACGTCGTGGATGCACCACTGGCAAGGCAGGGCGAACCTGAGACTGTAATTCTACCGTACCTTGAAGAAAAGAATCAAGCCCATAACAAGAAGAATTACCGAGAGGATGTGGAACCGCCAGGTGATCTTCGAACGCGTGAGGGCCTTGTTGTTGTTGTAGAAGGGGTTCTTCTTCGCCATGGAGAGCTGAAAGTGGTGATGGATGGGCGCCATGAGGAAGACACGCTTCCGCGTCATCTTGAACCAGCCGATCTGGATGATGTCGGACATGAACTCCATGAGAAAGACGAATCCGACTACCGGCAGGTAGAACTCGGCCTTCACAAACACGAACATGATCCCCACCATGCCGCCCAGGCCGATGGCGCCAGAGTCTCCCATGATGATACTTGACGGAGGCGAATTGAACCACAGAAATGCCAATAGCACTCCGATGATGGCGCCCACAAGGGGCAGGATCTCCTCCACGTTGGGGATGAAGGGGATCAGCAGGTACGAGCACCACTTCGAGTTGCTGGAGACGAAGGCCGTGAGGCCCACGAATGTGACGCAGGTGATAAGGGGTACCGTTGCCAGCGTGTCGAATCCATCGGTGAAGTTCACGCCATTGGCCATGCTGGCAATGATGAGTGCCATGAAGGGGATGAATACCCAGAACGGCAGGTAGGGGAAGTGTCTCTCGATGCTGAAGAACGGCACGGTGATGCGGCCGTTGATGTTGGGGATGTACTTGTAAGCAGCCACTGCCACGAGCAGCGATATGCCTATATAGAGTGACAGGCGCAGCGACGTGGAGATGCCGTCACTCTTGTACTGATAGTCCTGCTTGGTGATGGCGCCCTGGGCCAACCGGCGCTTGTTGATGAGTTTAACAATGTCGTCGACCCCGCCAATGATGCCGAAGAACCCGTAGACTGCCAGCGCCGACAACGCGTACGAGTTGAACCGCACCGCAACCAGGCTCGTGACGAAGATGATGACCATGAACAGGAGCCCGGCGGGCATCACCGGTTCAGTGTCGCCCTTCTGCGACTCAAGCTCCGAACTGCACCGCATGCGCCTCAGAAAGGCAATGTATGGCGGGAAGAGCGCCATGGCCATGACAAAGGAGAAGACCGTGGCCACGCTTGTGGCAAAGAGCCGACTGTTGAAGAGGAAGATGCCGGTGTGCTGATGGAGAAATGCAAGGAGCATGCGCGGTGGTTTCCCGTCGAGAGTGTGAGGGCCGGTGAGTCCGGGAGCTGCTTCACGGGGAATATACGTTGTGATGGGGAGGGGCCTCGCGGCGCGCCCGACCGACAACCGAACCGGCAGTCCCTTCTCGCGAACTCGTATCGCCTTTGCGGGCATGCGGTCGGCACTCAGACGTCAGCGGTCAGAGGAACCGTTGCTTTGCCGAGAACGTCTCACTGGCCGGGATCAGTACTTCACAACCAGCACCTGATACGGCTTCACCTTGAGCGGGCCCTTTTTCAACCGCTTGCCCGAGATCAGGTCGATGCCCGATGCAGGCAGTGTGAGAGTTGCGGGCTTGTTCTCGTGCTCCACAACCACCATGCCTCTGCCACCCTCTCCGCTGCGGGGAACGCAGAGCAGGTTGGGTGATGCCTTGGCTGCCGGCGCTATGCCGCACTTCTTCGCGTATCGCCGAACCAGGTGCTGGAGCGTTGCCGGCTCCGGCATGGTGCCCATCACCACGATCGTTCCTTCACCCAGGGGCTTTTCCACAATGGCGGCCATACCTTTCACGGGGCCTTCGGTGTAGCGGGCGAGTACCTTCGCGTCAATTGCCTCCATGGCATCGTACCACACCGAACCTTGGTGCGTGGCCTCGTCACCGGTGAAGCTGAACGCGAAGTTGCGCGGATGCCCGGGTATCTCAAAGCACGAGCGGAATCCCGCCCACTCCTCCAGCGTGCCATAGTGACTGTGGGTGTACTTTGCAGCCGAGAGGTCGCGCACATCGGTGAGCGGGCCGGCAATCCAGATGCCGCCGTGTTCGATCCACTGCTTGAGCCGCTCGCGCAGGCTGCACTCGTCGAGCATGGGCAGGAACGGGCTGATCAGCAGCTTGACGCAGGATATGTCCTGCGCGGGCTCCAACACCTCCATGCGCCACTGCTCGCGTGCCAGGGGGCGGTAGACGCGCGCCGTGAGTGTGTTGCCGGGGTAATTGACATCCTGCACCATGGGCTGATGCTCGAAGAGCTGCTGCGTCCGGTTGGAGAACGTGAGGGCTATGCGCGACTTGTCAACAATGGTGTGGTTGAGGAAGTCGCCGGCCGCGGTCAGCCCGTCGGCAACCTCGCGAATCTCGTCAAAAATGTACAGCGGACGACCTGCGCTGGACACGACCGCACCGTGCATGAGTTCGTGCCCGGCGTAGTGCTGCCGCCACAGCCAGTACAGCGTTGCCTCCCCGCCCAGGGCAAAGGGCAGCCACGAGTTGGCGCGGCAGAAGCCCGGCTCCTTGTAGCCGTTGGCCGTGACCGATCCGTTCCAGCAGGTGCCGGTTTCGGTGTTCCAGAACGGACGACTCTTGTAGGTACGCGCTGCATCAAACCAGAAGGCCGTCTCCCACAGGTTGTCCATCATGTGGTAGTGGTTCACCTGCGTGATATCGAGGTTCTGCAGCATGTCGTGGAAGTCAAGGTGCCCGGTGTTCATCATGTCGGTGCCGACGGATTGGGTCGCTCCATGGGCGCGCAGTATATCTGCCTGAAACTTGGTGAACTCCACATAGGTGTCGGAGGCAAAGTCAGACCAGGCTGTGCGCAGAGCCGGATTGTGCCACACATCGCCACGCGGCGCAGGCACCTGATCGAACCGGTCGTACGTCTGACTCCACAGCGTTGTGCACCAGGCCTTGTTGAGGTTGGCGATGCTGCCGTACTTCTGCTCGAGCCAGGCGTGGAATCGCTTGGTGCAGTGCTGGCACACGCACGGCTTACCGTAATAGTCAAGCTCATTGTCGATCTGCCAGCCTATAACCCGGTAGTCCTTGCCGAATTCCTGCGCAAGACGCGTGACGATCTTCTCGATGTACGCGCGGTACACCGGAGCAGTGGGGCAGTAGTGGCGCCGGCCGCCGTGGCCGATGCGTTTGCCGTTCTCCCAGAGATAGAGAATATCGGGGTTCTGCTCGGTGAGCCAGAGCGGAGGCGTTGCCGTGGGCGTACACAGGATGGAAGCAATGCCCGCGCTCGCCAGCTTCTCGACTATCTCGTGGAGCCATTCGAAGTGGTACTCACCTTCGCGAGGCTCCATGGTGCTCCATGCAAACTCCGCCATGCGCATGACGTTCAGGCCCGCCTGCTTCATCAGGCGGATGTCCTCGTCCTGCAGAGACGTGGGCCATGCTTCGGGGTAGTAGGCCGCGCCAAGGTAGGGGGGAAGGGGCGTCTTCATCGGGTGTACTCGCTTTCGCGTGATGGTTTGAGCGCACCTTCAGATTGCCGGGCACGCCGGGTCTTGAGAATATAAACGCCGGAACCGGCGAGGGAACGAGGCGCCAACAGCTCGGTAACGTGATCGCTGTCCTTGACGATAGCGCGCCCGGTCATATTGAGCAGTGCGGCGCAGTCGACTGGAACCGCGAGCCGAACCGACAAGCCCGCCGCGAAAGCTGCCGGAGTTTGTTGAAGAATGGTAAGCGGGCGGCGTCCATACCGATCATGGCCGACATCCCGACGGCGGGAGGGTGCTCGCACCAGTCACTGCGTTCTTTCCGGTCTTCGTTCTGAGCGATGCATCAGAATTTCTCATCCAGGGCATTCCCCTTTCTTCCCCCGTCGCTCTCAAGCGAACACTTCCCGTCCCTGATCCGAAACACCTCAATCCCGACTCTGTTCGCAGCGGGAACCAACTGATTTACGATGGATAAAACCTGTTCCTTCGAAGCCCCGCCTGCCAGGATCGTGGTTTCCGAAAAAGCAAAGTACCCCTTGGTGACCCCGGAACATGAAAGCAGCTCGGCGTGACGTCTCATACTTTCCCGCGTTTGCTTCGTGCTTTGCGCTTTCAAGTACTCAACGGCCTTGTGAAGCTGCGTCGCGGGGTTGTAGGGCAGACTCTCGATCATTCCAGAACCTTGGAGGGCGGTTTGATACGACTCCCTGAATGACGCCCTGATCCCACCACCGAAGGTGATGTTCGTGGACACTATAAAACCATCGTGTATTATCCTGCCCTTGAACGGCAGCAGAATCGCATCCACCATCAAAGGAAGACCCGGCACGATCTCGGCAATTGGATTGGAGATCGCATGAACGGCATAGGCTCTCGGTTCGTCATCGAGGTCAAGGAAGATCGAGTAGTTCTTCAAATGCTTGTAGATGATGAACCGGCGCTGGACAAAGTGCCGCCACTCTCTGACCGTCTCGATGTCCCCCGCACTCAGGCCATGTGCCTTGGACCCCAGCAGCGATGAAAGAATATTCGGGAAGTCAGGGTAGAGCGCATCTCGAATCCGATGCTTCTGCTCCAGGCCCAGTTTCATCAGGTCATCCATATCCTCAACCCCGGAAACTCGACGGTGGATGCGGTTGGTTTCCAGAAGAAGCAATGGATGGAGCTTGTAGAATAGTTTGATTTCATCGTTTGACAGTGACATCAGGCCGCTCCGTTTCTTTTTGATCGCGGGAAGACATAGGATCTCAGAACACGATTGGCAGAGTCTTTCACAAACACCATAATATCACCATTTGCGCAGGACGCCATCCATGATTTCGACTGCACCTTTCGGCTGTTTCGGGAGGGCCGATTTCCTCCCAACAATTCCCAGAAGTCTTTCGAGCATGACGGATGTCATATCTTCTGTCAATTTTCATTATACAATCGAGTAGATCAGGCCCAGCCCCCGGTGTCCTACTCGCCTGCACCGCCTCGCGCGCGGTGCGCGGATTTCTAACCTTTCAAGAAGGCGTTCTTCCATCGAGTGTGTGGATTGAAAAACTTCACTTTGTCCTTGTCGAAGCGCTCCGAATCCCAGTTCTTGCCAACCCAAGTTCTCATGTCTTCATAGCCCTCATTCTCGGGTTCAGACAGCGTCTTGAGCATTTCGTAGTAACCGTGATCTCCGCCGCAATCTTCCGGCGGGCACGCCCTCTCACCCGCTATACAAACGGGATACTTGCGATTCTTCTCCTTAAACAGGTATCCCTCGAGTTGAACCGTATGCCACCAGGAATCTCCGTAATCGTAAAGGTACTTAGCCGTCTTCCCCAGTTCATCGAAGTACAGCGAGATCGGTATCTCCCAACCGGGAAAGACCTCTTGAACCATATCCGAAGGCCCGTCAAGATCGGGGATGCCGATGTGGTCTTCCTTCGATTTGTTCTTCTTCCTGATCTCGAAATGGTGCAGATGGTAGTCGAGCCACCCCATTGAGTCCTGGATGGCGACATGCAGGTCCCAAAAATTGTAGTCGGTAGGAACCTGGATCCTCCTCCAGATCAAAGGAAGAATCTCCGGCATCTCAATTTTGAACTGCATGACCCAGTTCTTATAAGGAGCGATGCTCACGTCCTTCTCATACTTCATCCGATAGCCTTTGTCCGAATAGTTCTTCTGGTAGACACTTGGCATCGTATGCCTCCGTTGTTTGTGGCTGTGTGGGCTTCGAAAAATCGGGATTGTCGGATGAATCGTCCGCCCGCCGTGAGCCGAAGGGGAGACTTGCACCGGCGGGAATCTCGTGGCATATCCCCAGCAACAGCATCCGTCAAAGCGAATTCCTGAATCTCACGAACGATGATGAACAAACGAGTCTCTTCGCATCCGGTAGCGCTCCGGCAATCTTTGTCGCATCGGTCATGTCATTAAGAACGGTCGCCCCGGCCGGATCGGAAGCAACGGTCAATTTCGCCGGCTGTTGTTGACTTCTGCCCGGCCCCGACAGCCACGCGCTTGTTCGCCGGCACCACTATCTCCTGCTCGACAACAAACGGCCCGGAAGCGCTGTTGAAGGTGGTTGCCGAAATGTCGCCGGCAAGGTGCGTCGCCGCCCAAGCCGCGCCGGCGGCCGGCAGTAGGAGGCACAGCGCGCCGAGGACAATGCCCATCTTCATCAGGACCTCCAATCAAGAAGCGACAGGGCAGGAGAAACGACCGCCTCATTCATGGAACAGGGGAATATAGTATCCCGGGACGCGGGGGGGGCAACGCATATTTGCTTTCGGGATAATGATTTGGACGGGAAGGGGGCGAGACGGTCAGCACGAGGACGCGCAATGCCTTGCTCTCCACGCGACGGTTGCCGTACGCACGGATGGTCTTGCGCAGAGGCCCGACAGACACGCCGCAGTCCAGATGATACGCTTCTTTGCCGCGCGGAGTGCAGGCTCTGCCCAGAACGACCACATCCGTGGTCGGTTTCCACACCAGCAAGTCGGTCTCGGCAACCACATCGGAGTACAGAGGGCTCGCGGGATCGGCAAACTCCTCCTGCTTGACAAGGGGGAGTTGCTGCGGGGGCAGCTTGAACGTGCCCGGCGCAATCGCGTAGGTGCGCTTTGCCAGTACCGAAATGATGGGCTTGCCCTCAGGGTCGCCGCCGGGGATGTAGATGCTTTGCCGGGACTTGGTGTGCTCCTATGAATTGCCGTTGACGGCAAGACACGCCTGCTACGACTGACTGCGCGCGGAAGTCCGGTTTCTCTTCTTGCGTCGCGGCCGGTTCAAAGACGCAGCACATGTATGATCAATCGTCCCGGGCGCAAGACCTTTGTCGGCAACCATCTTGAGTTGGTCGGGTGACGGCAGGTATCCACGAAACTGCGGGGGGAGATTCCCATCCAGGGCATAGGTCGCAACACCCATGGGCCGATCGATGCGTTTGAACGCGTATTCGACTATGGTATTCCGCTTCTCCCTACAGAGGATGATCCCAATTGAGGGGTTCTCGTGCGGAAGCTTGACATGTCGGTCCAGTGCCTCCAAGTAGAAGTTCATCTTCCCGGCATACTCCGGTCTGAATCTGCCGACCTTGAGATCAACCGCGACCAGAGAGCGAAGCTGGCGGTGATAGAAAAGCAGATCAACGAAAAACTCCTCCTCGTCAACAACTATGCGATACTGGTTCCCCATGAACGCAAATTCTCGTCCCAGCGACATGAGGAACTCCCGAAGATTCTTGACCAACGCGCCTTCAAGAGCTGCCTCTCCACTGCTGTCGTCCATACTGATGAAGTCCAGCAGGTATTCGTCCTTGAATGCCTCTGCAGCATGTTTCCTCAGCGGCGCAGGAAGTGCTGTGCCGAAGTTGTTCGCTCTGCCGTGTCTCTTGCTGAAGAGGTCGGAGGCGATGTGGTAGCGCAGGACATCAACCGACCATTGGTTCCGGGCGGCCTCCTGCATGTAGAACACTCGTTCGTCAACACTTTCACATCTCTGAAGCAGTAGCATGTGGTGCGTGAAACCTACGTGCACGAACGCATCGCATGCCTGCGACGTACGATCTCGACTGGTTTGGCCAGTTGGCAACTGGCTTTTGTTGGACTTGGCCATTTGGCCAGTCAACAACTGGCTAAATGGCCCCTGTGCATAGGCAACGTAGAACTGTCGCATGTTCTTGAGATTACTAGTGGAGAACCCCCTGATACCGGGAATGCGACGCTGAATCTCGGCGCTGATGGTAGATAGCGCGGCATCGCCCCACTGGGCAGCGGCGATTCGTGCCTTGAGGAGTTGCCCGGTCTGGAAGTACAGAAGGAGCAACTCCTGGTTCACTTGCCGGGAAGCACGGTATCTGCTGGCTCTGATCCTCTCTGAGATCTCGAAGGCAATCTCCGCAAGTCTTCCAATCGTGGTACGCTTCCCCATGATTCTCCCTCCAGATGCCCAAGACGAACCCGTATGCGCGGAAGCCGGACACCGGACACCAGTCCGCTGTCACCGCCCCTCAAGACAACTACTTGCTCCCAGGCAATTTCCAGCGATACAGCACCAGCCCGTCGCTTGCCACAAACGAGAGCGGCTTGGCGATCCAGCAGGCGCCTGTCAGTCGGGCGTCTTCGCGGAGGCAGCGGCCGAGGCGGATTAACGGGCCGACAGGCACCGGCCTGTCAGGTGCTATTGCGGCGGCAAAAAACTCCGGGTTCCCCCAATTGTCATATTCGTCGGCTGAGAACACAAGATACCGACCGTCGGGTGACAACTGAACATGTTGGATGCTGAGCCCTCCCGACCATTCCGGCCAGACGCAGATCTTGCCGGCGGAGAGTGGCGTCATTCGCTTCTTCTTGTCGGGTTCCAGCCACTTGAGGGCGTGAAGGTCCCCCGCCGATGAGACGAATGCAACAGGCACTGACGGGTGCACGAGTATGCCATAGCACATCTTCAGTATGTCAGGCAAGTCATTGATTGCGGCGACAAGAGGATGCTCGACCGGGCTGAGCTTGAAATCGAACGCTGCGAAGCGCAGGCGCTCCTGGTCGAGGATAAAGATCGTCTTGTCGTAGATCGTCCAGGGGGATTCTGCGTACCTGTTCGGATCCTGATAGGGGTTGGCGATCAGCTTCCGCTCGAAGAGCACGGTGTAGGGGTGGGTATCATTTGAGCCAATGAACGGTACTCCGAGCTGGGGCGTGGTTGAGATGCCCTGCGCGGCGAGGTCAGGGTTCTTGGGGTCGTACTCCCGGCTCAACGGGTTAGGACCGAGCGTGATGACGCGAATCGCGCCGTCGGCGGGGCGGGAATCAAAGAAGAACGTGTTCTCCTTCCCATCCACAACTCCAACGCCGGCGATGGCCTCCCCGGGCACCATGATCGTGTACGATTCGCTCTTGCGGGCGAGCAGATCGACGAAGAAGAAGAGGCAGTACCGAGCATAGCCGACGAAGCGATCGGAGAAGCTGGGAAGAAATTCGAACTCGCCAACAGAAGCATTCTCCAGAATACTCGGCAGCCTTTGCTCGACCTTCACGGCATCTTTCACGAACGTCACGGTGCTGATGCCATCATCAATCGAATTCGTCCCCACCGCATCGTCAATCGGCACGGAAAAGATGTTCCGGATCTCCGGGTTCACCCCGAATACTTCGGGAATGATTCTCTG